>Ga0194122_10003366_pt1 | contig 16434 bp, 13 predicted proteins | sample TA2MahCa10mmetaG_FD_155487 | JGI IMG/M metagenome (GOLD analysis project Ga0194122, IMG submission 155487) | Freshwater microbial communities from Lake Tanganyika, Tanzania - TA2015021 Mahale Deep Cast 10m | ecosystem: Environmental > Aquatic > Freshwater > Lake | place: Tanzania: Lake... | reverse complement strand
GACAAAAGGGTAAGCTTCAATGGAGCCGTCCTCATCTGAGGACGGAGACGCGTTTGAGTTTCCCCCGCAATGCTGGCTCAAACCGGCTTCAATGGAGCCGTCCTCATCTGAGGACGGAGACTGGCGGTTTGCAGCAAATCAAGCTGCAACCGTTGAAGCTTCAATGGAGCCGTCCTCATCTGAGGACGGAGACCGGGGACAGCGTCTGCTGCATTACGCACGAACAGCGGCTTCAATGGAGCCGTCCTCATCTGAGGACGGAGACTCGACGGGGAAAGGGATTGTATCGAGGTGCTGGGATATGCTTCAATGGAGCCGTCCTCATCTGAGGACGGAGACCGCCCGCGTCGTATCTTCCATGAAAATACGGTGTTGCGAGCAGGGTTGCGAGCACTGGCCGAAAAAACCACGGACAGCAAACGCAAGAGTATAGGCATATTCGTATCTATTGGTCAGAAACAACTTGCGTCTGCGAGGACTGGCGGGGGTTCTGGCACCACTGCAGTGCTCGCTACGGCAAACCCACCGGTGAACACGCCCCGTTTTAAGGTCTGCCGGTCGAGGCGAACAACTGTATCGGCAGTATTCTGCGGCGCCCAGTACCACTGAGCGAACTTTTTCCCTGCATGCGCTGTCCTGAGTTTCCAAACCAACGTGCAGAGCCGATCGGCGGGTTGTTCTGCTCGCCAAATTGAGTACTATCATGCACTGTTCGCCCCGGGATCTCTCCGGATGCAAATGATTTTAAACACCGCGGGCACCCCCCGGAGAGTGCGATGAGTGTTCCAGCAAGACTAGCATTCTCCATCGGCCCGGTGCAGACCTTCGTCTCCCAGTCGCGTCGTACCAGGGATCTTTGGGCCAGTTCATTTCTGCTCTCGGATCTCGCGAAAGTTGCAATGAATGAAGTCAAGCGCAGGGGCAACCTGCTGGTGCCGGCCCCCTCTGCAATTGAAACGCAGGCAAACCGCGACTTCGGGGCGCTTCCCAACCGTTTTATAGCGGATTTTTCTGATGCGTCTGCAGCAGCACAAGCAGCCTCGGCGGCCACGACTGCACTGCAGAACCGCTGGCAGGTCGTGGCTGATGCCGTGTGGAGCGAATCTATTGACAAGATCGTCCAGTCTGACGGCAATCTCACCCAGCACACTCGGTCTATCTGGGACCGCCAGGTACAAAACTTCTGGGAACTTACGTGGACAGTCTCGGCTCCTGATCAATCGTCCAGGCTGATCGCGGCACGTAAGAATTGGCGCACAACGCCCGCCACTATCGAACCCGGAGACCACTGCACCTTGATGCACGATCGCCAGGAACTCTCGGGCTGGATACGCTCGGTGTCACGTGACCAGCTCCTGTTCCAGGATCGCTTCTGGGCCAGCCTCCGTCGAAATCTGGGATCACTCGACCTTGCCGACGATGAGCGACTTTGCGCCATCGCACTGATTAAACGGCTGTACCCTAAATCCAGAGTCCAAAAGTCGCTCTTTCCCGAGCGTTCTTCTCCGATCGCCCATAACAATTGGCCTTCTACTGTCTACATTGCAGCTGTCCCTTGGCTTGAAGCAATCGCTTCGAACGGCAACTGTCAAGCCACCGCCCGCCAGTACGCTGAAGAGGTGGAAATACTGGCATCACAATCCTTCGGGGAACGCCATTCCAAAATCCCACGGCTCGCTGAGCTCAAAAGGCAAGGTAAAACTGGCCGCTTTTTGGAACTTGACGGTAACTTTTTCCAGCAGAATGCACTCGCTAACTCGAATGTCACTCCGTTCGACAGCCCGGACGGCGACGATTCTCTAAAACGGAAGAATCTGAGTGGCAAACTTGAAGAGCTTTTCCGGGTGTCCAATGGCAAACCCTCGCCGTTCTATGCGATCCTGCTGATGGATGGTGACTCGATGGGCAAACTGCTCAATGCCGCGGGTACCTCAAACGATGATTCCGGTTCCCCCGCCTCAAAAGCCCTCGCGGGCTTTACCGAGAACACTCCGAGAATTGTGGGTGCCCAGCTTGGGGTCACGATTTACGCCGGTGGGGATGATGTCCTGGCAATGTTGCCCTGTGAAACAGCACTGAAGTGCGCCATACAGCTTGCCGATGAGTACCGTAAAGCCTTCACACATCATCTCCCGGACTCGATCGCCCGCCTTGCGACGCTCTCCGGAGCCATCGTTTTCGCCCACTACCACACACCGCTCCAGCAACTCCTTAAAACGGCGCACCATCTGTTGGATGATATTGCCAAGGACGCCACCGGCCGCGACAGCCTCGCGATAGCTGTGTACAAGTCCAGCGGCATAACAGCCCAGTGGGCTGCTCCGTGGAACCACATTCGTACGCTGAACGGTATTGGGCACCCCAACAACATCATTGATGCCCTGCTGCTAGACATCAATGGTCCCCCGAGCGCGTCAGCGACCAGTTCATCATCAACCCACCTGGCTGAATTCTCTGCCAGCTTCCTTTACAATATTCGCGAACGCTTCGCTTCACTTACCGACAGCTCGCTCACTCGCCCTGGCGAATTCGGCACACTCTCCTCGGACTTGACGCACAACAACAACGAACTGCTGACCAGCGTCCTGCTTGCAGACTTTCTTCGCGGCAAGGCCAGACAGCAGCAAAATGACCCGAAACCCGATCACGCTCTGGCCGCCATTCAGCGACTGCTCAAAGTCTGCCAGCGAGTCACTCGAACAAGCGATCACGATTGCTCCGTCCACGTCGATACTAACACCCTCGGAATCGACGGCGCACTGCTGATCCGGTTTCTCGCCACCGAAGCGCAGAAGAACGCCCGATGAACACCATCTCCCTACGCACTTTTAGCCTTTCCCCGGTTGACGCATGGTTCTTTCGGGATGGCCGCCCCTACAACGCACGCGAAGCCAGCCAGACAGATGTGGCCAGCCTTTTTCCGCCACCGGCCACAACGGTTGTGGGTGCCCTCCGCGCCGCAATCGCTCGCTCTCGCAGTTGGAACGGCAGCGGAAACTGGATCCACGTCCCTGGCTGTGCTGAAGTGCTCGGTCGCAACTTTGACGACCTCGGCTGCCTGCGTTTTCAGGGTCCGTGGCTGCTGCAAAAAAACAAAATCAAGACCGACGTTCTTGTTCCCATGCCGCTTCACGTGCTGGGCTGCGAAGAAGAATCCACCGATGCTCGAGGCCGTTTTACATGGCAGCCCAAGTGTCTGCTTACGCCCGAGACAACACCCACGCTCACGGATCTGGGTCCCGTTCGACTTCCGGTCCCATCCGTGCCGACAGATGGCATTTTCGGTGGCCTCGGGCTTAAACACCCCACGGAGCAATGGATCACTCTCGAGGGACTTCTCGAGATCCAAAACGGACAGATCCCCGATGCTGCCCACATCCGCAAATCCTCCACACTGTTTGCCGAAGAGCGCCGCGTTGCACTCTCCCGCAGCGAAATCAGCCGCACCACTCAAGACGGTGATCTCTACAGCCCCGTATTTATTCGCCTGCATCCCGGTGTCTCCGTTGCAATGGGTATCTCCGGTCTTCCGTCAGGCTGGCAGGTTCCCTCCTTGTTGCCTCTGGGGGGCGAGGGCCGCCTGGCCGGCTGTGAGGAGCAGCAACTCGACGGTATTCAATCCGAACTCTTCGGCCTGCAACGACTGGCGACTGCCGCCGGCAAAACACCTCGCAAACTGGCCATCACTCTCATCACGCCGATGATCCCGCACGAGGGAACCGACGAAGCGCACTCCGCTTCCGTCGATATCCCCCGGGCAGGCTGCCCGTTCTTCGGCTGTCATGGAACAACAGTCATTTCGGCCTGCGTGGGCAAACCTCAGTACGTTGGGGGATGGGATTCGCTGCAACGATGCCCCCTGCCGCTGCGCCCTGTCATTCCTGCGGGTTCCACATGGTTTTTAGAGATCGCGGACCCAGCACCTCTCCGGCAACTCGTGACAGCCGGTCTGGGACTGAAAACGTCCTATGGTTTCGGCCACGCCATTTCTGGTGAATGGCCTCCCGATCAACCGTCAACCCTTTGATTCGTACGGAAAGCCATTCCCCCATGAACAGCCTAATCCTCGGCCTGTTGGCTGAAACCTCGATCCATCCCGGAGCTGGTCAGTCGGCTGGCTTCGTCGATCTGCCCGTGGCGCGTGAAGCCGCGACAGACTATCCGGTCATTGTCGGCTCCAGTGTCAAAGGGGCACTGCTCGACATGGCCCGCAATACACAACTTGGCGTCGATGAACCAACTCGCAAGCGAGTTTTCGGCGAGCAAGACATTGCCGGAACGCTGCTGGTCTCCGACATCCGGTTGCTGCTCCTGCCCGTTCGCAGTCTAAAGTCACAATACAAATGGCTGACGTGTCCACATCTCATCGAACGCCTCGCGCGCGACCTCCGACGATCATCCGTCGCCGCGCCAGACGTGGGCATACAGTGCGTTGCCGATGGCAAATATCTCGGAGAAAACGAAAACGATCTCTTCTTGGAGGAGCGACAGTTTCAATTTAGCGGCAAACTGCCGACCGGTCTGGTCGATCAGGTGCAGTCGTTGATTCCCCATGCCGACAGCCAACAGAGAGTAGCGCAGCAATTGGTCGTCCTCAGCGATCGCGATTTCTCTTGGTTCGCGCGGTTTGGGCTCGCCGTCACTGCCCGTAATGTGCTCAATCCCGAGACCAAGTCCAGCAACAACCTGTGGTACGAAGAAACCATCCCGCCCGACAGTGTCTTCTACGGATTGTTGGCCGATCGTGGCGGCAGATCGCTCGACGTGGTGGAAACAATGTTTGCTCAGCGTCCGTACTTGCAAGTCGGAGGTAACGAAACTGTCGGTCAGGGCTGGTTCGCCGTGAAGATTCTCAAGAACAAAGGAGGTGCCGCATGAATGCCGCCGCTTCCAAATTCACGCTGGACCAACGCCGCGCCGCTCACGCGTTACGGCAAGTCGAGAGCATCAAAAACGGGAAACTCGCCGAGGATTACAAGAGCTCCGCTGAACGCCTCTCTGCCACAATCGTGATGAACAGCCTTGGGCAAGCCTGCGCCACGCTGCTGGCGCAGGCCAAAGGTGAATCATCCGACAAGGATGCCCACAAACGGTTGTTCGATCACCTCGAAGACTGGCTCTGCGGTTCCGACGCCCCCGTCGGATTGAACAAGCCGCTCATGAACGCGCTGGTGCAAAGCGATCAGGCCACCTACTTCCATGCCCAGTCTGAAGCGCTCGCCTATCTTGTCTGGCTGAAGAAATTCGCTCAGGCATTCATCGTGAAGTCTGCCAATACGAAGTCAACTTCTCACTGAGGCCGCCATGCCCGACAATCGTCCTTTGTACAAAGGCAGTGAATCTGCCAGCTTTGATCGTCGCAGCTCCAACTCCGGATTGTGGTACGACAAGTTCTGTGGTATCTGGCAGCAAAACTGGACGATCCGTGAAGGGACCAAGCTCGACTGGATCAAGACCGTTGCCACAAAGGATGCGGTCGGCAGCAGCGATCAGCTCAAAGAGCACGAAGCAAGACAGCAGGGGCTCGTCAATAAGCTCGGCGGTCGAGCACTCACACTGATCACCGCCACGCGCTTTGCCACGGGACTTGGCCGCGAGCATCCCGTCGAGATCGGCTTTACCTGGCATCACACGCTCGGCACGCCGTACCTGCCGGGTTCCAGCGTCAAGGGCCTGCTCCGCGCCTATGTTCGCGAATGGATCGGCCATGAAACCGCCACCGAACTCTTCGGTCAGGAAGATTTCAAGAAGGAATCGCGCGTCGGCAAGTGGATCTTCTTTGATGCCGTGCCGACGAAGCCGGTGCAGCTTGAAGCCGATGTCATGACGCCGCACTACAAACCGTACTATCAGGACGCTCAAGGAAGGACGCCGCCCGGAGACTGGCACAGTCCCATTCCGATTCCATTTCTCGCCGTTGCACGCGAGCAAAGCTTCCAGTTCGCCTTCGCGCCGCGAGGTAACGATTCCTACAAGCTGCCTGATGGAACTCCGGTAACAAACGACACCATCGCCGACTGGCTGCGATCCGCGCTGCACTGGCTCGGAGCCGGAGCGAAAACAAACTCCGGTTTCGGCGTCTTTCGCGACAGTGATCCGGCCAAAGCCGAAGCCGTGGGGCAAGAGAGACCTCGCAAGGGAACTCCCGCCGAGAAATCACGCCGCTCCTTCACCGCGACACTGGAACTGATCACTCCCGCCTTCCTCGCCGGAGCCGACCAGAACGCTCCCACCGACTGCGACCTCCGCCCCGCAACGTTGCGAGGCCAACTCCGCTACTGGTGGCGCACGATGCACGCGGGCTACCTCACCGTTGAAGAACTGCGTTCCTTAGAAGCGGCCCTCTGGGGCAGCACCAACGGAGCAGGGGCAATTCGCGTTGTTGTTGAACCAGAACGCTGTCTCCGAGCCGAACGCTTCGACTTTCGCGACGGCTATTCAATCAAGCCCGACTTCAAGAAGGCTCATGAAATTGAGGTGCTTCCGCCACCGCCGCCCGATCAAGCACCGCTGACTCAGGGATTGTTCTATGCCGCCTACGGGATGAACGATGGCGGCAAGCAGCGCCACTTCCTTCCGCCAGGCGCAACGTGGAAGCTCCGAGTCATCGCCAAGTCTTGCCGTTTGGATCGTGTGGAGATCAGTCCTGAGAATGTGCTCGCGCAAGCTCAGTCCGCATTGGCGTTGCTTTGCCGCTACGGTGGAGTGGGATCAAAGGCTCGCAAAGGCTTTGGTTCACTGGCTGCAACGAACTTCGACAATGTCTCGGACTCACAGTGCGAGCTATTGGCGAACACGTTGCGTCGGCAAATCGGCCAGACGCGCGAGTTCGTAGAAACTGAAGCGCAAAGCCCATCGCTGCGGCAGATGCTGCAACTTCAACCTCTGAAAGTCTCTACGCCGTGGAAAGACTGCTGGTTTCTGCTCGACCAGCTTGGTGCGTCGTTTCAAGCCTTCGCTCAGGCTCCCGAATCATCGGGACATGGGAAACACTGTGAATCGAAAATGGCCTTGGGATTGCCTCGCCAGATACACGGACCGAAACGAGAGAAAATGAGGCACCAGGAACGAAGTGGACAGCACCGACGACCAGTCTCGCTTCGAGGTCCGATGAGTGATCGGCATTCGTCCCCGATTCACTATCACATCGCGCCCGGAAGTAGCGGACTGACAGTCCACGTCGCTGCATTCCCCACCACTTTGTTGCCAGACATGGCAACCAGCCGAAGAGTGCTTGGGCAATTGCTGACCCATCTGAAGACTGATTTATCGCAGCGATGTCTCAAGCACGCCACGAAGGGGCAACGATCATTGGCGACTACGACAACGAATGCCGTACAAGCCAATCCATCTGTTTCGCAGGCAAAGCGTCCTTCGGGAACACCGGTGCGAGTGAAGCTCCTGCGAGTCCGCGAGAAGGGCGGCTTTCACGTTCAAGAGGATGGGCGTCCGGAAGGCAATCTCAATCTCGGCCCCGTTCCAACACCTCCGCCGAATGTCGGCGACATCGTAGATGTCCTCATCAAGGACGATGCCAAACCGCCGCAGTACCAATGGAAGAGTCCTTCCACTGGTGCCACGCCGTCGGCCGCGAAGTCGAAAAAGCCCGGCAAGTAGTCCCTCGGCTCGCAACAAACACAGCAGAGAAATCGCAGGCATGGACCATCGCCCAACTCACCTCGTCACGTTCCTTGGCACTGGCGACTACAAGGCAGTGACTTTCCGTTGGCCCGACGCGAGCGAGTGCCACACGGCGTTGTTTCCAACCGCTCTCGCACGACATTTCTCGGATGCAACCTCGGGCACGGTGTTTGTGACAACGGAATCGGATGATAAATATCGAAGTACCCTCGAACAAGATTGGCCGCACCCCTGGCGACCCGAGTTTGTGCGCATCGAGAAGGGCAGCACACCCGACGAGCTCTGGAGCGTCTTCGGTGCGGTGGTGGCTGCCGTACCGCGTGACTCGCGCGTCGTCTTTGACATCACCCACGGATTTCGCTCGTTGCCTCTGGTTAGCGTGTTAGCCGTCGCGTTCCTGTGGACGGCTCGCAATGTGCAACTGCGGGCGCTGGTCTACGGTGCCTTTGAAGCCCGCACCGGCGATCCACCCGTGGCTCCGGTCTTTGATCTGACGCCAATGGTCAACTTGCTCGAATGGATCGCGGCGGTTGAGCGGTTTCGGCATCATCTGGATGGTGAACCGCTCCAACATTTGTTGGAGACGATCCAGCGTCAGGCTCACAAAGACAAATCTGAGAATCCACCTCGGCAACTGTCTTCGATCGGGAAAGCCCTGAATCGACTATCGGACGCATTGCTGTTGGGACGAGTTCGGGAAGTCATCACCGAGGCTCCGCGTCTGTCAAAATCACTGGCATCCGAAAACGTCGCGAATGAAGCCGGTCGCTGGGCCAAGCCATTTGGACTGATGCTGGAACCGCTTCAATCGTTGTTCGCACAACTGGGCGGCCAGTCCGAAGCGGACCTCGACGCACATCGTCGCCTCGCGGAAGTCTACAACGAGCGAGGACTTTATCCGCAGGCCATCACCCTGCTCAGAGAGTGGCTCATCAGTGAAGCGTGTCGCTTGGCCGGGCTGTCCGATGCTCAGATTCTGGATGCCAACGAACGTGAGCGGATCGAGAAGATTCTTGGCCAAACACTCGCCGCTGCGAATCCCATTTCTGGTGTGGCTCGTCCCACCGATTCGTGGTTGGACGAATTCGCTCAAGCCGGATTATTGGCAGTGTGGCTCAAAGTCCCCGACGTGCGCAATGACATCGACCATGCCGGAATGCGACTGAATCCGCAGTCAGCGAATTCATTGATTGACAACGTCGAGAAGTTGTTCGAGCAGACAAAACGAACGGAAGTGAAATGATCATGTCCGCCACAACAGTCATCTCCACTGTCGGCACCAGTCTGTTCTTTCCCAATCTCAGCTCTCTCAAGCGTGATGACGCAGATGCGGCGAAAGCGGAACTGGCGTCCGCCTACGCCGCGGAAGACTGGGCGCGGGTTGCTGAAGGGCTGGAGCGGCTCAGGCCGATGGACCGGCTGTGCGGAGCGGAGATTAACTCGCTCGCCTGTTTGGTCGATCGGGGGCATGTCGCGAAAGACGCCAATCTGTTCTTCTGCCACTCCGACACTGATGACGGACGCGCCATCGGCGAGGTTCTCAGACGTTACTACTTGAACGCCGGGCATACCGTTGTCGAACTGCGGCAGATTGCGGACTTGCAGGACTCTGATCCCCGCCGCTTTCGTACGCGCGGCCTGCGGAATCTCGCGAAAGAAATCTGCGCCGTCATTCGCGATTACTTAGCGGTGAATTGTGCGATCAATGCCACAGGTGGCTACAAGGCTCAGATCGCCATTGCCGTCATGATGGGGCAGGCCGTGCATGTGCCGGTCTATTACAAGCACGAACGCTTCGATGACATCATCCTCTTCCCGCCCATGCCGGTGTCGCTCGACTTCGATGTCTGGCTGCGAGCCAGCGGTCTCCTGTTCGACCTCGCCGATACGAATGAGCCTGTCGCGGGCAGCGAATACTCTGACCAGTGGGACGAGCGCTACGAAAGCCTTATCGAACGCATCGACATTGACGGCACTGCGTATCTGGAACTCTCACCCACCGGCCAGATTTTTCACGAAACCTTCCGCGAGCGATTCCGCTCCGTCCGAGACCAGATCCTGCCGCCTGCCGCACTCATCGGACAAAAGCGGCCTCCGAAATGGGAAGACTCCGGTCACATGCGATCGCATTCACAAGTCATGACCATGATGCAGAGACTCACTGACGAGATCGCCCAAGTCCTGCACTGCTCGACCATCTACTTCAACCCTGATCTGCCAGCTCGAACTGGCTTTCGACTTGGCTCCAAAGGGATTGAAGGCTGTTTGTCGAACGGGACGTGGACGGCCAAATTTCGGGTGGAAACCACTGCCGGTAACACGGGTCAGGAGCTGGCGGTCGTGGCGGCGCTCAATGAATGGATCAAAGCATAGTCGGGGTTAGGTGTCAGATTTACTGAAGTTTAGCGACCGTCACGAACGTGCCGGGGGCCGCAGTTTAGCCCTGTTTCTGCCAGACCCCGTCATCGCACAGTCGGTATTGCCCAGACACAGTACCTCGGGTCGCGACAAAAGAGCGTTGCAAAGTATTGGCCACGCCGCCGTCAGTACCTGACGACTATTGCGTTTAGTCGCCGGTGATTGTCGCTTCAATGGAGCCGTCCTCATTTGAGGACGGAGACGCCGCCGAGATTGATTTTGTAAATTCCAGAATTGAAGGCTTCAATGGAGCCGTCCTCATTTGAGGACGGAGACAAGGGAAATGGACCGAAGTTACCGGATGATCGAAATCGGCTTCAATGGAGCCGTCCTCATTTGAGGACGGAGACGGCGCGCTGGGGTTTTCGGTGTCGATGCTGTGGCTGTGGTGGCTTCAATGGAGCCGTCCTCATTTGAGGACGGAGACTCTTTTCAGACGGCAGATGGTCTGCTGTCGTCAAATGAGAGCTTCAATGGAGCCGTCCTCATTTGAGGACGGAGACGTTTACTCCGGCAAATGACAACCTGCTCACCGTCGCGGCTTCAATGGAGCCGTCCTCATTTGAGGACGGAGACTCGGATAAGCCTCGCAGAGAGTTCACTCCGGCTCAAGAGCTTCAATGGAGCCGTCCTCATTTGAGGACGGAGACCTGCCGATGGCTGGGGGCAAAGGGTGCTGTGGTCAAGCTTCAATGGAGCCGTCCTCATTTGAGGACGGAGACTTAGCAGGCGGAGGAGTTGTTCTGACCAACTCGATTGCTTCAATGGAGCCGTCCTCATTTGAGGACGGAGACTCGGAAAAGGGATAACGGAGACTACCTCGCACTTCGGCTTCAATGGAGCCGTCCTCATTTGAGGACGGAGACCTGAATCGGCTGTCAATTGCCTCTGGCGACACCTCCAGCTTCAATGGAGCCGTCCTCATTTGAGGACGGAGACTTCCGAAGTTCGACTCACACCTGTCCCGGAGTGCAAGCTTCAATGGAGCCGTCCTCATTTGAGGACGGAGACGTTCTGTTTCCACCACCAGTGTCTCCACCGTCATAGTGCTTCAATGGAGCCGTCCTCATTTGAGGACGGAGACTAGACCACCCACTTCCACGCCTGCCCAGTAAACTCGCTTCAATGGAGCCGTCCTCATTTGAGGACGGAGACGGACAGCCAGACCGCTTTTGCTGTGCTGACCGTCGTGCTTCAATGGAGCCGTCCTCATTTGAGGACGGAGACAATTTTGGGCAGTTATTTCTTTTGCAGACACAACTGCTTCAATGGAGCCGTCCTCATTTGAGGACGGAGACGCAGACGAATTTGCATCGATGTCTAGAGAAATTTTTGAGCTTCAATGGAGCCGTCCTCATTTGAGGACGGAGACGCGAGATCGCGGGATCGGCATTCGTTGATTACCTCATCGCTTCAATGGAGCCGTCCTCATTTGAGGACGGAGACAGGGTCGGTTTTTTATCAAAGAGAATTGACAATTCCAGCTTCAATGGAGCCGTCCTCATTTGAGGACGGAGACACGAAACGCAAGCCTACGCTGCTGCGGAACGAATCGCGCTTCAATGGAGCCGTCCTCATTTGAGGACGGAGACTGACGCTGGCAGAGATACTCAGCACAGAACCACCTGCTTCAATGGAGCCGTCCTCATTTGAGGACGGAGACGCGTTATTGTGAATTCGCTTTTACAGTCATCGGCCAAGCTTCAATGGAGCCGTCCTCATTTGAGGACGGAGACCGTTGAGACAAGCATGATGCTTAGTGCCTACTCGGTGCTTCAATGGAGCCGTCCTCATTTGAGGACGGAGACATGTATCGGCCTTAGCTTAGTGGGAGTAGATTGAAATCAGCTTCAATGGAGCCGTCCTCATTTGAGGACGGAGACAGGACGGCGGTCCTTCAGAAGCCGATCTGGAAGCCGCTGCGCTTCAATGGAGCCGTCCTCATTTGAGGACGGAGACGTTGGAAACACCGTGGTGTCGTCCAACTGCGGAACCCGCTTCAATGGAGCCGTCCTCATTTGAGGACGGAGACCGCCAGACAGCTCACGCCATTGGCAGTGCGAGCTGATCGCTTCAATGGAGCCGTCCTCATTTGAGGACGGAGACGTGCTTGCCTCCACTTGCGTTGTCCATCGCTTGCCGCTTCAATGGAGCCGTCCTCATTTGAGGACGGAGACCATCGACGAGCAAAGCGAAGAGTTTTTGGAGCGCTGGCTTCAATGGAGCCGTCCTCATTTGAGGACGGAGACCCGACAAAAACAGTCAGAGAATGAGCGGGCATTCAATGCTTCAATGGAGCCGTCCTCATTTGAGGACGGAGACCAAAACAACGAAAGGCAATACTACAGCGTGACGTTTGCTTCAATGGAGCCGTCCTCATTTGAGGACGGAGACGTGATGGCTACTTTGACCCCGGCATATGGGCGAGATTAGCTTCAATGGAGCCGTCCTCATTTGAGGACGGAGACCTCCTCACCGCAAATTGCGGCGAGGAAGACGGTGAGGCTTCAATGGAGCCGTCCTCATTTGAGGACGGAGACCTCGTTGCCTCCCGGCGGTGCAGCAGATGCTCGAAATGCTTCAATGGAGCCGTCCTCATCTGAGGACGGAGACTATCGGCAGGTGGAACAGCTTTGGTTGTGCTATCAACGCTTCAATGGAGCCGTCCTCATCTGAGGACGGAGACTTTCTAGTGGCTGACACGTCGGTCGCTGGAGTGACCGCTTCAATGGAGCCGTCCTCATCTGAGGACGGAGACTCTTCCTCGTCGGCATACCGTGAGGACAACGCACGGGCTTCAATGGAGCCGTCCTCATCTGAGGACGGAGACATCATCATTCCCTTTCCTCAATCCAAAAATGGGGCGGCTTCAATGGAGCCGTCCTCATCTGAGGACGGAGACTTGCCCGAGTTTTGGGGGTGACTTCACCCACTCTTAGCTTCAATGGAGCCGTCCTCATCTGAGGACGGAGACGGGCGATACATCCCGGCAACTAGCGAAGATCCTGCGGGCTTCAATGGAGCCGTCCTCATCTGAGGACGGAGACCTCGCCCGTCCCGCCGAACTCGACCGGCAGCGTCCACTGGCTTCAATGGAGCCGTCCTCATCTGAGGACGGAGACCCGTCGACTTCGGTGCTCCTGATCAGGCCGGAGGCGGCTTCAATGGAGCCGTCCTCATCTGAGGACGGAGACGAGAGAAACCAAACCCAGGAGAATGGACCGTGCAAGCTTCAATGGAGCCGTCCTCATCTGAGGACGGAGACGTGTGAGAACGTCTCACACCCCCCTGTCCCTGTAAAAGCTTCAATGGAGCCGTCCTCATCTGAGGACGGAGACCCCATAAGACTTGCCGCCACCGGCTGCCCCGCCAAACAGCTTCAATGGAGCCGTCCTCATCTGAGGACGGAGACGTCGCGTAGGCGACGACAGCGGATACAGCAGTGAAACGCTTCAATGGAGCCGTCCTCATCTGAGGACGGAGACATTTGCGTGAAGGATCGCCAGACAAAAGAGATCCACATGCTTCAATGGAGCCGTCCTCATCTGAGGACGGAGACATCCCGCGTCGTATCTCCCATGAAACAAAGATGTTGCGAGCAGGATTTCGAGCACTGGCCGAAAAAACTACGGACAGCACCCGCAAAAAGGTAGGCATACTCGTATCTACTTGTCAAAGAACAACTTGTGTTCGCGAGCACTGGCGGGGTTTTTGGCACCACCGCAGTGCTCGCAAATACAAAACACACCGGCAGCACTACAACACCAGTGGACGAGTCGAATCCGGCAGCTCGCGAGGAATTCCCCAGTACTGAAGATTCTCTGAACCACGGCCGTCACTCACCCCCAAATTCGCCACCAGCAAACGGTCCTCACGCAAATTCATCAAACCCCATAATCGCTCGATCAGCCCCTGACGCTCCTCAGCGGATAATTCACACCGAAATACACTGTACTGCAGCGATTCACCCGCTCCCTGCAGACACTTGTGCACACGACGCAGTCGCTTCGGCTCACCCACATCATAACAAATCAAATACACATGACGCATCGGATTCCCCTTCAATTCAACCGGAAATGCACGCCCTGACACCCCGCCATCAGAACTGACTCTACCGAGTACAAAAAGGTACGTACTCGGGCAGCTCGCCCGACACGACACGCGCCAGCAGTCGCGCCTGCACCTCCAAAATCCGCCGGTAACTGACCCGGTATCCAAAGATCGGATGAGTCACCTCCTGAGACATCCTACGCTCAAACGCCGCGATCACCGACTTTCGACCACCCTCCGTCAACACCACCGCCCCTGCCCGCTCCAGAAAACTGCCCTCACCCAGTTCACCGTTGTTAAAGGCCATCAGCGTCGCTGAATCCGCAATCAACGGCCGATACTCTTCGGCCACATCCAGAGCCAGTCCCGGACGACCAAATCGCGGACGATGCAAAAAGCCCAGCAGCGGGTCAAACCCCACACTCTGCAGCACCACCGTCAGCTCCTTCACCAGCAGCGAATACATAAACGACAATACTGCATTCACCGGATCTCGCGGCGGCCGTCGATTTCGCCCCGTCACATCGAACTCAAAGCGGCCCCGCAACAAGCCAAAAAAGTGCTGAAAATACGCCTTTGCCGCCAGACCCTCCAGACCCAGCAGCGTTTCAGCACTGCCAGCCTGCTCGACCCGCACCCGATAATCCCGCAATTGCTCCAGTACCGGACGTCGATCCGCCGGTACCGCCACAGCCTCCACCGCGGCCCCCGCATCCTGCTCACCACCGTCAGCCAGATGCCGCCGCAGCAGCGTTCGCGCATTGCGAATCTTGCCGGCAATAAACCACCGCGCCAGTCGCAACGACTGCTCGGCATCCGCTGCCGCCGCAAACTGCCGGATCCGCAGGTGCACGTTGTTATGCACAAATCCCGCCGTCAGCGCATGAAACCAGCCTCCGTAACTGAAATGACACACCGGAATGCCCCGCACCGTCAGCTCACGCAGCGCCTGCGCTGAAACCAGCACACTGCCGTACAAACACACCTGCGACACATCCATCAGCCGCCGCTCCGCCAGCAGCTCATCCTTGAGCTTCACCGTCAGACGATCACCCGATTTGCCGAGCATGGCACCCTGAGTCTGCAGGTACAGCGGCAATGCATCATCGTTCGCCGGAATCAGCCGCCGCACCCGCGGCTTCACTGCACACTCCACCGGTTCCGCACCCGTTGCCTCCGCAGCATCGACCAGTTCACCCGTCACACCCCCCAGCTGCAGCAAAGCCGTTTCATCAGGCAGACAAATCCCCACCAGTGAACACCGAGGACATTTCGGGCTGTCCACCAGTGGTGGCGGGATCACGGCCGCTGCGGCTGCAGCACGGAATTCGTCCCTCAGCTGGCGAGTTCGAGCGATCAGCTCATCTGTAAACTCGATCCTGACACGCTGCCGCGACGCAATGAAATACAGCACCCCTTCTGTGCACTGAAATCCATTTTCTTTGAGGATCAGCGCCTGAGCGCACAGCTGGACGCGTTCCGATTCCCACGCACCCTCAGGAATGTCGGGGGCATGACCTCGCTTGTAATCCACCGGCGTGGCCACGCTTCCGGTCAGTTCCAGCAGGTCCAGGCGTGCGAGCAGTCCTTCGTCCGGGGCGGAAAGCAACAGTGAACGAGCATGAATTTTCAGTTCCGAGTCAGACTCGGCCGCAGCCTCCGGGCTGCCGGGCAACGGTACGTTCTTCGTTGTGACCCGATCGACTCGGCGATGCCCAAACGATCCTTCCATGGTTTCCAGATTATCTGCCCATTCACCGTCCACCCATTCCAGATATCCCAGTCTGGGACAATACGTGAATTCGTTCAGCATTCTGACGGGAATGAGATCTGGTACGGCAGTCTGCTGTGAGACTGACTCTGCCACATTGCACGGCTGGATCATGATCAAGACCTTTCGCCAAGTAAACGAACGGTCCTCCGTGAAAAAACTCACCCTCCGACAATTGGCGACGTTAGGCTACCGGCGACCCCTGACAGATCGTGTCACACCTGCGCGGTGCGATTTGGCTGAGAACGGAAAATGCACCGCAACAGATGCGGTGCTGCAGTCTGTAACAGCGTGGTGTTTTGGAAACAGGTGCGGTGCAGCGGCAACCTGAATGCAGATCGGGGCGGGCCAAAGGCTGCAGACCTTTCAGGCCTTCCAGACGCGGCGGAAAAAAGTCCGATCGTACCGTAAGAAGGGGCAATCGGTGGCCAAAACAGGGTGCTGTCCTGGCAGATCTCGGGCTGGAAAGCCCGAACTGCCTGTTTTACATGACCAGTTTTCTGGCTGAGCACCGAGGGACAGACAGGCGGCACTGGGGGCGCGATCCTGTCGAT
>Ga0194122_10003364_pt1 | contig 16440 bp, 13 predicted proteins | sample TA2MahCa10mmetaG_FD_155487 | JGI IMG/M metagenome (GOLD analysis project Ga0194122, IMG submission 155487) | Freshwater microbial communities from Lake Tanganyika, Tanzania - TA2015021 Mahale Deep Cast 10m | ecosystem: Environmental > Aquatic > Freshwater > Lake | place: Tanzania: Lake... | reverse complement strand
CCGCGATGCAGCAGGACGATCGCCTTCTCCCGCGCCCCCGGCCAGTGCCGGTAGAAGATCGAAACCCCGTCCGGGGTGGAAAACGCCGATTCCGCCGCCTGCCTCATATGGTCAAAGCGCCGCCTTTACCCGGTTCGCCACGGTCACGGCACACGCCAGCGCCGTCAGTTTTGGAAGCATCTGCTCTACCTCTCGACGCACTGGAAGCTCCGCCGCGTACCAACATGCCAGAATGCCGAAAAACAGCGCGCGATCGCTCTTTCCAAACGGACCGTCATAGCGGCGAACGGGCGCTAGCACTCCGGCAAACTCGGTCAAAGCCGCCAAAAAAATCGTCAGCAGCATCCACGGCGCATCCAGGAATAGAAAAGGATACAGCAGCGCCGCGTCAGAAATCACATCGGTCAATTCGTTCAGAATTCCGCCCAGCCGGGTCATTTGCCCGTGCTCCCGCGCCAGCATCCCATCGATGGCGTTCATGGCCATCCGGACGAAAAGCACGAGCGGAATCCACGCCCATATCCGCGGCTCCTGCCCGGCCCGGTACCCAACCGCGACGGAAAGCAGGCACGCCGCCACCGTCACTTGATTCGCCGTCACGCCCGCGCGCGTAAGCCACCCCGTCAGCGGACGAAGCGAATTCTGAAACGCGGGCTTTAATTGATAAACGCTCGGCACTCTCTCTCATACTAGCGGCGCGGAGGAGTAACTGTTGTCATTCTTCGTTCCGCCGCCGGACCAAGGGTAGCCGAAGACGCTGATTTGCCGCCGCGCCTCCTGCAACCAGATCGACTTCCTGCATTGCACCGGCCTCAACCACAAAGGAGACGCGCGCAATGCCCATCCGGTCTGGATCCGGCGTTGCGGTGGCAGCCGCCTCGAGCGGTCCAGATCGGATCGATACGGGAGACCGGTAGCCGTTCAGGTCCTCGTTCATCGGTCCAAGCCCGGTCGCCAACAGTGTAATCCGTTCCCCCTCTCGAAGCCCATTCTCCGGCTGAATCTCCGAGCCGTCTTCCCGGAAACCCATGACCCAGCGGGTTCCGTTCGCGTCCTGGTTTGGTATGAGGGCGGGGGCGGTGTTTGTCGTCGTGGAATGGATTATCAGGTCCCCTTGGTTTGTGAGAATCCGGAACGGCATCCCTGAGGGCACACGGTTCGGCGTAATCGCTACGACCCGGCCGGCTTGGACCTCCAATAGCGCCAGAGGGTCTTCACCCAGGAAGACTCGGATTCCCCCGAGTTCCAGCGGTGGGGACCGCAATTCGCCGTCAAGGGCGCGCATGCCCAGTTCAGGTCCAAGACACTGTCCCGAAATTTCCACCCACTCGTTGGCGGAAACGGGCGAGCTGACCGCCAGTGGGCGGAGTTGGGTGGGACCCATTCCGGAGACGATCACCGGCACCATCATGACTCCCGTGTTCCGGCTCGCCGCGTTTCGAATCGCAGCCCGTTCGGCCGTGCGCGGGCCCTGTTTGGCCGGCCCCTCGCCGCGAGGCGGCGGGAGGAAACGGAAGACCGAGCGCCCGTTAATTTCGACCGCGAGAATCCACCCGTCTTTAGCCGGCGCCATTTTCCCGGTTCCAACCGGAATCCCGCCCCTCACCAGCCTGAACTTCTCCTCGGCGCAGGCGGGCAAGTGCCGGGTGACTTCGGAAAACGCTCCGTTCATGTAGAGCAGACCGTCGCCGCCCCTGAGAAGGCTGTAGGCCGGCAGACCTGGTTCGTCCGTTGGAAGGGCCGGCCAGCTTGGAGTATTCGCTCCGGGGTCGCGGGTTTGGAATCGCTCTTCGCCGCCAAGGTTCGATAACTGGCCATCCGGTTCAATGCGGTAACCCACGCCTTCCGCAGTCAAATACAACTCTCCGTCAGCGCCCTGTGTGAAAGCGCGGCCTCGGACTCCGGCTATCGGTGTCAGCGGTTGTCCGGACGAGGTGAACCGGTGGATTCTCGGGAGGCCATCCGCCACATACACCGTGCCGTGCCGGTCGACGCCGATTCCGGTGAGCCTGTAAAACCGATCGGAAGTCCCAAATTTGAACACGCGCCCGTCGGGTGTCCGCCGCAAAATGCGATCGTTGCCGGAGTCCACCACCAGCAGGTCGCCACTCGGCAGAAACGCCAGCGCTTTCGGCCGGTCCAGCAGATACTCGAGTGGTTCGGCGCATGCGGCCGCGCCGGTTCCTCCCAGGACCGTTTCAATGCTGCCGTTCTCCCGCACGCGCCGAATCCTGTTGTGGTTTGTGTCGGCAATGTAGATCAGGCCGTCCGGTCCGGCGGCCACATCGTCGGCGCCGTTCAACACAGCTTCCGCCGCCAGCCCGCCGTCGCCAATGCGGCCGAAAGCATTTTTGGTGAGCGGGAAAAGCACGTGGTCAGGGGACAATCGGCGAACGCGCTGGGTGGTCCATTCGTAGATCAGCAGTCCGCCGTCGCGCTGGGGAAACAACTGACGGATGTGCTCGAATCTGGCGGTGCCGGCATCGAATCCCTCACCGTCTGCTGGGCATCCGGCCGCGAAGCCCTCTGCCGTCCGTCCGGCCAGAACCCGGGTAAATCCGTTTCTGTCCTGCTCCAGGATTCGTCCGTCGCCTGCCAGGGAATAAACCAATTCGCCGGTCGGCCGGAAAGCTGCCGCAGCGACCTCCCCTTCGACGGCCCGGAATGGCCGCATCCCGTCTTGATCGACCGAAAAGATGTTCCGGCCCTCGGCCAGGTACGCCGCCGCATTCGAGTCGAAGAACGGAATCCGGCGAATGGCACCATCGCCCGGATCCTGCCATAGACGGCGTAGCCGGCCCGCTTCGTCAATGCGCCAAAGCGAGGAACCGGCCAGCCACCGGAGTTCGCCGCCCGCCGTCACCGTCATGGCGTCCGCACGGAACGACGCGTCGCGTGCTCCTCGGCCATCTGCGGCGGGAAGCGGGCCCTCACCGGCAACTACGGAAATTTGTCCCGTCAGCTCCTGGCGTCGAATACCCGTCAACGTTCGAAAGTACAACCGGCCTGCCCGGTCGAGGGCCGTCGTGTTCAATTCCGCTTGGATGGGGAATCCCGAAACGACATGGCTCGTCGAAAGGTCGCGCTCGATCCGCGAAATTCGATCACCTTGAAGAAGGAGTGGACGGCCGAAAACATCCTCCGCCACGCCATAAATCGCTTGCCCCTGTTCCGGCGGGTTCACCCGTCCGGCAACCAGTACCGGTTCGACGGCCGCTTGCGCATAGAGCCAGCCCTCCGCGAGTGCAATCAGGACACTTTTCCACATCTGGCCTCCCGTGTCCCTTTCCCCTATTTTGTTAGATCATAGCCGATTCGACGCCGCCCGTAACCGCTCCAATTTCCTCAACGCCCCACCCGAGTCGATCGACCAGGCCGCCTTCTTCATCGCTTCGGACGCGTCGGCGCAGTCGCCGGCCACCAGCAGGCCGCCCGCCGCGTTTAGCAGCACAACGTCCCGGCGCGGCCCCGGCTCCCGGCGCAAAATTTCTAGGCCGATCCCGGCGTTCACGTCCTTGTCTCCGCCCCGCAGATCTTCGATTGAGGCGCGGCGCAGGCCGAAATCGCCCGGCTGCCATACTTCCTTGTGCACCCCTCCCGAACGCACCTTCCAAACCGTCGTCGAACCGGTGGTCGTGATCTCGTCCAGCCCGTCCGAGCCATGGACAAGATACTGCTCCCCCTGCCCCAGCACCGCCAGCGCCCCCGCCATTAGGTCCCCTAGATGCTCGTCCGGCACACCGATCAACTGTGCCGTTGCCGACGCCGGATTGCACAGCGGGCCCATTAGGTTCAGCACGGTACGCACGCGCAGTTCACTTCGCACGGGCGCTGCGTGGCGCATGGCCGGGTGCAGCAGGCGGGCAAAGAGGAATCCAATGCCCTCCTCGCGAATGCAAGCGCCCATCTTTTCCGGCGAAATCTCCACTTGCACACCCATCGCCTCCAGCACGTCCGCACTGCCGCACAACGACGACGCCGATCGATTGCCGTGCTTGGCCACCTTCAAGCCGCAGCCGGCCACGACAAACGCGGCGACCGTTGAAATATTGAACGTGTTGAGACCATCGCCGCCCGTCCCGCAGGTGTCGAGCGACGGGCCGCCGCCGGCGTCCACCCGGATCATCGCGGCCCGCATCGCACGCGCGAAGCCCACCAGCAGGTCGACGGTCGCCTTGTAGGGAGGAATGGCGGTCAGAAACGCCGCCAACCGCACAGGTGAAACGGCGCCCTGCAGAATGAGCCGCATAGCCCCTTCCGCGTCCTCGGATGTCAACGGCTCACCGCGATAAGCGGCCTGAAAATACGCGAAGAATTGGTCGTCGGAAGGGGGCACGATGCTAGACTGAAAGTTTACCTTATGAAAATCCATGAGTACCAAGGAAAGGCGATTCTGGCGCGCTTCGGCGTGCCGGTTCCCAAGGGAAAAGTCGCCTTTACCGTCGATGAGGCGGAGGCCGCCGCCAAGGAGTTGGGCGGCTTTGTCGTAGTAAAGGCACAGATCCACGCCGGCGGGCGCGGAAAAGGGGGCGGTGTAAAGGTGACTAAGTCCGTCGCTGACGCCGTCGAGGCCTCGAAGAAAATCCTTGGCATGCAACTGATCACCCACCAGACTGGTCCCCAGGGCCAGCGCGTGCGCAGGTTGTTGGTGGAGGAAGCCCTTCCAATTGAGAAGGAATTTTATCTGGGCATCACCCTCGACCGCGCCAAAGGTAAAAACGTCTTCATGGCGTCCTCCGAAGGCGGTATGGAGATCGAGGTGGTCGCCGAGCACTCGCCCGAAAAGATTCTCAAGGAAACCATCGAACCCGGCGTTGGCCTGCAGCCGTTCCAGGCGCGGAACCTCGCCTTCGGCATTGGCCTTCCGGCCGGCAGCATTAACGCCGCTGTGAAGGCCATGATGGCCTTGGCCAAGGCCTACGAAGAGTCCGACGCCAGCCTCGCCGAGATCAACCCGTTCATCCTGTTGAAGGACGGCCGCGTCATGGCGCTCGACGCCAAGATCAACATCGACGACAACGCACTCTACCGCCATCCGGAGTATGCCGACCTGCGCGATCTCGACGAAGAGGATCCACTCGAGGTCGAAGCCTCGAAATTCCAGTTGAACTACATCAAGCTGGATGGCAACATCGCTTGCATGGTCAATGGCGCCGGCCTCGCCATGGGCACCATGGACATCATCAAATGGGCCGGCGGTGAACCGGCCAACTTCCTCGACGTCGGCGGCGGCGCCAATGAGGAGCAGATCAAGAACGCCTTCCGCATTCTCCTTTCCGACAGCGCCGTAAAGGCTGTTTTGATCAATATCTTCGGCGGCATCCTCCGCTGCGACGTTTTGGCCACCGGCGTTGTGAATGCCGCTCGTGAGCTCGGTATCGGCCTCCCGGTCGTCATTCGCATGGAAGGGACCAATGTCGAGGAAGGCAAGCGCATCATCCGTGAGTCCGGCTTCAACTTTCAGGTCGCCGACGGAATGAAAGACGCAGCCGAGAAGGTCGTGAGGGCCGCCCAATGAGCATATTCGTAAACAAACAAACCCGGCTCATCGTCCAGGGCTTCACGGGGTCCCAAGGCACCTTCCACGCCACCCAGTCCATCAACTACGGCACCAATGTCGTCGGCGGGGTGACGCCTGGAAAAGGCGGTTCCAAGCACCTGGACCGGCCGGTGTTCGACACTGTCGCCGCGGCTGTTCAGGATACCGGCGCAAACGCCACCGTCATCTTCGTACCTCCGCCCTTCGCCGCTGACGCCATCATGGAGGCCGCCGAAGCGGGCATCCGGCTGATCGTCGCGATCACAGAAGGCATTCCCGTTCGCGATATGATCGCCGCCCGGCAGTTCCTGGAGGGTCGCGACTGCGTCCTGATCGGACCCAACTGCCCCGGTATCATCACGCCGGAGGAGTGCCGGATCGGGATCATGCCCGGTCACATCCACAAACGCGGTCACGTCGGCGTTGTCAGCCGTTCCGGAACTCTGACCTATGAGGCGGTTGGCCAACTGACCGCCCTGGGAATCGGCCAATCCACCTGCATCGGCATTGGCGGCGACCCAATTATCGGTACTACCCATCTGGATGCCATCAAATTCTTCAATGCCGACCCGGATACGCACGCCATCGTAATGATCGGCGAAATCGGCGGCAACAACGAAGAGATCGCCGCGGCCTACATCAAGGACCACGTCACCAAGCCCGTCGTCGGCTTTATCGCCGGTCAGACCGCGCCGCCCGGCCGCCGCATGGGCCACGCTGGCGCCATTATCGCCGGCGGTTCCGGCAAGGCGTCCGACAAGATGGCCGCCATGACTGCCGCCGGCATCACCGTTTGTAGCACACCGGCCGAAATCGGCCAAAAAGTGAAGGAAAGACTCAGCAACTAATGTCCATCGAACGTACGTTTGCAATGATCAAGCCCGACGCCGTAGCGCGTGGCATTTCCGGGCAGATCATCTCCATGATCGAAGAAAACGGCTTTCGCATCGTCGCGATGAAGAAACACCACATTTCACGGAAAGAGGCCGAGGGTTTCTACTCTGTTCACAAGGAACGTCCCTTCTTCCCGAGCCTTGTCGCCTTTATGACGGAGGGGCCCGCCATCCTGCTCGTACTGGAGCGCGAAGGCGCCATCTCCAAGTGGCGGGAAGTTATGGGCGCCACCAATCCGGCGAACGCGGCCGAAGGCACCGTCCGCAAACGCTTTGCCGAATCCATTGAGCGGAACTGCGCCCACGGCTCCGACGCCCCTGAAACCGCGGCTGTCGAAACGCTGTATTACTTTTCCCAGTCGGATCTGGGCTAATTAAGATCGGTCGAACGGCCGATTTACGCAGTATTGGAATGCGCTTCCTTGGTCTTATTTTTGGCGCCCTGGTGGCTTGGGCCGAAGGCTCTTCGATCCAAGCCATCCGTGCTTCCGTGGAGGCGCAGACCGGCGCCACCGGTCCCGCCGATCTGATCTGCACGGTAACGATGGGCACCGGCTACCTCCAGATGGGGCGGGAAGAGTTCTACTGCCAAGACTCCGGCGGGGGGATCTCCGTCGTGACCGCCGGGCAGGAAACTCTCGAGGCCGGCGCACGTATCCGGATCACGGGCCGTTTCCGGTATGCCGCCAAGGACGATGAGCCGCAGATCGAGGCCGAACGGATCGAGAGACTTAAACCGGTGGGTCCTCTGGCGCCCCAAGAGGCCTCGCTTCCCGATGTCGTCGCAGGAAAGTATCGAGGTATGTTGGTATCGACCATCGGACAAGTTACTGTTGTGGCGCCGGTTGGCGAGGAGCGGGACATCCTTTTTATCCGGGACATGTCCGGCGCGGAGATGCGGGTCTATGGCCGCCATCCGTCCGGAACGCCGTCCACCTTCGCCCATCTCCAGCCGAAGCCCGGAGACTGGATCACGGTGACCGGCATCAGCCTTCCGCGGGAGGAACGCCGCTACCAGATTCGCCTCCGCTCGCCCGCCGATCTTCGCCGGACCCCGCCGGAGGTGCTTTTCTGGCCGCGAGCCTTCTGGGCCGCGGCCGTTGCCTTCGCTCTTGCCGGCTTCTTCGCCTTTTGGGTCGTCACGCTGCGCCGGACCGTGGCGCGAAAAACCGCGGAAGTTCGCATATTGTTGGAGAAGGCTGAGGAGTCCTCGCGCCTAAAGAGCGAATTTCTCGCCAACATGAGCCATGAGATTCGAACGCCGTTGCACGGAGTTCTCGGCCTGCAGCGTTTGCTGCTGGACGGGAAAATCCAGGGCGAAGACCGCCGTCATTTGGAACTGGCGCAGGACTCCGCCCAGACTCTGATGAACCTGCTGAACGACATCCTTGATTTTTCGAAGGTTGAGGCCAACAAGCTTGAACTTTCGCCCGTTGTCTTCGATCCCCGGCACTTGGTTGAGTCCGTCGTATCCCTCTTCGCTCCGGCCGCCGGCGAAAAGGGCCTTCGGATCGACTGGCAGTCAGGCGATTCGATTCCCTCCTGGGTGAGCGCGGACGAACTGCGGCTTCGCCAAATCCTCACAAACCTGATCTCGAACGCCGTGAAGTTCACCGAGGCCGGTGGAGTCCGAATCGACGTTGGTATGCAGAACCCGAATCAACTGCTCATCAGCGTGACCGATACCGGGCCCGGAATCCCCTATGGCGCGCACCTGCGCATCTTCGAGCCCTTCCGCCAGGCGGATGGGTCCAGTTCGCGCAAGCACGGCGGCACTGGCCTCGGCCTGGCCATCAGCGCCAGGTTGGCGGGCGCGCTGGGCGGCCGCTTGTGGCTTGAGAACTCATCGTCGAATGGCAGCTGCTTCCGCTTTACGGTAGACGTGGCGCCGGCCGAGAAACCTAGCGAAATCATTTCCATTCAACCGTCGCCAGCCCGGCCGCTTTCGATTCTCGTCGTGGAAGACAACCGGGTGAATCAGAAGTTGATCCTGAAGATGCTCGCGCGGGCCGGCCACCTTACTTCGCTGGCGAACAACGGCAGAGAAGCACTCGAACAGATCGCCAATTCAAGCTTCGACCTGATCCTGATGGACGTGCAAATGCCGGAGATGGATGGCGTGGAGACAGCTTTTCGAATCCGCCACATGGAGAACCTGAGCGGTGCTCCGCGGATGCCAATCATCGGTCTCACCGCCCACGCAATGAAGGGCGACCGGGAGCGCTTCCTCGCCGCAGGCATGGACGATTACCTGCCCAAGCCCGTGAGCTTCGAGACTCTCAACGCCGCCCTCGCGAAAGCCGTTGCCGCCCCTACGGAATAAAGTTCCTGAGGTGCCGGCCGCTCTGCACCAATGACGCTTTCCGCAGTTCGAGCGAACCCTCGAACGCCCGGTCCTCTACTTCAATACATACTCCGCCCTTGTAGCCCGTCTCAGTCAGCACGCTAAAGAATTTGCCCCAATCCACATCGCCCAGTCCTGGGAGTTTTGGCGTATGCCAAAGATTGGGATAGCCAAACACGCCGTGCTCGTTCAGCCGGTCGCGGTCGATACGGGCGTCCTTGGCGTGCATGTGGTAAAGCTTGGATCCGAACTCCCGCATCGCCTTCAGGTAGTCCATATGCTGCAAAATGAAGTGCGAGGGGTCGAAGTTCAAGCCGAAGAAATCGGAAGGAATGTCGTTGAATGCCCGCCGCCATACAGCTGGAGACGTCATCAGATTCTTGCCGCCTGGCCACTCGTCCCGCGTGAACGACATGGGACAGTTTTCGATTCCGATTCTCACGCCGTTCTTTTCGGCGAACGCGATCAAAGGCTTCCAGGTCTTCAGAAAGCGCGGCCAGTTCTCGTCGAGCGTCTGCGTGTAGTCGCGGCCCACGAAAGTGTTTACCACGCCAACGCCAAGCAGTTTCGCTGCCTTGATCACCTCTTTCAGGTGTTCGCAATAGACACGCGCCTCGTCCTTGTTCGGCGCCAGCGGATTCGGATAGTACCCAAGGCCGCTGATCGAGACGCCGTATCTCGCCGTCAATTCCTGGACCCGCGCCGCATCGTCCTTGGTGAATCCGGCAACGTCGATGTGCGTGATTCCCGCATACCGCCGTTCGGCCTTCCCCTTGGGCCAGCACATGATCTCTACGCAAGAAAAGCCGTTTTCCGCGGCAAAGGCGAGCACTTCCTCGAGCGAAAGGTCGGGAAGAATCGCCGAGACGAATCCAAGTGTGAGCATAGACAGACTCTCACTATAAATCAGGGGAGCCGGGATTGTATCGCCTCCGGACCGGAGGCGTCAGTTTGGCGCTCAGGAAAACCGGCCGCCTCCACCCGTTCCGCATCCGCCAGTCGCGAAACAGGACAACTGCCGCCGCGCATCGGTGAACCCGCACTTCGGGCACCGCGCCGGCGCGTCGGCCTCGAGCATCTTCTTCAGTTGTTCAAACTGCGCTCCGCACTCCGGACACGAATACTCGTACAAAGGCATACTCTTATTATGAAGCTTCGCGTCACCAGTGACAGTGTCCGGCTCCGCCTCAAGCAGTCGGAGGTTCGTACGCTGGTCCAGGGCAGGGAAGTCGCCGAGTCCTGCGCCGGCCTCCTGTCCTACTCCCTTGTTCCGTTCGATGGAGCCCAACTGCGCGCAACCGGGAGCAACGGCCACATTACAATTCAGGTCCCCGCCGGTTGGTTGCCGGATTGGGATACCGACACGCGCGTGGGCTTTGAAACGAGCGAGAATGGCTTCCGGATTCTGATCGAGAAAGACTGGAAATGCACGGCTCCGTCCAATCCCAAGGACAACGACGACTGCTACGAAAATCCAACGCCGGTTTGCTGACGAAGCAAACCGGCGTTGGATTTCGCAAGTGAGCGGTTAGCGAACGCGAGTCGAAACGTAGTTGATCGTGACCACCGTCCGGGCAGAGACGCCCTTCGAATTCGTCACCGTCAGTTCAAAGAAGTATGGCCCGAACTGCTCGCCTAACTGCACACGAGTCACTTGGGCATTCGGATCCAGTACGACGGCCGTCTTCTCCAGCGCACGCCAGCGGTAGGTAAGTGCCAACCCTTCCGGGTCGGTCGACGCCGCCCCGCTCAAGGTAACATCGCGGGTCAGTGTGTCAAAGTTCGGGCCGGCGTTCGCCGTCGGCGTGACGGGAGGCGTCGCGGTGCGAACCCGGACAGTGATGTCGCACTTGGCTTGCTCGTTTTTCGAGTTCCAGGCGGTCAGCGTATAGGTCGTCGTCATCGTCGGGCGCACCCGGAACGGATTTGGGATGCCCAATCCGTTGTACGTCACGACCGTGTGATTCTGCGCTGTGTAGCTTAAAGACACTTCGGTCCCCGCCTCCACTTCGCCGGCAGGCGATACGCTGCAGGCTGTCAGCGATGGCGGTGGCACCGGCGGCACCACCGGAGGACGCACGTTAATGCCAATCGTCGAACTTGTCGAACCGAATGAGTTCGACGCCGTAATCGTAAAGACGGTCGTGGCGTTCGGCGACACCGGTGCGGTGCCCTGCAGGCCGACCGTACCGAGTGTGCTGATCGATACATTAGTCGCGTTCTCCACCAGCCAATCGATGGTCGAACGGTCGCCCGCGGTGATATCCATCGGCGAGGCCGTGAAGCGGATGATCCGGGGAAGGTTGCTCCCGCCGCCTCCGCCCACTTGCACTACCGCGGTTGCGCTGGCTGAGCCGAACGCGTTGGTCGCGGTAATGGTGTAGGTTGTCGTTTCGGCGGGCGAAACTTGGGACGCGCCGCTGTCGCGCACCGTGCCAATACCGGAGACGGTCACGCTTTGCGCGTTTTCCGTCTGCCAGGAGAGCGTGGACGCCTCACCGCGAGCGATCGTCGCCGGGGTCGCGTTGAAGCTAATGATGCGGGGCAGCGGGCGCTCCACATTCACCGTCACCGTTTCCACGGCTTCGCTGTTTCCGTTACGCGCCGTCAGACGGTAGGTAGTCGTCTCGGCTGGATTTACCTGCGCCGAACCCTGCACGTTATTCACACGTCCAACTACGGGCGTAATCTCGGCGGTTTCGGCGTTCTCAATGAGCCATAGCAGTTGCACCGGTTGGCCGGCGCGGACCGATTGGGGATTGGCCTGGAACCGCAGAATGCGTACCTGATTCGGAGCTCGCGATGTGACGTTGGCCCGCGCGACACCCTGCGCGCCTTGGTCGTCCCGCACCGTCAGCCGGAAGCCGTAGGTTTGGCCCGCCGCCGCCGCGAATGTAGCCACGGCTGCCGACGCGTTGTTGATCGTAACCGTTGGTCCCGCCACCTGCGTCCACTGATACGTAATCGGATCGCCGTCCGGGTCGTAGGAGGCGGTGCCGTCCAGGCGAATCTCGCCAGCCGGCACGTTGAATTGGTCGCCGCCCGCGTTGGCCACCGGCGCCGAATTGCCCGTCCGCACACGCCGCGTCAGCATTTCATAGCGCAGCCGCGGGATATCCACCGGCACCGGGCCGGAGGTCGCCGCGTAGTCTTTCGGACGCAGGAAGTTGCCGAACAGCATGCCGAAGCGCACGGCGCCGGAATTGTTCCTTCCCACCAGCGTTTCGTTCCAGCCGCCTTCGATCGTGAATGCCAGGGTCTTGTTGATCGGCTGCACGAAGCGGATCATGCCGCCCGGTTTGTTGTCGTTGGCGAACGTCCGCAGGAAACCTAGATTCGCGTCTATATATGTGTCTTTCCACAGCGCCACGGATCCGGAGCCTCCAAACTGATCCACCACACGCAGATAGGTTTCCAGGAACGTGTTCGGGCCCACCGAAGCGCGGTTGACGACGGCGTTGTTCAGGAACGATTTGGTGCCGAACAAGCCCACGCGTCCGCGGTTGAACAGGTAGTCCACCGTCATGGCCGCCTGGCCCAGCGTGCCGCCCGCGCGGAACTCGCTCATGTTCACGTGCTTGAAGCTCGAGAACAGGCCCATCTGCATCTTGTCGAACCGCTGCACGAAGCCGGCGTCAAACTGGCCTTCTTGCCGGTCGCGGAAGTACATGTACTCGGCTTCGCTCTGGAGCGCCGAGGATTTGCCCATCGGCGCGAAGAACCGGCCTTTGCCAGTAAATGTCAGGCGGCCTTCGTTGTCGGCGCCCGCATTGGCGCCCAGAATCGAAAATTTCGGACCGCTCGCGCCGGCCAGCGCCTCTTCGGTTGCTTTCTTCGTAATGTCGGCAACTTCTTGCTTAGCTTGCGGAGAGAGTCCGCCCGCGTTTCCAGCCGCGGCGCCGCCCAGCGCCATCGCGGGGGCTCCTGCCACGGCTCCAACACCTGCCCCGGCACCCGCTCCAACACCTGCTCCGGCTCCTGCTCCAATGCCGGCCCCGGCCTTCATCTTTTCATGATCGTCCTTGAGCTTCGCTACTTCGGTTGCGAGTTTATCGTTGTCGGCCTTCATCGTTCGAAGCAACGCGAGGATGTCGTCGAGCTTGTCCAGCCGTTTCAGAATCTCGTCGCAGCACTTGGGGTCCGCCGCGCCGGCCGGGCCCCCGGCGGCCTGATTCAGATTCCGAATCGCGTCGCCCACACCGCCGGCGGAGATCGTCCGGCCCTGTCCATCGCTGACGTTCAGCATCGTTCGCCGATTCATCCAGCGGCCCTCTTTGGATTCGTTCGGATATTTCGGCGCGGTCATCCCTTGCGTTGTCGCGCTCACCTGGTCCGGGCGGGTGCCGTACTTCTCCAGGAAACTTTTCACCGCTTGGGCGCGCTGCATTCCCAATTTCTCGTTGGCGCGCCTCGACCCGGTATTGTCGGTATGCCCTTCGACACGGACTTTGTAGCTGGGATTCTTACTCAGCAACTCCGCCAACCGGAGGAGGCCCGGGTAACCGTCGGTCAATACAGCAGAACCGGTTTCGAAGTTAATCTCCTCCCAATCGTCCTTGGTGGCAGTGGTATTTTGCCCTTGGGCGAGCAACAAGGCGGCACAAGCCGGCAGGATAGCAAACGATTTCAGGGACCTTGCAAACATTTCGAGGGTCCTCCTCCTAATAGTCAGTTTTGTAGTTTGATTGCCTTGCGCCGAACGGCCAACTGTGGAATGCCGGGGGGGAATGCGCAAAAAAAGAGCGCACATGCGCTTCATAGAGAGTACCACGGAATCTTCTGATTTTGCACCACTTACGAAGGCGGAGACTATCTCCGCCTAACGCCGAAATCCCACGCCTGCGTGTTGCCCTTGCCTTCGGTGAACTCAATCCAGGCATACTCCCCAACCGGAAGTGACGCGACCGGCCACACCTTATAGAGCCCTTCGCCAACCTGGCGCCGGAATATTGGCACCTCTTCGTGCTGGACCATAATTTCCTTGACCACCGGAACGATCTCCCAACGTTCGACCACCCGGTTCTTTGTCTTGGGCGCCGGTGAGAGCCGAACTAACCCAAACCGCTCCTCGCTCGCCAACCGGAAGTAGAACTCCGGCCGGTCGTCGGACACAACGAACTTGCTTTCCGCCCCGGCGATCTCCACATGGCTCTTTCCTGCCACGATCGGGATGGGTGTGATCGCCTTTAAAATCGACCGCTTTTTGTCCGAAACGTTTGTCATCTCGGCCTGGGTCAGCGCCTTCACCGGCTGCCCGTCCGTCACATAATAGACCCCCGTTTCGGCCGGGACCGAACGGATCTCCTTCCGCATTGCCTTCTCCGCCGCGTCCTCTTCGGCCTCGGCCTTCCGCTCGGCGGCCACCTCATCGGCCAGCGCGGCCACCGTGGCGGCCGTTTTCTTCAGGTCGACGAGCTCGACGGGAATCTCCTCCCAGTCGCTCCGTTCCACCGAATAAAACCGCACCCGGTCGGCCAAAACCGAGTACTCTCGCGCCAAATGGTAGTTCCCGTCCTTGAGGTACAGTTTCACGTTCGCCCCTGGCAGCGCCAAGGCCAGCGACAAATAGAGAAGCCACCGCATCCTGAATAAATCATAGAACTCTATGCGTCATCTTGCTCGGGGCCTCCTGTCCGGCTCTCCGGCTAAACTGACGGAGGGTCCCGATTTGCGCCCAGCGAGCAACCGGCGGCAAACCCGGGTGCCTTACGGCCATAGGGACCAGGTCACAGCCCTTGGCGCGGACTCTTTCGCCGTTGGTCTCAAACTTCGTGAACTGGTCGCCATCCCGTATCTGGCCTGCGGCCCCGTTCTCTCATTTGCTTTTCCTGCCTGCTTCCCGCAGAATTTGAATGGAGAGGTACTAAAGATCTACCGGGCATGAGCCGATTACCGCTTATGCTCCGAACCAGGGGACCAGCGGCCGCGCTTGTTCTCTGCCTGATCAGCGTCGCTGGTCACGGCAAGGAGCCATCGCGCACTTTCCGATTTCTCCGCACTACCGATCATGCATCCGGCGCCAGCGCTTTTCGCTCCCTTGCGCCGGAGTGGCAACGGTTGTCGGGATCGAACTTCGAAATTGCGGCAAGCCGCGACATCGCCGGCGTCGCTGACCTGTTTCGGCGCGCCGGCGCCGATGCGGTTATTACTTCCGCCGCTCGCGCGGCGTATTTGCGTCAAATAGGTGTGGCCCGGGCCCTCGCCGCTGTCGTTGAGTCCGGAGGCGTCGAACAGAACCGGACCGTTATCTTCGTTCGGGACGAGTCGGAAATTCGGAATTTCGGCCAGCTGCAGGGGCGCCTTGTCGCGTTCGAGGACCCGGCGTCCACTGCCGGGTTTCACATGCCGCGTTGCGAACTCACGCGGGCTGGGCTCCGAATGCGCGAGGCAACAAGGGCCGCTCCGAATCAGACGTCTTACATGTTCGCGGGAGCTAAATTGAATGTCGCCGGCCGGGTATTTCACGGAAAGGCGGACGCCGGCGCTCTGGGAATACGATCCTGGCGCCGCATCGTCGATAACGCCCCCGCCTTTCGCGGTCAGCTCCGAATTCTCGGGGAAGTCGCCCGCTGCCCCGCTTCGTCATCGTTCTCCGCTCGACACTGCCGCCGCTGGACGAGGCGTCGATTCTTCAAACACTGGCCCAACTCCATTCGACTCCCGCGGGCGCTAAGGCGATGCTAGACCTGGGCTGGGAAAGGGTTCGGCCCATGGCCGAAGCGGAGGCCACCCGCTTTTCGAGCCGGCTCCAGGCTTGCGGCGTTTCGGAGAATTGGCGATGAACAGCATCCGAGGACGCTTTTACGCGGTCGCCGCGCTGCTGAGCATTGTGATCGTCGTCAGTTTTGCGATCGTCTTTCAATCCGTGGGACGGCGCGGCGCCGAGCGCATCGCCGATCGGCAGGGACGCCTGATGTCGCAGGTCGTCGAAAACGAGCTGGATCACTCGCGGCGCGTCATTGTGCAAATTCTGGCTGAGCGCCTCTCCGGCCCGGTTGGCGACTTCGATTTGGCGCTGGTCCAGGATCTGATCCGTCCGGCCAGCTCGGCGGCCCATGTTCAATATGTGCTGGTTGTCGATCCCAAGGGCAGTGTGCTGGTGGCCAGTCCGGCGGTGATGAACCTAATGGGAACGGCTCCGGGCGACGCCTGGTCGGCCAACGCGCTGCGCGCCTCCGGTGTCCTGGTGCAGCGGAACGAGACCCTCTCCGAGTATGCGTCGCCGGTTCTCAGCGGAGCTCGTATTGCCGGATTCGTTCGCGTGGCGTGGTCCAACGAAGCTGCCCACTCCCGGATCGACGCTCACGTCAACGAATCGAAAAGCATTACGATCGCCGAATTCGCCAAAGCTCGCTGGGAAGTGTTCTTTGTCGGCTGTCTGGTGCTCCTGGCGGTGTACGCGCACGTTCGCTGGTTTGTCCGCCGGCTGCTGCGCCCCATCCATGCGACCGTCGAAGCCACCCGGCGGATCTCGGCCGGGGACTGGAGCGGCCGGATTCACGTTGATTCGAACGACGAACTGGGCGAGCTGGCAGCGGCGTTTAATAACATGACGGCGCAGTTGGAGGCCAACACCATCTCTCGCGACCATGTCAGGGATATTTTTAACAGTCTGGGCAATCCGGTCCTGGTCTCAGCCTCCGATGGGTCGATCATCGAAACGA
>Ga0194122_10003361_pt1 | contig 16444 bp, 10 predicted proteins | sample TA2MahCa10mmetaG_FD_155487 | JGI IMG/M metagenome (GOLD analysis project Ga0194122, IMG submission 155487) | Freshwater microbial communities from Lake Tanganyika, Tanzania - TA2015021 Mahale Deep Cast 10m | ecosystem: Environmental > Aquatic > Freshwater > Lake | place: Tanzania: Lake... | reverse complement strand
CGGCGCGGTGTGATCAACGACCTGGAGCGGGCCACGCACCCCCGGCACCGCGCGCAACTCGAGGCAGCGCTGGCGCATGTAGACGCGCAGTTAGAAGTCCTGAAAGAACTTCCGGACCAGAAATCCGGCGCCGGTAAAGAGGACTCCAAATAGAACGAGTATGCCCAGAGGGGCCCAGAATTCGGCGTCGAAGGCCAACGACTTGGCGATACCCCAGCGATCGACGGGGCTGATGTAGAAACGGCAGGTTCCGGCCGCTGAGTTCAGGGTGTTACGCAGGATGTCGTGCGGTGCCCCGTCCTGCCCGATGACGCCGTGGAGACGGCGTCCGTTCCAACTGTACTCGAGAAGCGTATCGCCCTCGCGGCCGGTAAAGTAGGCACGGGCCGTTTCGGAGATTTCGACATTCGGAGGCAGCGCCGGCATGTACCCTTTCGGAAGCTGCGTCACCTTCGGATCGACAGTGAGATATTGGTAGCGTTTCGCGGTTTCGACCCATCCGAACGCGACGGCGCCAAACAACGGCGGAATGCCGAAGACCAGAAGCGCAAGCCACGGCCTGAACAAGCGAACAGCCGTCCCTTGATCTGCGATACCGGCGCTGACGACGGTAACAACCAGGAAGCCAAACAGAACGAACCAGGCGATGGCGAATGTGACCTCAGGGTTGGTCGTAGAATACCCGGGCAGGCGGATTTCCCGTGCCTGGCCACGGAGCGAGTAGATGCGATGCTGGGTACCCGGCGCGAAAATCCGGAACTCGTCGAGGGCCTCATCGGGAAAGAAGGCATTTGCAAGTTCCTCCTCGACATAGATCTCCCGGCCTGAGCCGCCGGTGGCTTTGAAATGAAGGTTAAGAACGTAGAAAGGCTCCGGTAGCTCGCGTGTTATCTGCTGGTCGGTAACGTCGATCTTAAGCTTGGCCGCAACAACCTCGACAGGGATCTCGCGCATCCGCAAGTAGCTCCAAACGTTCGAGCCACACTTGTAAAGACAAATAAGAGCAAGCAGGGCGGCACCGAGAATGACCGGGTGCAAGTAGCCAAATCTAACGCGCATGCGGACTGCATCCATTCTACGCTCCCTCCTCCCCCGGGTCCCCCGGGGACAGTCACCTCTGCCACCACACGTCGAAGTAGGAATTCCCTCCCGCCCGGCACTAAGTTGTAGATGGCTCGACTTCCAAGGATCTTCCACCCGGCTATCCGCACCACATCACGCAGCGCGGTAACTACAAGCAACGACTATACTTCCGCTCAGGCGACCACCAAGGCAATATGGCGCCTCAACACCCGCCTGCTATCTTATGCCAAGTCACGTTGACGTAGTGGCCATTCCGCCCGCCGAGGACTCCTTCGCACGCATATTCCGGCGCATTCACGGCGAGTTCGCCCGCGCGTCCCACACCCGGTTGCGGCGCGTAGGTCATTTATTCCAGGCATGTTATTGCTCCGCTCCAATGGACCGAAAACATTTTTGGCACACGATGTTGTATTTCGAGGAGAATCCCCGCCGCGCTGCACTCGCGATGGCGCGCGAGGACTGGAAATGGTCGACGGCGCGAGCTCACCTCGCGGGCACTGGCGGCGGAATTCTGGACCTCATCCCGTGGCGCGAACAGCACACACCCGAGTCTCGGATAGACCCATCAGAATTTCGTTGGCACCTCGAGACGCCTGCACCTTACCGAGGTGGTTCGTCGCCTCCGAGCCGATGGGCTCGAGTCGATTTCATCATTAGCACCACCCGGCTCAAAGCGTCGATACCGCCAACTGCTCGTCGGCTGTCATCCACACCGGCGCTGTGGATTCAACGCCGCCAAACCGTTGAAAAATTTGGTGAGTCGGCCGGGGCTCGAACCCGGGACCACCGCATTAAAAGTGCGATGCTCTACCAACTGAGCTACCGACTCATTCCCGCTGGCGGCGTGCACCTCGCCACGCGCCGCTACTTTTTTTAGAATACCACGGTGACCCTTTCGAACGCTTTCTTCCGGGTTGTGTTTCGGAGGACACATGAAACTTCTCATTCTGCTCGGTGCGACTTCCGCCTGGGCTTCCATTATCGGCATCTCCGTTGCCAATACGAGCAACGCGGATTCCAGTTCGTCGTCGGCCCAACGCGTAATCGAGTTCCGGACGGCCAATATCGGTACCAGCGCCGTAAGCCAGTCCGGAAACACGTTTTCGTTCTCGAACCACTTTGCGTGGATGGCCGGCTACCAGGTTCCGGCAGGCGGGGCCACCGTCGGCAACGCGCTGTCAACCCATGTTGGGTTCGAGCTGACCTTCACGGTGGAAGATCCCGGTTCGGCCGGCTACTCTCTCCAATTCGATCAACTGACGCGAGGCTACAATACCGCTCTCTACGAAACCGGCGCGAGCACCGTGTTCGCCTCTTCCGGCACCATGGCCTACTATCTGAACAGCGGCAGCGGCTTCGTGCAAATTCCCACGCTGTTTTCCTTCGGCAACCAGGCGACGGCCGGCTCAGGCAACCCGAACGTCAACGTTTTGCTGAACTCTATCGACAGCGAAAGCGGGGGGATCTTCTCCGGGACCCGCACCTTCACCCTGCGAGTGGAAACGAGGCCATCCCCCAACGTCATTCTGGCCCTGCAGAACAACGTGACCGGCAGCGCGGCCTCTCGATTCGGGATGGAAGGCCTGCTGGGCATCCCAGCGGCCGCAACGCCGGGCGCGGACACCGAACCGGCGTCCGCGCTCGGCAACTTCGTGACGGTCTCAGTGACGATGAACGGCGGGTCAGCCGAAGTCCCGGAGCCTTCGACGTTCGCGCTCAGCGCGGCGGCGTTGTGGGCTACCAGTCGACTACGGAACCGTCTTCGGCGTCGTATTGCGTGAGATAAGGACGCGGCTCACCCACGTGGCTCTTGAGCTTCTCCTCGTCGATGGTGATGCCAAGGCCAGGGCCGGTGAGAATCGGCCGGTGGCCGTTCTCGATCCTCGGTAATGGCTTGGCTAGAAGGTCTGCATGCTCGTTGTCGCCGCGTTCTTGAATCAGGAAATTCGGAATCGCGGCGGCCAGTTGCAGTCCGGAGGCGAGCGAGCACGGGCCTTGTGGATTGTGCGGGGCGATAGGCGTGTAGTATGCCTCCGCCATGCCGGCGATCACACGGCCCTCGGTGATGCCGCCGCAGTAGCACAGGTCGGGCTGGAGGATCGTCGCGGCCCGTTTTTCGAGAATTTCGCGAAAGCCCCACTTGGTGAAGATGCGTTCGCCGGTGGCGATGGGAACGTGGGTCTTTTTCGCCATTTCGGCCATAACATCGACGTTCAGCGCCTGGGCGATCTCTTCGTAGAACCAGGGATTGAACGGCTCCAGCGCTTTGATGATGCGCATGGCGGTGGGTGGCTGGATGGCGCCGTGGAACTCGACGCCGATGTCGATGCCCTGACCGAGTCTGGCCCGCAGGTCCTTGAAACGCTCCACGACTTCGTCGATGAACTGCGGGCCTTCGTTGTATTTGAAGGGCAGGCGGTTCTTGCCGTTGACCCGGACCTTGACGGCGCTGACGCCATTGACGCCCGGCGTTCCGTAGACGCGAACGCGGTCGCGGGTCTGGCCGCCGAGGAGCTTCCAGACAGGAACGTCGAAAATCTTGCCGGTGATATCCCAGAGCGCTTGGTCGATGCCCGAAAGAATGGCGGTCTTGATGGGGCCGCCACGATAAAAGGCGCCGCGGTGGATGGCTTGCCAGTGGTGGGAAATGCGCGTGGGGTCCTGGCCGATGAGGTAGTTGCCAACCTCCAGGGCGCCTGCGGCGCAGGCCTTGGCGTCGTCTTTCAGCATTTCGCCCCAGCCGGTCAATCCGGCGTCGGTGGAGAGTTTGACGAACACCCAGGAGTTCTTCAGTACGAACGTCTCGATCTTGGTGACCTTGACTTTGTCCTTCGGGCCAACGGCCGCCTTGGCGATCGGGGCGAGAAGCGTAGGGAGAAAGTAGCGTCTGTTCATTGGTCGTATTCTGTTCCTAAAATTGCAGGCGGGCCTGGACCTGGTAGTAGCGGTTGAGGGAGGAGGTCTGGCTGAGAACGCGGCCGAAATTGGTGGACACCGGATTGGTATCCGGCGCCGTCATTTGGGAGCGGTTCTGGAGATTAATGACGTCGGCGCGGATTTGCAGGCGGACGCGCTCCGCGATCTTGAAATCGCGGAGCAGGTTGGCGTTCCATTGGTTCAATCCGTCGGCCCGCAAGCCTTCGAAAAAGCGGGGGAAGACGCGAACGTGGAAGGCGGCGGGCTGAGCGGCGGCGGCGTTGACCAGGTTCAGATTCGTGTTGAACCAGCGGTCCAGAGACTTGGTTCCGGAACGCGCGGCATCCTCGAATCCATTGATGTCGCCGTTGTAGAAAAGATTGCCCCAGCCAAGCAGCGGGCCGTTTTGGAATTCATAGGTTGCGGCAATTTGGAAGCCGCCGAGAATGTGATTGAGAATCCCCTCGGTGGCGAAGGAGCGTCCCCGGCCAAACGGCAGTTCATAGATGCCGGTGGCCGTGAAGCGATGGGGGCGGGCCGTGTCGGAGGGCCACCAGATGGTGGGGTCCGGATTGAACTCGTTCTCGATGATGGTGCGGTTGGACTGGAACATGCGCGTGTAGGAAGCATTGAGGTTGAAGCCTCGCGCGTAGCGGCGCTGGAAGTTGAACTCGAAGGCGTTGGTGCGGGCCGTGCCGTTTGAGACCGCATTGTTGCTCAATCCGTTCATGTGCGGGAATGGGCGCAGCAGCCTGTTCTTGGCAATGGTGGGCGAGGTAAAAGCGCCAAGCGTGGACAGGTGCTGGTAGAGGGTGGGATTCTGTGTTTGCAGAAAGGCGAAGTTGGACAACAGGAATGGGTTCGGCACCTGGCGGTTCATTTCGGTGGCGAGGGCGTTATTACGAGTATTACCCGTGGCCCAGTAGCGCTCCGGCAACGCGTCCTCGCGAACCGTCAGGTTGATGCGGTCGGCCCACTGGCCCCAGTAGGACGCTTCGACGAGCGTGTTGGGAGTGAGTTCACGCTGCACGCCTACCCGCCAGCGCTGGACACGCGGATGCTGCCGGTTGAAGCCGGTATAGTTGAAGCCTTGGCCGGCGCGGGCCATGGAACCGAGGGCAGCGCGCAACGGTGAATCGAATCGCGTACCGTCGCGCCGCACGGGAAAGGGATCGGAAAGAGGCGAGACACCGCCCTGCGGATTACCCGCGTTCCAGGTCTGCCCGAAATCGTTAGTCAGAACCGTGTCCGTGGCGCGGTTGAAGCCAAACTGATTTCCCTCCTGGTTCATAACGTTGAGAGTGTCGAAGAACACACCGTACCCGCCGCGGACAACGGTTCTGGGCGAGACCTGGTAGGCAGCGGAAAGGCGCGGAAGGAACATGAGTTCGTTGCTCCATAGGCGCCTGGGAGCGCCATTCTGGCCGGCATACACGGTGCCTCCGCGAACGATGAACTGGCTCGCGGGAAGTTCCGGCAACGGGTTGCGTGCATAGGCGGCTTGGGCGGCGGCGGCGATGGGGAGTTCGAGATTGGGATCGAAGTAGGTGAGGGCGCGATTGAACCGCTCCGTGGGGCCTTGCTCGTATTCCATCCTGAGGCCGAGCGTGACGGTGAAGTTGCGCGAGACGCGCCACGTATCCTGCCCGTACCAGGCGTAGTAGGGATTCATCAGCGCGAAGGTGTCGTTTGTATCCACCGACATTCCGGTGGGCATCCCCAACAGGAACGTGGCCCAGCTTAAGCCGAGCCCGGCCGCGGGCGTGAACGCGTCCTCATCCTTGCGGACGAAGGTGTTGGCGAAGTTGAAATTGCCGGACGTGAGGCCGCCCGTCTGAATCTGATTGCGATAGTGCTGGCGAAAGTCGATTCCGAAGCGGAGCGAGTGGCTGTTGCGGACATGCGACAGGTTGTACTTCAGGCTCTGCTGGCGGCCGATGGGGCCCGGATCGACGGGCGTGCCGAGAAGCATGTCGCCCCCCCAAAATGTCATACCCGGCCAGATCACGCGGGGCAGCACGCAACTATCGCCGCATTTCGCATCCATGTAGGCAGGCAAACCCACTGTGGAGGGCTTGAACTTTCGCGTGCCGAGGCGCTGGTTCTGGGTGAGGAACCGCGTCACGTCGACACTGAGATTCATGACCGTCGTGGCGGACTTGGTCCAGGTCCAATCGACCAGGCCGGTGACGTTGGGCCGCTTTTCGTCCCAGGCCATCAGGCCGGCTTCGGTCTCGTAGGTGAAGTCCTGGGCATCCTCCTCAAAGCCGCTCAGGAACCAGCGGAAGAACAGGCGGTGGCGGCTGGAGGCCTGATAGTCGATCCGGTTGTTCCAGCTTTCGTACTCGACGTTGTTGGGCATGCCGGAGGCCTGGTAGTTGTTAAAGGGCTCTCGGCGGGGATCGGTGGGATCGTTGTTCGGCACCGGGAGGCGCTGCGAATAGAACGCGGCCATGGGGTTCGAGATACGGGCGCGGGGCAGAATATTGCCGCTGAACGGGGTACGGACGACGTGGCCTGGGCGGGCTGGATCGGGCCGGGTGGTGAGTGGATCGTAGATCTGATAGCGCACGGCGTCGATGGGCAGGAAACGGGAAAAGTCGCCGCTGCGCATGGCGAGCGTGGGGACGGTGTAGTTGAACTCGCTGGGCCGCGCGGTCTGGAGATTCTTCAGATAGGAGTAGCCGACGAAGAAGAACAGTTTGTTGCGGCCGTCGAAGACGCCGGGGATGATGAGAGGACCGGACGCCGTGCCATGCAAGTTGTTGGTGTGACCGGCTGCCAGAAGAGGACGCTGGCGCAGTTCGTTGACCAAAGCGGTGTTCCCGGCGCTCTGGGCGACGGCGATCTGGGTGGCACGAGTTTGCTTGGTGAAGAACGGAACGGCGTTCCAGCGCTGGTTGAGATACTGATAGGTCGCCGAGCCGTGATAGGCGTTATTGCCGGACTTGGTGGACATGGAGATGTTCAAGCCGGTGGCGTGGCCGAAGGCGGCGTCGAAGTTCGAAGTCTCGATGCGGAACTCGTCGACGACATCGGGGCTGGGCATGAGCGAGACCCGGCGGTTGGTGCCGTTCGTGGAGCCGCCGTCGAGCGACCACTCATTGCCGCCGACGTTGCCGGGCATGTTGTAGCCGGAGCCGCCGCCCACCTGGCCCTGCACGAGAAACTGCGTGGTGCCGGGCACCTGCACGCCGGGAGCGAACCGCGTAAGCATTGTGATGTTGTTGCCGAGCACGGGCAGGTCCATGATTTCTCGATTCGTCATCGAGCGGCCCGTGGCGACTGTGCTGGTATCGAGAATGGGCGCCTCGGCGGAGATGGTGACCGATTCGGTGGCGCCGCCCACCTCCAGAGGAATATCGATGCGCAACTGTTCGGCGATGCCGACGGAGATGCCGCTGCGGACAACGCGTTTGAAGCCCTGCATCTCCGCGGCGACACTGTAGGCGCCCGGGATGAGCAGCGGCGCTTCGTAGTAGCCGCTGGCATTTGTCGTCAGGCTGACTGAAACGTTGGTGCCGGTATTTGTCACCGTCACTTTCGCGCCAGCGACAACCGCGGCCTGAGGGTCCGTGACTGTGCCGTTAATGGACCCGCGGGTATCCTGGGCCGCCAACGGTACGGCCGCGATGAAGAAGGCTAACGCTCGACACATGCTCCGAGTAGTTATATCAAGAGTTCGCGGTCGAGCGGGGAGCCGGCCACACTAGAAGGTCATTTTCAAGCCGAGCCGGAGAATGCGGTCGCCGTTCGGTTCGCGGCCGCCGGCGTTCGTGCCCGTGACTTCAAAGACACCGCCCCGGAACGAACCGTCCGGATTCGTCAGCAGGTTGTTGATGCCTGCCGAAGGGTTGCCGAACTTCGGCGTATTGGTCCAGTTGAACCACTCGGCGCGAAGCTGGAATCCGAAGCGTTCTTTCAAGGTGAAGTTACGAAAGAGTCCGAGATCCGTATTGAAGAACCCAGGACCGCGCAAGCTGTTAAAGCCGGCTGTGCCGAAGCGGGGCTCGACGACCCGGGCGAAGGCGAAAGGATCGAAGAAAGCCACTCCCCGGCCGATGCCGCCAAGCCGCGCGACGTCCTTTTTGACCTGGTCGGCGCGCTGGGTGCTGCCGGGAAGGCGCAGGCTGCCCCCATCGCTGGTGACACGAACGGGCGTGCCGGTCATATAGCCTGTGAGAGTATTCAACTGCCAGCCGCCAAGCAGAGCGTTGACCCCTTTGCCGCCGGAAAAGCGCTTCCCGGAGCCAAAGGGCAGTTCGTAGGTCGCGGTGATCTGGGTGTTGTGAGTCCGGTCGAAGTTCAACGGTACGTAGTTCAGGCTCGTGAAGGCCAGGGCCGGTACCAGCGGGCCGCCGTTGTTGTCCTCATTGCAGCACCAACCCATGGCCTTGGACCACGTGTAGGCCATGTTCATTTGGAAACCGCCGGAAAAGCGCTTGGTGACCGTCGCCTGCATCGAGTGGTAGTTGTTGTCGCCCATCGGCCCGATTAGGCTGGTTTCGACGGCGCGGCGAAAACTCGGGAAGAGCGGCTGGCCGGCCTGATCGGCGCCGATTACTTGACCCGCGTTCAAGTTCAGCCGCCCGCTGACGCGCACCGCCCGGCTGGCTACGTAGCCCGCCTGGGCGGTCCAGTTGTTGCCAAGGTCGCGCTGCACGATGAAGTTGTAGTTCAGGATGTAGCTGCGCTTGAATTCGTCGCCAGTGGTATTGACGGCGTAGTTGGCCGGAATGGGGATGCGTCCGTTCGAACCGACCGACGGGTTTGGCAGTACGGGAAGTCCCTGCGAAAGCGTGGTGGCCCAGCCGAGCGCCGCTGGCGCGAGGTTGAACGCGGCGAGGATCGGATAGTTCGTACGCAAGGGGCGCGCCAGGTTCCAAGGATCCCAGTTGAGGCCGAAGCCGGTCCGAATGACCGTCTTTTCGTTGGCCCGGTAGGCGGCACCGAGGCGCGGGCTGAACAGCAGCTTGGCCACGCGGGTGCCACAATTCCTAGGCACGCCGCCCACGCCACAAACCAGCATCTCGTTCGTGGCGAAATCGTACCGCTCCATGCCCCGGTCCTCTCGAACCGGCATCGGGAAGCTTTCGATGCGTGTGCCGTAGGAGAGCGTCAATTTTCGGCTCGCCTGCCACTGGTCGCGGACGTAAAAGCTCAGCATCGAGGTACGTGTCCGATAGATGTCGGGGACTTGCAGGATTCGTCCGCCACCGTCGACCAGGCCCAACAGGTAGGTTGCCATGGAGTTAAATTGATTACCGGCCCCAACGTTCCCGTTGTCCAGCCGCAACTGGGTGGGCCCCTGGCCGAAGTTCAGGCGGCCGGAGGCGCCGCCCGCCGCCCCGGCAAATTCGGGCTGGGTGTGGTTGAGTTGCAGGTAGTACAGATCCATTCCGAAACGGACGTTATGCGAGCCTTTCAGCCAGTTGGCATTGGCTACATACTGCGATTGCGGGTCAGTCCGGTAGTAGGGCATGTAGGTCTCGGTGGAGCCGAACGCCGTGAAGCCGCCAATGCCAAAACCGGGATAACCGGACTCAAAAAACCGCCGGCCGTTGGTGCCCGGAATCCTTAATTCGTCGGTGCCGCGATTGGGGCCAAGGCCGGGCTGCTCGATGTTGGTGTCCATGAGCGTATAGCCGTAGTAGGCATCGACGATAAAGGAGGGCGAGAAAGTATACGTCGTGGCGAGCGTACCGCTCCAGGTATTGCCAAAGCCCTTGCCTGGATTCCCGAAGGCAATGGGCGGTCCGCCGATATCGCCGAACGCCGTGGGTGCTGTGAGGTCGAAATCGAGCCAGCTGAGCCGCGCATAGGCGTTCCACCGGTCGCTCAGGTTGAAGTTGAATTTGGAGTCGATGGTCCGGCGGTCGAAGGCGGCCTCGCCAAGGGAGAAATAGTTGTTGGTCGGGATTCCCGTTGGAGCCGGGTTGTTCTCCTGCGGCAGCCGCTGCATCAGTAGCGCGGAGGTGGGGTGAATGCGCTGGGCCGGAATGAGATTGCCGGGGAACGGCATGCGGCCCTGGCCATTTGCCTGACCGGAGGACGGATCGTACACAGGCAGAACCGACGCCGACAGGTTGCCCGCCCGCATGGGTGCGGTCGGTACGGTCTGCAGGGCGCCAGCGAAGCGGCGGTCGGTGGAGTTCTCGTAGCTGCCGAAGAAAAAGATGCGGTTCTTCTTAATCGGCCCGCCGAAGCGGCCACCCCACTGGTTGTTCACAAATTTGGGGATACCCTGATTGCCGGGAAGGAAGAAATTACGCGCTTGGGACCAGTTGCCCTGGTTGTACTCAAAGAGGGCGCCATTGAAATTATTGGTGCCCGAGCGAATCGTAACGTTAACGGAAGCGCCGCCGGCCAAGCCCTGTTCGGCGTCGAAGGTGTTGGTTACCACGTTGACGTTCTCGATGGATTCCAGGGCGGGAACGTAGCTAGCGATGTGCGGCAGCCAGACATTGGTGGCGCTGGCGCCGTCGATGCGAGTATTGTTGGCGGCCGTATTGTTTCCGTTCGTGCTCCACGACATAGACCGCGAAGGATTGGACGGCACCGAATGGGGCGTGGAAGGCGGCGTGATGCCTGGGACGGTGATAAACAACGACTGGTAGTTGCGGCCGTTGGTCACCGGCAGATCCGTTAGCTGCTTGGCGGTGATCTCGGCCTTCACTTCGGCGCGATCGGTCTGAAGCAAAGCGGCGGCGGCGCTTACGTTTACCGTTTCGGCGATCTGGCCGACTTGAAGCTTCATGTCGACGCGGGAAGTGGAGTTTACTTGAATCGGGACGTTTTCCTGGACGGCAGCCCGAAAACCATCCTTAGAGATGCGGACGCTGTACACCCCAGCTTGAACGGTGGGGATGCTGTAGCTGCCCACTTCGTTGCTCGTGGCCGTTCTGGCCGTGCCGGTTTCTTTGTTGGTAATCGTGACGCTCGCATTCGGCACCGCGGCATCCGAAGAATCCGTGACGGTGCCGGTGAGCGAACCGTAGAGGATCTGGGCGGCGGCCGGAGTGGCCAGCGATACGGAAAGGAGCGTACCTGCGAACAGAGCTCTGAGCTGAGAAAACATGAAGACACCCCTAAAGAAGCATTCTCTTCGAGACGAAGAGCTATGACGATATTCTAGCCCGGCGGATTGACAGGCGCAACGCCCGGACGCCCGGACGGCCCTTTAGAACTGGTACAACTCGGCGACCAGCGGGGACTTGCCACCGCCGGCGCCCACCGTTGCCTCTTCCAAACGAATCTCCCGGATGAAAATTCCGGTGTCGCCCAGGTAGACTTCGTAATCGGCCGGATGCGGCAGCGAGCCCTGGATGAGCGCCTCCGAGAGCGGGTCCTCGACGTAGCGCTGGAGCGCGCGGCGCAACGGCCGGGCGCCGTAGCTGCGATCGACGAGCGTTTTTTCGAGGATGTACTTGGCGGCGTCGGGCAAAAGCTTGATCTTGATCTGCTTGACCGCCAGGTTGGTGTTAATGAGCGTCACCAGCATGTCGATGATCTTGATCAGGTCCTCATCGGCGAGCGACGTGAAGAGGATCACTTCGTCGAGGCGGTTTAGGAATTCGGGGTTGAACGCCTTCTTCACCTCACCCATGACCTGATCCTCGATCTTGGCCGGCATGCCGGCCGCGGGGGCGGCGAAACCGAGCGTCGCTTTCTTGTCCAGGAAGCGCGCGCCCAGATTCGAGGTCATGATGATAATGGTGTTCTTGAAGTCCACCGTGTTGCCCAGACCGTCGGTCAACTGGCCGTCTTCGAAGACCTGCAAGAGGATGTTGTAGATGTCCGGATGGGCCTTTTCGATCTCGTCGAGAAGGATGATGGAGTAGGGCTGGCGCTTTACCCGCTCAGTCAACTGGCCGCCCTCTTCATAGCCCACATACCCGGGGGGCGAACCGATGAGCTTCGAGACCGAGTGCTTCTCCATGTACTCCGACATGTCGAAGCGGATGAGCGATTTTTCGCTGCCAAAGAGGAACTCCGCCAGGGCGCGGGCCACTTCTGTTTTGCCGACGCCGGTGGGCCCCAGAAAAAGGAACGAACCGGCCGGACGCTTGGGCGACTTCAGGCCGGCGCGCGAACGGCGGATGGCGCGGGACAGCGCGCTGATCGCCTTTTCCTGGCTGACGATGCGCTTGTGGAGTTCTTCCTCGATGCGAAGCAGCTTGGCGACCTCCTCCTCGCGGATGGCGGTCATCGGGACGCCGGTCCAGCGGGCCACGACGTCTTCGATGTCGTCCTTGGTGACCACGCCGGTGGAGGTGTCGTCGAGGTTGTACTTGTCCCGCAGCAGGCGCAGGTTCTCGCGCTCCTTGCGTTCCTCATCGGAGTAGTAGCGCGCCTTTTCGAACTCGTGATTGGCGATGGCGTTCTCCATCCGGTGGACGATGAACTTGATGCGCTTTTGAATCTCGCTGACGTCGGAAGGCAGCGTGGTCTGCTTCAGCTTGACGCGGGCGCCGGCTTCGTCAATCAGATCGATGGCTTTGTCGGGCAGGAAGCGATCCGGGATGAAGCGATTGGAGGCGAACACGGCGGTTTCGATGGAATCGTCCGTGTACGCCACGGCATGGAACTTCTCATACCGTTCCTTGATGCCGTACATGATCTTGATGGCATCGGCCTCCGACGGAGGAGGGACCTTTACCGCCTGGAAGCGCCGCTCCAGCGAGCGGTCCTTCTCGATCGACTTCCGGTACTCCGACGGCGTGGTGGCGCCGATGCATTGGATTTCGCCCCGGCTCAGCGCGGGCTTCAGGATATTGGCCGCATCGAGCGAACCCTCGGCCGAACCGGCTCCGACCAGGGTATGCAACTCATCGATGAAGATGATGGCGTTCTGGTTCTCCATCAGCTCCTTCATGATGGTCTTCAGCCGCTCCTCGAACTGGCCGCGGTACTTGGTGCCGGCGACGATCAACGACAGATCGAGCGCCAGAATCCGCTTTTCACTGAGGAACGAGGGTACGTCGCCGTCGGCGATTCGCTGGGCCAGGCCTTCGACAATGGCCGTCTTTCCGACGCCGGGCTCTCCGATCAGCACCGGGTTGTTCTTCGTGCGGCGGCAGAGGATCTGCACAACCCGCTCCAACTCGTGGTCGCGTCCGATGAGCGGATCCAATTGACCGTCGAGCGCGGCCTGGGTGAGGTCGCGCGAAAACTCGGCGAGCAGCGAGGACTCCTTCGGACGGTTGGAGGTGATTTTTTCCGACGTGGAACGCGCGATCTCCTCGCGCACCTGCGAAAGGCGCAGGCCGCGCTCATGCAGGATTTCGGCGGCGAAACACTTCTCCTCGCGCAGCAGGCCCAGCAGCAGATGCTCGGTACCGATGTGTTTGTGATTCAGGCGCTCCGCTTCCTCGGCGCCGTAGGCCAGCACGCGCTTGCACTCATGCGACAGCGGCAGATCGACCGAAGTCGAGACCTTCTCGCGGATAGTGGTGTGCGCTTCAATCTGCTTGCGAATCGACTCGATGGCGGCGTTGGACCGCAGGAACCGGTTGGCCAGGGCCTTGTCCTCGCGCAGCAGGCCCAGCAAGAGATGTTCGGTCTCGATGTAGGGGCTGCCAAATTGCGAGGCCTCGTAGCGGGCGAAGAAGATTACGCGGCGGGCTTTTTCGGTATATCGTTCAAACATGGTTAAATGCGGGCCGTAACGTCGGCCACTCCTCCATGGTGCAGTTGCAAAACGCGATCGCAGGCTTTGGCACACTCCCGGTCGTGCGTGACGAAGATGGAAGTGAGGCCGTGAGCCTGATGAAGATCTCTGATGAGCGAAATGATCTTGTCGGCGGTTTTTTCGTCGAGGTTTCCGGTGGGCTCATCGGCGAAAAGGAATTTCGGCCGGCCGGCCAGCGCGCGCGCCAGCACGACCCTCTGTTGTTCACCGCCGGAGAGTTCTCCGGCGCGGTGATGAGCGCGGTTCTTGAGTCCCACTTCGTCGAGCCTCTCCAAGGCTACCGGTGCGGCCTCGCCGTAGGGATTGCCGCGAATCAGCAGCGGCATCATCACATTTTCCTGCGCGGTAAATTCGGGCAAAAGGTAGTGGGTTTGCCAAACAAATCCGATCTCGCGGTTGCGAAAATCGGCCAATCCGGTTTCCGACAGGGCTTGCAAATCGTTGAGGCCGAAGAAGATCTTCCCCTTCGACGGGCGGTCTAGCCCTCCTAGACAATGGAGAAGACTCGATTTCCCCGCGCCGGAAGCACCGACCAGGGCGACACGCTCGCCGTGCTGGACCGTTAAATTCAACGAATCGAAGACCGTAAGAGTCTCATCGCCAGATCTATAAGACTTCGTTAGAGCTTCGGTACGAATTGCGGCTTCGCCCACGTCTTCAGGCTAGCATGGCTAGGCCTCCTCGACGGCCTCCCAGTCGCCGAAGGGGTCGTCAAACAGGGCCTTCCAACCTTCAGGACCCATGGCCATCTCCTCTTCGGTAAGCAGACAGCCGTTCAGCGCGGATTCGATGGCGGCGCGGTCCATACCGGCGCCAATGAAAACGATCTCCTGCATGCGGTCGCCGTAGGGTTCCATCCACAGTCCGGCGAGCGCGGAGAGAGAGGCCTCGTCTTCCGGCCATTCGTCCTTCGGAAGGGCCGCGTACCAATACCGTTCCGGCTCGGAGGTCACACAGTTGCCCGCCTGGGAGTAGACGCCGATGACGTCGTGCTTGGTGGCTAGCCAGATGAAGCCTTTGGCGCGAAGAACGCCGAGAAAATCGTTGTCGAGCGCATCATGGAAGCGCTGCGGATGGAAGGGCCGGCGGGCGCGGTAGACGAACGACGAGATGCCATATTCCTCGGTCTCGGGAATGTGCTCGCCCCGCAGTTCCTTGAGCCAGCCGGGCGCGGCGGCCGCTTTCTCCTCATCGAACAGGCCGGTGTTCAGAATCTCCCGCGCACCGACGCGGCCGAAGGACGACTCCAGAATGCGGGCATCCGGATTCAAGCGCTTCAGGATCTGGCTGAGGCGGGCGACATCCGGAGGCGCCATGCGGTCCACCTTATTGAGGATGAGAACATTGGCGAATTCGATCTGGTCAATTAACAGATCGGCGATGCTGCGTTCGTCGTCTTCGTTCAACTCCAGGCGCCGATCGGCCAGCGAGTCGATCGACTCGTAGTCTTCCAGGAACTTTTCGCCGTCGACGACGGTGACCATGGTGTCGAGCTGGGCAACGTCGCCGAGGCCTTTCCCCTGTTCGTCGACAAAACTGAACGTGGCGGCGACGGGCATGGGCTCGGAGATGCCGGTGGACTCGATCAACAGATAGTCGAATCGCTTCTCGCGCGCGAGGCGTTCGACCTCGATCAGCAAGTCCTCCCGCAGGGTGCAGCATATGCAGCCGTTGGTCATCTCGACGAGCTTTTCGTCGACGCGATTGAGAGCCGATTGTGAAGCGACCAGACGCGAATCGATGTTGATTTCGCTCATGTCGTTCACGATGACGGCGACTTTCAAGCCTTCGCGGTTATTCAGCACGTGGTTCAGAAGCGTAGTCTTTCCGGCCCCGAGAAATCCCGAGAGCACGGTGACTGGGAGTTTGGTTGTCATTCGATGTCCTTACTTGATTCACGCAAACGGCGCACTCGCCATAAAGAGTCAACTCATGGCCCAGGGCGCGGAAGCCGGTGGGGAGGATGCGCTGCCAGCCGTCGACGCAGCCCGGCACTTCGAACACCTGCCGGCAGGACCGGCAAACGAAGTGGTGGTGATGGGGCTTGCCGGCGCGTTCGAAGCGAGCCGGTTCACCGGCGAGCACGACCTCGGTGAGCCAGCCTTCCTGGACCAGCTTGCCGATCTGGCGGTAGACCGTTGCGATGCCGACGCCCGGCACGGTGCGCTTGGCGCGGGAGTGAATTTCGACGGCCGTCAGCGGGCCAGTCTCGTCCTGGAAGATGCTTCGAATTGTGAGGGACTGGCGAGTTTTGCGCAGGCTCATGGCAAAATTTTGATAGCGCCTTCTCATTATACGAAAATGTTTTTCGCGTGGCTAGAAGACACTCCGGGAAAGACGATCGCAGTCCGGCCGGTGCGCGGAGACACTTCGCCTGCGCGCGTTGGGGGAGGGGTCCGAAATCTGTGTTTTGGGCGCTCACGTTCGCAGTTCGGGATCGAGATTTTGGGCCGGAGGCGCGGGCGGGGCGGGTGGATAGTGGGGTTGGAAGGGCTCGAGCGGCGGGAGGGGCTGTGTTTTCTCGTGTTCGCGGGCGTAGGAAAGGAGGATTTCGCCGGCGATTTGGGACCCTTCGTCAGAACTGGAAAATTCGCGTAAGTCCTTGAGCGTCTTGATGAGACGGGAGACCTCGCGGGAGTGCTGGCGGGCGCGGCGTTCGAGCGACTCGGCGCCGGTGCCTTCCATTTCGGCCCGGACGTAGAGACTGTACATGTCTGTGTTGGGCGCGGTTTCCTTGAGTCTGCGCATGCGGGC
>Ga0194122_10003358_pt1 | contig 16449 bp, 15 predicted proteins | sample TA2MahCa10mmetaG_FD_155487 | JGI IMG/M metagenome (GOLD analysis project Ga0194122, IMG submission 155487) | Freshwater microbial communities from Lake Tanganyika, Tanzania - TA2015021 Mahale Deep Cast 10m | ecosystem: Environmental > Aquatic > Freshwater > Lake | place: Tanzania: Lake... | reverse complement strand
ACGACCTTGGCCTTTAAATCTTTTTCCCGGGTCAGCTTCTTCAACTGCGCCAGAGTTCGCGCATTGCCGGACTCGTTGAACTTCACAAATGTACCGTCGCCGAGCACCAGGCCGAAGCCGCCCTTGGCGCACTGTAGCGCGCATTCGCGCGTGTGGGACGCGAGATCGCGGCCCTTGCACATAACGTCGACCACGGTACCGGTCCACGATTCGGCGGCCATGGCGGCCGCGCAGGAGACAACGAAGAGTACAACGCGCATGCCGACAGGATACCGAATTTCCGGTAGCGGTACTACGCAACAATCCTATTGATCGGTCCGGCTCCGCCGTTTATACTCGTGGTTTCGAAGACCGTGCAACGCGAACTCCAGCCCAATCCCATAGCGATGCTCGGGGCCAATAAGGACCTGAGCGATCCGCTGGCGCCCCGCCGCGAGGCGGCGCTGTTCTATGGGCTATTTCTGCGCGGGCACGATATCGAAGCGCTTCGCAAAGACATCGACGTGCCCTCCACGCTCGTCAAAAAGTGGATGACGGGCCAGCAATATAATCAGGACGATTTCAGGGACCGGCTTCGCGCCCTGTATTTTTACCGGAAACAGGTGCTGGCGATTTTCGATCAACTGGTACTGAACGAACCGAGCCTCAATCGCTTACAGTAGGTGAATGAGGCTACCGCTTTTTCAGGTCGACGCGTTCGCACGGCGGCGATTTGCCGGCAACCCCGCGGCCGTTTGCCCGTTGCCTTCGTGGCTGCCGGACACAACGCTGCAAGCGATCGCCGCGGAGAACAATCTCGCCGAAACCGCATACTTCGTCCAAGAGGCGGGGGGCTACCGCATCCGTTGGTTCACGCCGTCGCGCGAAGTGGATCTGTGCGGCCATGCCACGCTGGCCTCGGCGCTGGTTCTGATGGATTGCTTGGGCCTCGCCGAGGACCAAGTTACGTTTCAGAGCGAGAGCGGACCGTTGACCGTCGCGAAACGGGACGGCCGCTTCATACTCGACTTCCCGGCCCGGCCGCCGCGGGCGCTGCCCATGGACGCCTCGGTTGGCCGCGCTCTCGGCGCCGAGCCGGTTGCGCTGTTTGCGTCCCGCGATCTGGTGGCGGTGTTCGAGTCGGAGGAGCAGGTGCGGCGATTGCAGCCGGATTTCAAGGCCGTGGCGGCGCTAAATCCGTTCGCCGTCGTAGCCACCGCCCCGGGAAGCGATTGCGACTTTGTGTCGCGCTTCTTCGCGCCGGCCGCCGGGATCGATGAAGATCCGGTAACAGGCTCTGCCCACTGCGAGTTGGGCCCCTACTGGGGCGAACGGCTCGGAAAGAAGGATCTGTTCGCCCGCCAGCTATCCGCGCGCGGCGGCGAGATTTGGATCGAGCTGGCCGGCGGCCGTGTCAAGATGTCAGGCCACGGTGTGCTGTACATGGCCGGCTTCCTGGAGGTCGATCTCTAACGAAAGCCGGAACCAGGGAAAGTGGGTACGGACCGTCGCGCGCGGCACGAGTCTGCGCAGCTCGGATGCTGTGAAGGCCGCATCGACACTTACGGGGCCGTCGTGGAGCGTAATCCGGTTCCAGCCGAGAAGCCACCGCGTGGCGGGAAGAAACCCGCGCGCCACCGGATGGCGCTGCAGGTCCACGGCCACTACGGCCATACGCGCGGAGCGCTCGAAGTTCTCCAGCGCCCGGCACACCGCGCCGTCCTCCAGATGGTGGAGGAACAGACTGCAGATTACGATGTCGACCGAGCGCGGCGCGATCGGCCAGCGCTCGACATCGGCGGCCACGCGCGCCCCGGCTCCCTGCCGCAGGAGTTGCAGCGACGCGTCCAACGTGACGAAACGCGCGCTGGGAAACCGGCTTTGCAGCCACTTAACGGTGGCGCCGTTGGCTGCTCCGGCGTCCAGCACAAGCGCATCCGGTTTACGGCGAAGATACTTGGCCAGCCGCCGGGCCAGTACCCAGTTTCCGCCAAGCCAACGGTTGATCCATGCCAGATCGCGCAAATTGCGGACGGCCTCTTCGGCGGTAGCCGTATCCAGAAGTTCGGGATTTAACACGCGTGGCATGATAAGGAGACTATGGATATTGTGACAGGGCACACCGGCTGGATCGAAGTCGTGTGCGGGCCGATGTTCTCCGGCAAAAGTGAGGAGCTGATCCGGCGCCTGCGCCGCGCCAAGATCGCCCGTAAACGGGTGCAGGTCTTCAAGCCAGTTATTGACAGCCGCTACTCCCGCGATGAGATCGTTTCCCACGCCGATTCGCGCATGCCGTCCCAGATAGTGGCGGACGCCAACGAAATCCTCCGCCACCTGGACTGGCGGACACAAGTGGTCGGTATCGACGAAGCCAACTTCCTAGGCAGCGGCGTTGTGGAGGTGGCCCAGCAACTCGCCGACACCGGCAAACAGGTGATCATCGCCGGACTGGACACCGATTATCTCGGCCGCCCCTTCGCGCCCATTCCGGAGCTTCTGGCGCAGGCCGAGTCCATCACGAAAACTCTCGCCATCTGCATGCGCTGCGGAAATCCGGCGAAACACACCCAAAGGCTCGTGCAAAGCGAGGACCTGATTGTGGTGGGCGCCACCGACATGTACGAAGCGCGCTGCCGCCGGTGCTTCGAACCCGGCGTTCCGCGGCAGGAGCAATTCCAGTTCGTTCTCGCCGACAGGGAAAAAACGGCAATGGAACGCTAAAGCCGTTAGCCGCATCTAGGGGTATGGACGGGCCGGCGCGATGCTAGAATATAGGGCATTCTCAGCGGCGTTTCTCAATGCCGCCGTCTCAGCCGGTCCGGATACGAAAGAGGAGGATCTTCGCAGTGAACCCGAATCAACCACCCATGTTTCAACAGGCTCCGCCGCCGATGCCACCCAGCGGGGGAGGAGGCGGGTTGAAGATTCCGATCCTCTTCGGCCTAGTCATTGCGCTCCTGGGCGCGAACGTTTACCTGTTCACGCAACTCGACAAGACCAAGGACGACGTGAAGAGCCTGCAAGCGTCGTTGCGAACGGAAATCGAGGGCATGCAGCAATCGGCCGTGGTTTCAAGCCAGGCAAGCCAGAAGACCGCCAACGAACTGCGCGACCGCCTGGAAGAGGCGAGGCGGCAGCAGGCGATGGCCGTGGGCCAGGCGAAGCTGGACGCCGAGAAGAAGGTACAGGACCTGGAGCGGACCTTAAAGCAGGAGACCAAGGCCGTGGAACAGAAGATGACACAGCAGGTGTCGGAAGTGAAGGAACAGACCGCCGCGGTATCGACCAAGGTGGGCGAGGTCTCGACAGAGGTAGGCGCCGTGAAGACAGAGGTGGCTTCCACCAAGTCGGAACTGGAAAAGACGGTCGGCGACTTGAAGCGGGTGAAAGGCGACCTGGGCGAACAGAGCGGCTTAATCGCAACCAATTCGAAAGAGCTGAGCGCGCTGCGTGCGCTGGGCGAGAGGAACTACTTCGAGTTCCGGCTAGGCAAGCAGAAGCAGGCCCAGCGAGTCGGCGACATCTCGATTCTGCTGAAGAAAGCCGACCAGAAGAGGAACAAGTTCACGATCGAGTTGACGGCCGACGACAAGAAAGTTGAGAAGAAGGACAAGTCGATCAACGAACCTCTGCAGTTCTACACTTCCAAGGCGCGCCAACCGTATGAGTTGGTCGTGAACGAAGTCGGCAAGGACCTGATCGTGGGATATCTCTCGACGCCGAAAGTGCAGAACGTTCGCAATTAGTCCAGCGGCAGGGTGGAGGTCATAGCCTTTTCCCTGCCCCTTACCGTGACGGTCAACTTCTCACTGAGCGCCAAATCACCGGAGAGCGTGAGTACGTATGGAGCGCGAATCGCCTGAAATACTCGCTCTGCCGCTTTATCGCCGGCCGTTCTTTTCAGGTCGCGTAGTGAGAACGCCGCCCCTCCGGTCTTTCCCGAAATTTTTTCGAACATGCCCCGGCTTGAGCCATGCAGGAAGACGGGGTAGATGGACACGCTCTTGTTTCGCGCCATCCGGACGATGTCCTTTTCCTCGGCACGGCTGGCTCCTTCGATGCCGGTTGTCAGTAGTACCAGCACTCGGCGGAAGCCGCCCACCGGAAACCCGCCGTCGAGAGCGGCGTAGAGCCCGTCCAGAAGCCGCGGATCGTTTTCGTATCTGGCCTTTGCCATCGCCGCCCGAAGCGAATCCCGGCTGGAAGTAAAGTCCTGGATCCAGTTGGCCGAGTTATCGAACGTCACCAACGCCATCCGCTCTTTTGCGCGAAGCTGGCCGATGATCGACTCCGCCGCGGGCTGGACCAATGCTCCGACCATCGACGTATCGACGAGAAACAGGATGTCCAGCGGCCCCGCGAGCGCCTCAACGCCCTCAACACGCTTGGGCGCTATGCCGTCCGTGACGTCGAAGTCGCCGGCCGTCAGGCCCGCGACCGGCTGGCCCGGCTTGCCGTCCAAGACGGTTACCAGGACGCGCGTGGCGCCGGCCGCGACGGCGGTCCAGCAGAGGATGAAAATTGCCCAACGGGCCATGGCTCACTGTTTCTTTTCGGCGGCGGGTGCGTTATTCACGCGAACCTTTACCCCAGTATCCAACCGTGGCAACTGCGTCAGGGCCACCTCTTCGCCATCGGCGACACCTTCCAAAATTTCCACGTCGGTATCGAAGCGGTCCCCCATTTTCACTTCGCGCGCGTCCACGGTTCCGTCTTTAATCACATAAGCTTTGTTGGCGCCCATGATGTAGTACACGGCCCGCTGGGGCAGCACCGTGACACGCTCAGTGCGCGAGGTAGGGACGTGGGCCTTCGCGTATGAGCCGGGTTTCAGCTCGCCGGCGCCGTTGTTCACCAGCACCTCCGCAACGAACGTTCGCTTCGACTGATCCACTGTGGGCGCGATCCGCCAGATCTTGCCCTGGAACTTGCGATCACGGAACGCTTCGACGGAGATGTCGACAACCTGACCTAGCCGGATCCACGGCGCCATGCGTTCGGGAATCTCCACGCGCAGGCGAATGGGATCGATTTTAACCAACGAGAATAGCGGTGTATTGGGGCGCAGGAACTGGCCCATCGTTACCTGCCGTTCCTTGACCGCTCCGCGGAACGGCGCGCGCACGGTGGCGTCACGCAGCTTCTTCCGCTGCAGTTCCAGGTTCGCTTTGTTCCGTTCCACGTCCTGAACAAGATTTCTGGTCTGATTCACAGTCGAGTCATAGGCCGCCTGCAGCGCCTGCTGCCGGGCATTAGCCTGATCCAAATCGCTCTTGGCGCCGATACTCTGGTCCACCAGGCTTCGCACACGCTTCAGGCGTTGGTCGGCCTCGAACAGCTCCGCCGCCGCCCGCCGGACGTCCGGAGCCTCGCGCACATCGGTCAACCGCGCCTTCTCGTCTTTCAAACCCAAGCGCTCCAACGACTGGCGCATTTGCGCTTCCGACTGCGCCACCTGGTAGCGCAACTCTTCGTCGTTGATCTTTACGAGAATCGCGCCGGCCTCAACCACATCGCCGAGGTCGTGCCGGACTTCTTCGGCGCGGCCCTCTACCTCGGCCGAGACGATCGCTTCTTCCAATGGAAAGAACGTGCCGACGGATTCCACCACGCGCAAAATTTCGCGGCCATGGGCCGTTGTCGTCCGAATCTGCAACGGCCCCGACTCCTGCTTAGCGGCCTGAACCGGCGCGGTCTCTTTATTGCAAGCGGCCATGGCCAGAAAGCCGGCCAAGGAAACGCATTTGCGGAAAAAACTCATTCGAATGGTCTCGATCCCCATCTGAGTACGGCGAGCGGGCGGCAGGGGAAGTTACCCGGCGATCACAGACGTGGAACTATAGAATATAACAATGATTTCGATTCGCCCGGCGGGGCCGGTTTGAAAGGGTCTTTGTGTCCCAGCCCGGACTCCTGCTCCGGAGCGTCCGCGGCCAGGACTTCCGAATGACGCAGCGCACCTGGCTCGCGGCAATTTTCCTGGCAACGCTGAACGCCGCGATGTGCTGGCGCATCCTGCTGCCGGGCGTGATTCCGTACCGCGAATCCATTGAGCGCGGCTACGCATATTTCGGCAAACTTTTCGCCGCAAATCCGGACTACTTGTCGTGGAATCCGCTCCAGTATTGCGGAATCCCGATGCACTATACGTATCTGCCGCTGCTCCCGTACGTCGACGCCCTCTTGCTTTGGATTATGCCCGGCGCTGACGCGACCTCCGTGCATCGCGCCGTATGCGGCGTAGCGCTGTTTCTTACACCGGCCGCATTCTTCCTGTTTGCCCGCGAGACCGGCGGCCGGTCGAAGCCGGCGTTTTGGGCTGCGCTCGCGCTGACATTTCTCTCGCCGTTATATCTTCTCATCGGTGCGATCCGCACCGATCGAGGATTCATGGACGTTCCCTGGCGCGTCCAAACGCTCATCAAATATGGCGAGGGGCCGCACACAGCGGGGCTGCTGCTCATGCTGGTGGCGCTGATTGCCGTTCATCGCACGGCGCGCACGCCCGGCGCCGGGTGGCAGATAGCCGCGGCCGTTGGCCTCGCCGCGACAGTTCTCACCAACTGGGTGGCGGGGTTGGCCCTCGCCTTTTGTGTCCTTATGCTTTTAGCCGTCCATTTCCCGGATCCTGAGTTCCGCGTGAAGCGCGTTCTGCTGGCCGGCTTAATCGGGTATGGCCTTGCCGCTTTTTGGCTCACGCCGTCGTTCGTGTTCCAGATGTTCTTTAACTGGCCAAAGGACGCATTCGACTATCAACTCGCGGGCAAGGAACGAATCGCGTTGGCGACCTGGGTGACGCTGCTGATATTGATCCGCCTCGTATTCTGGCGATTCTCGAAGAACACCTACTTGTGCTGGATCACGCTTTGCCTGGTTACATTCGGACTGCCTGTCACACTCTTCTACAGCTCCGGTATCAACATCTTCCCGGAAGCGCGCCGCTACGCGCTCGAGTACGAGATGTTTCTGCTGTTGGTGTACGTCGAAGCCGCACGGATCCTGCTGTCCCAACCACGGCGCCGCTGGCGCTATACCGGGGTGTTCTTGGTCTATACCAGTTTGCTGGTCATCACCCCGCGAACGGCGAGCTTTCTAACCAATCGTGTCGACAAGTGGGTGTTGACGCCGAAGGAGAACACGCCGGAGTACCGCTCCGCCGCCGCTTTGCAGGACTTGAAGCCAACTGGCCGCGTGCATGTGAGCGGCGGCACGCGTTTCCGGTTGAACTCCTGGTTTCCCATCGAGCAGACGGGCGGTGTGTTTGAAACCGGGCTGCGCACCCGCGTGACGCAGGACTTGGCGTATCAGATCCGAACGGACTTGAGCTTCTCCGAGGGGCTGGAGGCCGAAGAGTCCATCGTGCTGATGCGCGCGCTGGGCGTGGAATATGTCGTCGTCCACGGCGCCGAGTCCAAGGAGTACTATCGAGACTACAAAAACCCAGCGAAGTTCGAGGGACGGCTGGAAAAAGTGTGGTCCCAGGATGGCGACTCTATCTACCGGTTGCCTTCGTTTCGAATTGCGCATCTGGTGAAGTCCGGCGAACTGCCGGCGCACACCGTGACGCTGCGAGACTACCGGCCGTGGGCCAAATACGTGGCCGCCCAACTCGACCCTCAGCGGCCGGCCCTGCAATTTCGATGGATCGACGCACGGCACGCACGGGTCGACGGGCAGTTGCCTAAGGACTTCCAGGTCGCTTTCGCCGTTCCCTGGGACCCGAACTGGCGGGCGTCCAGCGGCGGCCGGCCAGTGGCGGTGAAGGCGTCGCCCGTAGGCTTGATGGTCACCGAATCGATGCCCGTGGACTCGGCGGGTCTTGATTTGACATTCGAACCGTCCTTGGAGGAGCGCGCGTGCGCCGGATTATCGATCGCGACAGCGCTGGGCTGCATGATTTCCTGGTTCAGGCGCAGGCGATAGGCATGCGGCGAGTGCTCATCCTTCTTCGCCGGGCCTTCTTTAACTCCTGGCTGGACGGCTGCTTTGGAGTGGCGAAAGGCGCGGCGTATTCAGGACTGCTGGCATTGTTCCCTGTGCTTTCGACGCTCGCCGCGATTCTCGTGCAAGCCAATGCGGGCAAGGTCTCGGAGTACTTGGCGCGCTTCGCTTTTGAAGTAGTGCCACCCGGAACCGCGGACATCATTGAGCGCCTGTTTCGCGAACGTGGGTCCCAGCCGCTTTCCCTATTGATCGGCGCGACGGCCGTGTCGGCATGGGCCGCCTCTTCCTGGATGGCATCTTTGATGGAGGGGTTCCGCGCGGCCTATCGCTTGCCCGGCGGCCGCGGTATGGTGCAGGACCGCCTGGTGGCCATCGCCCTGGTCTTTATTTCGGCACTCCCGGCGATTGGCGCCTCCACGCTGCTGGTGGCGGGAGACCGCATCGAACGAACGCTCTTGTCCTTAACACCAAGCTTTGCGCTCGCGATTCGCCTGGTTCGATTTGGCGTGGCGTTCGGCGCAACAATCGTTACTACGGTGCTGCTCTACTACATCGCGCCCAACCGGCCGCAGAAGTGGCGCTATGTATGGCCAGGCGCTGTGGTCGCCGCCGTGCTCTGGCTGCTGGTCACCCTCGCTTTCGGATGGTACGTGCGGAATCTCGCCAACTACAACGTGATGTACGGCTCGGTGGGCGGTGTTGTGGCGTTGATCGTCTGGATGTACCTGCTGGCCGCCATCGCTCTCTACGGCTGCGAGTACAACGCCGAGAACGAGCGGGTGAAGCGAAGCAAGTAGCCCCTTTTACACTAGAAGAATGCACTTCAACACCGGCGTTCCTTACAAGCCGAGCGGCGACCAGGCCGCGGCCATCGAGTCGCTGGTGCGCGGCGTCAACGACGGCGAACAGCATCAGGTTCTGCTCGGCGTTACCGGGTCCGGAAAGACGTTCACGATGGCCAAGACCATTGAAGCCCTGGGCCGGCCGGCGCTGATTCTGGCCCACAACAAGACACTCGCCGCCCAACTTTATCAGGAGTTCAAGAACTTCTTTCCGGCGAACGCCGTTGAGTACTTTGTCAGCTACTACGACTACTACCAGCCGGAAGCGTACATTCCATCCGGCGACGTGTACATCGAAAAGGAAGCGACCATTAATGACGAGTTGGACCGGTTGCGCCTGTCGGCGACGCGGTCGCTGTTTGAGCGGCGGGACTGCGTGATTATCTCCTCGGTCAGTTGCATTTATGGCATCGGCTCGCCGGAGGCCTACTACGGTATGCTGCTGATGCTCGAAAAGGGCATGACCATGGACCGGAAGGCTCTGCTGGCCCGCCTTGTGGAGTTGCTCTACGAACGCAACGATTCCGACTTTCGCCGTGGAACGTTTCGCGTTCGCGGCGATGTGGTGGAGGTCTTCCCGTCCTATGAAGAGCACGCCGTTCGCATCGAAATGTGGGGAGATGAGATCGAATCGCTCCAACTTGTTGATCCGTTGACCGGAGCCATCCGCCAGACTTCCACGCGGGTTCCCATCTATCCGAAGACGCATTACGTAATGGATGATGATATGCGCGAGAAGGCCACAGTGACGATCAAAGAGGAGTTGGAGTGGTGGCGCGGGGAGTTGGAAAAGCAGAATAAGCTGATCGAGGCCCAGCGCCTGCACCAGCGGACCATGTTCGATCTGGAGATGATTAAAACCATCGGCTATTGTCACGGCATCGAGAACTATTCGCGCCACTTCTCCGGCCGCCTGCCAGGCGAAGCGCCGCCGACGCTGCTTGACTACCTTCCGGCCGATCACCTCATATTCATTGATGAAAGCCACGTTACGATGCCCCAGATTCGCGGCATGTGGCACGGGGACCGTTCCCGCAAGGAAACCCTGGTGGGCCACGGATTCCGCCTGCCCAGCGCGCTCGATAACCGGCCGCTGACGTTTGAAGAATTTGAGAATCGCGTGAATCTGGTCATCTACGTTTCCGCTACGCCGGGGCCGTATGAGATGACAAAGGCCGCCGGGCGAACGATCGAGCAAATTATCCGGCCCACCGGATTGGTGGACCCAGTTGTCGAGGTACGCCCGATCCGCGGCCAGGTCGACGATCTTCTCAACGAGATCCGCGTCCGTACCGAAGCCAACGAACGGGTATTGATCACGACGTTGACCAAACGGATGGCTGAAGACCTGGCCAGCTACTACTCCGAAGCCGGGGTGAAGTGCAGCTATTTGCACTCCGAGGTCAGTACGCTGGACCGCGTGAAGATTCTGCGCGACCTTCGAAAGGGAGAGTTTGACGCCCTGATCGGCGTCAACCTGCTCCGGGAGGGCCTCGACCTGCCGGAGGTTTCGCTGGTCGCGATTCTCGACGCCGACAAGGAGGGCTTTCTGCGCTCCAGCGGTTCGCTGATTCAAACGATCGGCCGCGCCGCCCGGCATTTAAACGGCCGGGCGATTCTCTACGCCGACGTGATGACCGATTCGATGAAACATGCCATCGGTGAGACCAACCGCCGGCGGCGCATTCAAACGGATTTCAACGAAGCGAACGGCATTACTCCACAGTCCATTATCAAGCCGATCGACGGCAACCTCGTCCGTATGTCGGAGATGGACTATGTCACAATCCCGCTGGAGCCGGAGTCGCCCGAGGAGGAGTTGACGCAGGAGCAGCGCTGGAAGCTGATCGGCGATTTGGAGACTCGCATGCGGGATGCCGCCCGCCAATTCGAGTTCGAAAAAGCCGCGCAGTTGCGGGACCGCATTAAGGCGCTGAAGTCGCCCGCTCCATGACGCAGCAAACTTGGGTTGGACTCCTCGCCGCCGGGCCCGTGAGCCCGTCCTTGTATCAGCTCGCCCATTGGAATGCCGTGCTTGGGCCGGTGTGCGCGGAGACGCTGCGCGTGGCCAGCCGGCTGGCAAATCGAATGCGGGCGGGCCATGCCGCGCGCACCGGCGCACTCGACGCGTGCCAACTTGTGCTTCTTTCCGGCCCGGCGGACGCCATTGCCGGGCTGATCGGTCTGGCAGCAAACGCGGATGTGCAGTGGCGCGGCAAGACGGTACTGCTGGTCGATACGCCCGGTCCGGCCGGCGCCCTCTCACGCCTCGGCGAACTGGGCGCATTCATTGGAACGCTGGACCCGATCGACGCGTTCGCGACGCCTTATTTTTTCGCCGACGCCGATCCGGCCTCGCACCGGCTTATCACCCGTTTTGGGGCCGCGACGAAGTCAAAGGTCTTTATTGGCGCCGCCGGCGGCAAGCCGGCGTTTCGAGCCGGGGCGTCTCTGGTTAGTTCGCTGCTAACGCCCCTGTACGCTGGGGCCCTTCAGGCGATGAAGCACTCCGGGCTTTCACAGGGGGATGCCCTTGCCGTCGCGGAACGGCTGGTGGAGGACACGCTTCGCGCTTGGAGAAAGGCCGGGAGGAAAGCTTGGGACGGGACGATTGAGCCTCCTGGCGAATCGGCCACGCCGGAACAGGCGGCGGCGCTCCGGGTTCGTACCGAAACGCTGGCGTCTTTTCTATCCGCCGCGGCGGCCCTGGGTGTGGAACACTACGAGAGCACGAATGAACGGAACGGACCCTAAGCCGGACTCGCCGCTCGGCCCGCGAGAGCAGCGCCTGATCACCGTCGGCCGCCTGGCGGCAAGCCTCGCTCACGATTGGAACAACTTCCTTACGATCTTCGCAGCGCACGCCTCCGAACTGTCGGCGGCCGCGCCTGGCAATCCCGCTGTCGAGACCGTCGCGGCGGACCTTCGGGAGTCCGTACGCCACGCTTCCGATTTCCCCCAACGTCTGCTCACTTGGCTGCGCGAGGAACCCGGCGTCCGCCAGTCCGCTAACCCAAGCGGCATTCTGCACGAAGCACTGCCTCTGATTGAGCGCGCCATCGCCGGCGCCGCCTATCTCCGCTCTCATTTGGAGCAGGACCTGCCAGCCATCCCTATCGATGCAGCGCAATTCGTCAACGCAGTGCTGAATCTAGCATCGAACGCCGCGCAGGCCATGACGGCGAAAGGCGTCATTGAGATCTCCGCGCGGTTGGCCGGCAGCTGGATCGAGGTGTCGATTGCTGACGATGGCAGAGGCATGACGCCAGAGGTGCTTTCCCGCGTCGGAGAACCGTTTTTCACAACGCGCTCGGGTGGAACCGGGCTCGGCATGATGGCCGTTCGCGGGTTCGCAGATGATCATTCCGGCACTCTCTGCATCGAATCGGCGGAGGGTCAGGGAACGCGGATCACCATCGCGCTGCCGGTTTCCGGGGTGACGTCGAAGGGTTGAAGCGAAACCCGGAATTTAACCTCAGAGCCGTCCGCTCCGAACGAAATTGTTTGCGGTCCGTCCGGCGTTCCGCTGGCGCGGCCAGGGAGTTTCTCGACGCCGCGGGTGGCGGACAATTCGCTCAACGTCAGCGCCGGGCCGCGCCGGCCCAGTTGAAACCGGTACGCGCCTTCAATCTGATCCAACGGTTCGGACCCTCCCGCCTTTTTCGCGGTCATTCGCCCGGAGACGCTTAGTTCGGCACCGCCTCGCAATTGGCCCTTGAACTCAGTCTCCACGCTGCCCCCAGCCCATGGAACGCCCGCCAGGCGTCCGGTCCACTCGTACTCCGGACTCGCGCTCCCCAACTTAACCGCGCCAGCGCCCTGCAAGGTTCCTTCCCGCCACATGCCGGACAATGCGGACACGATCAGGCGGCCCGGTTCATTCCGCGCCATGGCCCGGACTTTCGTGAACTCCAAGCCGCCGGCCTGCACAGTATTTGCCCGGATCTCCACCTCCGCGCCACCGGAACCCGGAATCGCGGCGTCCTTATCCAGGTTCAGTACGCGCTGCAGGAAACCTCTCTGGTGGCGCAGCAGCGGACGAAGCGCCGCTTCCAACTCACCAACCGCCAACGTGCCCGTCTCCAGCGAGAACCGGTGCGGCCTTTCCGCGTCGCGGTCAAAACGGTAGGTTCCGCGCCAATCGGCCCCCGCCACGCGCAGGCGGAGATTCGGCGCGGCGATGCGGCCCTCCTGAAACTGTACGGTCGCGGCGCTCACGCGCACCGGGCCCTCCAGTTCCGGCAGCGCCACCTCGGCGTTGCGCAGATCCACCGCGCCGGTCCATTGGCCGTTCGCCAGCGTGGCTTGGCCGCGCGCAATGCCGCTGCGAAGCGCGTCGACCCACCCGTCGCGAATACCGAACGCGCCGAGCCACGGCCGCAGCTTCGATACCTCCACGCTTCGGCTGGTCGCAGTGCAGGCTCCATTCGCTTCGCAGGCCAACGCGATCGCCTGCCCGTCGACCTGGCCGCCGGGAATCTGCAGGGCCAGCGATCCATTGCTCCACTCCATCTCTACCGACGGCGCCTCAAGCAAGTGTTCCCCGCCCCACTTCCATTCCAAGTCCGACGCGCGCGCCGTGCCGTTCAGTGGCTGGCCGCGGCCCATCCGGACCTCCCCGTCTAGCGCCCCGCTCAACGTCATGCCGGTGAAGGCCGCGCCCGCCGGGCGCATCCACTCCTGCACCGAGGTCAGCCGTAGGCCCGTCGCCGCCACCGCCGCTGCCCACTGCGCCGTGGACAAATACTGATCCAGTTGCAGACGCGCCCGCAGCGGTTCCTTCGGATCGGTTTCCAGACGAAGCGATTGTTCCGGCAACCCCAATTCGCCCGTGTAGCGGACGGCGAACGCACCCGGCCTGGGAGGCTGCGACCAGTGGTGCAATTCCGACATCTCCAATCGACCGTCGATTTTCAGCCGCGAAATGGGCCCGGCCACACGCGCCTGGGACTGCACCGCGCCGTGAACGCCCGCATCGGCCCCGGTTAGCAGCACCGAAATTTCCTGCAGTGCGCTCTTGTCGACGCGAACATCCAACTCCATGCGGGGCTCGGGCGCCGAATCGCGCAGCCGGCCGCGCGCCGTCACGCGGCCGAAGCCGCGCGCCAGCGTATCCGTGCGCGCCGGTTCGCCCGCGAACCAGATATCAAAGTTCTCCGCGTCCGCCGCCGAAAAGTCCATGTCGGCATTCGTGAAGTAGTAGGCCGATTTCGTATCGTCGAACTTGAAATTAATGCGCCCATCCCGCACTTCCACTTCGGTGAGCGGCGTGCCGCCCTCTCGGTTGGCGTTCAACAGGCTTTGCACGTTCCAAGCGCCGTCTCCCGTGCGCATCAGGTTCACGTGGACGTTCTCCAGCCGAAGGCTCGAAAACTCCAGCTTCCCCTTCAAGAGACCGAGCAGGCGGATGCGGACAACCAGATTGCCGACGTAGGCGAATGGCTCGACCGAGACGCGCGGATCCTCATGAATGACGACGTTCCGCACGCTGAAGCCGGGGCCTGTGAGTGCATGGAGCCGCACCGCGCCGATCTCCACGCGCCGCCCGAGCGCCGCCTGCAACCCAGCCTGAATCCGGGGACCGAATCTACCCGCATTCGTGAAAGGCGCCACTACCAGCACCAGCGCGATCGCCGCCAGCAGCCAACCAAGTATCCTCTTCATCCCACCCGCTCCTGAATCGCCGCGAACGCAGCCGGATCGTCGGCGTCCATCGTAATGCCGGGATCGTCGACGGGAATGAACAGGCGTTCAAAACGCCGGATCACATCCCGCGCCGCGCCCGCCGCCGGCTCGGCCAGCAGCGCGTCCACAACGGAACGGGACACCAGGACCGGATGTCCGTGCACGCTGGCGAACTCCGGCTGGACAATTGGCGCGGCCGGGGCAGCGACTACGCTCGCAATCGTCGCCTCGCGAACGTGCGCGTAGTCGACGGGACTGAACAGCACGCTCTCCCCGGCTACAGCCGCCAGGCCGGTTTGCAAAGAGCTCAACTGTCCGCGCCCGGCGTCCGGGTTGAAGACCGTCCGGGCGCCGCGCACCGGAATCCGGTTCTCTTGTTCGGGACGCAAAACTACTACGACCTCGCCGCAGACGTCGCCGAACGTTCGGATCATCCGGTCCAGGTAGGTTTCGCCATCCCACACGAGAAGCGCTTTGGGAAATCCCATTCGCCGGGACAAGCCCGCGGCCAGAATCACTCCGGACCGCTTCACTTCACAAGCGCCCGCGACGCCTCGTTCTGAAAAATGGACTTGCAGTGCTCGCGCCAATTCCCTTCCGGATTCCGGCGCACCGCGATCATCTCGGCTACCACCGACACGGCAATCTCTTCGGGCGTGATCGCACCCAGCTCAAATCCCATCGGGGCATAAATGCGCTCAAACGCAGCCCGGCCGATACCCTCTTTTTCCAACTCCTTAATGACACCGATCACTTTGCGCTTACTGCCGATCATCGCGATGTAGCGCGCCGGCGTCTCCACGGCCCAGCGAAGCACTCGCATATCGTCCCGGTGCCCGCGCGTGACGATGATCAGATAGCTTGTATCGCGAATCTCCAGGGTTGGAAAGAGGTTCTCATACTCGACGGCGTGCACGTGCTCGGCTTCCGGAAACCGCTCGGCGTTGGCGTACATTTCCCGGTTGTCGATAACGTTCACCGAAAAACCGGCCAGCGTTGCCACCTTGCAAAGGCTTTTGGAGATATGCCCCGCACCAAATATGTACGCCATCGGTTGCGGAACGATCGCTTCCACGAAAACCTCCAGTTGGCCGCCGCAGATCAGCCCGTTGTCATAAGCCGCATCCTGGCCCAGCGAAAATTTCATTTGGCGGGGCCGTTCACTGGCGATCACCTCGCGAGCGGCGTTCCAGACCTCCGCCTCAACGCAACCGCCGCCGATGGTCCCGATCATCGAGCCGTCTTCGCGGACCAGCAGTTTTGCGCTTTCATAGCTCGGGATCGAGCCGTTGACCTGCACAATTGTCGCCAACGCGGACTTTTGGCCTAGCTTTCGCAACCGCACGATCTCATCGAACAGATCCACACGAAGATTCTAACAAACGGACTATGGAATTCTGCGGATCTCCACGCGCCGGTTTTTGGTCCGGCCTTCTTCGGTCCGATTGTCGGCCACGGGCTGTTCATGGCCCTTACCCTTCGGTTTCAGACGCCGGGCCCCAATGCCGGCGTCCACCAGGGCAATAGCCACGGACTCGGCGCGTGCCTGGGTCAGCCGAAGATCACCTTCTGGCGTGCCGGAGTCGTCCGAATGTGCCTCCAAGGCCACCACGACCGACGGCCGGGCCCGCAACATGCGAGCCAGTTCCGCAATCACCGGGTCCGACGCCGGAAGGATGTCGCTCCTTCCCGGCCCAAACCGAATATCCAGGGTCAGGGAGCCACCGCTGTCGAACGCGGAAACAAGCGAGGCGGCCTGCGGCGTGCTTTCCACCAACCGAAGGAAGTAGTACCTGCCCTTTCCATGTACCGGTGCGTGAAGTTCGGCCCAAATCTCGCCACCATTCCAGGCTGTCCGCCACACCAGGACATCAGCGTCGTTTTGAACGATAGCGGATGCAGGCAGGCGGGTTTGGTAGTGAACCCGGATCGCAGCGCCGCCTGGATGCCGGTCCGGATCGTTCAGGAAGTACTCGATTTTCGTATATCGGCCCTGCAC
>Ga0194122_10003347_pt1 | contig 16492 bp, 18 predicted proteins | sample TA2MahCa10mmetaG_FD_155487 | JGI IMG/M metagenome (GOLD analysis project Ga0194122, IMG submission 155487) | Freshwater microbial communities from Lake Tanganyika, Tanzania - TA2015021 Mahale Deep Cast 10m | ecosystem: Environmental > Aquatic > Freshwater > Lake | place: Tanzania: Lake... | reverse complement strand
TTGCCACCGTCGCTTCCGTTGATAGCCGCATTTTCGCTGACGCTCTTAAACCCCATGATTTTCTCCATGAGAAGTAGAAGCTTCGATCCGAATAACAGGGACTACAGGATGGGTCAATAATTTTTAGTTTAACGCAACAATCTGCGTCGCCCCTGACGATCAGCCCAGCTCCTTCACGGTGAATGGGAAGCGCTGGGCTTTTGCCGGAGTGCGAAGAGGCTCTCCCAAGCGGTCAATTCAAAGCCAACTGCAAATGCTCTGGCGCACCACGCCCCGCTCGGGCATTTAGGCTCCGATGGAATCCGCCACCGCCGCCGCCGATTGGTCAGCCCTGCTCGCGCTTCGCGATGGCGCGGGCGCGGCCTTGCCGGATGGCCCGCTTGCCGCGCTATTCGGCGCGGTGCTGGCGCCGCCCGCAGCGCCTGATGGCTGCCGCGTGATCGGTCGGCTCGCGCAAACGCTGGATGGCCGGATCGCGACCGCTGCCGGGTCAAGCCAATGGATCGGCGGCCCCGGCGATATCCTGCACACCCATCGGCTGCGCGCCCTTTGCCATGCCGTGGTGGTCGGCGCGGGCACGGTGCGCCATGACAATCCGCGCCTCACCACCCGCGAAGTGCCGGGGCCGGACCCGCTCCGCGTGGTGCTGGATACGGACCGTAAACTCTCCACCGATTACGGCATTTTCCAAAGCGGGCCGCCCACCTTGTTGGTCTGCGCTGCCGATGCCGGCGGGGCTGACCATCACGGCTTGGCCGAGGTTTTGCGCCTGCCGCGCGCCCCGGGCGGAGGTCTCGCGCTCCCACCCTTGCTTGCGGCGCTCAAGGCGCGCGGCGCCAGCCGGGTATTTGTTGAAGGCGGCGGGCTGACCGTCTCCCGCTTTTTGGCGGCTGGTTGTCTTGATCGGCTGCATGTCACCGTGGCCCCCGTGCTGCTCGGTTCCGGCATTCCGGCTTTCACCCTGCCGGAAGTGGCGCGCATCACTGATGGGCTGCGCTTTACCTGGCGCGTGCATGATATCGCGCCCGATATCCTGATTGATGCCGCGCTGGATCGCGCCAAGCCCGGGGGCCATCCATGACCAAAGCGCGCGCCTTATGGACGATTGCCCCCGGTGTCGCGGAGCTCCGCAGCGAAGCCCTGCCCGCGCGCGCACCGGATCAGGTGCTGGCGCGCATGCTGGCATCGGGCATATCGCGCGGCACGGAGCGCCTCGTGCTCGCCGGCAAGGTGCCGGAAAACCAATGGGGCGTGATGCGCTGCCCCCTGCAGGCGGGCGATTTCCCCTTCCCGGTGAAATATGGCTACAGCGCCGTGGCACGCGTCATCGAAGGCCCCGCCGAATTGCAAGGCACACGCGTGTTTTGCCTCCACCCGCATCAGGATATTTTCCTTGCGCCCGCTGCCATGAGCAGCCCCATCCCGGATACAGTGCCAGATCACCGCGCCGTGCTCGGCGCCAATATGGAAACCGCGCTGAATATCCTGTGGGACGCTGAGCCTTTGGCGGGAGAGCGTGCCTTGGTGATTGGCGCTGGCGTGGTTGGGCTGCTGGTGGCCTATCTGCTGGCGCGCATTCCCGCCATGGCGGTGACGATCATAGACCCAGATGCGTCACGCCGCGCCATTGCGGAAAAGCTGGGCGCCACCTTTGCATCCCCCGAAGCCGCGCCCACCGATCAGGAATTGATCATCCACGCCAGCGCCAATCCCGCTGGGCTGCGCCAAGCCCTGCAATGTGCAGCGTTTGAAGCGAGGATCATCGAAGCCTCCTGGTTCGGCGCGCAGGAAGTGGCGCTGCCCTTGGGTGAAGCCTTCCACTCCCGCCGCCTTCGCCTGATTTCAAGTCAGGTTGGCGCCGTCGCGCCCGCCATGCGCGGGCGCCGCAGTTTTGGGCAGCGCATGGCCCAGGCGCTTGGCCTGCTGGCTGATCCGGCGCTTGAGGCGCTGATCGGCCCCGCCACAAGCTTCGATGATTTGCCACAAGCCCTACCCGGTCTGCTGAACCCTGCCCCCAGCCAGCCTGCGCCGCTTTGCCCGCTGGTGACCTATGGTGCATGAAGCGCCGAACCGCATAGGAACACCCCCGCCATGTTCAGCCTGACCGTTGTTGATCACGTCATGATCGCCCATTCCTTCCGCGGCGCGGAATTCGGCCCCGCGCAGCGCCTGCATGGCGCGACCTTCATTGTGGAGGCGGAGTTCCGCGCGCCGAAGCTCGATCCGCTCAATCTGCTGGTGGATATCGCCGCGGCCAAGGTGGAACTACGCCACATTCTGGATGGCTTCGATTATCGCAATCTGGATGCGGAACCGATTTTCGCAGGACAAAACACCACCACCGAATATCTTTGCCTGCATATCCATCGCTGCCTGTCGGCCGCGCTGGCTGAAGGCCGCTTGGGCGCGGGCGGGAAGGCGGTGACGGGGCTTAAGGTGCTGCTGCGCGAAAGCCATATCGCCTGGGCCGCCTACGAAGCCGCACCGGGTGAGGCGCCGCCGGCCTGAGTTGATCGCTGCCAACGTCTCGCTTGATTTCAGCGCAATCAATAATTACAATGATTGTACAAAAAAGGGCGCCAACATGGCCAGCATCACCATCCGCAATCTTGATGAGGCGCTGAAGCGGAGCCTGCGCATCCGTGCCGCCGAACATGGCCGTTCCATGGAGGAAGAAGCGCGCGATATCCTCCGCCAGGCCATGAGCCGCCCCGCCCCAGCCCCAAACCTGGGCGAGGCCATCCATCGCCGTTTCGTCGCGCTCGGCGGCGTTGAACTGGAATTGCCGGACCGAGAGCCCATGCCGGCACCGCCGCGCCTCGACTGAAGCGCGCATGATCCTGCTGGATACGAATGTGGTTTCCGAACTCATGCGCCCTGCACCAACCGAGGCCGTGCTGGCTTGGTTCGCCGCGCAGGAAGCGCATGATTTGTATCTGAGCGCGATTGGAGAGGCGGAATTGCGCCGCAGTGCCGCCATGCTGCCCGCCGGCAGGCGCCACGACCAATTGATGGCCGCGATTGATGCCATGATCGCCGAGGATTTCGCGGGCCGCATCCTGCCTTTTGATAGCGCCGCCGCCCAAGCCTTCGCTTTGGTGTTTCTGGAACGGCGCGCCGCAGGCCGCCCGATCAGCCTCGCTGACTGCCAAATCGCCGCCATTGCCCGCGCCCGGCAGGCCGCCATCGCGACACGCAACACCGCCGATTTTGCGGGTTGCGGCATAGCGGTGATAGACCCATGGATGCATCAGCAAGGTACCCAAAGCCCCCCATGACCGGCGCCATCCACCTTCTCGTCCCCGCGCCCTTCAGCGCGATTTCCGGCGGCTATATCTATGATCGCCGCATGGTCGAAGGGCTGCGCGTACTTGGACAGGATGTGCATGTGGTGGAATTGGCGGGGCGCCATCCCTTTCCGGATGAAACCGCGACCGAAGCGGCGCGCGCCGCACTCGCCGCCATTCCCGCCGGTGCGCGCATCGTGATTGATGGGCTCGGCTTACCCGCTTTTTTGCCCTTCGCCGATGAATTGACCCGCCGCAGCGCAACGGCGCTGATCCATCACCCGACCGCGCTTGAAACCGGCGCCCCGGAAGGCCAGCGCGAAGCCTTGAAGGCCGCCGAACGCGTCTTGTTCAGCACCTGTGCGCGCATCATCACCACATCAACCCTCACAGCGCGGGATTTGCCCGAAGGATTCGGTGTGGATCACGCGCGCATCAGCGTGGTTGAGCCAGGCACGGATGCCGCGCCGCGCGCGGTGGGTTCCGCCGGTCCCGGTTGCGCCATCCTCAGCATTGGCTTGCTCGTGCCGCGCAAGGGGCATGATGTGCTGCTGCGCGCCCTTGCGCGTCTGACCGATCTTGAATGGTCGCTTGCCATCGCCGGCGATGCCACACGCGATCCCGTGCATGCCGATGGGCTGCGCGTGCTGGCCGCCGAGCTTGGCATTGCGCAACGCGTGCGCTTCCTGGGTGCGCTGCCCGATGCCGCTTTGGAAGCGGAATATGCGCGCGCTGATCTTTTCGCGCTCGCCACACGCTATGAAGGCTATGGCATGGCGGCGGCTGAGGCGATGGCGCGCGGCCTGCCCATGGCGATTACCGCCGGCGGTGCGATTGCCGATATTGTGCCGGAAGATGCCGCCGTGATTGCCGCCGTGGATGATCATAACGCGCTGTCACGCGCCATGCGCCGACCGATTTTCGATACCGCCTTGCGTGCCGATATGGCCGCAGCATCCTGGCGCGCGGGGCAGGCGCTGCCACGCTGGTCCGATCGTGCCGTGGCTTTCCTGAAAGCGCTTGATCATGGCTGAAGAATTCGATGGCGATTGGCTCGATCTGCGTGAACCGCATGATGCCGTCGCACGCAATGCAGAATTGGCGGCGATGCTCGCGGCTTCCCTACCCGCAAGACCGCGCCTGCTTGATTTGGGCGCTGGCACGGGTAGCTTGCTGCGCTGGCTTGGCCATTTCATTGGCCGCGCGCAAAGCTGGACGCTGGTGGATAGCGATGCGGAATTGCTCGCCCGCGCCTTTGATACCATCGCTGAACGGGCAGAGGCTGTCGGCTGGCCCACCACCAATCCAGGGCGCAGCGCGCTTTTGGTGCATGCGCCCCATGGTGCCTGGCGCGTTGAAGCCATCCTCGCTGATCTTGCCGCAGCGCCGGCCAATCTGCCCTTGGAACGCGTAGATGCGGTGGTGAGCACCGCGCTCTGTGATCTTGTCTCACGCGGCTGGGTGGAAGCCATGGCCGCCGCCTGCGCCGCGCGCCGCTTGCCCTTCTACGCTGCGCTGAATGTGACCGGCCGTGAGCGTTTCAGCCCGCCCTATCCTGCCGATGCTTTGGTGGCGCGCGGCTTTCGCCGTGACCAAGCGCGCGACAAAGGTTTTGGTGGCGCATCACTGGGCCCACAGGCACCCGCTGTGATGGCGGAAGCCTTTGCCGCGCATGGCTATGCCATTCATCGCGCACCGAGCGATTGGGTGGTGGATCGCCGCGCCCGCGCCTTCACCCGCGCCATTGCCGATGGCCATGGCATGGCCGCACTCGGCTGGGAAAGGCGCGATGCGGAAGCCATTCTGGATTGGCTTGAGGCGCGGCGCGACCAAGCCGATGCCGGGCAGCTTGCCGTGCGCATTGGTCATCAGGATTTCCTCGCCCTTCCTCCTGCAAGGTAGACGATTATGCCCCTTTTGCTTGGCTGCATCGCGGATGATTTCACGGGGGCGACGGACCTCGCGAATACCCTTGTCAAAGGCGGCATGACTGCCGTGCAGGTGATTGGCGTGGCGACCGGCCCCCTGCCGGAAGCGGATGCCGTGATCATTGCGTTGAAATCGCGCACCGCGCCGGTTGGTGAAGCCGTGGCGCAATCACTCGCCGCTTGTGATGCGTTGCTGGCCGCGGGTGCCAAACAGATTTTCTGGAAATATTGCTCGACCTTTGACAGCACGGATCACGGTAATATCGGGCCTGTCGCGGATGCGCTGCTGAAGCGCCTGGGGTCAGGCTTTGCGTTGGCTTGTCCGGCCTTTCCGACGAATGGGCGCACGATTTATCTGGGCCATCTTTTCGTCGGCAATGCGTTGCTGAATGAAAGTGGCATGGAAAACCATCCGCTGACGCCGATGACGGATGCCAATCTGGTGCGCGTGCTGGGCCGGCAAACCGATGGCGCGGTCGGCCTCGTGCCCTTCACCACCGTTGAACAAGGTGCGGCGGCCACGCGGCAAGCCATGATGCGCTTGGCCGAACAAGGCCGGCGCTACGCGATTGTGGATGCGGTGACGGACCAGCATTTGCTCGCGATTGGTGAGGCGGCGGCGCAACACGCGCTGATCACCGGCGGTTCCGGTGTGGCGATGGGCCTGCCTGAGAATTTCCGCCGCGCTGGGCTGCTGCCAACACGCGGCGATGCGGCCAGCCTGCCGCCCATGCAGGGCATGGCGGCTGTGGTGGCGGGGTCCTGTTCACGCGCGACACTCGGGCAAATCGGCCTCGCGCGCGATCACGTGCCGGTGCTGGAATTGGATGCGCTCGCCACACCTGATGCGGCGGCGCTCACGGCCCGGGCGCTGGAATGGGTGGCGGGCAAATTGGCGGCGGATCGCCCGGTGGTGATTGCCGCGAGCGCGCCGCCGGAAAAGGTTGCAGCCTTGCAGGCAAAACTTGGGCGCGATGCTGCAGGTGCCTTGATCGAAACCGCCATGGCCGCAATTGCCGAAGAGTTGGTCGCGCGCGGCGTCGGACGGCTTGTGGTGGCGGGCGGAGAAACCTCCGGCGCCGTTGTGCAGCGCCTTGGCGTCACGGCGCTGCGTATCGGACCAGAGATTGATCCGGGCGTGCCCTGGACTTTTGCCGAGCCGCGCGGGCTACATCTTGCCTTGAAGTCCGGCAATTTCGGTGCGCGTGATTTCTTCCTGAAGGCGTTCGATCATGGATGAGGCGGCGCTACGCGCGCAACTTGCCGGCCTTGGTGCCTCGCTTTTTGCGCGCGGCTATTCGGTGGGGACGGCGGGGAATATCAGCGTGCGCCTGCCGGACGGGTTTTTGATGACACCGACCAATTCCTGCCTGGGGCGGCTTGATCCCGCGCGCATTTCGAAGCTCGCGCCTGATTTTGCGCATGTTTCGGGCGACAAGCCATCCAAGGAAGTCTTCATGCATCGCGCGGTGCTGACGGCGCGGCCCGATGCGGGGGCGGTGGTGCATTTGCATTCAACGCATGCGACCGCCATTGCCTGCCTTGCCGAACCTGGGGAAGTCGCGCCCATCCCGCCGCTCACGCCCTATTTCGTCATGCGCGTTGGGCGGAACCTGCCTGTGATCCGCTACTACCGCCCTGGCGATGGCGCGATGGAAAGCGACATCCATGAAGCCGCGAAGGGCGCGAAGGCCGTGCTGCTCGCCAATCACGGCCCGGTAGTTTCCGGCCGCACTTTGGAAGATGCCGTGCATGCGGCGGAGGAATTGGAAGAAGCCGCGCGACTTGCCTTGCTGCTGCGTGGTGCTGGCGCGCGCAGCCTGACGGCTGCACAGGTGGATGATCTGCTTAGCACCTTCGGCTGAAACAGCCGAAGCTCAGGCTGCCTTGGCCTGTTGCTGCTGCAGCAAGCCTGTCAGGAATTGCGCAATGGCGCCCATGCCGGAAAGCCCGGCACGGGCTTCAGCATCGCTGTTGTAATTCGTATTGGTATTCACATCATAGGCGAAGGTATTTTCGGCGCGATCCGTGATGAATTCAATCGCGCCGACGCCAACGCCATTGGCGCGCAAAACGGCTTCCATGCGCGACAGTAAGGGGTGGGTGAAGCCTTCAATGATGCGGAATTTCTCGCCCGGTGCCACGGCGGGGCATACCGCGCCAGGTTCAATGGCGCAGACATCGGCCGGGCACAGCTCAAACCCCTCAGAGGTATCCACGCGCACGGCGTAGAGGAATTTGCCATTGATGAATTCAGCCCGCGTGATGAAGGGCTCCGGCGCTTCGATGTAGCGCTGCACCAGCCACACGCCATCACGCGGCGCGGCGAAAGGATCAGGATCGGCGGCTATTTTCGCCACCGCTTCGCGCAACGCCGCCGCACTTAAAATCAATTGCACGCCCAAGCCCTTGCCGGCACGGTTATGCTTCAGGATGACCGGAAAGCCGAGCTTTTCCGCCGCCGCGACAAGATGCTGCGTCCCCACCACGGCGATGGTCGGCGGGGTTGGGATATCAAAGCCGGCCAGCGCGGCATATTGCGCAACTTTTGACAGTTCCAACTGCAAAGCGCGCCGGCCATTCACCACAAGCCGCCCATGGCGTTCCAAATGCTCAATCACTGCCCCGGCATATTCCGGGGCATGGGTATGGCCGCGCGTATGGGAAGAAGCGCTCATGCGATTATAGAAAACGCCCTCGGGCGGCGGCGTGGTCAGGTCCAGCACGCCTTCATCCAGGAACCATTCCTCATAAGGCGTGCCTATACGGGCAAAGGCCGCGCGCAGCGGTTCCACCCAGGCGTCATTTTCGTGAATGACAAAGACCTTCGACATGCGGCTTCTCCAAAGTTTCACAAGAAAAAAGCCCATCTTGAAGCCAGCGCAAGGGCCCGAAAAAAGAAAGATTTTCTTTTCCTCTGGCGGTTACTCAACGAAATTTCCTGCCCCATGCTGCGCGTCAGAGAGATACCCTGCCCCCAGGCCCTTGGCGCAATTTCATGATTGGCGTTTAGGCGGTAGGAAGGCCGGGAAGAAAACCTACTGGTGGTGGAGGCCCCTGATGCAGCTTGATCCTGTCTTTGCCGCGCCGGGGCGTTTCCTGAAGGGCAATGTCCATACCCATTCTACGCTGTCTGACGGCAAGCGCCCGCCGGAGGATGTGGTGGAGACCTATCGCCGTGGCGGTTATGATTTCATGGCGCTGACGGATCATTTCATGGCGCGCTACAATTTCCCTATCGCCGATACGCGCCGCTTCCGCGCGCCTGGCTTCACCACGCTGCTGGGGGCTGAGGTTCATGCGCCCGCGACCTCCCTAGGGGAGATTTGGCACATATTGGCAGTGGGCCTGCCGCTGGACTTCGCGCCAACACCGCCTGGGGAAAATGGTCAGGCGCTGGCGCAACGCTGCGCTGATGCTGGCGCTTTTGTCGCCATCGCGCATCCCGGCTGGTACGGGCTGACGGCGGCAGACGGGCATAGCATGGCGGCGGCCCATGCCGTTGAGATCTACAATCACACCAGCCAGGTGCGGACCGATCGCGGCGGCGGCGCCTTTCTGGCGGATCGGCTGTTGACGGATGGCAGACGCCTTTCCCTGATTGCCGTGGATGATGCGCATTTCGCCTGTGAAGATTGGTTCGGCGGTTGGGTCATGGTGAAGGCGACCGAAAATGAACCGGAAGCGCTGCTGGCCGCGCTCAAGGCCGGGCATTTCTACGCAAGCCAAGGCCCGCGCATTGAGGGCATCCTGTGGGGTGAGGACAGCGTTGAGGTGCAGTGCAGCCCCGCTTCCAGCATTATCGTCCTCGGGCGCGGGTCATCCGCAGCGCAAGCGGTGGCGCCCTTGCAGACGCGGGCAGTCTTGCCACTTGGAAAGCTGCGCGATGGTGGCTTTGCGCGGGTCGTGGTGGCCGATGCGGCCGGCAAGCGCGCCTGGTCCAACCCGTATTTTTTCGCGCAACAATGATTTTGTCGAAACCCAGAAGGTGTTGAGCGTTAACTTGTTTAGCCAAAGCGTCTGAGCGCAGATTTGCACTACGCGTATCACATATGCTCATCACATGTGCATTTTATGCCAATTTTAAGGATGGCGTCAGACAGCGCTTTTGTAATCGCAAGGGTGAATTAGGATTTGGGTAATCCCCTGCTGCGTAAACAAGCGAAAACCACCCTGAAATCACTGTCCACAGCAAGAAATCTATCACCACTGAGCCGCCCAAAATTTTTGGTGTCAAGACTCCTGGTCACCTTTCAGCAAGGACGCTGCCCTCACAATGCAGCAGTCTCAAGAAAGGAGTACGCCAAACGATGCGTATCAGAATTGCTCCCCTTCTGCTCACCATCCTTGCGATGATCGGCGCGGTCAATGCCGGTGCCGCCATCTACGCCTGGGTGTCCATGCGCCACAACGCGCAGAGCTTCACCGAAATCAAGGCGAATGCTGTCGCACCGTTGATTGACCTGAAGGCGTTGTCCGATGCCTATGCGGTTTTCGTGGTGGATGCGTCCCACAAGATCCGCAATGGCAATTTCACCTGGGAAGAAGGTGCGACAAGCCTTGCCGACGCGGTGAAGAACATCAACCGCGCCTGGACTGCGCTGACACAGGCTGAATTGCCGCCAAGCGTGCAGGAAGCCTTTGCCCAAGCGCGTGAACGCCGTGCTCCAGCCGAACAGGTGACCCAGGATCTGGTGCGCATTGCGGCTGCGAAGAACAGTACGCAGCTTGAAGAGCTCATCAAGGAACGTCTCTATCAGGCGATTGATCCCTTCACAGAATCGATCGGCGGCATGATGGATACCATCGTGGCCGAAACCAATGACAAGGTCGCGAATGAGGTGACTTCGGTCACTCAGGCAACGCTGATCATTGCATTGCTGGGGCTTTTCTCGCTCGCCGCGCTGATTGCCGCTGGCTGGGTTGTGGTTGCACGTGTGACAGGCCCGCTTGGGACCCTGGCCGCAGGCATGGAAACTATGTCGAAGGGCGATCTTTCCAAGGAATTCCAGGGCACGGAGCGTCAGGATGAAGTGGGTGAAATGGCATGCGCCGCCACTGTCTTCCGCGAAGGCCTGATCGAAGCCGAAAAGCTGCGCGCCGCGGAAGCGTCACGTGGCGCGGAAATGGAAGCGGCGCGCCGCGCCGCCATCCAAAGCATTGCGGGCGATCTGGACCGCGCCGTTGGCCAATCGGTCAGCACCTTGTCCGACAGCACGTCCATGTTGGTGCAGGAAGGGACTAGGGTTTCCTCCGTCACGGATGCGACCCTGGCCCAGGCGCGTTCAGCCGCGCATGAAGGTACGGAAGCCAATCACGGCATCCAATTCGTCTCCGCCGCGGCTGAGGAACTCACGGTCGCGATTTCAGAAGTCTCCAACCGCGTGACTGCTGTGGCGCAGACCGCGCGTGGTGCGGCGGAACAGGCTGGTCGCGTGAGCAGCCTGGTGGATGGGCTGAATGCGGCATCCGTCCGCATCAATGATGTGACGGGGCTCATCGGCACGATTGCCGCGCAGACCAATCTGCTGGCACTCAACGCCACGATCGAATCAGCGCGTGCTGGGGAAGCTGGCAAGGGCTTCGCCGTGGTGGCGTCTGAGGTGAAGAACCTGGCCGCGCAATCGGCCAAGGCGACTGAGAGCATCCAGACCGAAATCGGCGCCATGCAGAATATCATTGGCGATGTCGTGAATGTCATCGGCGATATCGTGTCGCGCATCAGCCAGTTGGATGGCGAAAACACCGCCATTGCCGCGGCGGTCGAGGAACAATCCGCGACTACGGCGGAAATCGCATCCAGCCTGCGCAATGCCGCCCTGGCGGTGGATGGGCTGGAGGGTTCCATCGGCCGTGTGTCTGGCATGGCGGAAGATGCCGGCAAGGCCATGGGCAGCATCACCGTGGCCAGCCGTACTGTGGCGGATGAGGCAGTGCAGCTCCGCGAAGCGACCCAGGCATTGATCAAGCGCCTGCAAGCAGCCTAGTCAGGCCAAAGGCAGGTTTTGCCTGGCGGCGGCCCCCTGGGGTCGCCGCTTTTTTGTTTCGGACATCACAGAATTAAGAATAATATCCTTTATTCATGCCTGATTATCCAACGTGATCAATCGCTTGGGGTATTCTGACCGGCGGGGTGGTCGCGGCTCCGAATCAAGGCGTGAAGCGCGCACCGCGCACACCGTGACATGAAAGACACCACACTGTGACCTCGCCCCATTTCCGCCAAAAATATCTGGATACCTTCCTATTATCGTGATTCTGCAACGGCTGCTTTCAGATAATCACGCCAGATTTCACAAAGTTACAGCCAGCCCGCTTGTTCGAAGCGAAAACCCCGGCTTACCAACTTCAAAAGCGCGTGAGGCGCTAAAACGGCTTGGGGGCTTTGATCAACGATGAAGACAGCTAGGCTCATTGCGTCTGCCTGCATGGTCATTGGTTTGGCTATTGTCTCCTACCAAGCTGATGCCAGCCCTTCTAATCCGCAAAATAAGCCAAACGCTTCTCGTCAGCAGCAGGCTTCGGCGCCAGGGCGGCCAGCCGCGAGGCCTGCACAGGCACGCTCTGATGTTCGGGCACAACCCGTCCGGGCCAGCCAGACCGTTCAGGGACCGCGCCAGTCCCGCACCCCGGCCCAACGCTCCGCCATGAGCAATCCGGGCGGCATTTCCTGCGTGCCTTATGTGCGTCAGGCCACCGGCATGGCCATCCGCGGCAATGGTGGCGATTGGTGGCATAACGCGGCCGGGCTTTATGCCCGCGGTCACAGGCCGGAAGCCGGTGCGATCATGGCCTTCTCACGCACCAGCCAAATGCAGGCTGGCCATGTTGCCGTGGTGCAGGAAGTCATCAGCGCGCGTGAAGTGCTGATCCATCACGCGAATTGGGGCGGCCCCGGCATTCGCCGCGGGTCCATCATGTCCGATGTTTCAGTGGTTGACGTCTCCTTGAACAACGACTGGTCTTCGGTTCGGGTTCAGGTGGGGCGAGATCAGGAAAACCTGGGTCGTATCTACCCGATCCAGGGCTTCATCTATGATCGCCCGGATAACGGTTATGTTCGCACCGCCGCCACACCGCGGCCGGGTGGCCCTCTACTGTCCAATGCGCGATCTCTCCGCCCGGATGATGTGCGGGCCTTTGAGGAAGTGGCGCAGGCGCCAGCGCGCAGCCGCTAAGGGTTACCCGCCGTCATCTGGTTTTTCAGGTACTGGCGCTGGCTTTGCCTTGAAACCACGCCCGGCCATTACCGCATCTTCGCCGAAGCGTGCGCGCAAAGCCTCCATTGCCTTCCAGCGCGCGGCACGGCGCGGTGCCTCAGGGTCTGCCAGATCGCCCCTATCCGCCTGATCCGCCGCCGCCAAGGGCTGGGCGCCAATGCCAATCAGCCGAAACGCTGTGCCATCGGCTTCCTTCTGCAATAGCGGGCGTGCGGCGGCGAAAATCACCTCCGGCAATAGGCTTGGCTCCGCAAGGCGCTGAGACCGGGTCCGCAGCGCGAAATCGGCGGCCTTCAGCTTCAGCACCACGCCCCCCGCCGCCAGCCCCTTTTCCCTGAGCCTGCGTGCCAGTTTTTCGCACAGCCGCCAAAGCGGTGCCTCTAGCGCATCCAAGGCGGCGATATCGGCATCAAAAGTGGTCTCGGCGCTGATGCTTTTGGTCTCCCGCGTTGGGTTGACGGGGCGGTCATCCTCGCCCCGCGCCCGCGCCACCAGCGCCGGCCCATCCGTGCCAAAGCGCGCCAGGGCAGCGCGGGCATCCAGCGCTGCCAATTGCCCAAGGCGCACAAAACCCGCCGCCGCAAGCCGCTTGGCCATGGCCGGCCCCACGCCAGGCAACACCGCAACCGATTGCGGTGCGAGCCAGGCGGCCGCTTCGCCCGCGCCGATCACGGCAAAGCCGCGCGGCTTGTCGCGTTCTGCCGCCAATTTCGCCATCAGCCGGTTCGCCGCGAGGCCGACCGAGACCGTGACCCCAACCTCACGCTCGACGGCCTGGGTAAAGCGCGACAGCACCACGGCGGGGGGCGCGTTGTGCAAAGCCTCGGTCCCGCGCAGATCAAGCACTGCCTCATCTATGGAAAGCGGTTGCACCAGCGGGGTCAGCGCTTCCATCATGGCGCGGATGCGTGCCCCTTCGCGGGCATATTTCGCGATATCAGGCTTGATCACCACCGCATCGGGGCAGGCGGCGCGCGCCTTGAACATGGGCATCGCACTCCGCACACCCGATAGCCGCGCGATATAGCAGCACGCCGCCACCACGCCGCGTGTCCCGCCGCCCACAATCACCGGACGTGTCGCCAATGCCGGCTGGTCGCGCTTTTCGACACTGGCGTAGAAGGCATCGCAATCAATATGCGCGACGGTCAGGCGGAACAGATCGGGATGGGCGATAACACGCCTGGAACCACAAGCCGGGCAGCGCGCGAAATCCTCCGCCGCGTGATGGAAGCAATCACGGCAGAGTGCGGGCATGCCTTAACGCCTGAGCCAGGGCATGGCAGCAAAACACGCCAGCAGCAGCGCATAGATCGCGCCCTCGAAGCTTGCGAAATGCGCCAGCCATTCTTCGGGCGAAAGGCCGCGCATCGCGCGCGTCATGGCGATTTCCGAACCGATCAGCAGCGTGAGCCCAGCCAACCCCATGATGATGCGCCCGCCTGATTTGGGCGGGATGCCAAAGCGGCGCGCGATCAGCGGCGCGAAGTGGAAAATGGCGGCGAACATCGGGATCGCCTCAAGCGCACTCGCCACCAACACACCAAGGCGCGGCGCCAGCAGCAATTCGCGCATCGCACCCAGCAAAAAGCCAATCACATAAAGCAGCAGGAAATAGACCGCCCCGGCTTTGAAGCTGCGAAGAATCATGCCGCATCCCAAAGCCGAGCCGCGCCAAAGACGCCCGAGGAATCGCCATGCTTCGCCTGCACCACCGGGGTACGCGCCACATCCCCAAAGCCATGCCGCGCCATCAGCCCCGGCACATCGCGATACAGATGCGCCATGTTGGACAAACCCCCGCCCAGCACGATCACATCCGGGTCCAGGATATTGGCAATCATCGCCAAGGCCCGCGCCAGCCGATCCGCATGCCGCGCCAAGGCGGCTTGCGCGCGCTGATCGCCCGCCGCCGCGCGTTGTGGCAAGCCAGACGCATCGCGCCCCCCCGCCCCATCGCAATCCGCTGCCAAGGCAGGGCCGGACAGGAAGGTTTCCAGGCAGCCATGCTGGCCGCACCAGCAGCGCGGGCCGGGAAACTCCTCAGGCCGCATCCAGGGCAAGGGCACATGGCCCCATTCACCGCCTGTGCCATTCGGCCCATCCAGAATCCGCCCGCCCGAGACAATGCCCGCACCAACCCCGGTGCCCAGAATCACCGCAAAAACCGTATGGTAGCCCGCGCCGGTACCATCCGCAGCCTCACTCATCGCTAGGCAATTCGCGTCATTGCTGATGCGCACCGCGCGCCCCAGCCGGGCTTCCAAATCCTGCTGAAGCGCGCGGCCATTCAAAGCCTGGGAATTGGCATTGCGTACCAGGCCCGTCACGGGGCTCAGGCTGCCCGGAATGCCAATGCCGATGCTGCCGCGCTGCCCAAGGCGCGCTTCGGCTTCCGCGACCAAGCCCGTGATGGTAACCAAAACGCCCTCATACTCCGCGGGGCTCGCGCTGCGTTCGCGCAGCAACACAGCGCCATCATCGCCAAGGGCCACGATTTCCGTCTTGGTGCCGCCCAGATCAATGCCGAGTTTCATGCTAATAGATTTGGTCAAGCGCGCGCGGTGCCGCAAGCCTGAACTGGCGGCGATACGCAAGCCATGGTGGAAGACAACACATGAATGAGACGATTCTGGATGTGAAGGGCCTGACCTGCCCCTTGCCTGTGCTGAAGGCGAATAAGGCGCTGCGCGGCATGGCAGGCGGCGCGCGGCTGACGGTGCTGGCAACCGACCCGGCTTCGGTTGCGGATTTCGACGCCTTTTGCCGAGAAACCGGCCATGCGCTGCTGGCCTTTTCCGAAGATCAGGGCAGCTATCGCTTCGTCATTCGCAAGCGCGACGACACGCCGGCATGACCGTGCTGATCCTTACCCATGCCGCCTGCCTGGCGCATGATCCCGGCCCCCATCACCCGGAATGCCCCGATCGTTGGCGTGCCGTAACCCGCGCCTTGGAAGCGGAAGCCTTCAGCAGCCTGCCGCGCACCGAAGCGCCGCGCGCAACGCAGGAACAAATCCTCCGCGTGCATCCCGAAGCCTATCTGCAAGCGATACTGGATTCGGCGCCCGCCAAGGGTGATCGCGTGGCCTTGGATGCCGATACCATCCTGTCCCATGGCAGCATCGAAGCCGCCTTCCGCAGCGCCGGCGCTGCCGTGGCGGCGGTGGATGCGGTCTGCACCGGGCCCATCCGCCACGCTTTTTGCGCCACACGCCCGCCCGGCCATCACGCTGAGCCTGCCCGCCCCATGGGGTTTTGCGTCTTTGCCAATGCCGCGATTGCCGCGCGCCATGCGCAGGCTGTGCATGGGCTGACGCGCGTGGCAGTTGCGGATTTCGATGTGCATCACGGCAATGGCACGCAAGCCTGTTTTGAGGCGGATGCATCGCTGATGCTGGCATCTTCCCATCAATGGCCGCTTTACCCAGGCACTGGCGCACCAACAGAACGCGGGGTGGGCAATATCTTCAACGCGACGCTGCCGCCAGGCGCCGATGGCGCGGCGTTTCGCGCCGTGTGGGAAAGGCTTATGTTGCCCGCTTTGGATGAATTTGCGCCTGAGCTGCTGATCATCTCCGCCGGGTTTGACGCGCATGTCGCGGACCCGCTGGCGCAGCTTCGGCTGGTGGAAGCGGATTTCGCCTGGATCACGGAAGAACTTTGTGCGCTGGCTGCGCGCCACGCATCCGGGCGCGTGGTTTCCGTGCTGGAAGGCGGGTATGATCTGGATGCGCTGGGCGCCTCGGTCGCCGCGCATGTCCGCGCGCTAGCGTTCAGCAATGGCTTCGGACCGTGAGCGCCTGTGACGCCCGCTGCAGGCGGGCGAGCGCCCGAATGGGCGCCGCCGCTTATGCGGCGAAGCCAAGCGCGCGGAGGCGCGCGCCGGCGTTTGAGGGCGGATCGCCCGCGATCCGCGACAAAAAAGTTCTCCCTTGCGCGGTGCTGCCCCGCGCCCCCAAATTCCACATCACAAAACAAAGAGGTTCGCCATGCACCGTCGTCATCTTCTCGCCGCCCTGCCTGTAGCGGCGCTCGCCCCGCGCTTTGCCGCCGCG
>Ga0194122_10003345_pt1 | contig 16495 bp, 11 predicted proteins | sample TA2MahCa10mmetaG_FD_155487 | JGI IMG/M metagenome (GOLD analysis project Ga0194122, IMG submission 155487) | Freshwater microbial communities from Lake Tanganyika, Tanzania - TA2015021 Mahale Deep Cast 10m | ecosystem: Environmental > Aquatic > Freshwater > Lake | place: Tanzania: Lake... | reverse complement strand
ATTTATAGCAAATTTTTCATAAGAAGATTCGGTTAAATACGGCTCCAAAAACAATGCCCGGCACCAGCATTCTTTCCGATCAACGGTCAAATGACAGCTTAAATGGAAAAACTCGCTATGCCGCATGCCTAGATTTACCCTGTTTAATGGCTGATCCGGTGAGCAAGCATCCCCTAACACGAGCCCTGTGGTGGTCGGGCATTCAAGCCTGCGTCAAAGTCCTCGGCCAGTTCAGCCTTGTCAAAGTCATTGCCCTCTGGTACGGCCCCGCGGGATTGGCCTTGGCTGGACAATTTCAAAACCTCCTGTACCTGCTCCAAACCATGGGCGGGTCAGCCACCCAAAACAGCAGCATCCAGGCATTGAATCAAGACGGCTTATCGGCCGAATCCCAGCGAGGTGTTCTCACCGGTTCGCTCAGGATTAGTTTTTGGATAACGATGGTCCTTGCGCTGCTGTGGATTCTAGGATACCCCTGGCTTGGCGCTTTAATTTTCCCATCGGAATTTCCTGGATGGCTGTACTTCCTCCTGCCCTTGAGTTGTTTGCTGTCCACGTTTTTTTTCTGGGCCAATGCCTTTTTATCCGCCACCAAGAACTATCGCTCCTTAGCCATTCATAACATTCATCAAATTTTTTGGAACACCACCCTCTTCATCGTGGGTGGGCAACAATGGGGGATCGTCGGAGCATGCACCGGTTTGGCACTGGCTCAAATCCCCGTTGCATTCTACAGCTTATGGGGGATGAGACATCACTCCAAGATCCGCATTCGCTCCATGGAGGTCTGGAACTTTTCTTCCCTGTTACGCAAGGTGCCTTACCCCGATGGTCAAGCGTTGAAGTCACCCTGGCCCATGGTGGCCTTGTCCTTGTATTCGGTAGCCGCAAGCCAAATCACTATGGTGGTGATTCGCAGCATCATGATGAAGCAATACGATATTAACGAAGTCGGTTACTGGGAAGGGCTTCAACGCATTGGAAATATTTGGGTTCCGATCATCGCTACCCTCTTGTCCTCTCATTTTTTGCCCATCCTATCCCAACAAAGAAATCGCAAAGGATTTCTTCGACATTCCATTCAAACCATCCTGGCGAGTGGGGGCTTGGTGTTGCTCTTCGCTTTGATTTTGATGGTATCTCGATCCCAGGCCATTCCGTTGTTATTTTCCTCGGATTTTGGGCCAATGATCATGCTCCTGCCCTTGCATTTAATTACCGACATTCTCAAAGCGGTGAATTGGAGCTTGAGCCATGCGATTTTGTCCCAAGGACAAGCCAAACAACTCATCGTAGTGGATGTGATTGTTCAAGGGATTTTGATGGGTGGAGTGGCCTTTGGCTCGCAGCATTTTGGGTGGGCCGTAGCCGTTCAAGTCTATGCGGCTACCACCCTTGTTCAAAGTATTTTAACCCTGGCCTTATGGCTCCGGACCTACCGTCTGCTGAAGGCGACAAGCCCTTGATCATGGCAATTCCTGCTCCCTTATACCATCAGGATCCTGAGGACTATTACCTTCGGTCTTGGGGATAAAAACAACAAGAAGAGGTGGGCCACAGCCACCGCGATGTGGAAAGGCTACTTTTGGTCGTAAATTCGCTTCCCCAACAAGGCCAAGGAGAGGTGTCCGAGTGGTTGAAGGAGCACGCCTGGAAAGTGTGTATACGGGAAACTGTATCGAGGGTTCGAATCCCTCTCTCTCCGCATCCTATGCGAATCGGCCCGAAAGGGCTGTTCAGTTGCCCAGCTCGCCAGCGATGGATTGACCGAAGGCCTCCCTGAAATCGCTGCCACCGGTACCGAGCAAATGCATGGTCTTGGTCAAGGCCGCTTCGAAGGTCATATCCATTCCCGAGATGGCTCCCAAATCCAACAAACGGCGGCCGCTTTGGTAACGTGTCAAATCCACCTGCCCACCGACGCATTGACTTAGGGCGATCAAATGTCCGCCTCGCTGGACAAAGGCCCTCAAAAGTTCCGATAATTCCCCATCTGCCGGAATATTCCCGGCACCATAAGCCTCTACCAAGACAGCCTTGACCGTAGGGTCGTGCATGGCAGCTTCCCACAAATCGGGCCTCAAACCTGGAAATAATTTGAGCGACAGGACCCCTTGATCCATGGTAGGAAACCAGGCTGGACGCCCCTGTCGAAAGGGCTGACCCGGAATTCCTTGCCCAATGGCCTCCTCTGCATATTCAATGCGGGTTCCGGCCCTCGCTAGGATAGGATAATTTGGCGAATCAAATGCATCAAAACCCATGGCGTGCAGTTTGCGCACCCTGTTGCCACGGTACAAAGCATGATTGAAGTACAAAGCAATCTCCGGGACCCTGGGCAGGCCCTCAGGACCTAAGGCCATAGCCACTTCCAAGGCACTCATCCAATGCGATGCCGCATCAGAGCGTGGATGACCCAGTGGTAGTTGAGATCCGGTAAAGATGACCGGCTTTCCCAAATGTTGCATCATGAAACTCAAGGCAGCCGCTGAATAGGCCATGGTATCCGTGCCATGCAATACCAAAAAAGCATCCATATCAGCAGCATGCTTGAGGATCAACTCCCCTATTTGAACCCAATGTTCGGGTTTTAGATCCGAGGAATCCATCGGCCGATCCAAAGAAACCAAGGTCAACTCCACCGGCAAGGCATCAATATCCGGTAGCTGTTCCAAAAGGTCCTCCAAGGAAACCGGTACCAAACCTGCCGAGCTTTCTTTCATTCCAATGGTACCCCCGGTATAGATCAAAAGGATTCTGGAGGAATGCAAGCGGAGCGAGCTGGTCATACCGAGGTTCATAAAGGAATTCGCCAAAGGTCGGCAGCATTCCGGGTGCATCGATCCCCCGCTTCCTCCGCACTCATTCCCCACAGGTCGCCCAAACATTGCGCTACCTGGGCCATCATCGCCGGTTCATTACGTAGGCCACGGTGAGGAACAGGGGCCAAATAGGGGGCATCCGTTTCCATCACCACATGATCAGGCCCTACACGCTTCAGAACATCGCGAAGGCCTTGGTTGGCTTTGAAGGTCACTGTACCTCCAATGCCCAAGTACTGACCACGCTCCATGATGACCTCGGCCTGTTCTAACGTTCCTCCGTAACAATGATAAACGCCTCGGAAAGGCAGGTCTTTGGTGAGTTCCAAAATCAATTCAAGGCTATCCCGGGAATGGATACAAACCGGTAAATCCAAACGATTGGCCTCGTGAACTTGGGTCAGAAAGGCCTCTTGCTGCAAGGCAAGATTATCTTGACGCCAATACAAATCTATGCCAATTTCACCAACACCCACAAATTTCAATGAAAGGGCGTTTGGGCTCAAGGCTAATTTCATTTGATCCCATAGGTCCAGCCACCCCTCCTTCACCGAGCAGGGGTGAATCCCCAACATTGGGTACAAACCAAGTTCCGTCGAACTTTGGGCCAACAAATCCGGGAGTTTATTCCAGGATTCAAGATCCACATTGGGCAAGAAAATGCGCCCAATCCCTGCCGCAACGGCCCGCCTCATCACCTCCGATCGATCCTCGTCAAAGGCGTCGGCGTACAAATGGCAATGGGTATCGGTGAGCACCTTAACGATATCAACAACAGCCCTGCCCTCGCTACAGATTAATACATTTCACCTTTCTTGCTGGATTTCCTCCAACCTGCCTGGTTTTCGTATTTCACGAAGAAGATCTTCAAATCCGCTTGGTTTTCGTATCTAACAAAATAGATTTTCTTTTGGGCCTGATTCGGATATTGAGTGAAAAACCATTTTCCTTCATTCCCCCTTGCTTGGTTTTCGTACTTGACCTTGAAGACCTTAAGGTCTGCCTGGTTTTCGTAATCCACCACAAAAACCTTCACGTCTGCCTGATTTTCGTAATCAACGGAAAAAACCTTTTGAGCCAAAACTTGATTCCACGAAAAAAACATGGCAATTCCGAACAATATATTTTTCATAAGTTTATTATCGAAATGATATTCGAATAAAGGATTTTCGTCCCCAAGAATTATTAGTTCCTGCGGTTCATGAAAATGGACACGTAATACAGTAGGGTCGCTAAGGACGAAAGGGCTGCAATCACGTAAGTCATGGCCGCCCAATGGAGGGCATCTTTGGCCATGGTGTGCTGTTGGCTGTGGGTAATGTTGCTGCGATCCAACCAAACAAGAGCGCGACGCGAAGCGTCAAATTCCACCGGCAAGGTCACGAATGTAAAAAGGGTTGTGCCGGCAAAAAGGATAATCCCTAAGAACAAAAGTTGAGGGAAAATCTGCAGAGTAAGGACGCCGATCAAGAGTATCCAAGGCATGAAACGGCTAGTCACACTAAGGGCTGGCACCATCGCGGAACGGAATTGCAACCATGAATAGGCGGTGGCATGTTGGACCGCATGACCTACTTCGTGGGCCGCAACGGCCGCAGCGGCCACTGAACGACCGTAAAAAACTTCATGGCTAAGATTGACCGTCCTCTTGGTAGGGTCGTAATGGTCGGTCAATTGACCTTGGGTTGAAATCACCTGAACATTGCTAATGTTATGTTCGGACAACATCCGCCTTGCTACCTCTTCACCCGTCAATCCGGAATAAAGAGGCGTCGCCGCATACAGTTTGAAACGATTTTTGAAACGAGCACCAACCAGCCAACTGGCGAGCATGATACCCAGCATAAGGACAATGGGAAAAGTCATGGTAATAAGTTTAGAGGTTATGGTAAGATTGCATCAAATTTCGTGCCAAATTCAAATTATTCAATCAAGCCACCGAAACAGCGGCCTAAAGCAGGCGTGTAATGAGGTCATCGGCATGGAGGCCCTGGGCTTCGGCTTTGTAATTCAAAACCATGCGATGCGCGAGAACTTCGTGGGCGACAGCCTTCACGTCTTCGATGTCTGGGCTGTACTTTCCGTGGGTTGCTGCATGGCATTTGGCGCCCAGCACCAAGTATTGAGACGCACGGGGGCCCGCTCCCCATTGCACCAAGTCCTTGGTGAAATCGCGGGCCTGTTCCGAGCCAGGTCGGGTCGAGGCGGCCAATTGGACTGCATATTCCAGCACATGGTCTGTAACGGGGATTCGACGAATTAATTGTTGAAAAAACAACAAGGTCTCCCCGTCCATGACCTTGTTAGGTGCAGCAGGGATGGAGGAGGTGGTTTGACGAACCACCTGGATTTCTTCGGATAGGCTAGGGTACTGCATGCGAATCTGAAACATGAAACGGTCCAGTTGAGCCTCAGGCAAAGGGTAGGTACCCTCTTGCTCAATGGGATTCTGGGTCGCCAAAACAAAGAAAGGCGAGGGAAGACAATGGGTTTGCCCTCCTACGGTGAGTTGCCGCTCTTGCATGGCCTCCAACAAGGCGGACTGGGTTTTGGGCGGTGTGCGGTTAATCTCATCCGCCAAGACCATGTTGGCAAACAACGGCCCGGGGATGAATTTGAAAGCCCGGTTTTGGTCCAAAATCTCTGAACCGGTGATATCTCCAGGCATCAAATCCGGGGTAAATTGAATCCGGTTAAAGCTCAAATCCAATACGGAGCTGATCGTTTGCACCAAGGTGGTCTTCGCAAGGCCTGGAACCCCAACCAAGAAACAATGTCCGTTGGCCAACAAGGCCATCCATACCGACTGCACGGCTTGCGTTTGACCAACAACGACTTTGGCGGCCTCCGTAGAAAATTCACGGTACAAGGCGCTCAATCCGTCCACCGCTTCGCGGTCCGATGTGTAATTCAATTTCATGCCTGCAATTTAACGCGCTTTGGGGTGTGGCTCAAATCAATTTTGTCGAATGAATCAAATCAATTTTGTCCGATGAATGAAATCAATTTTGCCGAATGAATCAAATCATTTCCGCGGACAAAACGCGAAGATTTTCATCCAAACGATAAACCCTTGGCGTGGCGGTAGGGAGTTCAAATTGCAGGATTTGTTCCGGACTTAGTCCCTCCAAAGCCATGACCAATGCCCTCAAGGAATTGCCATGGGCAACCACCAGGATATTTTGACCTTCTCGTAACAACGGAGCAATGCAGGCCTCGTAGTAGGGGATAACCCGATCCGCGGTATCCTTGAGGCTTTCGCCACCCGGAGGAGGAATATCGTAGCTGCGTCTCCATTGGCGGACCTGCTCCGCGCCGAAGCGTGCCACCGTTTCGTCCTTGTTCAGACCTTGCAAATCCCCGTACATTCTTTCGTTCAAGGCCGCATCGCAGGTGGTGGGGCAATCGCAGTGGCTTCCTTCGGCCAGAATATAGTCCAAGGTCCGCTTGGCCCTGGTCAAGACCGAACAGAAGGCCTGGTCAAAACGCAAGCCCGTCAAACGTTGACCCGCCGAGCGCGCCTCTTCTTCACCTTTCGCAGTCAAATCCACATCCACCCATCCGGTAAATCGATTTTCCAAATTCCACTTCGACTGCCCATGTCTCACCAAAACCAACGTACTACCGCTTGCTGACATGATTAATGTTTAAAATGTTCTGATTTCTTTGATCTGAATTTCCTTCAGGGCGAGGGACATGGCCTTGAGCCATTCCTGCTGCCTCAACCGCAATTCCTGCGCTGCGGCCGAGGAAGCCAAACGCACGTACACCACATGACCCCCATCCCATTGCAGGGCTGTTGTTTGTGAGGCCATCAATGGGCCTGCACATTGCTCCCAAGCGATGCGGATAAGCTCTTGCTGCAAAGGTTTTTGATGTCCAAAATGCCCTGCCCACGCTTGAATCCAATCTTTCAAACCAAGATGGGTCGAGCGTTGAATTTTGTCACTGCTCATGGTTTTGCCCTCCATTTCTGCGATGAATATGCCGCTCAGCATGGTAGGATGAGCGAACCAAAGGTCCCGATTCCACCCAATCCAAGCCCATGCCCAAACCCCATTCGGCATACTCCTTGAAACGCTCCGGTGTGACAAATTCGTGAACGGGCAAATGCATTTGGGTGGGTTGCAGGTACTGACCAATGGTCACCACATCAACCCCGCACTGCATTAAATCAGCCAGAATTTGGCGTACCTCGTCGGGGGTCTCCCCCAGGCCCACCATAAAACCTGTTTTGGTGCGCAGGCCTGCGGCTTTGATGCGGGCCAATTGTTCCAAACTGCGTTCGTAGCGGGCCTGTGGCCTGACCTGCCGGTAGAGGCGGGCCACCGTCTCCATGTTATGCGATACCACCTCCGGGCGCTGAGCCAAAATGGTGTCCAAAGCTTCCCAATTTCCCTTGACATCCGGGATCAGGGTCTCCATGGTGGTCTTCGGCGATTGCCTGCGGATTTCCCGCACCGTGGCCGCCCAGACCCCCGCTCCTCGATCCGGCAATTCATCCCGGTTCACCGAGGTAATTACCGCATGCTGTACCTCCATTTTTCGAATCGCTTCCGCCACCCGATAAGGCTCCTCCAAATCCAAAAACCCGGGCCTTCCCGTTGCTACTGCACAGAAAGAACATGCCCTCGTGCATACATTCCCCAAAATCATAAACGTTGCCGTACCAGCACCCCAACATTCCCCCATATTCGGACAATTCCCACTCTCGCAGATGGTGTGCAATTGGTACTGATCCACCAAACCCCTCACCTTGCGATACTCCGGCCCGGTAGGCAATTTAACCCTCAACCAGGAAGGCTTGCGCGGCCTCTCCGTGGTTGCGATGGCCTTGGGAGGGTCGATGATCGTGGATGAATGATCCTGCATGTTGCTCACAAAAGTACAGCCAATCCACCAACCCCGAAGTCCGTTATTGAACCCCTATTCAGCCATAATTTATTTTCGACGACCCATTTGATACGCCAAATAAAGACCCAGCAAATATGGTTTGTTCTCCACCCACGCCATCGTTGGCAATGGTTTGGGGAACACCCCCGCCATGACGCCCAATTCGACCCATTGCGGTGAACGGCTTTGCTTTCCCCATTCGGCGGATAATCCACCTTTGACATATATTCCCGGTATGATCCGCAAATCACCCACACCTTTGAACCAAGGAGAGGCCTTGGCAATATTGGATGTGTTATGCTTTTCGGGATCATACGCCTCAGCCTTCTCTATAAAAGGCTGATCCTTGGAAGTGTTAGGATCCTCGTTGGGATAAATAATTTGCAAATACACCGGTTTGAGCATCCCCATAGCCAGACCACCGGACCATGTTCCTCTCAATTCAATTCCATGGTTAATGCCCTTTTCCATCCACAGGTACGATGTACCCCAACCAAGATTCAAAGTGAAGGTCTCGTGCAGTAATCCCGGGGTATAGGTGGAGTTTTGATCCTCCGGATTCACCTGGGTTTTGAAAGCCCGGGGGTGTTTCCAACGGAACAACGTGGCTTCCCAATGAGATTCTGTCGCAAAAGTTCTGTTTTGAATGCTTTTGCCGCCTAACCACCAGCCTGCGGTATGCAAACCACCACCCAGGCTGTAAGCCGTGTAGAAGGTGGGCAAAGAACCCGCATTCCGCTGTTCCCAATCAAAATTTCCATAAAATTCGCTGCTCTGAGCTTTAACAAGGCATGTTGAACCCAGGCACCATAAAGCACCCAAGAACGCAAGCCCTAACCCTCTAATCAAAAGGTATCTAAGCCTTGGAACCTTGTGCAGCAGCGACTGCCTTGCCGTGGTTAATTCCATCCTGTTGCGCGTAGGCTGGGCATTTTCGGTGGCAGGATGCCCCTAGCAAACCTAGTGCCAGCAAAGCAAACCAAATTTTCCGCATGCCCAAATCTATGACCATAAACGCACAAAGCCACCCTTTCGGGTGGCTTTGTGTAACATTCGGGCAAAACCCTAATGCCCGCGGTTCAACTGATTAATCTCTGCGTTGAACAGGGAGGTGGGTGCGGTAATTGCGTCCACCGGCATTCAGCTCAATTTGAAGCTCGTAACGGCCAGCCGCCAAAGAGCTCATATCCACAGGCAATTCGGTATTCAAGGCCTGGCTTGTGACCGTCTGGCTCATCACCACCTTGCCCAAAACATCCACCAAGCGCAGTTTCAACTCACCAGCCGCTGGCAGGTTCAAACGAACCGAACTCATGCCCTGTGTTGGGTTAGGATAAACAGAGGCCACCAGGTCAGCCTGAAGCCCACGAAGCGAAGGCATGCGCAGACCAACCATTTCCATGACTTGGGCCAATGGGTCAGCAATCTCTGAACCTTCTGCTACGGTCCAATCGCTCACGGCGACCGAACGATCCGAGGCAATCCGCATACGGAACAAGGACTGACCAGGGACCAACTTCACACCGGCCACATCAAACCATGTAAGGCGCAATTGACCGTTGTGCACATTGTAGTCAAAGCGACCGCCCTCCAAATTGGAAACCACTTGCTCCACACGAACACCGCTTGGGATATCAAGTGCCAACGACAAGGCACCCATTTCCAAAGCACGATCAACACGCACATCCATCCAGTTTTCATCACTGATGGATTGAACGCCACCTTCAGCCAGATTCAGGCCTATGAATTGACGACCTGCAGCAGGAGAATAGGAATTGTTAACGTCACCGATGGCAATGCCAAAGAGATCCGTGGTGATTTCGCTAAGATTCAAGTTGTAATTCTTCGATTCAAATTTCCAATCGCCGGCAGGGAAATTGTTACGCGATCCGTTGTAGCGGTTGATAATCATCAAGGCATCGGTTGCATTGACCAAGGCGCTAAGATTCACATCAGCTGCAGCAAGATTCAAACCGCTAACCAAACCAATTCCTTGGTAGTGACGAGTGGTAGCCAAGGCGTCCGTAGCGGTAATTCCACCCCAAGTCTTGTTGGTGCTTGCGGTGAGGGTCACAGCGCCATTGCCTAGACCTGTGAAGGCAAATGCCCCGGATGCAGATGTAGTGGCGGATCCTGAAACGGCCCCACTCAAAGTTACCGTGCTGTTATCCAATACCGAGGCACCGCCTTGGTATTTCAAAGTACCAACAACTTCACTGGTCGTCACTTCAAGTGACCAATCATCGATACCGATATACCCTGCATTGGCTACCGAATAAGCACGGATACCTAGGTAATAAACACCGGAGGTAGTTGGGGTTAAACGAGCCGTTCTGGACTGCCAGCCGGAAGCCTGCAATGACGAGTCATTGTAGATACGTGGGCCAGCCAACATCGCAGTTGAAGTACGAGCATTAGCAAGGTAAATACCCAGGCGCTCACGGTTCGGGCCGTTACCTGGCGCACGCACTTTGAAACGGAGCGTGTAGGTTGTTCCACCCACCAAGTTGTAACCGGTGGTGAAGGCCCAGTCGCTCTTAGCAGTTGTAACTGCAGGGAACGTGGCCAAGATATTAGCACCAGAAGTAGATCCAATGGCTGAATTCGTCAAAGAATAGGTTCTCCAGGCTGAATTCGGAGAAGTACCGTTAGCACGTGACCAACATGGAGGAACCGCAGTTCCGGTATTCGCCGTTCCACCTGTGGCTACATGAGAATCGAAATTCTCGGATGTAGGGATATTGGACTCCAAACAAGTTGTGGTGAAGGAAACAGGTCCAACCCAAGAAGAAGTTCCGATGGCACAAGCGGAGCGAACCCAAGCAAAATATGCTGTTGCAGGGGTTAATCCGGTCAATACGGCAGGCGAAGCCTGCGATGAATGGGTAGGATTGGTCGTACCATCTGGGGCTGTGGACGAAGTACTTACATGCAACTGATACCCGTTAGCAGGCGCAGTCGCAGGCGCTGTCCAAGAGATGGAAGCCGTCGAAGAACCAACGCTGCCTGCAACCACCGCAGGGGCCGTAGGCGCTGAACAAGGAGGAGGATTGGCAACCCGCACGTTGTCGATGTACAAGTTGTTACCGTATTCGGAGATTCCCTTGAACGAAACACGGTTGGTGTTAGCTGGTAGGTTCACGGTTTTGAGACCCCACTGAGCGGTGGTTGGAACGAATGATGCTGAGGTAGTACCACCTGTATTCAAAGGCCCATTAGGCCCACCATTCATGATTTCCAAGCTCGTATAGGTGGCGCCATCATCGGTAGAGGCCATGATTTCCAACTTATCAATTTCAGCAGCGGAGTATGCAGCATAGGCATAATTAAAGGTCAAAACAGCACCGACCGGATTGGCCGTAAAGGTGGGGGTATTCAAACTATAGCTCCCCGACGCAATGCTATAGAAAGGAATACGCATTGCAAAGGTGTCGGGCAATGCGGGCGTCTGATTGGATGGAGCAGAACCCGCAGACAGACGGATATACTGCCAACCTGGGGTAGAACCTGCCGCGAAATTACCGGACCAGCAGGAAACCGTTCCTTGAGCAGTTTCGAAACTTTCAAAGAAGGGTAAGTTAAACACGCTGCAAAGGGTACGGAAACTTACGGGTCCGATCCAAGGGGATTTGTCTGTGGGAGAACAAACCGAGCGTAGGTAAACACGGTACAAGGTGTTGGATGCAAGACCCGTGGCCACATAAGGATTGGTGCTAATGGATGTTCCATTACCCACCGGAGTACCTGTGGTTGTTTGAATCGATATTTCCCATTCTGTTTCTGTTCCGCCGGCAGTCCAAGCAAAACTTGCGTCCGATGTAGTTATTGCTGATGCTGCTAATCCAGATGGAACAATACAAGCTGGAAGAACCGTTAGGTTTATGGTAACCACCGAGTCACAACCGTTGGCAGCTGCCCCTGCACATACTTTGGTGTAGGAACCGCTTGCATTATAAACCTGACCGCAAACCGTAATACTTCCTCCAAAAGGAACCGACTGGGTAAGCGTAGACGTTGCCAAAGGCGTTATAGACAAAACCAAAGTCGCTACAGAATCACAGCCGTTAGAACCAACAAGGGTTTGGGTATAGGTTCCCGCCGAAGTATAGGAACTGCCACCCCAAGAATAAGCCGTACCCTGACAAACCGATGCGCTGGAACTGGAGGTCAAAATAGGTCTCACTTCAAGGTTGAGGGTAATCACCGAATCGCAACCGTTAGCCGAAGAAATCGTACGCGTATAAGTTCCCGCTGTATCAAGGCTTTGTGAACCAAAGGCGTAAGTTGACCCCTGACAAATTGATTCTGAAATCGTAGCCGCACTATGCGAGAGGACCGCAAGATTCAAAGTGATAATGGAATCGCAACCCGTTGATGAAATCAACATGCGGGTATAGACTCCTGCTGTATTCAAGCTTTGGGTTCCAAAAGCGTAGTTAGCACCATCACAGATGCTTGCCGAAATTGCGGTATTGAGTTCAGCCGTCACAGAGATTTGACCACCGGTGAAGCTGACATCAGCCAAAGGTATGGCATCATAATCAGCAATTTCACAATTTCCTGGAGTTTGGAGATCAAAGGCAAGATTGGTCGTACCAGCTGAATTAGGAGTGACAAAACGAAGTCCAAACAACGTTCCATTCAGATTAACAGGATTGGCTGTAGCATACCAACCCGCACGCACTTGGCTAACCCCGTTGAATACGCTGGCATTCACCAAAACGGTGGAAATATCAGAATTGATATTCACAGCATCGACGAACGTATAATTCGCGGCATCGTAGTTGATGGCCAAGGAAATCGCTCCTACCCCGTTGGCTCTTAGTAAGGAAACCGGAACAATCACGGTGTCTCCTTGGCAAACATTCGCATTGGAAATTACAACAGCCGGGGGTAATTCAACGGTCAGATTCAACGTGACCACCGAATCACAACCGTTGGCTGCGGCTCCGGAACAGACTTTGGTAAAGGTACCGGAAGCGTTATATACCTGTCCACATACCGTAAAGGAGCCACCGTAGGGAACGGTCTGGTTAATGGTAGCTGTCGCAATCGGTAACACCGAAAGATTTAAGGTTGTGATCGAATCACATCCGTTGGAACCCGTCGATGTGGAGGTATACGCGCCTGCCGTATTGTAGGACTGCCCGCCAAAGGAATACGATGACCCTGGACAAATGGAGGCATTCACCGTACCAGTGGCAATGGGCAATACCGTCAAAGTCATCGTGATAACAGAATCGCAACCGTTATCAGCCACCAAGGTGCGGTTGTATGTTCCCGACGAAATCAAGTTTTGGCTTCCAAAAGCAAAACTCTGGCCCTGACAAATGGAGGCGGTCTGAGCTGTTGCACTGGTTGGCAACACATCGAGGGTTAGGTTAATCACCGAGTCACAACCGTTGGCAGCAGTCACCGTCCGGCTATAAGATCCGGCAGCGGTCAAGCTTTGGGTTCCAAAGGCATAAGTCTGACCCTGACAAATTGAGGCACTGAATGCTGAACTAATGGGCTGACAAGGCGTCATGCTGATATTGTCCAAATAGATGTTATTTCCAAATCCCGAGATTCCTTTGAAGGAGATTCGGTTGGCACCCGCAGGCACCCGCATGCGCTTTGTTCCCCATTGGGTAGTGGTTGGTACAAAGGCGCTGCTCGTAACACCAGCGGTATTCAAGGGTCCAGAAGGACCGCCGTTCATGATCTCCAGACTGGCGTAATTAGCTCCTCCGTCCGATGATGATAGAATTTCGAGACGATCATTTTCGGTGGAATAGGTGGCGTAGGCGTAGTTGAATGTTAAAACTGACGCTAACGAAGATGTATTGAATAGAGGGGAGTTAAGACTGTAACTGGTCCCTAAGGAAATACTGTAAGATGGGAAGCGCATCGCAAAAGTATCCGGCAGGGCAGGATTTTGGTTGGATGGAGCAGAACCTCCCGGTGTCATCCTGAGATATTGCCAACCGTTCGTGCCCCCAGAACTTGCAAAATTCCCTGTCCAACATGTAACAGTTCCTTGGGCCGTCTCAAAACTCTCGAACCAAGGCATATTGAAGACTTCGCATTGAGTCCGGAAAGCTATTGGACCAGACCATAGGGATGTTCCACTGGAACCACAATTGGAACGAATCCAAACATAATAAACCGTGTTGGGGCTTAAGCCGGTTACAGCACCCGCAGATCCCGAAGCCGACGCGCCTGCGCTGGCCACCGTACCTACAGTTGGTGCAGTATTGCTTGTGGAGTAATAGACATCGTACCCGTCGGAAGGTACTGTGGATGGGGCAGTAAAGGTGAACTGCATCCCCGTTGTCGAACTGGAGGCAAAAACAGGAGCAGTGGGTTCAACACAGGCAGGAACTGCTTCGTAGACCACATCATCCCAAAAATGAGTCGATGCTGAAGTGCCTCTGTTTGCAATCGCTAAACGGGCGCCCTGGGGAATACCGGCAGGGATATTAACGACTGTTTCAGATCCGTAGGTGGTGTTGGTGATGGCAACATTGGCGATATTAACAAATGTTCCTGGATTAAATTGGTTTCCGCCGTTTGCGCCGGTTAAATACCCAACTTCCAATAAACCATTTCCTGCCGCTGATATTCTAGCCTTAAACTTCAAACGAAAACCAGCCGAACTAACAGAATTCAAATTATCCGTAAGTGGCGGGAGAAGTATAAAACTTGCGTTGGGTGCGGTGGAGGTCTGGCTCATATGGACAGCCCCGGATGCTACTGGTGTGGTGGTTGCCATACCGGCCGTAATCGAAGTCCCGGTAACCACCCTACCCCAACAAAATGGAATAAGCGGAGTGTTTGTTGTTGGGTAAGAGTCAAAGTTTTCTGAAAGTGTACCCACCGATTCTGGACAGAGGTCAGCGCTACTGAAACCTAAGACAAAACCACTCGAATTGGTAAGCATCGCCGTAGATAAGCCTACTCTCTGAGCAGAAGGCGTGTAAGTACCTGCTTGATGCCTGCCCAATGGAGTTGCAGTTTCCGTATTATCAGGACCAGTTCCGCTCAATAATCTTAAATTCCCATTGGAAGGCCTAAACAGATTGGGAGCATAAACTTGAACGGCATGAGACGCTGTTGAACCAATTGCATACCCATTGGCCGTTGTAACCTTCCAAGCGCCGCCCATTAGGTTGTTTACAACATAGGACCCTGCATTGGAGGTGTCAGTAACGCTTGTGGTTGCTGAAAACCAATTCCCTTGTTCAAAAGAAACTAACATTTCGCCGGCCACCGCACCAGTAGATACGGAGCGATTGATATGTATCCACCTTCTGGATAAACCATTGTTAGCAAGGATAGGGAACAAGGATGTAGTTGTGTTGGGTTCGATACCTGCGGCTATTGCGGTTCCGGTGGTCGTTGCAGACCAGTAATGTCCATAAGTCCCGTTGTATACACCAACTGGCGAAAATCCTCCGTTGGTAATACCTGTTATATTTAGTGTTCCACCCGCTGCAAAATTACCGCGTATTAGTGTAGCACCATTGAGGTTTATAGCACCTGTCAAGGTAAGGGTGCTGCGTACTCTCAGTGTCCCACCCATTGTATAATTAATATTTGGAATGCTTGTAGAGTTATTGGTTATTGATAAAACACCAATCACACCAACCTCGTTGGTTGTAGTAGCATTACTAACGGTACCTCCCCAAACACCTGATCCGGAAACGGTTTGAGGGGCTCCGCCATTAAGATTAAGGGTTCCATTTGCGGTAGAACTGGCTAAGGTATTGACGCGACCATCGTTAGTCAAATTACCACTAACCCGAAGAGTTTTTGCTGTTGTTCCAGCAAAAACATTGACTAAACCGCCGATTATAACAGTCAAGTCCTTGGCTTGGAACTCCGTAGGGGTTGTGCCGTAGGTTAAAGTTCCGGCTACGGTAACACTTCGTGCGGCTTGACCGACGGCATCAATCGTCACCGTATGACCAACATCGACAACAACGGTATCAGCTGGGCTTGGGACGGAACCACCCCAAGTTGCGGGTGCGCTCCAGTTCCCCGTTGCAACGGATGTAAAAGTGGCTGGGGCTTGAGAGCTGACAGAAATATTATCAATGGAGGCACCCGGTGTTGCACCGCCACTGTCATCGTTTTTCCAATGGAAAACAATACGATAGGAACCGGCAGGAACAAAGAACCCGCCAGTGAAAGTCTGAACAGTCGTTGCTTGCAAATTGCCGCTAGCCACCAATACTGCCCCGGGCAACGAACTTGGAATTGCCGTTAGGCCTGATCCTGGGTACGTTGTACTCCCAACTGGTGTTGTGGTGATGGGAACAAGGAATACTTGCCAGAGGTCCCATGTAGATTCCCCGCCAGAGAGCCAATTAAAAGAGACATTGACCCGCTCCTCACCGGCAGGCACAACGATGTCTCTCCAAAAAAAGTTGGAGGCGATAGCCGAATTCAAATACCCAGGGGTCAAGCCATCCGTCGAAATGTAGGCTGAGTACCCACCAAACGGCGCGGTGGAATTGGATAAGCCTACAACCCAAGGGTTGTTGGCGCTATTCGCTAAGGTCCAGCCGTTGTCAGCAAAAGAACTGCCCAATTCGAACCCCCCTGCACCGGCCGGATCGACCAAGATGGTAGGTTGAGCATGGACAATGGCTGTGCCTGTTACCAACAAGACCAGCATAAGGAGCATTGTCCTAATTGCCATAGAGAGGCGATTTGGAATGCTGTGGAGGAGAGTCAAGGATGTATTCATGCCTTTCGATTTAGTTAGATGGATAAATTTAGCAAGAATTTTTGAT
>Ga0194122_10003343_pt1 | contig 16501 bp, 19 predicted proteins | sample TA2MahCa10mmetaG_FD_155487 | JGI IMG/M metagenome (GOLD analysis project Ga0194122, IMG submission 155487) | Freshwater microbial communities from Lake Tanganyika, Tanzania - TA2015021 Mahale Deep Cast 10m | ecosystem: Environmental > Aquatic > Freshwater > Lake | place: Tanzania: Lake... | reverse complement strand
CAGTCTCGACACAATCCCGCTGGTCTCGGTTTATAGCAACCGCCTAGGCAATTTGCTTAGCACCCCACCGCTGCTTGAGGTGGCGTACCTAAACATCAGCTATGCGCAGCGTTTCTGCGACTACATGCACGCCATCCACACAGGATCAATGCCAATCCTGACGATGCGCGGCTTCGACCCCGATGGCGACACGCCCATCGGCATCTCGGTCAACACCGCAGTTTTGCTGCCCCCTGACGGCGGCTGCGAATATGTCCAACCCACCAGCGATGCCTTTGAAAGCCAGCTCAAGTGCCTCGAAGCACTGGAGGACCAGATCAGCCGCCTCGGCATCAACACGCTGACGCAGCAAAACGTGACCAACGCTGCTGCCGAATCCAAGCGTCTGGACCGCATCGACAGCGATTCCATCATGGCGTTGATCGCGGGCGACCTCCAGCGTGCACTGGAGGAAATGCTGCGCATCGCCGGCGAGTACGCAGGCGTGGAGCCCCCCAAGGTGATCATCGAGCAGGACTACGAAAACCGCCTGATCGACGGCAACCAAATCACGGCGTACCTGCAGCTCTACATGCAAAACGCCATTAGCCAAGAAACGCTGCTCCGCATCCTGCAGCAAGGCGAGGTCCTCCCACCCGAACTCGACATCGATGCCGAGCTGGAGCGCACCGAAGAACAGCAAGAGGAGGCCCTTGCGATGGAGCGTCTCAACGCGGGCCCCGACATGGCGTTCCAGGCCAGCGAATCTGACAATGCAGGCCAAGGCGAATCGCTCAATAGCCAGACCCTGCCCACCCCTATGCGTAGCGGGCGCGACGAATGAACCACCACCTCACCTGGGAAGAAGTCCGCGACGAATACTTCCGCGACGCGGCGGTACGTGAGGCCTACGATTCTGGCGCATACATGCCCGTCGCCCGCGACCGCAATGCCGAGCGTGCACGACTGGAGCAAACCGTAGACGGCTACAGCGACGCCAGAGCGCATGACCCCAGCTGAAGCGTACATCCGCGCCCTTGCCGAAGCGGTCACGCGGCAAGAGGACATTATTGCTGACGACACGCGCCGCGAGCTGCTGGAACTCGCGTACCGTCTCCGCGTTCTCCTACTAAATCTGCCCGACGGTGCACTGGAGCGCCAACTTGCTTACACCCGCCTCCGCCGCCGCATCTACGCCGAAATCCAATACACAATCAACCGCATCTTTCCTGCGCTCGCCAACGCACTGGAGCCCATCGAACTGTTGACGCTCGACGCTGCTGGCGCATTGTTCGATGTTGCCGCACCATTGCCACGAAATACCGCGCAGCTGCTGTCAGAAACTCGCATCCGCTTCCAAAGCCTCAACAGCCTATTCACGTTGCGCGTAGCGACTGGGGCATCTGACTTTGCTGCGCAGCTGTTTCGCTTGCTAGACAAGACGGTGCAGGCAGCGTTTTTACAGAGCGCGACCACGGCCGAGTTAGCGGATCGCGTGGTGCAGGTGCGTGTCCGCGGTGACCGTCGCACCCCGGTGCTAACGAAGGGCACGGTGGCCAACAGCTTCCGTTCGCGCTTCAAGGCCATCACCGCCGCAGTGTTTTGGTCTATTGGATATGCGAATCAACAACGCGCCGCCGCCCTTGCCGAGCGCCGCATCGCGGGCTGGCGCTGGAACGCAGTGCTGGACCCCAAGACCTGCCCAATCTGCCGCCCCCTCGACGGCACCACCGCACTGGTACCCGACGCTTTCCCGCAGGGTCCACCCCCGCTCCACCCGTTTTGCAGGTGTATCGTCATCCCAATCTTTAAGGACTAGAGTCACAACAACCGGAGCAAATCATGGCTTGCTGGATACCCGGCCCTTGGGTCCGCAAAAAACGCCCCACCACCCCAAACCCCAGTCCCACCAATGGATCAAGCCAAGATCAACGAGCTGCTGGAGCGCCTAAAACCACAAGAAGGCGAACCCCCAAACTTGCTGTATTTGCTACTGAACAGCAGGTTGAAAACTAAAGTACGCCCTCCGCAATCACCTTCGCAAGGGTAACCTAGTAGGGTACAAGTTACCCCCGACCACATGACTGAACAGGTCATGGGTGCTCCTTCCGTGGAGGAGCAAGTTGAGCCGGTGGCTCAGCAACCCGCCCCCCAAACTTCAGAAGACGCTGCAGCTCTCCGCCGCAAGCTGGAGCTTGTCCAGCAGGACAACCTCAGCAAAGGCGAAGCCAACCGAAAGCTCAATGAGCGCATCGGCGAGCTGGAGAAATCGCTGAAGGACACGGAGACCCGTATCAAGTCCACGCAGCAGCAGCAACGCGCCGACCAAGGTGAGTTCAAGACGCTGTGGGAAGAGGCCAATGCCGACAACGCCCGGCTCCAGCAACGGATCGTGGAGCTTGAAGCTGCGCTTCAGGCCAAGGATCAGGAAGCTGCAAACGAGCGTCTCCGCGCCACGGCCCTGCAACAGATCAGCTCTGCCAGCGCACTTGCCCCTGAGCAACTGCTGGGACTACTCAAGCCCCAGCTGCGCGACAACAACGGCACCCCCGTTGTCATCGTCAACGGCATTGAGCAGCCCCTTTCCGCGTACCTAGCGAACTTGAAAAATCCCGGTTCTGGCTGGGACCATCATTTCGCGCCCAACGGTGCCCGCGGCATGGGATCCACCCCCACAAGCAACGTCCCACCTGGCGTGGTGAACCCGTACAAACGGGAAACATACAACTTCACCGATCAGCTGCGCATGGAGGTCGAAAACCCTGAGTTAGCGAAGCTCCTCAAGAGTGAAGCTACTCGCGGGTAACCACCGGCAATCCCGCTACTCAAACCAATGGCTGCTCCTTTTCAGAATTACGACGGCGGTACATTTCTTACCGACCTCGTCACCCGTCCCGAGTTCCTTGCTTATTTGAGCGAGGAGATCGTGGAGCGTTCTGCTTTTGTGCAGAGCGGTGTGATGACCCGCAACGGTGCGCTTGACGCCCGTGCTGGCGGCACCCGCGTGCGCGTCCCCTACTTCCAGCCCATCAACCCGAACGAAGAGATCATCGAGTCCAACGCGACTTGGGGCGAATCCGGTCAGGGCTACCTCACCCCTCAAGGCATCACTGCTTCCGAGCAGGTGATGACCATCCTGCACCGCGGCTTCAGCTACGCGGTTGACGACCTGAGCAAGTTGGGCAGTGGTGCTGACCCCATGTCAGCTATCCGCGGCTACCTGGCTGCCTCCATCAACAAACTGCGCACTGCCACCCTGCTGGCGCAGCTAGAGGGCATCTTTGGCACTGCTCTAGCCGACAACACCCTGGACATCTCTGGTGAAGCCGAAAGCGACATCAGCGCGATGTCTGTGATTGCTGCCAAGGCCAAGCTGGGCGAGCGCGGCGAATCGCTCACCGCGATTGCGCTGCACCCGAACCAGTACTACTACCTGCAGCAGATCGGGATGCTGACCTTCACCGGCGGCAACGTGAACGCTGGCGACAACATCACCTGGGGCGCTGGCGGCATCAACGTCGGCTCTGTCGGTGTTGCCACCTTCGCTGGTCTCCGCGTGATCGTCGACTCGCAGCTGCCCAAGGCCTCGGGTGTGTACACCTCTTACCTCTTCGGCCCTGGTGCCGTGAGCGAGGGTGTGCAGCAGGAACTGCGCATCGAAGCCGAGCGCAACATCCTGTCGAAGCAAGACGTGATGGCCGTGGACTACCACTACGGTATGCACGTCAACGGCGTCACCTGGAACGACGCTGCGGACAATCCCGACAACGCTGCCCTTGAGGATGCCACCAACTGGACCCTCAAGTACGACCCGGCCCTCATTCCCGTGGTCCAGCTGAAGTCCGGCACCCCGCTCGACCCCATCGCCTCGTAAGCCTCCGGCTTACTGCACCCCACGGCCCCGGCACTGCGCTGGGGCCTTTTTTCTTCCTGCTGGAGCGGGAATCTAGAACAACACACCAGTAGCCATGACTGTCACCGTTATCGCCACAGTTGGTGGCACCACATCCAACAGTTTTTTGACGGTGGCAGACGCTGATGCAATCGCCAATAACACGCTGAACGTCTCAGATTGGACTGGAGCAACAACGGACGACAAGGGCCGCGCTTTGATCATGGCTACCACCGACCTGCAGGGTTTGGACTGGGTCGGCACCCGCGCCACCACAACCCAAGCGCTTGCGTGGCCGCGCACTGATGCAACAATCAACGGCCGCGAGATTTCCGACGACGAGATCCCCCGCGAAGTCAAGCAAGCCACATTCGATTTGGCGCTATCCATCTTGCAGGACGGCGGTGGCGCTGCTGGCGGCGACGGCGAGCTGGTGCCTGGCGTGCCCAACGCAGGCCTCAAGCGCCTCAAACTCGACGTCATGGAAATCGAATGGCGCACCGAGGGGCTACCCAGCAATCGCACCAGCACCTACAGCCAGCTGGTATCCCGCGCCCCCTCACTCACCACCGTGCTGTACGGCACGCTCAACACAAACGGCACCGGCGGCTCGGGCCTACTTGTCGGCGTGGTGCGCAGCTAAGCAATTCTTCCCACGCACTCTATTCTGTAGTGCATGGGACAAAAACCACGCCCCAAAACTGGATACTTAGCGACGCCGCTTACACGCGACGAGCAGTATCGCGTGGGACGTTTGTACCGCGAGCATCAAGGCTTGGTCAAGTTAATGGGCCGCAAAATGTGCCGCAAGTACACCTACGTGGCGCACGACGATCTGTTCAGTTGCATCGACATTGCCTTCATCAAAACATGCCGTGCTTGGGATCCCACCAAGGGCACCTTCAGCACGCTTCTCACCGTTTTTTCCGAAGGAGAGATCCGCCACTTCATCCGTGACCACAATTGGCTGGTCAAGGCACCTGGGACGGTCCGCACGGTAGGCCAGCGTGCCCGCCACATGCTGAATCGCGGCGAGCGCCTCGAAACGGTGCTGCAGCACTTGAACATCAGCGAGAAAAAGCTGAAGGAGGCGTTGGTTGCCACGCGCCCCACGGACCACGAAATCCGCGGCTTTGACCTACATGTCTGTCCCCGCCCCACGCCGTGGGACCTGTTAGAGGCAGAGGATGACGGGTAACCTAGTTCTATAAGTATCCTTTTTTCCCATGGCTACTGGGGCATTTTTCGCCGCCTTCAACTACAAGTTGTGGGTGAAGCTGGGCACCAGCTCCAGCACCATTCCTACCACTTACGCTGGAATGACCCGTGTGTTCTCGCTGGATAACGCCGGCATCCAGGCCACCAGCGACAGCACAGCGGTGCTGGACTATGACTCAGAGTATGGTTTCCAGGCCAACCTGATCACCGGCCAGAGCTACACGATCCCCTGTTCGATGAACTTGGACGTGTCGGACGCCGGCTACAAGATCCTGAAGCAAGCTGCCCTCGAAGCCACCCAAGGCACCTTGGTCGAGTGGTTCCGCGAAACCCCTGTTACCGACGGTTCGGGTGACGACCCCGAAGTTCATGCCGGACTGGCGCAGGTGGGCTCCTTCTCTGAGGACATCGTTGCCGGCAACATCGCCAAGGTTAGCTTCGACCTGATCGGCTACGGCGCCTACGACTGGACCGAGCAGCAGGCTGGCAGCTGACGCCGCTCACCGCACAATAGGGATACGCACTGCCCCGGCATCCCCAGCCGGGGCTTTTTACTGCGTATCCAACGCCTTCCACCGTTGCACAAAGTACGGCAACAGCGGCTGGAGCCTCAGTGCCGGCGTAATCCAATCCCGCCCCGGCGCTATGTAGCTACGGCCCTCGCCAAGGTTTCCAACAATGTAGTTTCCCTCTAAAACGGCCTTGGAATACTTAGCTGTCCAGTTGATTTGCAACCTCACATAGGATGCCCCGCTGGTTATGTTTGGGTCTGTTTGCGAGTTCAGCAGGTTCCCCGTATCCACGATGTCTCGCGGAGTAGTGACCTGCTGCCCATTTTTCCGATATGTCACAATCTCGCTGCCGTCGCTGCGGTTGCGCGGCCAGTCGTACTGATCTTTCGACAGCTCCTGCTGGAGCTGAAAGCTAATCAACGGTCCGTAGTCGTCAAGGATTTGCTCCAGTTTGCGCTGGAGCCCCCTAGTGTCGAGTTTGACTTTGGTACGCAGGCGCATCAGAACTTCCGAGTTATTAACCGCACCGACTCACCGAGCGTGGTGTTCAACACTTCACCCAGCAGTCCGGTTTTGCCGTACCTGTAACGCAATGCTGTGACTTCGCACTGCACGGCCCCTTCGCCAGCAAAGTTGAGCGTACCGGCGGTGCCCACTGCGATGTCCGCATCAAAAGCTGTGGGGCTGACGGCGTAGCCTTCATACACCACGTCCTCCACGTCCACGCCGGGAAAGATGCGCTGGCTGGTGCTGTCGGCCTTAAGGAACATGGACACGGTTACGTCCTTGGTGGCGGGCAGCACGTTTCCGGTAGCGGGGTCGGTGTAGATCCCTGTGGTTGCGACTTTGAAGGTTGCGGTGGCGTTAGCCAGCGCAGACAAAGCTGACGCCATGGTTGCTGGAGCCCTTTACCCAAGGTTTCCATGGCAACCTCGGGTATAGGCATCGCTATTCCGTGGCAGAGCAACTCGGCGAGGCCTCCCTACGGCTAACGCTAGACACCAAGGGACTCGACGAAGCGCTCAAGGCCGCCAAAGCCAAGATTGAAGGCGAGCTTGGCGGCACCATCGAAAAAGCCGCCCAAAAGCAAACCGGCCAAAAACCAGGTGGCACTGCTGGAGGCCTTTCAGCAGAACTAAAGGCGTCAGCAAAGATACTGGCGCTACGCAACAGCATCAACATCCTTGAAACTAAAGGCTCGAATGTTAGTCAGTTTCGAGCACGTCTAGCTGAAATTGAAGCAGCTGCAGCAAACAGGCAGTTCAGATCAGTTGCACAGCAAGGCGAAGTTCTTCGCCAGCTGGTATCTGCCGAGCAGAACAGGCTGAAAGTAACAAAAAACATTACCACTGAAAACGAAAAGCAGCGCCGCCAGCAGATCAAGATTGCGCGTGAAAACGCAGTACCGGTTAGCGGTGTCATCAAGACACCGGGCTTACCGGCGTTTCAGTTCCCTGGTTCTCCTGGTATTCGCGGCGGCCGCCCACAGCGTGCCGTTGAAGGTGTTACTGCTGCAGCGCAGACACAAGTAACACGTAGTGCTGAACGAGCTGCTGCCGCTGAACGCAAACTTGCTGCCGACCGCGAAAAGACTGCACAGGCCACTGCACGTGCTGCAGCACGCGAGCGTAAGCAAGCTGCCGACCGCCGCCGCGACATTATTTCCAATGTTGCTATCGGCGCAGGCTTTCCATTGCTTTTTGGTCAAGGCTTTGGAGCGGCAGGCGGCGGCGCTTTAGGCGGTGGCGTTGGAGCTTTGTTTGGCGGCACTGCAGGTTTTGCTGGGTCCATTGTTGGTACTGCTATTGGTGCTGCAGTTGACAATGCGCTGTTAAAACTACAAGAGCTGGCTAAGGGACTTGAAAACCCCATTACAAACTTTGAGGCGTTGCGTCAAGCCTCGCTGTTGTCTTCCCGCGCACTTGAAAAGCAAGTCGAGGGGCTTATAGCTAGTGGCCGCACCACTGAAGCTGAACTGCTTATTAGGCAAGACTTAAACACCCTACTCGGCGATACTACTGCAGCCACTGAGTACCTAAACAGCGTTGATCGTCTCAATCGTGCATGGGCTAGAGGAACTACGATATTGGCTCAATTTACAGCAAAGCCTCTTGCAGATTTTATTGATTTTTTTGCTGAACCGATACAAGGCTTACAACTGGCAAACACCTTCGAAGAAAGAGCCTCACGATTAAACCCAAGACAGCAGGAACAGCTTAGACGATTCCAACGACAGCAAAGTGCGGAATTACCCACTTTTCGGTCTGGTGCACAAATAAATGAAGCGTATATACAGCTACTGCAAGAAATAGCAAGAATAACAGGAGAGGCAGCAAAGGCAGAAAAAGACCTACTTGCTGTCCGTGAAGCAGGTATTAAAGCCACGCAAGCACAAGCGCGAGCGCGTATTTTTGGTGCTTTTGGCGTTGAAGGTTTAGCAGCTTCTGCAGAATTACAAAGTATCCGCGAAAGCCAGAACGCGCTCGTTCCGCGATTTACAGACAAGACAGCACAGGAACAAGAAAGAATTGTACAGGAGCTGCGACAAAAAAATTTACAAACTGCCCAACAGATTGTAGACTTGCGTAATCAGGAAATTACCGCAGCTGCTAAGTTGCTGCAACTTGATGAACAACGCGAGCAGCGCAATGAAGCACTGGTACGCAGTATCGGCGACAGCACTCAACTGCTGTCTGTGCAGCCAGGTGTGTATAGAGATAATTTGCGTTTTGTCCAGCAAATACGCGAAACTTTACTAAGTGCTTCCGATGCACAAGAAACAAATTTGCGTAATTTGCAAGTAGCCCGTGATGCTTTAGGGGAGCCAACGCAAGCCAATGCTGTAGACCGCGAACGTCTTTTAGCGCAAGAACGTCAGGTTCGACTGGAGTACGTTGATGCCGCAGCGCAAGTTCGCTTGAGCTTAATTGAAGCCGCAGAAAGGCTACGAGATTCTTTCCGTGACGCAGCCTTACGTTTTACAGAGATCCGCGCCTCGGCTCAGGGACTCAATCGTTTTCTTACTCCACAACAACGTGAAGGTCGCGCCTTAGCAGATTTTGATATTTTGCTACCATTATTCCGCGCAGCACAAAGACGTTTTACGGAACTAACAGGTGTTCCAGCTCGTGAGCTTGTCGCTCCATCACAGGAAGCGCTTAATGCAGGCATACGAGACTTCATTGACGCTGTAAACGCAGAAGAAGCTTCGGGGCGTATTTTGGTTGATAGCCAAAAAGCGCTAAGAGACGTAAACCAGGGTCTGGTAAATGTTAATGAACGCTTAATTTCTGCTACTCAAACACTCGCCGATAAAAACTGGGTTGTTGACGTTCAAGTGGTTAATCAAGCTGGCGGGGCCACTACGGTTAATGCAATCAACGCTCTATCGCAATGAGCTTCACCCTTACTTACAACGGCGAGACCTTCGTCTTTAACACGCTCACCGCCCAGCCATTTGGTTATGCGGAGACGGACACCCAGGCTGGCCTTACTGCACGGCGCTGGCGTTTTGCGGGCCTCTGCACTCCAGCGGAGTGGGACGACCTCCTCACGGTGTACAACGCCTGGCAGTCCGACCGCAAGGAAGACGAGGATTCGCTCAAAAGCGGTGTGGTGGGCACCACCGCATCCATCACCACCAATGCCAATGGCATCACGTGGACGAGTGTGCCGTGCTGGTTTTCTGTCGCACCAAGCGGTGAACAGACCGGCTCGTACATCAGCGTTGACGGCGAAGTCGTTGATGCGTATCAAGCCTTGGAGGTCCTGCTGCGGCAGGAGGAGAAAAACAAAGAGCGCAACGAGGCGTTGCTGCCGGACCTTGGCACGGTGACGGTCGGCACCACAGTCATCACGCTGCTGAAGCCGATGGAGACATACGAAAACAACCCGCAGGTGGCGCTTACTGCAGCAGGCAGCCATTACATCAGCGGCCCGCTCACGGCCTCCCGCATCCGCGACATCGAGGGCACCACCACCACTGCGGGCTGGGAAGACCTGCTGGAATGGTTCGAGGCGATTGTGCAAACTACTCCGGTCAGCAGCACGTGGTACCCCACCACGCCTCCTACTGCTACGGCCGAGGCTGTGATTGAGGATGGCGTCAAGACCACCCGCTATATAGTGAGCCTACGGCTTCTAGAAATCTGATGACCGTTGACATTCGCGCAAAGGTCATTTGTGATCTCGGCGAGGTCATCAGCGGCGGCTGGAGCGATGACCATGTCCAAGGCACGGGTTTAATTCGCACTCGTGGTGACCTAGTAATCAAAGGTCTTATTAGCCCCACGCTCGGCCAACCAGTCCAACTGGCATATGTGCAAAACGGATACGTCTCCCGTTTTCCCCGCGCTCTTCGTGTCCTTGGCGCTTTTGCCGATCCTTTCCGTCGTCAAACCACAATCCAACTGGGATGCGCCATCACCCTGCGCGAAAACCTAGCTCCTCAAACAGACGAGGAAAAAACTGCCGACACTTGGGACGATCCAGCTAATAATTTCATCATCTGCAGTGCGTTTGAAGACGCCACTATTTCCATCAGCGCCGCCTACGTCGCCAGCGTCTGCGCCGCCAAACTAAACATCAACACCACCGGTTTTGAGTTTCTCACGAACTGGTACACCGTAGAACAATTTGATCTAACTCCCGGATACGTCCAGGTTTTAAGCGATCTGCTGGTATCCGAAAGCTACGTCGGTTTTCTTGATGCGTCCGAGACGCTGCAAGTCCGTTCGCTTTTGGATTTTACTGGAACGTATACCGTCATAGAGCAGGACCGAGTTATCGACATCGGCCCAATTAACTCGGGCGAAATCCCAGCCGATACCGTCACAACCCGCTACACCTACAACCGCTTTACAAATCCAGAGCCACTAGACGAAGATGGCCGCATGGTGCGGAACTGGGAAAAAGACGTAACTGTTGGTCCCGCAGTTCAAGTAGACATCTTCGGTTTCGGCCAAAGCTACCGTCGTGTTGTAATACCGGAAACAACCGTCGTCACAACGTATGACTCTTTTAACCGTGTTATTAAAAGAACAGAAACCGAAATAACCCATACCTGCATAACCAATCCATCATACATCCATGATTTTTTAGGCACAGGCCTTGAATTTAACGATCTTCCCGACGAAAAAATAACGGAAACCGTTTTTAACTACAAAAGGGCTGCTCAAGAACTGGCAGATCCTGACGAGCCCGTACCACCAGGTTCGTGTAGGACTCTTTACGGCAATCTCAGTTTTTACGATCCAGAAACAGACAACGACATCATAAGTCAGGTAACTACCGTATATCAATCCCCCATGGCAGTAGCTGGGGCACTTCCTATTGAGGTTTACCACGAAGAAACGGACTGGCGTTACGATCCAGAAGTAATTGCAAATGTGATTACAGACATACAAGAAATAACGTACGACAAAGATGACAGTAGCGGCATCACCAAAACGACTACAGTCATTTTTCAAGCGCAAGCGTTGTTGCAGGCAGGTCAGCAGATTCTTGCGCAGGAGTTATTTCCAGTTCCTCAAAGTTTAGAGGACTTATTAAATTCTGTTTTTAACTCTTACAGGTTGATCCATATGGGCACTTCGGTGTCTACACGCACCGACCGCGAGTATGGCATACAGCGCCGCCCAAGCCGCAGCGAACTTAATAATGCTGCCACTGTAAAAGCCTCACTGGAACCGACCAGTGAAGTGGAGTTTATTTACGGCACCGAGACAAGCGAAAACGTCACGTCGTATGCAATGCCATACGCGCCTGATGACCGCATCGGCTACAACATGATCACCAACAGTTACGAACTGGTATCGCCGAGCGATGCCGAAGTAAAAGCCCGAAACTACGGTCGCGCTCAGAACGGGCTGGCGTATGGCCACCGTAATGGTTTTTCAATTCAGTTATCCGCTCCTGAAACTCCGCCTTACCCGCTGGATCGCCTGCGCATCGACGCTGCCGAATACGGCGCCGGCTATGTATGCAACGGCACCAGCTGGAGCTTCGACAGCAACGGAATTGTCTGCAATACCGACGCCCTTTTTATTGGCGGAATCGGCACTACAAACACTGGCGGGTCGCTGTGGTTTGCAGTCCAGCCAGGCATTACGCTGTTGGGACCAGCTCCCGAGGTGTACAAAAACGAGTATCCCGAGCCTGCCAATAGCTACCCAGTTGACGAATCGTTTGACCCACTCAATCCTCCAGAAGACTTCTGGGACGAATTACTGCCCACCGACAGCCCCGCCGTCCCTGCTGCAGAAAGCATCATCGTAGATCTAGTGCCTGCATGGAAAGAAGCAATAAATGAGCTTTTAGCTGTGCGCAGCACCATCAACGTAACCCGCGGAATCATCAACATTCCAACGGTTCAGCCTGTAGTACTAACAACGCGCACCACCATAAGCGCATTGGAGCTTAGTGCTCGAAATAGCGTACTACCAATCAAAATTAAACTCAGTGTGCAAGAAGCTAGTGCCGCTATCCGCGAAGAGCCAGTTGAACTGCTCAACATACTTTCGACTGGCGCCTACTTACTCATGTAATCCCAATGGCAGTCTCTCTCATTCCTGCATCTACATTTGGCCGTCACGCGCTGACGCAGTTGTTCCAGACAAATGGGACCGCACTGCAAGTGCAATTACTCAACGTGCCCACGTCAGAGCCAGGTGATCGCACCACGTGGACTTGGGACAGCCACTGGAAAAACTATGTTGTTGCTGGAGCATTTAGCGGCAGTGGCGGCTTGCTTGATATGCGCACCACAGGAACAGCTCCTCCCAGTTCAATTGCGCTGTACGAAGAAAGCACAATGGTGTACACAGGTGCCTACTACGACGGGCTGTACATCGAAGATGACCGCTACGTGCTGATTTACAACAGCAGTGGTTCTACCATTACGTTTACACATTTTGCTGTTTTTGCCGCACAACCGGCAGCCAACACACTTGCAGAACTCAATGATGCTAATACCTACTGTCTTTTTGTATCTGCCGAAAACACGGATGAAGACCCAGCAACATTAGACGCTTTATCCTACGCTTTCATTGCTTTTGGCGTTTACGACGCAGTCTTTTTAGGTGGAGCAGTGGTTACAAGCACTCCTAGCCTCCAAGAATGGGTAGATAATGCTTTACTTACTCCACAAGACCAACCATTTCCTTTAGTAACTACTAACACAAAACACTACCCTTTTAACAAGGAGCAAACCCCTTTTGTAGAACCTGCATACAAAACTATGGTGGCATCCACCGCTAATGCAAGCCAGTCCTATATTTTAGGAGAACTCCTTAATGTTACTAGCACTGTTCCCGCTTTTGACGAAGGCTGGAGTGCGTGGGAAACGTATCGTATTAAACGGTACGCAGTATCCCCTTTAAACTTTGTGTTCGAGTACACAATAGAATCAGACTATGTTGATATTGTTATCGGTGGCGATACTTACAGAACCACTGTAAGCGGCAACAAGCTAAGTCCAGTAGCTCCTGCTGACCTGCTATTTACAGCACCCAGTTCGGGTTCTTATACCTACACCCATGTAGCTTTATTCGCTAACGAAACCTCGACACCTCCACCTCCTAATTCCACTTATGTGTACACAAATCAAGATAAATTTATGGGAGTTATTGAGTTGGCATCTTCCGTGACCATGACAACTACAAGCACCGCTCGTGCGTATCCGATCAGAGTTTCAATGCTGTACGAACCTGAAATTGAAGTCGAACTCCTGCCCTAGGTAAACTGGGGCAATCTAGGTTTACGCTGTTTTCCCCATGGCCATTACCACTGCCATTAGCCAAGCCGAGCTGGAGCGCCTTGCCGCAGCAGCCTACGAAGGACTGCCATACCGCATCTGCCTGGCACTTAATGGGGCTACCGGCCTAACGGTTAACAGCAGCGTGGCTGCGTGGGACGGCGAAGAACTTAGCGGCAACGGCTACGCCCGCATCGAAGGCTTTATCGGCAATGGCAGCTGGGACCCCACAGACCTGCGCTTTGAAATGCCGCAGATCAGCGCCGAGTTCCAAGCCAGCGGAGGCACCCTCACCTACGACACCGTTTACACCGTCATTGATGACGGCTACGAAGAAACACTCCACAGCATTATCGTTGAAACCCCTTCAGTCACGCTTGTCGATGGCGCCAGCATTATTTACCGCATTACTCTTGCCACCGACGACTGATCTGGCTGGAGCACCTAAGCGATGGCCACCAAAATAAACATTACCATCGGTGATCAGCGTTTACTTCAAAATGTTAAGACTCGGGCTGCCGCCAATCAGCAAGCTTTAAACGACCGCCAACAAAACGCAAAGACCGCGAACAGTGCTACTGAAGCAGTCGAACGAGAGGAGGAAGATCGAAACGGCGTACCAGAACCTAAAGTCGTACGCCGCCCCGCTGCCAATCGTCGCAAAAAAGAAGAGTTTGGTTTTGTGGGAATCGACTTATCAGATTTTCGCACAGTTGGAGCACCTTTAACAAGAACCGCAGTATGGACCAGATACAACTTAGTACAAAGTAATCCTATAACAATAGGAGAATTTAGCGAAACAAATAGATACGACATAAGAACAAAAACATTGGATCCTTTCTTTGTAAAAAACACTCAAGACACTTCAACGCAACAAGAATCTAAGCTGTGTAGCGGATTCACTGCGTACACACGCGCTTTCTCTATTGAGTCGCTACTATGGACTACTCGCAGTGCGTACATATTTAGATCTAGTGTAAGTGGGGATTTAAGCCGTTACTCGACTATTCCAGCTTTTGACTTAAACCCTGCTGTACTAAACGTTGTAGACAGACCCGAACTGCTGGTGTCTTGTACGCCTACTCATGTTTATTACGCAGCTAAAGTACGTGTTGATGAAACATCTCAAAATGTTATTGATGCCTACAACAATGCTAATTTCTACACTTTTACTTCCGGCAACACTACTTTCGTTGTAGGCACTTCGGTAAACGGACCCAAGAGCTTTACCTTAGGCACTCCAGAAAACTTCCTAGAAGAAAAATTTACTTACATTCCTTCTTCTGGTTTGGCGCCTTTAACTGTTACGGGGTTTAAACGATATACGTTAGGGATATATGCAAAATGCGATATAGAACAAGGCACTATAGAAAGTCGGACTGTAGCACTGACCGATCTTGTCGCGGCTGACCCTGACTTTGATGCTGCAGGCCAGTCAACCCAAGGAGCTGCTTTTTATTTCTACTCAAACCTGGATACAGATAACCCCCATTATCCTTTATTCCAAACAGCTATAAACACATTTGGCAAAAATAACTCCTTAAGTTATGCAGCGTTTCTATGGCCATCTAGCCTTAATTATGACATAAAAACCGGAAACGCTTTATTTTTAGCTGACTTTGAACCCCAAGTTACAAACACAAAAGCTCTCATGAAGAAAACTTTTACAGCTGGAACAAGTTACAGCGTGGTGCGAGCCAGTCTTGGAGGTGCTCAATTTTTCTCCCGTGCATTTTTGGAAGAAAAAGGATTTACATTTGTAAGGAATATCGACGTTACATCTCCGTACAGTGAGGCGTATGACGCTACCTGTCCGTTTGGTACGATCCAATGACCAGCACTGCTCCCATATCCTCTCTGCTTGACGCCATTCGTCTTCGTACTGCTGCCAACCAAGCTGCATTAGTGCGTCGCCAGATTGCCAGCAAAACCGTTTCTAGTACAATAGCCGAAGTTAAGACTTTCAAGTGAGCAAGCTGCCTTTTGTTGTTGCCCCACGCACGCCTGAGCTGCGGCGTGTCGGCAACGAGGTCACCGGTGTGCTGGAGATCCCAGTGCTCGGCGGAATTACGGTTGGCGAAGCAGCGGTAGTCGCGGAGCTACTGGCCAATGAGCAGCAGGCTTTTGTGCAGGGTGCCCGCATCGCCGACGCTATCGCCAAGGAAGAGAACATCACCCTTAGCGAAGCGTTCCACATTGTCGAGGCTGGCGCTTTTGGCAAGGAGCTGGAGCCCGCTGCGGATGAGATACGGACTCGTCATGCCGAGCGCATCGCAGAAATCACAAAAATTTACGCAACTGCTGGCCGCCGCAACATGGAAGCCACCGTCACCGCGCTGCTCCGCTGTCGCCTAAATCTGCCGCACTGGAGCACTGAGGATACCCGCACCATGCACGAGGTGCTGTTCAACGGTGTGCTGGAGTTGGCGCGGGAAGAACAGGATGCCGAAAACATGGTCTCCTCGCCGATCACTGAGGAAGACCTAAAAAAGCAGCCGCCGGAAACTACGACTCCACCCAAACGGACTGGGAGGAAATCTTCTACGACCTAGCCGCCGGCTTCCCAGGCCTGTTCCAACTCACCACGTTTGCGCACCAGCTGCGCACCGTAGTGCTGCGCGCTTGGCGCCAGCTGCACCGCATCCGCCGCGAGCAGGCCGCAATGCTGGAGCTACCGCAGGCACAGCACATGGCGCTGCTGGCCAACATCAACCGCGACCCCAAAAAGTCCAAAGCGTTCCAAGCCTCGGACTTCGCCATTTTCCAGCGCAAGGAAGAGGACATTGCAAAGTTGCCGGCGGATGTTGCGGCTGTTGCACTGGCGCTTCGTCACGAGGGCGTGGCACCTGAGCTGCTGCTTGCGGCATGGCCGCAGGTGCTGGCCAGTGCCAGCGAGGCCGGCAAACCACCAGAAATCCGCGCCCTGTGCAGCGAGGACAACGAGGTGTGGGTGCTGGCGCCGAAGTGGGAGGGCCGCAACATTCGCTCGGGCCTTGCTGCGGTGGGGCGGTTTGTTGATGGACCGGTGCGTTTGCGCGACATCGACCGCCCGCTGATCACGTACACCGTACGTTTTCCCGCACGTCCCTTGGCGGGCTACTTGGAGACGGGCCTGCTGCTAGTGGTGGAAAACTAGAGAATGGACAT
>Ga0194122_10003339_pt1 | contig 16514 bp, 19 predicted proteins | sample TA2MahCa10mmetaG_FD_155487 | JGI IMG/M metagenome (GOLD analysis project Ga0194122, IMG submission 155487) | Freshwater microbial communities from Lake Tanganyika, Tanzania - TA2015021 Mahale Deep Cast 10m | ecosystem: Environmental > Aquatic > Freshwater > Lake | place: Tanzania: Lake... | reverse complement strand
AATTCCGACTAAACTAAAAAAAAGACTGCCCGGAGCAGTCTCTAATACCTTTTATGGCTTTTCTATTTAGATGCAGCTTTTTTTCTGCTCGATTTGACCTCTTTGCCTTCCTCAATACCGTCAAATGGGACTAAAATTCTGCCACAGTGCTCACACACAATAATTTTCTTTTTAGTAACTATATCGAGTTGTCGTTGAGGGGGTATTTTATTGAAGCAGCCGCCGCACGAACCGCGCATAACCTGTACGACTGCAAGACCATTTTTAGCATTATTTCTCAAGCGTTCGTATGCATTGATGAGCCTTCCTTCAATATTTTTTTTGGCAGCATCAGATTCTCTTTGGAATTGTTCCTCTTCTTTTTGAGTTTCTCTAATGATGGCATCAAGCTCTGCTTTTTTATGGTCTAAATCTGCCTGTTTTGAGGTTAATTTTTCCGTTGCCTCGTTTAAAACTTCTTGCTTATTTTCAATTTTAAATTTTGCCTCTTTACTCTTCTTTTCATGCAATTTAATCTCCAATTCTTGAAATTCCACTTCCTTCGAAAGGGACTCAAATTCACGATTGTTTCGCACGTTATTTTGTTGCTCTTTGTATTTTGCAATGGCCGTTTCAGAATCCTTGGTGGCCATTTTTCTGTCGTTAATCTCTGTTTCTAATTCATTAATTTCATCATTGATTTTTCCTATGCGAGTGGTTAATCCGCTCACCTCGTCTTCTAAATCTTGAACCTCAAGAGGTAATTCTCCTCTAATAGTTCGAATTCTGTCAATTTCAGAATCAATTTTTTGAAGATTAAAAAGGGCGTCTAATTTTTCCGCTACAGTGGCTTCTTTCTTTGTTGCAGTTGCTGCCATTGGCTATAAATAATTTAATGGATTCGTATTAATTTGCGTTAGATGGATGGCAAAGGTACTAAATTTTTCTTTTAGTTTTTCAGCAATTAATTCTCCTGTAAATTGTTCGCTTTCATAATGACCTATATCAGCAATTATTATCTGATTCTCGGCCTCAAAAAAATCATGGTATTTAAAGTCCGCACTGATAAAAATATCTGCACTTGCCTGTATTGCTTTAGAAAGAAGAAAACTTCCAGATCCGCCACAAATAGCTACTTTTTTAATCGTGGAAGTATGTGGTTTAGTATATTTTATAACCCCACAATTGAATGTCTTTTTTAAGTGTTGTAAAAATGCACTCACCGTAATTTCTGAGTCAAGTTCACCTATCATGCCGGAGCCAATTTCTTGATTGAAATTTTGTATTTTAAGCCATTCGTGAGCAACTTCTTCGTAGGGGTGTGCAGTAAAAAGTGCTTTTGAAACCAATGATTTCACAGTTGTGGGTATGAGGTATTCTACTCTGTATTCGTTTACCTCTTCGCGTACAAATACCTCTCCAATGGAAGGATTTGCATCTTGGTTAGGCATAAAAGTTCCAAGACCCTTACTTCTAAAATGACATGCTGAATAATTCCCAATTCTGCCACCGCCATTTTCAAAAATGGCATTATCGACTTTTTCTAGTGCATTTTCGGGCATATATACCACTAGTTTTTCGAGTTGATCAGATTTTGGTGCTAGAATTTTCGTTTTCTTGAGGTTTAATTTTTGGGCAATTTTTGCATTTACACCTTGAAAATGATTGTCTAGATTGGTATGAATAGCATATAAAGCAATATGTTGACGAATGCACTGAATAAGAACCCGATTTACTAAGTTTTGTTGTGCTAAATTTTTTATTCCTCTGAAAATTACAGGATGATGCGAAACTATCACATTGCAATTTTTCTGAAGCGCCTCCGTCACTATTTCTTCTGTAACGTCTAAAGAAATCAAAACATTACTAATATCCATGTCTTTCTCGCCGACAAGTAAACCTGAATTATCATACTCCTCCTGAAGAGAAAGCGAAAAGGAGGATTCCAAAAAATCACATAAATCAGCGACTTTCATATTAAAGTTTTTTAGTTAATGACATGCTGTAACCTAGTCCATATGGCTTATGAATGTAATCGCCAGATTTAGTAAATGTATTTGTTAAAGAATGGCGATAATGAACCGCAATTCTTACTCCCCAGTTTGTTTTTGACAATAAATCGAGACCACTTGAAATATGGCCGCTAAACATAAAAGAACTAGGATTATCCAAGGATTTAATTTTTTCCGATTCCTTAGACCCTAGTGTGGTAGTCCATTCTGTTTTTTGTAAAAACGATTGATATAAATGTGGAATTCCACCCCCACGAAGGAATATGCTAATAAGTATTTCTTCATTTTTTGGATTTAAGGGAAGGGATGCCATAATATTTACGGGTAAACCAAAATAGCGATAGCAAGTTGTGTAGCTGTAAGAGCTATCTGATTGATGGTCTTCAAATGAGTAATTTTCACCGTTTTGAATCCAACTAACACCGGCATCGACAGATATGAACTTTGAAATTGGAACTCGAATTCCAAGTTGATGCGAAAATAAGTTCCTAGGCGTTTCGTTGATTTTTTCGCCAAGTTCAGTATTGTTGTAAAAAGGATTCAGTGAAAGGTCTCTCTGAACGAGGTAACGTGTGGCTTCGTAAAACACTTCAACAGAGGTGTCTTTTAATCCATCCCTCTTTTGGGAGATGCTATTGAGATCGACAATCTGCGCACGGCAAACGGAACTCAAAAGGAATAAAAACACTAGAATATTTTTTTGCATGCGACCAAAGGTACGATGAAAATTTCTTGAATAGTGATCTATTTTCACGAACTAAGTGTTTGCAATTTTTTAAAAGCTAATCACTGTCAGGTTGAAATAAGACTGTCTTATCGACTACGATGGGCTCTAAACTCGTCTTGTTTATTACAATTACCAATCTTTTTTGAGTAATAAGCGATAAGTTAAATATAAAAAAAGAAAAGAATACAGTATTGAAACGCAAACATGATTCCATGGAATTACAAACACGTAATCTGATTGGGCGAGTTGTCTAATAAAGTTTATACGTTCAAATGGATAATCCACCAAAGAGTGCATGTTTGCCAATGGGAAATAATCGTTGTAAAACTCTTCATTAATAATTTTAGATGGAAAAAACTTGTATTCTATGAACCTACAGATTAGTTCGAACACATACAACGCGAAAAAACTTAACAGAACAAGAACAATGCGTTTTAGCAAAATAGTCAAGAGTAAAAAGAACAATAAAAAATTAACGAGTTTAAGAAAATAACCGAAAGCAAAGTAGATTTCTTTATTGACCGATTCTGAGTCAGTCACCGTGGAATAAGTATATCCGAGCCAAAGACCGGTCAAATACATCACGAGTGTGGATACCAAACTTAAAATAAGAATGGTGTAAACTTTTGATAATAAGTATTCGCGTTTTGATAGTCCATCAATGAGATTTTGTTTGAATAGCTTTTCCGTAAATTCATTGGTGACTGTAAACATTATGATCATTCCTAAAAAAATCTTATTCAAACCAGCCATGTAAAACATAAAGTTCCAAAGCTGAGGGAATTCCAAAAATCCTTGATCTATTAAACCAACTTCGATCCCGAAAAAAGGAATGCGTTGCGCACAAATAAGTCCAAAGCCTATTAAAATAACGAAATAGATTATTCCAAATACGATAACGGGTTTGTAGGATGAGTTCTTTAACCACTCAATGTATACCAATCGAAAAAAATTACTCATGCCGTGTAAGATCCATAAATTGTTGTTCAAGTTTTTGATTTCGCCTCAATAAATGTGTTAAAACGATTCCTTTTTTCATAAAAAATGCGTTCACATCCGCAGGGTCAATGGCTTCTTTTAATTCTATTTCAAAGGCATTTTCCACTTGTTTGTAATTGCCAAAAGCAGAGAATTCAACGAAATAAGAGGTTAACGCCTTGAAATTATGCGCACTAATTTCTAAAACTCCAAAAGGAGAACGTAACTCTTCAACGCGACCGCAGAATAAGGATTTTCCTTCTTTAAGAATAATTACGTGGGAACAAACTTTTTCTACTTCATCCAATAGATGGCTTGCGAGAAGTATGGTGGTTCCTGTTTGTGCGATTGTTTTGATGAGTTCCCTGATTTGAATTATTCCCTCGGGGTCAAGTCCGTTCGTTGGTTCGTCTAAAATTAAAACTTCAGGATCCGCTAACATCGCTGCGGCAATGGCAAGTCGTTGTTTCATGCCCAACGAATAGGTCGAAAACCGATCTTTTTTTCGTGCTAACAAACCCACTAAGGCAAGTTTTGCATCTATTTGATCGTATCCAATTTTTTTTATGTTCGCTGTAATTTTAAGATTTTGTTCGGCAGATAAATAGCTGTAAAAATTAGGTTGCTCGATAATCGCACCTATTCGAAACAAAGTTTCAGAAGTTGTTCCTGGTTTATTGAACCACGACCATTTTCCGCCACTCGGATTTATTGTTCCAAGTAGTAACCCTAAGGTTGTTGATTTTCCGCTGCCATTTGGACCGAGAATACCATATACATTGCCTTTTTGGACTGAAAAAGAAATGTCCTTAACGGCATGAATGCGCCTAAACTTTTTATTTAAATGAAGGACCGAAAGAATTTCAGACATAACTTCTGATAGATAAAGTTACGCATTATTTTTTTTCCATGGCCTTTACCATTTTGAGGGCTTCTTGCACATGTCCCAGAGGATTCAATTGCGAATTGAAGACACCTATCAATGTTGACGTTTCGTCGAAAATATAGGTGACGCGTCCAGGAAGTAGCCCAAATAAAGAGGTAGGAACATTAAACATTTTTCGAACCTTTCCATCAGGATCTGCAAGTAGGGTAAAAGGGAGATCGTGTTTTTGCGAGAAATTGAAGTGTTTTTCTTCACTATCAGAGGAAATTCCAATAACCTGACAGTCATATTCCATAAAATCTTTGTAGCTATCTCTGAAGGCACAGGCTTCTGTGGTGCAACCGGGAGTATTGTCCTTTGGATAAAAATAAACAACAGTTCTCTTCCCAAAAAATGAATTAGAACTTATAATTTGTCCGTTTTGGTCGGACAGTTGAAAATTTGGACACTTTTCTCCGATTTTCATTAATTAATTAAAGCTTTTTTGTAACGATCGAGCACGCGATTTCGTGCAAATGTATGTTCTACAATTGGTTCAGGATAATCGCCTGTTCCATATTCCGGGACCCATTTTTTAATATATTTTAGAGATTTGTCAAACTTCTCTTGTTGCGAATACGGATTGAACACCCTAAAATAAGGTGCAGCATCACACCCTGAACTCGCGGCCCATTGCCAACCACCAACGTTACTTGCCAATTCAAAATCCAATAACTTTTCGGCAAAATATGCTTCGCCCCATCGCCAATCAATGAGTAAGTGTTTGGTTAAGAAACTGGCAACAACCATTCGAACGCGATTGTGCATAAATCCAGTTTGGTTCAACTCACGCATCCCTGCATCAACAAGTGGATAACCCGTTTTCCCTTCACACCACGCATTGAATTGATTTTCGTTGTTTTCCCATTCAACCAAATCGTACTTAGGTTTGAATGCCCTAAAGACAGATTCGGGGAAGTGATAAATAATCATTTGATAAAAATCTCGCCAAATCAGCTCGTTCAGAAATGCCTCACTTGTTTTCATGGCTACTTTTGCCAATTCGCGAATACTGATTGTTCCAAATCTCAGATGAACACTTAAGCGGGACGTGCCATTTTCTGAGGGGATATCTCTCAGTTGTGCATAATCCGTTAAGCGTTCGGACATTATTTCTTTTTTGGGAAATGTGTTTTCTTCATTTTCAACAAAACCAAGCTCTTTCAAAGAAATGAGCGGTTGGGCCTCACACTTCACTAAATTTGAAAGGTTCTCTTCGCTTGGGGCATATTCAAGTGTTTCTTTACACAGTTTACTTTTCCATTTTTTAGAATAGGGAGTGAAAACAGTGTAAGGCTTGCCATCATCCTTCAGGACCTCCTCTTTTTCAAAAATGACGTGATCTTTCACCCCATAGAAAGGTTTACTCACATCTGAAAGCAGATTGAAAATTTTTGAATCTCGCTCTTTTGCATATGGCTCGTAATCTCTATTTGTATAAAGTGCCGCATACAAACCCTCGTCCATAATTTTTGGCAGTAGCTCCCTTGGATCGCCGACGAGTACTAAAAGATCACTGTTATGCTCCTGATACTTTTTCTTAATGATTAGGAGTTCTCGGTGTATAAATTGAATTCTCCTGTCGTTAGGTGGTAATTTGTCTAGGATATTTGTATCAAAAATAAAGATCGGTTGAACGAAATAACCACTTGTGAGGGCCTTATGTAGTCCCTTATTGTCGTGAATTCTTAAATCTCTTCTATGCCAAAAGAGTATTTTTTTCATTGATTTAATTAATAAAATTAGTGGTCTTTAGAAAAGTACTTTTTTTAATGAGTGAACCTCTTAGGTCTTAAACAGGGAGTTAATCGATTCCATCGTACTCGACTATGTTATTCTCTGTCTCCCAAATTTTTAGCCTCAAACCGTATGCCCTATCTAGTTTCGTTCTCAGCAAATTCCAACAAACGATTGCAATATTTTCTGCTGTTGGATTTAAGTTCTTAAATTCCTCACAATCTAAGTTGAGGTTTTTGTGGTCAAATCGGTCAGTAATTTCCGCTTTGATGAGGTCTTTAACAATTTTCAGGTCAATAAGATAGCCTGTTTCTTCGTTGACTGTTCCCGATATCCAAACTTCCATAACGTAATTGTGTCCATGAAAGTTAACATTACTGCATTTGCCGAATACTGATTCATTTTTTTCGTCTGACCAATCTTTCCTATACAGGCGATGGGCACAATTAAAAGTGGCTCGTCTACATACTTTCATCATTACAAATGGGTTTTAATTTGATCAAAATGATCGGTTAATAATATTTTAAACCATTTTGTGTAGTGTGTTGGATTAACATCCATATCTTTTTTGATGGCCTCTATACTTTTCCATGCGAAAGCACTTACTTCCTCTAAATTTAAATGCGGTGTATTATCCGAATATCCTATTAATACATGATCGAGCTCAAATTCAGTAAGGTGCTTATCCAAACGGGCTTTATAAATAAATTGAAAGGCCTCCTTCAACTCCACATCCATACCCATTTCTTCAATTAATCTCCGCCGACCGGCATCTTGAATTGATTCGCCCGGATTAGGGTGACTACAGCACGTATTGCTCCAGAGGCCCTCGGAATGGTATTTACCAAAACCACGACGTTGTAACAAGAGTTCATTGTTTGAGTTGAATATCAATACGGAAAATGCTCTGTGTAACAAGCCTTTTTGGTGGACCTCCAGTTTTTCCATCAGCCCGAGGTCTTGGTCTAATTCATTCACTAATACCACGAGGTTTTGATGCATTACAACAAATTTAGGTTGTGTCTCAAGTATGAGGTTAACAAAATTCTCACTTTGCGGTAATTTGGAATCCTTACTCTTTCGTTTAAGATGGTATTTGCGGGAGTGCGCTTGATTTTTTTGAAAAGTTTGAAATAATATTTGTAGGCCATGTAGACCCCAAATCTTGCCTTTTTCGGTAATTTGAGGATTCCTAAATATCCTTCGTGAAAATCTAATTCGATATCAGCTTCAATTTCTTTTTTTACGGTTGCATTGAATTCCTGTAAATCAATTCCCGGAAAATATGTCCTTCCTAATTCTTGGTAATCAGCCTTAAGGTCTCTAAGAAAGTTAATTTTTTGAAATGCTGAGCCGAGTTTCATTGCATAAGGCTTCAATTCTGAATATGTCTCATCATTCCCCTCGACAAAAACTTTTAGACACATTAAGCCCACAACTTCTGCCGAACCTAAAATGTACTCTTCATATTTCGATTGATCGTATGCATTTTTATTTAAATCCATCTCCATTGAATTCAAGAAGGTGTCGATCAAATCATGTGGAATTTGATATGTATTAACCACCCATTGAAAAGAATTTAAAATCGGGTTTAATGATATTCCCTCCTTGATTGCTCTGTAAGTATCTTCCTTAAAAGTTTTTAAAAGTGCTTCTTTGTCGAAATCATGAAACGTATCCACTATTTCATCTGCGAAACGCACAAAACCATATATAGAATAAATAGGTTTGTGTAAATCGGGATGTAGAAATCGAATTCCAAGTGAAAATGAGGTGCTGTAACGTTTAGTCGTTAACTTGCTCATTTCTTGACTGACATCATCGAATAACTGTTTCATATTTTAGTTTTTGGTTTGTTTCATTATATGTTTAGCAACAACTTCTCCTGAAATTATGGAAGGAGGAACCCCTGGACCAGGAACGGTTAATTGTCCGGTGTAAAAAAAGTTCTTCAAGTATTTATTTTTTAGTCTTGGTTTTAGTATTGCCGTTTGGCGCAGTGTATTTGCCAATCCGTAAGCATTTCCTTTAAAAGCGTGATAATCTTTCTTGAAGTCACTGATGCAAAAACTTCGCTTGTAAACTATATTGTTTGAAATATCGTTTCCTGTTAGATCTAACAGTCTCTTAAGGAGAATATCAAAATATTTATTCCGAGTATCTTCGTCATCTTTAAGGTCCGGTGCTATAGGAATTAAGAAAAACATATTATCCATCCCTTGAGGTGCAACACTTTCATCAGTGACGGACGGGACACTGAGGTAAAACAACGGTTTTGTCGGCCACTTCGGATTTTTGTAAATCTCTTTTCCATGTGCTTCGAGTGATTCATCGAAAAACAAATTATGGTGCTGAAGATTTTGTAATTTTTTATTTACACCTACGTAAAATAGTAAACTCGAAGGAGCCATCGTTCGTTTATTCCAATATTCTTCAGAATAATTTGCCTTTCCATTAAGTAATTGGCGATCTGTGTGTTGGTAATCTGCTCCAGAAATAAAGATGTCAGCAGGGAAATCTATTCCATTCACCTTTGCGCAAATTGCCTCGTTACCTTGGTAATCGAATCCATTGACTTCGCTATTGGTTAAAATGGAAACACCTTGTTCTTTTGCAATTCTTTCAAAAGCTTCAATAAACTTAAACATTCCACCCATTGGGTACCAGGTGCCTAATGAAATATCAGCATAATTCATTAGTGAATACAGGGCCGGAGTTTCAGTGGGCATAGCACCTAAAAACAATACTGGAAATTCGAGTAAAGACAAAATCTTTGGGTGTTTGAAATATTTTCGAATGTAAGTGGAGAAAGAGGACAAAAGATGCATCGAAAATAACCCGGAGAGAACCCTTCTGTCTGCAAATTCCAGAATGCTCAAACTCGGCTTGTGAACGAGGTCATTTATTCCCACTTCATATTTATATTTTGCATCCTTTAAAAATTTTTGAAGATTTTTTGCACTTCCTGGCTCAAGTGATTCAAACCACTGTTCTAATTCAGAAATAGAGGCTGGTATGTCAGTATATGTTTTATCAGGCCAGTAAACACGATAGGACGGGTCTAAGCGTTTTAATTCGTAAAAGTCTGATGTCGTATAACCGAATTGATTATAAAATCTTTCAAAAACGTCAGGCATCCAATACCAGCTCGGACCCATATCAAATACAAAACCTTCTTCTTTAAATTGTCGAGCTCGACCGCCAATACTAGAATTTTTCTCTAAAATAGTAACGTCAAAATCATTTTTTGCTAAGAATGAAGCAGCAGAGAGACTAGAAATACCAGCTCCCAGAACAGTTACTTTTTTTTTCATCGGTTAATTCGCCGAGATTGAATAATCTGGTAATTGATCCATCAATCTTTTTCGGGCTATGAATATACGACTTTTTACCGTACCAATAGGAATATTTAATTTATCTGCAATTTCTTTATATTTCAAACCCGAGAAGTGCATTTCGAAAGGCTCTTTATATTCCTCACTAAGAGTATCAATTTTTTTTCGGATATCTTTAACGGATATTAATTCCAATGGAGTTTCCTCGTGAGAGGTTGAGTTCGAAATTAAAAACAGATCTTTTGAATTGTCGAAAATCGTTCCCGACTTGACTTTTCTTCTGTACTGATTAATAAAAATGTTGCGCATGATCGTAAAAACCCACGCCTTAAAATTCGTCTGTGGCGTGTAATAATTTCTGTAGGTTATTGCTTTGAGCATGGTTTCTTGGGTAAGGTCTCGAGCATCTTCGCGATTCCGAGTAAAACTCATGGCAAACGATTGTAAGTTTCCTTCGATACCAATTAACGCGTCATTAAATTCAAGAGTTGACATAGCAAAAAATTATTTTGTTTAACAATTAATGATTCAAAGTTAAACAAAAAATGTTTAACAAAAACAAAAAAATGTTAAACAAAAATAAAAAAAATATAAAGATTCATGTAAAACCTAAGCCTGCATTGAGATTTCAGGGGGTATTTTTTTTAAAAAATTTTAAAAATTATTTAAGTTGACCTTTTTGAGCATTATCCTTGCCACTGCGTCTATATCGAATTGGTGTTTCCAATTCCAGTCATGTGTGGCTTGAGAATCGTCAATAGAATTTGGCCATGTGTCAGCTATTTGTTGTCTAAAGTCGGGACAGTAGGTGATTTGAAAGGAGGGAATAATTTTTTGGATGGCTTCACTCAGTTGTTTTGGCGTAAAACTAATTCCAGCGAGGTTGTATGCCGAACGAATTCGAATGGCTTTTTTGGGTGCATCCATTATTTCTAGGGTAGCACGAATGGCATCATCCATGAACATCATTGGTAACATGGTATCCTCTTTAAGGAAACTTTTAAAAGGTTTTCCTGCTTTTGCTTTATAAAAAATATCTACAGCATAATCTGTTGTGCCTCCACCGGGTGGCGATTTGTAGGAAATTAAACCGGGGTAACGTATACTCCGCACATCCACGCCGAATTTAGTGTGGTAATATTCACACCACCGTTCACCGGCTAATTTAGAAATACCGTAAACTGTTGTTGGTTCCATCACCGTGGTTTGTGGCGTATTATCTAATGGGGTTGATGGTCCAAAAACGGCAATTGAACTTGGCCAGAATACTTTTTTTACATGTCCTTCTTTAGCCAAATTTAAAATGGTAATTAACCCTTCCATGTTAAGCCTCCATGCAAAGTCTGGATTTTTTTCTGCTGTAGCTGATAACAAGGCAGCTAAAAGATAGATTTCGTCAAATTCTTTGTAGATAATGTAGTTTCGAACTGCATCCCGATTCAAGACATCCATCTGCACGTAAGGTCCACTTGAGAGTAGGGGAGGGCATTCAGTTTTTATATCAGCAGCTACTACTTGATGTTTACCGTGTTTTTTGCGAAGAGCAAGAACCAATTCTGTTCCTATTTGACCTCCGGCACCTATTACTAAAACGTACGACATACCATAATGAATGCTACAAATGTAGTTTTTCTTCTTTTTGAATTACTTTATTGTGAATAAAATTCAAAAAACCGGTCGAAATCTTTTAAATTAGTGTAATGTTTGAATTAATTTTGTGACCGACGGTAAGCTATAAAGTTCGGCAACATTAGGTAGTTTTAAACAAAAAATGCCGCATTTATAAAACAAGCGATGGAACACAAATTTTTGTTCATTTAATTCAAAGAAAATATGCCTTTTTATCATAAACTAGGAAACATACCACACAAACGACATACGGTATTTCGTCAGCCGAATGGCAATATTTACCACGAGCAACTTTTCGGAACAATTGGATTTGATGGAATGTCGTCACTTCTCTACCATATTAAGCCCCCTACAGTTGTTAAAGAAATGTTAGGCGAAACGAATATTGCACCAGAAATTGCACTCGATAAAAATATGATTATGCGATCCTTGAAGGGATTTGATATAATTCCCAAAGATGACTACATTTCGAGTAGAACGCCTGTGTTGGTCAATAGCGATTGTTACATTGAGTTGGCAAGTCCAAAAAAATCCATGGGAGATTACTTCTACAAGAATGCCGATGCGGACGAAGTGATTTTTATCCACCGAGGTTCAGGGAGTCTAAAAACTCAACTGGGCATTATAGATTTTTCCTACGGCGATTATTTGGTTGTACCGAGGGGAATGATATATCAATTGCACTTCAATGATGAGGACAACAAACTTTTTATAGTTCAATCCTTTCATCCTGTTTATACCCCAAAAAAATACCGTAATTGGTTTGGCCAGTTGCTTGAGCATTCGCCGTATTGTGAGCGCGACATTCGACCACCGCATACCCTAGAAACGATTGATGAAGAGGGTTCTTTTTTGATACGCATCAAGAAACAAGATGTTTTGTATGATTATATTTATGCGCATCATCCCTTTAATGTAGTAGGTTGGGATGGGTTTAATTATCCATATGCATTTTCCATACACGATTTTGAACCAATAACCGGTCGCGTGCATCAACCACCACCAGTTCATCAAACGTTTGAAACCTCCGCTTTTGTAATTTGTTCATTTGTGCCACGTTTGTACGATTACCACCCCGATTCAATTCCCTCTCCCTACAATCACAGTAACATTGACTCAGATGAAGTTCTTTATTATGTAGATGGTGATTTTATGAGTCGCAATCATATTGAAAAGGGGCAAATTACTTTGCATCCCGCTGGTATTCCGCATGGTCCGCATCCGGGGGCATATGAACGAAGTATTGGAAAAAAAGAAACCAGAGAGCTCGCTGTAATGGTCGATACGTTTAAGCCGTTGAAGCTCACGAAACAAGCGATTCAAATCGAGGATGTCACTTACATGAAGTCCTGGATGCATTAGCCATTAAGTAAATTTTTATGTCACAAGAAATAAATAAAAAAGTTGTCTCGAATATCGAATACGGATTGGATAAAATATTCGAAGGCGCGGGGGATTTTCTTCCTTTGCTTGGTACAGATTATGTAGAATTTTATGTGGGAAATGCCAAACAGTCGGCACACTATTATAAAACTGCTTTTGGATTCCAATCGCACGCATATGCCGGCTTAGAAACAGGTTTGAAGGACCGCGTAAGCTATGTTCTGAAACAAGATAAAATACGATTGGTTTTAACAACCGCCTTGAACAGCCAATCTCCCGTTGGAGAGCATGTTAAGAAACACGGGGATGGAGTCAAAGTGATTGCACTTTGGGTAGATGACGCGCAAAAATCCTGGGAGGAAACCACTTCAAGAGGTGCCAAATCGTTTATGGAGCCAACTATTGAAAAGGATGAACACGGTGAAGTTGTGAGAGCAGGGATTTACACGTATGGTGAAACTGTACACATGTTTGTCGAGCGAAAAAATTATTCAGGCGTATTCATGCCTGGATTTCAAGCATGGGAGTCGGATTATAATCCACCAAGTGTTGGTTTGAAATTTATTGATCACATGGTAGGAAATGTTGGATGGGGAGAAATGAATACTTGGGTAAAATGGTACGAGGATGTGATGGGATTTGTCAACTTTTTGTCGTTTGATGATAAACAGATTCATACAGAGTATTCTGCACTGATGTCGAAAGTAATGTCGAACGGAAATGGCCGTATCAAATTTCCTATTAATGAACCTGCCAAAGGGAAAAAACGATCTCAAATAGAAGAGTACCTCGACTTCTATGAAGGTGCAGGAGCACAACATATTGCTGTTGCCACTGATAATATTATTGAATCAGTAAAGCTATTGCGTTCAAGAGGTGTCGAATTTCTTTCTGCCCCTCCAAAGGCTTATTATGAGGAGGTGCCAGAACGTTTAGGAGAGCACATGAGCATAATGAAGGAGGATATCAAAGAATTAATGGCTTTAGGCATTTTGGTCGATGCCGACGAAGAAGGATATCTATTACAAATATTTACAAAACCTGTCGAAGACAGACCCACCTTGTTTTATGAAATCATTCAACGAATGGGTGCCAAAGGATTTGGCGCAGGTAACTTTAAAGCACTGTTTGAATCAATCGAGCGCGAGCAACAAAAAAGAGGAACTTTGTAATTTTTCCCTTGACATTCCACAAAATATATTGAGTTTTACGCAAGCCTCGTGCTAAGCGAAAAGTTTTTCTAAAAATACCGTATATTTGCACTCACCAAAATGGAGGTTGTAGCTCAGTTGGTTAGAGCGTCGGATTGTGGTTCCGAAGGTCGCGGGTTCGAGACCCGTCTTCCTCCCGAAAAAAGGCTACCTCAGTAGCCTTTTTTATTTGACATAGTCTTGTTTTAGAACCAGCATGTACTGGTCATTCTCGATTTTTAGATACCCATAGTCATAGCAAAAAAAGTATTGTGTCCCTTTTTGTGTTCGGTAGGTATTTGTGAAATAATGAAAATTGAATCCCTCTTCGGCCAGAGAAATTCCATCAACAGTTATTTTTCCGTGGGGATTCATTTGTGCGAGAATACGACGATTCTTCCTTAAAATAGCATTGATTCTTCGCACAGACGCATTTGCCTCTTCGTTTTTTTTGTTATTGAATGAATTTCTGCAAGCGTCACAGCAAAACTTCTGATCTTTTCTACCTCGTAATTGGTGACTGCATTCTTGACAAATCCTTTCCATGTGACAATCTTATGCCACAAGATTAACAAGAATTAACAGCATAAACAATCTTTTCGCACCCAAACATTAAGAAATTTGTTTATAAAATTAGTTACTTATGTTAGAAACGTCAGAACATTCGATTAGCCCAGCAGAATCTTTGATTCAATTGTCCGAGGTGATAAAGTTAGAGTTAATCGGATTGGAAAATCTTAGAACAGAAATTTCAAGGGTAATAATTGGTCAAGAAAAAATGATTGATAGCCTTTTTATCGCTTTGTTGACCAATGGTCACATATTACTAGAGGGTACACCAGGTTTAGCTAAAACACTCGCAATTAAAACTCTTTCGAAATGCGTAGATGTTTCGTTTAGTCGAATTCAATTCACGCCAGATTTATTACCTGCCGATTTAACGGGTACAATGATTTACAAACAAAAATCTGAAACATTTGATGTTAAAAAAGGTCCAATATTCGCATCCTTTATATTAGCTGATGAGATTAACCGTGCACCTGCAAAAGTACAAAGTGCCTTATTAGAGGCCATGCAAGAGCAACAAATTACCATAGGCGATGTAACACTTGAGCTTCCAGATCCTTTTCTTGTTCTGGCAACTCAAAATCCTCTTGAACAAGAAGGAACCTATCCTCTACCGGAGGCACAATTGGACAGATTTATGCTCAAAATCAATTTATCGTATCCTGCCCCATCAGAAGAAAAAATAATTATCCGTCAGGCCATCCGATCCGAAGATAACCATAAAGTCGCCAAAATCTTCACCAAAAAAGATATTTTTAGAATGCGAGATTTGGTTAAAAAGATTTACCTCGACGAAAAAATAGAGCAGTATATTGTCAATATTATTTCTGCAACAAGAGCCCCAGAAAAATTCAACCAATCGGGAATGCTTGTTTATGGGGCATCTCCAAGAGGCAGCATTAATTTGGCGCTTGCCGGCAAAGCATATGCTTTTTTAAAAGGTCGCTCCTTTGTGATACCTGATGACATAAGAGCAATGGCGGTAGATGTTTTGCAGCACCGAGTTGGCCTATCCTACGAAGCGGAGGCGGAGCGCATTACTGCGAAGCAAGTGATTGAGCGCTTGATTAGTGTAGTTGAAGTTCCATAGTCTTTCAAATGGATAAAAAAAATCTATTTTCCAAACTGCGGGTTTTAAACTTCCAGCCCCGTATAAAAACGAGTAACCGCCATTTTGGGACGGCACGTTCAACTATTAAAGGGAATGGAATGTCTTTTTCGGAGGTACGCGAGTATCATTTTGGTGACGAGGTCCGAACCATCGATTGGAATGTTACGGCAAGATATAATGTACCCCATGTAAAGATTTTTGAAGAAGAAAAAGAACAACATTTTTTGGTGATTCTTGACGCTTCTTCTTCTAATCTATTCTCAAAAAATGCATTTTCGAAATGGGAAAAGCAAATCGAAGTTGCGGCAATGGTTGCATTTACTGCATGGAAAAAGAATAATTATTTTGGTATTCTCATTTTTTCTGAGAGTATAGAGCTTTACATACCTCCCTTAAAAGGAAGGCAGCATTTTTTTTCTGTGATAGAAACACTCGTAAAATACAAACCCAGCATATCTAAAACGCGCTTGGATATCCCCATGCAATGGCTTTGTGAAGAAAAGTTATCACGTTCAACTGTTTTTTTTGTAAGTGACTTTTTGTCAAATCTCGACTTTTTGGCTCAGATTCAAAGGGTGGTATTAAAACATCGTCTTTTTTTTACATGTGTTAGGCATGAAGAGGAAGAAACTCTTCCTGACGTGGGCTGGGTTCAATTTGACAATTTGGAGTCGGAAAAAAAAACTTGGGTGAATACTTCCTCGCGTGAAACAAAGGCATTTTATCAAGATTTTTTTACGAATCAAGACATGCAGTTGGAGCAAATTTCAAAAAAAAATGGAGTTCAACTAAGGAAAATATTTACGAATGCTGCGACCTTCAAAACGCTAAATTCATATTACAAATAACGTATGAGGGTTTTTTTCGTCTTTCTTTTATTCTCCTCAATCCTATCTGCACAACAAACTGAGTCATTCTTAGACAAGGATACTGTGAAAGTG
>Ga0194122_10003331_pt1 | contig 16539 bp, 19 predicted proteins | sample TA2MahCa10mmetaG_FD_155487 | JGI IMG/M metagenome (GOLD analysis project Ga0194122, IMG submission 155487) | Freshwater microbial communities from Lake Tanganyika, Tanzania - TA2015021 Mahale Deep Cast 10m | ecosystem: Environmental > Aquatic > Freshwater > Lake | place: Tanzania: Lake... | reverse complement strand
ACCCGTCCCTCGAGTCATATCGGGCTCTTCGCGAAGGTTGCGTTACGTGGTTCTATTTCGTTCGTGACGAGAACAACACCGAACTCTCGGCTTTTGCGACCTTTGCCGATGTTCGGTTTGCCGATGAGTTCGGCGCGGTACTGCAACTCAAAGAATCTTTGCAACTGCCGAAGCGGTGCTTCGACTAAAAAGTACGAGTCTGTGAATTGCGGATTAGAGCGAACTTGTGATTCGGGTGGTTTGCTCGGCGAGTTGGTTCATTTCGCTCGGCGACAAGTGCTTGTCGATCAGTCGAGCCATTGCATCATTGGTTGATTTCTCCGCAGCGTCGCGATTCGGTCGCAGGTGTTCGACGTTTTCATAAGGCGGTTGCCAGCCATGAAGCTTGGCCATGAATTCCCCACCTTGGGCAAGCAGGGTCGCCTCAAGACCGCTGATGCCGTGAACCGCGCAGGCGTTGATGTGCACGCAGCCGCGCAGTTCGCGCAACAGAGTTATCAGTCGATATGCGCGCGCTGGTGAGCCGCTCGGCAGCGGTTCGGCGCGCAAACCGGCGAACAACGACAATCCCGACGAGTCGACGCTCATCACGAGTTTTTCGGCCGGTGCGATGAACTTCTCGAGATCGGCGACGTTCGCCATGTTCTTCGCGCCCCATGCATCGCAACTCTGCATGTATCTGCGACCTGCGGCGCGCGCGCCCTCGACCGCGACCCCAGCCTTCCAGAGTTTGTCGACTAAAGATTTTTCGAAGAACATGAACGCCGAATACACGACATCGCTGTCGACATCACCGAGTACGCCTCCCCTGCCCGCCATGTAATAGGCAAAGCCGTTCGGGTAGCCCGCCGCGGTGCCGTGCGCCATGGTTTCAGGGTCGAGCATGTATTTTGCACCGACCGAACCGAGGAGCGGTGCGATCGTGGTTGCGACTTCAGAGGAGTTCATGAAATGCTCGCTTTCTTAAATTGCGACGGTCCGAGATCGTGCAGCGACTCCGGCCTCGTCGCTTTTGGAAATCTTCTTGTCGGCCAAGCTCACGATCATCGAATCGACGTCGGATTTGATGTTGGCCAACGGGAGGACATTCAGCACTCCCTGGCCGTTGCGCACGACATCGACAAGTTGGTCACCTTGGCACAGCACCACGGCTTTGCCGCTGATCACGATGTGCGCGGCGGCTATGTCGGTATCGACATGAGAACGCAAATAGTTGAAGACCTCGCGCACTGATTCGAGTCGAATGCCGGCATCCAACAACTGTTTGATCACCTTCAACTCGAGCAGGTCGCGATATTCATAGACGCGCCGCGAACCGCTGCCCTTGGCGTCGCTGAGTGAGGGACGAATCAAGTTGGTTCGGGCCCAGTAGTCGAGTTGACGATATGTAATGCCGACGATTTGCGCGGCTTGACCACCACTAAAACTTTGCTTCGCCACGGCGACCCCCAAAACCTTTTCTCAAAGCCCGAGGCTCAGGCTACGGTGCAAAGTCGAATTTCAAAGATCAACTTTGAAAGTCTTCGGGCTTGATTGAGTCAATGAAATCACGGAAATCATCGATGATTTCTTCGGCGTTCTCTGGGGCGTCTTCGACTACCACCTTGCCCACTTGGTCCAGCAATTCATCCTCGACATAAATCGGGATGCTTGTTCTCACCGCAATGGCCACCCCGTCGGATGGCCGACAACTGATTTTCACGACCTTGCCCAGTTGCAAAACATGCAGGTCGGCGAAATACGTGTTCTCCTCGATTTTCGTGATGACCAGTTTTACGGGCTGGGCGTCGAGCGCCTCCACCACATTGATCAACAGGTCGTGGGTCAGCGGACGATCGGGTTTGAGACCCTCGAGAGCGTAATGAATCGAAGATGCCTCGGGTGCGCCGATGTAGATCGGCATCAACCTTTTCACGCCGCCCTGCTCACGCAGCATCAACACCGGCGTGTTCTGCGGAATCTCGAGACGAATGCCTTCGAGACGCATTTCGATCATTGCGTCAGCGTATCGCTGGGAGCAAAAACCCGACAAACGCCGGATCAGCGTTTTTCAATGTGATCGTTGGCCTGCGCGGCGATTAATGCGCTGCGCAATTTGGCGCCCTGCTCGACTAGTTCTGCGAACATTTCTGCGGCCTGCTGTCGTGCCTGCGGATTTCGTTGGCGCATCAGCGGCACGACGCGACTTTCGAACAAAGAAACTTCGTGATCGGCCGCAGATCGCCAGGCCTTCAAATGCCGGGCTTCGATGCCCAGTCTCAACAACTGCGCCGACGCCTCGAGGATTCGCAAGTCGGCCTCATCGAATAGTTCGGTCGAGCCGACCTGGTTTGACTTGACGATCCCGAATTTCTCGAGTGCAGCCAGAGTTTTCTCGTCAATGCCCGCGGCTTTGATCGCTTCGTCGCGATTGTATGAACGATCCCCGCCTTGCTGGGCGCGCTTGTCCGAGATGTCATGAACCCCGTCAGTGGCTTCGTTGGTCGGCTTGGTCGAATCTGACGATCTTGTCAGGCGTTTGTTGCCGGCCGGATGCCCCTGACCTCGCGGCGCTGGGATGTGCCCGAGTCCCCTTGGTGCGGTGATCTCGCCCGAGTTTGTGTCGCCTTCGAGACGGGTGCGAATCACCTTGAGCGGCAAGTAATTGTCTTTTTGCTCGCGCAAAATAAACTTGAGGCGCTCGACCTCGGACTGCGAGAACTTGCGATACCCCGATGGGGTGCGCTCCGGTTCGATCAGGCCTTGACTCTCCAAAAAACGAATCTTGGAGATCGTGACATCGGGGAACTCCTCGAGCAGCAACGCCAAGACTTCGCCGATCGAAAGATAACTGCGTGCCGTGCTCATCGCGCTGTCTTGACCGATTTCGTCATGACAATATGTCGGCCTTGCTGAAAAATACCATGCGGTATTTGCCGACCTGAATCTCGTCGCCGTGGGTTATGCGAAATTCATCGACCCGATTTTGATTCACATAGCTGCCGTTCAACGACCCAAGATCGCGAATGACAAGCGAACCGCCCGTCTTCACGATCTCTGCGTGTCGCCGCGAAACGGTGATGTCGTCGAGCAAGATGTCGCTGTCGGAATGCCGACCGATCTGGGTCGAATCTTTGTCGAGGGTGAAACGACTGCCGGTTAGTTCACCCGAGCGAACAACCAAAACTCCGTGCCCGCGAACGTCGCCGAGTCGAATCGCCGCGTTGTCCTGCGAGCCCGGGAGGTCTTGCATCGGGTCGACTTGTGCGATGACGACGGTTCGCTCATCAGGCAGGTCGAGGACAGCGCCACAAGACGAGCAAAACGACGAATTCGGCGGATTGCGATGGCCGCAGGCGTTGCAGAACACATACGCCATAAACCCTCAACCTTCAATCAAGCGTCGATACGATTTCGCATCGAGCAGCCCGTCGAGCCGTTGATTGTCGTCTATGCGCACTTCGAAAATCCAGCCGTCGCCATACGGATCTGAATTTACTTGACCGGGGCGTTCAGCCAATATTTCGTTGATTCTGACCACCCTGCCAGGCAATGGCGAATAGATATCAGAAACGCTTTTCGAGCTTTCGATCTCTCCGCAGGTCTCCCCTGCGCTGAGGCTCTGATCGAGGCGGGGCAACTCGACGAAAACTACCTCTCCGAGGGCATCTTGCGCGTAATCGGTGATCCCGACCCGAAAATTTTCGCCTGAGGCGACGACCCATTGATGATCTGTCGAATAACGACGATCATCCGGAATTTTTAGCGCCACGAATTCAAATTTATCGCTATATCGCTACATCGCTAATCTCGCGATGCCCGACCGATCCGTAGATTTTCACGAATTTTGGGAATGTATGCAAAGGCCGTGAGATACGACATGATCAACGCAGGCACGGCGAACACCCATGCGGCAACACGAACTTGCTGCCAGTAACGCCCTTCGTCGGCGGCGAGCAGCATTAACGGCACGGCGAACATCAGCAAGAACGTATAGCGCTTACCCCAAATGCTGACCGCGAAACGCCGCATACCGAACAGTGTCGCGGTCGCCATCGAGGCGGCGACCGCTATTTCACGGGTGAGAATCGCAACCGCCAACCAGACGGGCATCGACTGGTCTACGACGATCGCCACAACTCCGACGATGAACAGTCCGCGATCAACGCTCGGGTCGAACACGCTTCCGAAGGTGCTCTGTTGATTGAACCGCCTCGCCACCCAGCCGTCGACCCAGTCGGTTGCACCAAGGCCGCCGAGAATCCATGCTGCACCCGCCCTGTCGTCTAATCCGAACAGAACCCAAAGGAATATCGGCAAACACAGAAGGCGGGCCAAGGTGATCAGATTTGGCACGGTCAAGATGCGGGTCGACGGCACGAGCCGAGCGTACAACTCTGGCGATGACCTACGCTTGCGCTGTGGCAAGTACGGTTTTCACGCGAATCATCAACTCGGAACTGCCCGGAACCTTCGTGCACCGCGACGACAAGTGCGTCGTTTTCATGACGATTGATCCGATCACCACAGGCCACTCGCTGGTCGTGCCGATCGCCGAGGTCGATCAATGGACCGATCTCTCAGAGGACTTGAATCGACACTTGTTCAAAGTTGCTCAGACCGTCGGCGAGGCGACGAAGCGTGCCTTCAATTGTGAGCGAATCGCGCTGGTCATCGCGGGATACGAGATTCCGCATTGCCATCTGCACGTGATACCTAGCAACTCGATGGCCGACCTGAATTTTGCCAATGCACGAACCAATGTGCCCCGCCCCGAACTAGAACAGGCGGCCGCTCGGATCATCGCCGAGTTGCGTTGACGCTCGTTTAGATCGACGCTCGAGTCGCTGCGTCGGCTCTGACGTCAACACCGAGTTTTCGGCGGCCACGAGCAGCTCGAGCGGGGCGACCGTCGAGTCGCTCAACCACTCGTCGACAGCGGCTTTCTCAAGCACAACGGGCATTCGATGGTGAATCTCGTGCAAGGCCGAGTTCGCCTCGGTCGTGATGATTGTGCAAGTTCTTAGCACCGACGAATCAGGTTGTTTCCAAGAAGTCCACAAACCAGCCAGAGTCATCACTTCAGCGTCGGCCCTCGAGATGTAGAAGGCCTGCTTGTGGGGCTTTTTCGTTTCGGTCGGCAGATTCTTCCACTCATAAAACCCTTGAATCGGCAGCACGCAACGATGTTTCGCGATCAGATTGCGAAAACTAGGTTTCTCGGCGAGTGTTTCAGAGCGGGCGTTGATCATGCTCGCCATTCTCGTTTTGTCTTTCGACCAACTCGGCACAAGCCCCCACGACATCGGTTCGACGACCCGTTTTGCGTCGTCAGTGCGCAAAACGTAGACGAGCGACGTGGGTGCGACGTTGAAGTTTTCGCCCAATTCGGAGCCAAGAAAATCCGCGAGGTATGCGCGCGCGAAATCACCCCCGCTCGAGATCGAATTGAACCTTCCGCACATCTGGCTTAGATACTCAGAAAATTGGGCGAAGCGAATATCCACACCAAAATCGGCGTAAAGACAAGACCCGGCAGCAGAGAGCCAAGGCGGATCTTCTTGATTTCGAGAAGATTGATGCCAATGGCGATGACCGCCAGACCGCCCGCACTGAACAATTCGGTGCGCATTCGATCGGTAAGCAGCGCATCGAGCGATGTGCCGAAAACAGTGAGGCTTCCCTGAACGACGAACACGCTTAACGCACTGAAGATCGCGCCGATGCCGTAGATCGCCGAAAAGATGATCATCATGAAGCCGTCGAGGGTGCCTTTGATGATGTACAACTGGGGTGTCTCGCCGCTCGCGTCTTCGATCGCACCAAGAATCGTCAGTGGTCCGACACAGAACAGAAGCGACGCCGTTACAAAACCGGATACGAAGCGGTTGTCGTTCGTCTCGCGAGCGAAGCGTCGACGCAGGAAGTCGCCGACCGAGGCGAGCCGATCCTCAATTCGCATTAATTCGCCGAGAATCGCACCGACGACCATGCCGACGAGCGGAAAAACTATGTTCTCGGTTTGAAGCACGTCGCGCAGACCGATCGCCAGCGTCGTCATGCCGATCACCTGAACGATGATCACGCGAACACGCTCAGGAATTCGGTCACCGATCAAAAGACCGAGCAACCCGCCCGCGACGACAGTCGCAGTGTTGATCAGCGTGCCGAGCCCGGCCATCGTCGTCAGTTAACCGACCGGCGTCAGCGGGGCGCGATTGTTGGCTATCGCCACGGCGTTGTTAGCCGCCAACATCGCCATCGCGTCGCGCGTCTCGACCGTGGCCGAACCAAGATGCGGCAACATCACGACATCGTCGCGATGCAACAACCCACTGTTTATCTTTGGTTCAAATTCGAAAACGTCCAAACCCGCACCGGCGATCTGCTTGCTCTCGAGTGCGTCGACCAAGGCCTGCTCGTCGACGATCGGACCACGCGCAGTGTTGACAAGAAAGGCCGTCGGCTTCATTTTCTCGAACTGTGCCTTGCCGAACAAGTGATGGGTCGAGTCGTTTGAAGGGCAATGAATTGAAACGACGTCGCTTTGGCTTAACAGGTCGTCGAACGAAACTCGTGTCGCCGACAACTCGGAGGCGATCTTTGGGTCGATCTCGCTTCGCGAGTGGTAGATGACCGACATGCCACAGACCTTTGCTCGGCGTGCGGTAGCGATGCCGATCGCCCCCATGCCGACGACACCCAAAACCCGATTCGTCACACCGGCACCGAGCATGTAGTGCATGCCCCACTGCCACGGGGTCTGACTGCGAATGACCCTCTCGCCCTCGGCGAGCCTTCGGGTGGTCATCAAAATCAACGCGATCGCGATATCTGCGGTGGCGTCGGTGAGCACGCCTGGCGTGTTGGTGACCAGCACATTGCGCGCCTTGCATGCAGCAACATCGATGTTGTTGTACCCAACGGCGACATTGCAGACAGCCTTAAGGTTTGATCCCGCCGCCTCCAACAGTTCGGCATCTACTTTTTCGGTGAGCAAAGTGACAAGAATGTCGGCGCCGGCAACCTTGGCCAACAGCTCGCCCCTGCTCATCGCCGAATCTTGCGACCACGCATCGGGCTTGAAACCCGCGTTTTCGAGGACCTCGAGGCCCGCTCGAGGTATCTTTCCGGTGACGACGATTTTCATTGCTACTTCGATGAAACCCAGTCGTTCAGTCGCGAGAGTCCGCGCTCAATTTTGTCGTTGTCGATACCGCTGTAGGCCAGGCGAATGTAGTTTCCTTTCTCGCCGGGCAACGGACGACCGAAATGCCGGCGCGTGCAAAATGACATCCCCGAATTGTGCAGAGCCGCCAACGCGAAGTCGGCCAAATCGGTGTGACCCGTGCGCGCCATCGTCTCTGAAATCTCGGGGAAAACATAGAACGCGCTGTTCGGCGTGTGCACTCGAACGCCGGGGATCTTCTTCAGGCCGGCGATTGTCGCGTCGCGTCGCGTCTTCAACACCCGAAGCAATTCGTTGGCGCCCGACTGATCGCCGTTGATCGCCTCTACCCCGGCCCACTGAACAAACTGGGCGGTGCAACTCTCTTCGTTCGTGTTGAGTTTCGAGATGCGCTCGACAAGATCTTTCGGGCCGATCGCGGCACCGAGTCTCCAACCGGTCATCGCGAACTTCTTGGAGAATGTGTAGAGGATCACCGTGCGCTCGAGCATGCCTGGCAGAGAGACGATGCTCTTGCTCTCACCCGCGTAGCGAATGTCGTAGTAGGCCTCGTCGGCCAAAACCCACAGGTTGTGCTTGATCGCCAAATCGGCGAGCGCCTGCCGCTCGTCGTCGGTCATCTCGGCCGCCAACGGGTTTTGCTGGTCGTTGAGCACGAGCGCCCTGGTCTTTTTCGTGATCTTGCTCTTCAGATATTCGAGATCGATTTGAAAACCCTGGGGGGTGTCTGAGTATCGATACGGCACGGCGACACCGTCGTTGAACTCGATCTGGCTCTCGTAGATCGGAAAGCCGGGGTTCGGATACAAAACCTCGTCGCCGGGATTCATCACAGATCGCAAGAACTTTCCGATCACGGGTTTGCCGCCGGGCTGGACGGCGATGTTCTCGGGCAAGAAATTGACATTTCGCTGCTTGCCGAGGCTCTCGGCGAGCGCCTGACGAAGAGGTGCAATACCGGCGTTGGGACAATATCCAGTCTTGCCCTCGGCGACCGCGCGACGCATCGCCTCTGAAACATTGGCGGGTGTCGGCAGGTTCAAATCACCGAGATGAAATGGGAAAACCTCGTTGCCCTTCGACAACCAGTCGGCGGCGGTCGCCGCGACGGCGAATGCCGTCTCGGTGCCAAGACGCTCCAAACGATCAGCCAATTTCATTTTCAAAACCTCCGCGATGTCTGCCGACATCAAATGATATGTGAGTCGGGCTGGGGAGATTTGAACTCCCGACCTCTTGTCCCCCAGACAAGCACGCTAACCAAGCTGCGCCACAGCCCGAATTGCTGTTAACAACCTCACTAAAGGTATCTCAGATAAACAGCGACACAAACCGCCATGCCAAATAAACGACGAGCGAAACCACCAAGAGTTTGAAGTGCCACGGTGCCTTCTCGTCTTCACCGTCCGCGCGGGCGATCGCCTTCAAGTCGAGCGATCTGGCGGTAACCCGCGAATCGATGATCTTTCCGTTGACATCGAATTGTGCGATCAGCGCGCCACATTTCGGGCAACATCCGGTCGTCGTCAGCGCAGTGGGCACGAAATATTTTGCGCAGGGCTCACACCATGGCATTCGAACCCAAGCCCCCCTACTCTGATCGTTTTCGCACGCGAATCTTTATCGGGGTCGAACCAAATTCAAAACCCTCGCGTATCGCCCGCTCGAGGTAACGCAAATAGGTGGAGGGCAACTCTTTGTTGACAAAGAGGGTGAACGTCGGCGGATCCGAGGCGCCCTGCAACGCATAGAGCACGCGCGCACCGCTCGGCGCCGGCTGTTGCTGTTGGGCTCGAGCGATGACCCTGTTCACGTCGCGCGTCGGGACTCGGCGGTGGTATTGCTCGATCGAATCTTGCAGCACCGGCAGCAGCTTCTGCACGCCCTTGCCGGTCAACGCCGACATTTTCAGGACAGGCGCATCGCCGACGAAAAAAAGTTTGCGACCGATTTCGATGTCGACTTCGTCCCGTTGATCGGCATTGAGAATCTCCCATTTGTTCAAAACAACGACCACAGGGCTGCCACTTGCGTCGATTCTCTCGGCCAATCTCTGGTCTTGGCTGGTTATGCCCTCGGTCGCGTCGATCACCAAGAGCGCGATGTCTGATTCATCGACGGCGCGAAGCGCGCGCACGAACGAGTAATACTCGGTCGAGTCGTCGACCCTGCTGCGCCGACGCATGCCCGCCGTGTCGACAAAAGTGATCGGCCCATCGGGGGTGGTGACGACCGTGTCGATAGAGTCGCGCGTCGTGCCCGGCATGTCGTGCACGACTGAACGGTCGTGGCCGACGAGACGATTGAACAGGGTGCTTTTGCCGACATTTGGACGGCCGACGATCGAAACCCGTGGAATTCTGGGAACCTCGGTGTACGCCGGCTTTTTCTTGGCCACTTCCACCTCGTCGCCCTCGCGACGAGGAATGCGAATCAAAACCTCATCAAGGATGTCGCCCGATTTTCGGCCGTGCAACGCCGAAACCGGGTAGGGATCGCCAAGACCCAGCGAAAGAAACTCCCACTTGTCGAATTCTCGTTTGTCACTGTCGACTTTGTTCGAGACGACCAGAACTTCTTTGCCGCTCGTTCGCAACCACTTGGCGATCGCCTGATCGTCGTCGAGAACACCCACCGTCGCGTCGACGACGAAAAGCACCAGGTCCGCGTCGCGAACCGCGGCCTCGACCTGGCGACTCACCTTCGCATCGAGCTCCGAGCCGCCGGGCATCCAGCCGCCCGTGTCGACGACATTGAATTGACGCCCCTGCCACTCGACCAAGCGCTCGAATCGATCTCGTGTCACCCCCGGCTCGTCTTGCACGATTGCCACCTGCGAACCGAGAAAGCGATTGAAAAGCGTGCTCTTGCCGACATTCGGCCTGCCGACTATGACAACAGTTGCAAGCGCCGAAGTCATCTCACAAGTTTACAGTTGCACTTTCAAGGTAATCTTCGGATGCATGGCCGGTGTCGAGAAAGTTGTGCTCGCTGCGCCGCGCGGGTTTTGCGCCGGTGTCGAAATGGCGATCAAAGCGTTGGCGTGGATGGTGCGAACCTTCGAGTCTCCGATCTACTGCTACCACGAAATCGTTCACAACAAGATCGTCGTAGATCGCTTCAAGAACTTGGGTGTCGTCTTTGTCGATGACCTCGACGAGATTCCGGCTGGTCGACCAATAATGCTCTCGGCGCACGGTTCGGCACCGCAGGTCGTGGAGAATGCCCGGTCAAAGGGTAGTTATGTTGTCGACTCGGTTTGTCCGTTGGTGACGAAGGTTCATCATGAAGTCAAGACGCGCGCAGCGAAGGGATACCACATCGTCTACATCGGTCACGATGGTCATGAAGAGGCCGTCGGCACGATGGCGGTGGCGCCCGAGTCGACAAGTCGGGTCGAAAGTCTCGACGAAGTCGCGCAACTCGAGCAGTTCGAGCAACCCGTGGCGGTTTTGGCCCAGACAACGCTCTCTCACCGCGACTGGAAAGGAATCGCCGATGCGGTGCGGGTCAAGTATCCCGATGTTTGGTCACCCGGCAAAAGTGATCTTTGCTTTGCCACCACCAATCGACAGAGCGCCCTGATGCAAATCGCCGAGCGATGCGACTCGATCGTCGTGATCGGCTCCGAAAACTCTTCGAATACCCGCGCACTCGAAAAGCTCGCCCGCGAATCGGGCTGTAGAAAGGTTTTTCGTGTGAACGAAGTTTCGGAACTTTCGCCCGGCATCTCTGGGGTGGTCGGCGTAACGGCTGGCGCATCGGCGCCGGAAGAACTCGTTACGGCGATAATCGAACGCCTGAACCCGAGAGCCGGTGTCGAGGAAGTGAACATCGCCAGCGAGGACGAATACTTTCCCCCGCCGCGCCACCTTCGCCAGTTGCAAACCGCGCTCGAGACGGTTGCGACGGTGACCCTTGGTGCCGCGATGGACAGCCGCAAAATCGTCGATGACCGTCAGGTTGCCGCCAGCACCGTTTTGGCGCAACTCGCTGGTTGATGACGTCGCGCCTAGTTTCTCGGCACTTCGTGCCAGGGTTTGTCTCGGTCCACCCGCACATCGCCGGGTAAACCAAGAACTCGTTCGCCCAGAATATTTTTCATCACCTCGGTGGTTCCACCCTCGATGCTGTTGGCGCGGCTGCGCAAGAACGCCTTGGGTATTGAGTCGAAACTCATCGCCGTTTCCGGGCGCACCATCGCATAACTGCCGTACAACATTCCTTTGGCCCCGAGCAGGTCGACACAGAACTCATAGGTGTCTTTGTTCAATTCGGCGCTGGCAACTTTGCCGATCGAACCCTCCGGTCCGGGTGTGCCCATGCGACGGTTTTGCCCGGCGCGAATATTCGTCAGGCGCAACACCTCGGCTTTGATCCAAAGTTTGACCAACTCGTCTTTGACAGACGAATCTTTTTCGTCCTCAGGAAGCGAGTCCCACAGTTTCATCGCCTCGCGAATCGGGCCACTCGCCTTGCGCGGTATCGCCCCGCCGATTGCGACGCGTTCGTTCATCAATGTTGTCAAACTCACCCGCCAACCGTCGCCAGGCTGACCCAGCGTCTCGCTGAGCGGAATTCTCACATCGGTGAAGTAGACCTCGTTGAACTCTGCCTCCCCCGTCATCTGCCGAAGAGGTCGCACCTCGACCCCCGGCGCCCGCATGTCGACCACGACCGCCGTCAGCCCTGCATGCTTGACCGCCTGCGCGTCCGTGCGAACGACGAGCAAACCGTATTTCGAGAGATGGGCAAGGGTCGTCCAGACCTTCTGTCCGTTTACAACCCACTCGTCGCCGTCACGCACGCCCTTCGAAGAAAGCCCCGCAAAATCAGAACCCGAACCCGGTTCTGAAAAGAGTTGACACCAAATTTCTTCTCCTGTGAACAGCGGCCGAAGGTACTTCGAGATCTGATCACCCGTGCCCCACTGTGCAATCGTCGGCGCGCACATGCCGTAACCAATCGGGTTGCGCGCATAGCTCGAAGGACCATCGGCGGCTGCGACCGCCTCGTTGACTACTTTTTGAAATTTCGGCGATGCCCCGAGGCCACCTCTTCCGACCGGAAAATGAACCCAGGCCAGACCAGCGTCGAATTGCGCGCCTAAAAAATCAACGGGCTTCGTCTTCGCGGGCGGAAAACGTCGCAACAAATCGGCGACCAATTCGCCGACCTCGCCCTCTGAGATCGCTCTTTCGGTTTCGACTATCGCCATGGTTGCTCCATGAGTTTACGAGACGACAGCAATCTAGTAGTTTTCGCTCATGTTTCCCGGGGCGATAGCCGCAACTGCGCCAGATCGCGCCGCGATAATCATGGCCAACTCTGGTCAGACGATCTCGTTTGGCGAACTTGACGAAGGCGCGAATCGACTGAGCAATATTCTTCGAGACTCGGGGTTGCAGCCTGGCGACCACATCGCCCTTTGCCTCGAAAACCATCCGCGCTATTTCGAGATTCTCTGGGGTTGCCACTACGCGGGACTCATATATACGGCTTGCTCGTCTCGGCTCACGACCGACGAGTTGAGCTACATCATCAATGATTGCCAGGCCAAGGCATTCATAACAAGCAAATACAAAGTCGATCAGGCCCGCGAAGTTCTCTCGACGACACCAAATGTCGCACTCAGGTTGATGCTTGACGGCACGGTCGACGGCTACGACTCTTACGAGAAAACGGTTGCAGGTGCTTCCGCCGAACCTTTGGCAAAAAGGCTGGACGGTGTCGACATGCTTTATTCGAGCGGCACCACGGGAAGACCAAAAGGCATCAAGCTGGGTCTGCCGATGACCGAACTCGGCTCGCCGACGAGCCTAAGCATGCTGTGCTCGATGCTCTTCAACATCGACCAGAACACTGTCTACCTTTCACCCGCGCCCCTATATCACGCGGCCCCTCTTCGGTTCACGATGACGACCCATCGTCTCGGTGGAACGACCATAATCATGGAGCACTTCGACCCGACCGAATATTTGCGCCTTGTCGAGCAGCACAAAGTCACTCACTCGCAACTCGTGCCGACGATGTTCGTGAGAATGCTCAAACTCGACGACACGACTCGCGACAAATTCGACACTTCAAGCCTGAAATGTGCAATCCATGCCGCCGCACCGTGCCCGATCGAGGTCAAGCGAAAAATGATCGACTGGTGGGGGCCGATTATTCACGAATACTACGCGGGCAGCGAGGGCAATGGTTTTGTCTATTGCAATTCTGAACAGTGGCTAAGCCACCCCGGCACGGTCGGCGTGGCGATCAACGCGACGGTGCATATCTGCGACGACAACGGCGTCGAACTGCCCGTCAACGAAGCGGGCACGGTGTTCTTCGAAAGCAAAGTCGACTTCGAATATCACAACGACCCCGAAAAGACCAAGAGCTCACGCGACCCGCTCGGTCGTGGATGGACGACCTTGGGCGACGTCGGTTATCTGGACAAGGACAATTTTCTCTATTTAACTGACCGGAAGGCGTTCATGATCATCTCGGGTGGGGTGAACATCTACCCGCAAGAGGCCGAGAATATCCTGATCAACCATCCGAAAGTCGTGGATGTCGCCGTTTTCGGCGTGCCCAACGAGGAATTCGGCGAAGAGGTGAAGGCAGTGGTGCAGCCGGCGACGATGCCATCCTCGCCCGACGAGGCAAAGAGGCTCGAACAAGAACTGAAAGAGTTTTGTCGGCAATCTCTCGCCGATTTGAAGTGTCCGCGATCGATCGATTTTCGACCGGAGCTTCCCCGACATCCGACGGGAAAGCTCTACAAGAGGCTGCTCAAAGACGAATATTGGAAAAACGCGGGTCGCGCGATCTAGAAATAGACGCCCGCTTGATGACCACGAACTGAACATGCATCCGTTTCTTCGCCATGCGACCCCGATCGCGTTCGCCCACCGCGGTGGTGCGAGCGAGGCCCCCGAGAACACCATGCCCGCTTTCCAAAGGGCCGTCGACCTCGGCTACATATACCTGGAGACCGATGTGCACGCCACGGCGGACGGCGTGCTCCTGGCGTTTCACGACGACGATTTATCTCGCACCTGTGGCAAAGACGGATTCATCAGCGAACTCGACTACGCCGAAGTCAAATCGGCGCGCGTCAACGGTCTCGAACCGATTCCGTTGTTGGAGGACTTGCTAGTCGCATTTCCCGCCGCCCACATCAATATCGACTGCAAGTCTGATCAGGCGCTGCAGCCTCTCATCAACCGACTGGCGAAAGGCGACATCTTCGATCGAGTCTGCATCGGGTCGTTCAGTGACAAACGCCTCAACGAGCTGCGAAGTCACTTTGGTGGTCGCCTGTGCACCTCGATGGGCCCTCGCGATGTGGCCAAACTTCGACTTGGAAGCTGGCTCAACCGCGAGCGAAAATTCACGAACATCCATGCCGCGCAGGTTCCGACGAGTCAAGGTGGCTTGACAATAGTCAATCAATCGTTCGTCAGGGCGGCCCACGACGCGGAAATTCAGGTTCATGTATGGACAATCGACGACGAAGCCGAGATGACCCGACTACTCGACCTCGGGGTAGATGGCATAATGACCGACAGGCCCGAAACTTTAAAAAAAGTATTGATCGAGCGCAACGCCTGGCGGGGCGCTTGAGATACTCTTAGCCCATGAGAGTAGACGCAAATTTCTTCTGCACTGTACCGATGGACGACGCGGGCAAAGTCGCACCGACCGCCCGTCGCTATGGCAACGACAGCGTGATCGAGTGTTACAAAAACCTGGTCGCTTGGGCGAAAGTCGCCGACGAAGTCGGCATCGACACGATGTGGTTGACCGAGCACCACTTTCAATACGAAGGTTACGAAGTTCTGCCCAACCTGATTCAATTCGGCCAACACCTCACGAGCGTCACCAAAAACCTTCGTCTCGGTCAGATGTTCAACGTGGTGCCGCAGTGGCATCCGTTGCGTCTCGCCGAAGACTTTGCGATCGCCGACATCGTCACCGGCGGCCGAATGGAGTTCGGTGTCGGGCGAGGCACCGTGCCCCGCGAAGCTTGGAGCCTCGGCACGGTAGTTGCGTCGGGTGACAACGCGATGAGCGCCGAGCACGACCGCATCAATCGTGAAGTTTTTGAAGAGAGCCTCGAGATAATCAAACTCGCCTGGTACAACGAGCGTTTCTCATATCGCGGCAAACACTTCGTGTTCCCACCCGACGAGATCCCCGATCGCGGAAGTTATGTCGATGATCTCACCCTGATCCCAAAACCTTTGCGCACGATCGATGTTTATCAACCGGTGACCTCCCCTGAAACGATCGAGTACGTCCCTCGCGTCGGACACAAAGCCGTCTACTGGTTGCAAAACGCGGAAAGCCAGAAGCAAAAGTGGGACCGCTACGCCCAGATTCGCGAAGAGGTCGGCAGCCCTGTCGCCCCCGGCGAAGACCGCACTTTGGTGATGAATATTCACGTCGCCAAGACGCGCGAAAAAGCGATGGTCAAGGGCAAACCGGGTCACGACGAGTTCGCGAATTTCCTTTCGCCCTACGGCAGATTTTCGTCGTATCGCAATCCAGACGGCAGCAAAGTGGCGTTCAACCACTGCCCCACGGTCGAAGAGTCGAACGATCAGAAGATTCAAATCGTTGGTTCGATCGACGATGCGGTTGACACGCTGGGTTTCTGGCGCGACCTGCTCGACCTGAAGAACATCTGCTTCTTTTTCGATTATCCCGGCGTAACCCGAGATGAAATGATCGAGCAGATGCACCTGGTGACCGAAGAGGTGTTCCCGAAGTTGGGCGAAAAGATCGAGCGTCGCCCGCTCCCGAATCTCACCCCCCTCGTCTAGTTGCAATCGTTGGGCTTTGCCCGAACATCATGTTGCTGAAGAATTGCCGCCTGGTCGACGCGGCGAAGCGCGATGTTCGCGTCGAAAAGTCGATAATCACCGAAGTCGGTGAAAATATTCGACAAGCCCCTGCCGAAACTGTCTTCGATGCGGAGGGAATGATCCTCACCTCCTCGCTTGCCGAACCGCACGCGCACCTCGACAAGGCGTTTTTGGCCGAGCGAATTGAAAACCCGAGCGGTGATCTGATGGGCGCGATCATGGCCATGGAGTCGAGCCGTGGGTTGATAACCGTCGACGACACGATCGCCAGGGCGGAACGAGCAATTCGACTGATGGTCGGCAATGGCGTCACGGCAATCCGCACCCACGCGGACGTCACCGAGTGGAACGATCTCGACTCGGTTGAGGCTTTGTTGGAAGTCAAGCGCCGAACGAGCGAAATCGTCGACTTGCAGATTTGCGCCCTTTTAGGTTGGCCGTTGAGTGGTTCTGACGGCAGGCATAATCGCGAACTTGGAAGACGCGCGATCAAGGCGGGGGCCGACATTCTGG
>Ga0194122_10003329_pt1 | contig 16549 bp, 11 predicted proteins | sample TA2MahCa10mmetaG_FD_155487 | JGI IMG/M metagenome (GOLD analysis project Ga0194122, IMG submission 155487) | Freshwater microbial communities from Lake Tanganyika, Tanzania - TA2015021 Mahale Deep Cast 10m | ecosystem: Environmental > Aquatic > Freshwater > Lake | place: Tanzania: Lake... | reverse complement strand
CGCAGGTGGCTTCACCGCAGACATCCGCGTGTTCAACCCCGCGATGCAACAGCAGTGGTCGCTTGAGATTGCAGGCGTGAGTCAAGGTGGTCCGGTCCTCACGGCCAACGGCAGCCTCGTCGTGTCGAGTACGGGTGCGCTTCAGCGCTACTGGACGCCATCCTGCGTCACGGGCGATCTGAACTGCGATGGCTTTGTGAACGGCACAGATCTCAGTCTTCTGCTTGCCGCGTGGGGAAGTGGCGGGCCGAGCGATCTGAATGGCGATGGCGTCGTCAGTGGCACGGATCTGACTATTTTGCTCGGCCGCTGGGAGTAAGTCCGGGCGCGCAGCGCGGTGGGTTCCTAGAGTCACGCGTGACGAACCCACCCTCGAGTACTGCTCTGGTGTGGCACCGCACCGATCTTCGGCTTGCTGACAACGCCGCGCTCACGGCGGCTGCTGCGGCCGCGGATGGTCGAGTGGCTGGTGTCGTCGTTCTGCCAGAGCATGTCGCCGCCCCGGTACGCCTCGCGCGTGGACGCGCCGAGCGGCATACCGCACTGCCCGACTTCGTTCGAATCAGCCCGCGGCGAACAGGACATCTGCTGCAGGCAGTGGAGGAACTGCGCAGCGAATGGCAGGCGAAGGGATCCGCCCTGTTTGTCATTCGGGGCAATGCCGCGACCAACATTGCGGCACTTGCACGCGAACTGGGTGTGCGCGAAGTCCACACGGCACCCTGCCAAGCCTTTGATGAGGTGCGCGAGAACGCTGCGGCCGCGCGTGCGCTCGGCATGTTTGGCGCCTCGCTTGTGGTGCACGATGAAACAACGATGATCGCCGCGCGCGACTTGCCATTCGCGGTCGATGAGCTGCCTGATGTGTTCTCAAATTTCAGACGCATCGCCGAGAAGAAGTGCCGCGTGCGTGAGCCGCTGCCCGTTCCGGCACTGGCCGCGATACCCGCCGAACTCTGTGCGCGCGCCGCCGAGGAATCCGCACGGACGCTCGCGACAGAGGATCTGGCGCAGGCGCGTGCTGCAGCGGCGCAGCAGGATGTGCGGGCCGCGTTCACCTGTGTGGGCGGCCGATCCCATGGCTTGGCGAGAATGCACCGGTGGTTCTGGGAGACCGATTGCATCGCGCGATACAAGGAAACGCGGGATGGGCTGATTGGCGCGGACTTCTCCTCGCGGCTCTCCCCTTGGCTTGCTCTTGGCACGATTTCGCCGCGCGAAGTGGTCGCAGAGATTCGTCGGTACGAGCGCGAACGCACAGCCAATGAGAGCACCTATTGGCTCTTCTTTGAACTCCTGTGGCGCGACTACTTCCACTTCTGGGTTCAACGCGCGCAAGGGCGCGCATTCAAGGCGAACGGCGTGCTCGGACGCACCGCATGCGGGGTGCAGGATCAGAGCGCGTATGCAGCGTGGTGCGAAGGCGCCACCGGCGAACCATTCGTCGATGCGAGCATGCACGAACTCCGCGCGACTGGACAGTTGTCGAACCGTGCGCGGCAGAATGTCGCGAGTTGGCTCGCGAAGACCGCGGGCATCGATTGGCGCTGGGGCGCGGCATGGTTCGAGAGCCAACTGATCGACTTTGATGTTGGGCCTAACTGGGGCAACTGGCAATATGTTGCAGGCGTCGGGAACGACCCGCGCAACCGAGTCTTCAACGTGCAATCGCAGGCGGACCGCTACGACCCGGATGGCGCCTACCGCGCGCTCTGGTGCAGCGTCTGAATCATGGTCCCTGTACCATCCGCGTTCGTCACGGAAGCGTTCCGTTACGCCGCCCGTGGTTTTTCCCGTGACACAATCCAAATCCCCCGCCGTGCCTGCACCCGCAGGCTTCAAGAGCCTCCACCTGCACCCGCTGATCCTGAAGGCCGTTGAAGCCGAGGGCTACAGCATCCCGACAGCGATTCAGGCCCAGACGATTCCGATCGGTCTCTCCGGTCGCGATGTACTCGGTATCGCGCAGACCGGCACGGGAAAGACTGCGGCATTCGCGCTTCCGATCCTGCACCGCCTGAAGTCCGCGGAACATGCGCATGGACATTCGGCGCGGCGCCCGCGTGCGCTCATCCTCGCGCCAACCCGCGAACTCGCGGCGCAGATCGGCGAGAGTTTCGCGACCTACGGCCGCAATCTGCATCTGCGTCACGCCGTGATCTTCGGTGGAGTCGGGCAACGCCCTCAAGTGAAGGCGCTGCAAGGCGGTGTCGACATCATCATCGCCACACCTGGGCGACTCATCGACCTCATGGAGCAGGGATTCGTGCATCTGGATGCGGTCAACACATTCGTGCTTGATGAAGCGGACCGCATGCTCGATATGGGATTCATCAAGCCAATCCAGCGCATTGCAGCACGCGTGCCGAAGAAGCGACAGACCATGCTCTTCAGTGCAACGATGCCGAGTGAGATTCAACACCTCGTGAACCAACTGCTGCACGATCCTGTTCGCGTTGCGGTGACGCCCGAAGCGACCACGGTGGACAAAATCACGCAGGAACTCATTCATGTGCCCAGAGCGCACAAGGTGCCACTGCTCGTTCATCTGCTGCAGGATCCTGCGATGCAACGCGTCGTGGCGTTCACCAAGACGAAGCACGGCGCGGACCGTGTCCTGAGGCGCTTGCACGCGCATGGCATCGCTGCCGACGCGATCCACGGAAACAAGGGGCAGAACCACAGAGTTCGTGCGCTGTTGGCGTTTCGCGAGGGGCATGTGCGCGTGCTGGTGGCGACAGACATCGCTGCACGCGGACTCGACATCGATGGCATCACCCATGTGGTGAACATCGATCTTCCGATGGAGCCAGAGGCGTATGTGCACCGAATCGGCCGCACGGCGCGTGCGGGCGCGAGCGGCGCTGCGATCAGTTTCTGCGACCACGAGGAACGCGGACTGCTGCGCAGCATTGAAAGGCTCACGCGTCAATCGATCCATGTGAAGCAGATACCTGCAGGACTCTCGCTTGCGGAACCACATCCCAGTGCTGCGATTCGCCCCGCGCATGCCGCGCACGCGCCCAAGGGCGGTGGACACGGTGACAGTGGTAGCGGTGGCAGTGGTAGTCGTGGCGGTCGTCGTGGCGGTCGTCGCGGCGGCAGTCGCGGCGGTAGTCGTGGCGATGGTCGCGGCGGTAGTCGTGGCGATGGTCGCGGCGAGAATCGCGGCGCAAAGCCCGGCGGAAGCAGCGAAACCGGCACAAACGCCAAGCCACCACGCTCGCCACTTTCATCAGGTTGGAACAAGCCGACGCGCGGGCGGCGCTAAGGGTTCAGCGGGAACAAGTACGGCAGGATTCGGTCCAAGCGCGCCGACCAACTCGGTTCGTCGTGCTTCGCGCCGCTCACGATCACCCAGGCACATCTAGAGGCGGTCGAAGTTCGGCGTGCACGCACCCCAGCGTTCAATCACTTGACCCTTGTTCCACCAGAGGCTCGGACTCACGGCGGCGATCCGGCCGCGAACACCTACGACAGACGACGGAACATCCGCGTGTATCCGCAGCTCGCCAGTGATCCCCCGCTTGTGTTCATCCGCTGCAAGCACGGGCGGCACCAAGAGCGGCGTGAGGAGCAGCGTGGAAAGCAGCGCGGCACCGGCAGGCATCATGGCGCTTGACGGTAGCGGCTGCGCGAGGTTGCCGAGGTCGAGTGCTTGCCAGAGCGCTTCCGGCTTCCGTGCTTCTGATACACCGCTTTCGATTCGATCCGCGCCTGCGGAGTGTTTCGCAGCGCAAAGAGTTGACCTTGCGCGTGGCGGTACGCAGCCCTGTGCTCCACGATGGGCGCGGGATACTCGCAGGTGTCCGCGAACGCACTCTCGCCGCCCACGCGGCAACCAATCATCTGCTGGAGCAGGTCTGGCATCAGCGCTGGTTCGGCCAGGAACTCATCCGGCACGCGCGCCAAGTCGGGCACCCACTTGCGAATGAAGACGCCAGTCGGATCGTGGTCCTCCACCTGCTTGCGCGGCGAGTAGATGCGCAGCGTGTTGATGCCGGTTGTGCCCGACTGCATCTGGATCTGTGAGTAGTGGATGCCGGGCTCGTAGTCGAGGAACTGCCGTGCGAGCCACGGGGCGAAGCTGCGCCAATCAAGCCACAGGTGATGGCTCGCAAAACTCACCAGCATCGCCCGCATGCGAAAGTTGACCCACCCCGTCGCTGTCAGCGCACGCATGCAGGCATCGACCATGGGGTAGCCCGTGCGGCCCTGCTGCCACGCGGCAAGTCGTTCCGCCGCTAGCGAAGGGTCGAGTCCGCTGCGAAGGCCCTCCGCGCAGCGCAGCATGCAGCGCGACTCGATCTCGGGCTCGTCCTCCAGTTTCTGCATGAAGTGACAGTGCCAGGAGAGGCGCGAGGCGAAACTTCGCACCGAGCCCCTCCACGCGCGCAAATCCTCGCCCGTCATGTCCACGATATTGGCGGCGGCCAGTTGCCCCAGCCGCCGCTGCGCACCCTGCCACGCGCGCCGCACGCCGATCGTTCCCCACGCAAGATGTGGCGAGAGACGAGAGCATGTCTCCCAAGCTTCAACCGGCGAACCCATGGTGCGCTGGTAATCACGACCACGCTGACGAAGGAAACTGTCGAGGCACGCGGCCGCCTGCACGCTGCCTCCCCGCTGCCGCAGCGCTGCGCGGGTGTCAGGGCCAAGCCCGAGCGACTGCGACATGCCAGGCTCGGCGTCGGGCACCGCGCTTCGCGGCGGCGAGCGCAGCATGGCGGGCATGGGGTGCCGCTCGCTCCGCATGAAGGCCTCCCACCGAGTCGCCCATCCATCACGACCAGGGTTCGGTCGCATCACGCCGTTCTGCGCCCACTCGCGAAAGGCCACGCCGTGTGCGCTGCACCAATGCGCCACCGCGCGGTCGCGAGCGTAGGTGATCGCGTTGCCGGTCTCCGCGTGCGCTAGCAGCGACTCGATCGGCTGCGTGGCGTGAAGAGTCGCGAGGACCTCCGTCATCTCGCCGACGCGCCGTACAAGCCGACCGCCGATCACTTCGAGTGCGGTCTGCAGTTCATCAAGCGATTCATCCACGAACGCGAGATGCGATGCATCGGCGTCAGGGGCGTTCCACACGCTTGGCTCGTACACGAAGATCGCAAGAACGAACTTGCCCTGCGCCGAGAGTCGCGCGGCCTCGGCAAAGGGTCCGTGGTCGTCCAGTCGAAGATCGCGCTTGAGCCAGATCAGGTGCATGGGTCAGCGGCGACGCGCGCCCCTGCCATGCCCGCGGGCGAGGGCTGGCTCCGACTTCAAGGCGCACAGCTCCCGAGGCCCGCATCGGCGGCACGCATCCGAGCAGTACAGCACCTGATCCCAGTCGCGCTCCCACTTCTTGCGCCACGTGAACGGCCGATGGCACGCCACACAAATCTTCGGCGGCGGAACGGGGCGTCGTTGGATAGGAGGCATGGTCGGTGACTCTGAAAGGAAGTGGCTGGGCTGCCACCCTCCGATTGAACTTTAGGCCTGCGCCCCCTCTCCACGCCGAAAGGTTCTGCACGATGCAGCGAGACAGGGCCCGGCGATTCTGGATCGACCAAAGCCATCGAGCACGAGCGGCGCAAAGGCGAAGAGTCACGACAGCTTGCGCCCCTCACGGGAATCCACAGCATGGGGTAGTCTCTGCGGCCCGCGTACCCCCCCAAGTGCTGTTACCGTTCACGCCGGCGTTCGGCTCGCCGATCGGTACTCGCTGGCGGAAACGACGTGAACTCCTATGAGCAATATCACCAAACAAGTTGAAGAGCAGTTGGATCGTTGGTTCGCAGCCCTCAAGAGTTGCAACCCCACCCGAGTGACAAACCTGTACGCAGAGGATGCAATCCTGCTGTCGACCCTCAAAGGTGATGTCAAGAAGGGGCATCGCAAGATTCACGCGTACTTCAAGAGCGCGTTTCTTCCCAAGCATCCCATCGGCAAAGTGGTGGAGGGTCATACGCGGGTCATTGGCGGCACCGCGGTGAACTCGGGTCTCTACAGCTTCAAGCTCAAGGGCAAGGACGGAAAGCACGCCACGGTGCAGGCTCGCTACACCTTTGTCTATCAATGGCTCGGACAAGACTGGAAGATCGTGGAGCACCACTCCTCGTTGAATCCAGAGGGCTGAGACGAGGGCGCTCCTCTCCGCTCGGCAGGTGCGTTCACGACTGGCTGCACGCTGCTGGCTTGCGCGAAGCGGTGCCTACACCCGTTCGAAGCTTTCCACCTCGGCCTCAAAGGACTCGTGAATGGAGGGCGTGATCGACGCCTTCGTGCGCTGCAGCGCGGACGCGAGATCTTCGCGCGTGACGACGGCAGCTTGATCGCTTCCGCCACCTGCACCCATGCGTGCGCGTGCAAACGCATCCGCAGCCGCCCGCTGGGCGGCGAGATCGATGTCTCCAGGCGTGAATCCGCGGCACTGATCGGCGAGTGCTGAGGCCGATACTCCGGGCCCGAGTTGCAGCGATGCGATCGCCCGCTCCCAAAGCGCAGTTCGTGCAGCAGTATCAGGCGGGCCAATACCGATCAACAAATCGAAGCGACCTGGTCGCATGACCGCCGGATCAATCGCACGAATAAAATTCGTGGCGCAGATCAGCAACTTGCCCGGGCGCTGTCGGAGGTCGGGAATGGACTTGAGCAGTTGGTTCACGACACCCACAGATGCCGGGCGACTTTCTCGTGCCGGCGCAATCTCATCGAACTCATCAATAAAGATGACGACATGATCCAACTGACCGAGTTCGGCAAGCGCCTCGCGCAGCTCATTCGCAAGCGTGCCATCCGTCGAGGACATCTTGGATGGCAACAACTCCACGAATGGCCAGCCGAGCCGTCCAGCCACGGCCCGCGCAAAGGTGGTCTTGCCCGTACCCGGCGGCCCGAACATCATGACCGTGGCCGGCGGTCGCAGGCCAATGCGCTCCGCGAGGACAGGATCCGACAGTGGCGCGACAATGCGCCCGTCGATCAAAGCTTTCTCACGCTCCATGCCGGCCGCCTTGTTCCAGAGATCCCCCTCAAGAATCTGTCCGCCCCATTTGTCGATGATGCGGATGTCACTTGGTTCGAGCGAGAGCGACTTCTCGTAAAGCAACATGCCCGGGTTGGGGACGAAGCCACGATTCAGGAGCGCTTGTTGACCAACTTGGCCAGGACCAAACAGCGCACAGATCTTTCGCACTCCTTGGTGCATCAAACGCTCCTCGAGGCGTCGAGTGAGCGCGGAGCCGATACCGCGGTTCCGCCACTGTTGCGCAATGGCAAACACCTGCGTCCATGCGCGGTCGCCGGAAACACGGGCACTCGCAACGCCGACCACGCTGCCACCCGCGAGCGCGACAACAGCAGTCGCACCCTCCTGAGCGTTTGCGATGAAGTCCGCGATGTCGACTGGCGCGCTATCAGACTGCGAACGAACAGTCTGCAGCAACTGAACAATCGCACCGAGATCGGTGGGCGTAAAGTCGCAGATCTTGTAGTCCATGCCAAATTTTAGCCCAACGAGCGGTTCAAAGGTTGAAGAAGGGGCAAAGACCTCGGGGGATCACATGGCAGGCGGTGCATCTTGGGCATCGCGTGCATAATGTCTTTCATGATTCACAACCAACTCACCGCAACGATTCTTGCGCTTGCACTGCTCTCGTTGGGAGCGGCGTCGATTGCGCTCTTTCGAAAGCCACATGAGTCCCACCGCGGTTTCTGGCTGATGGTCGCCCTGTGGGGACTCCTCGACGGTGCGATTGTGTGGCCATCGCTCCTGCAAGATCCAATGGCTCCGGAGGATCTCCGAACGATTCTGGGGATCAATCTCGCCCTACAGGCGATCTACCTCCCCACCGGTGTGATTCTGGCGACTCGCACCAAGGCGCTGGTGAAGGGCTTCGGCTGGGGCATCATCGCATCCGCCGTGCCGCTCGCCATCATCGATGGGATCTTCTACCTCCGCATCGCCGGGTGATCTTCGCGTAGCCCGGTGATCTCTGCGTGGGCTCACGCTCTCGATGCGCACTGCACCATCGGACAGACTTCAAAATCAGGGAGGGGAAATCGACTGCGGGATTGCCCGGCTGCTCACGGCCTGCAGGGTCCCCACGCACTGAGGAGCGCTGTGAGATCCTGACCGTCGGTCACGCCGTCGCCATTCACATCTGCTGCGGCTGTGCCCCACCCACCAAGCATGGCCGTGAGATCCTGACCACCGACCACGCCGTCGTTGTTGAAATCGGGTGCACACGGGCCGCATCCTCGCGCAACGCAGCAGTCGGGGATGCCGTCGCCGTTCGCGTCGGGCAGCGTGCCGTCAGCGATGTCGCAGTCATCTGGAATGCCGTTGGAGTTGCAGTCGAAGGGCAGTTCCCCGTCGAAACCATCGGCGCGCACAAGCGCATTGTCGTTCACGAGGTAGCCGTACAGCGTCGCGGTACTCAGGTTGTTTGGATCGACCGGATCGCCGATGGCGACCCAACTCTTCTGGGCCGGCACCGAGTTGTTGTCGATCGCGAGCGGAAACTGATTGCCGAACGAGTCTCGGTAAATCACGCCTGCAAAGAACGAAGTGCCCACTGGTCCAATGAAGGTCGGAGGGATTTCGATCTCATTGAAGACATTCGTATTCCCATTCGCGGCGGACGTACCGACCGAGACGATCACGTGTGAATCGTCCGGCTGGCCGTTGCCATCGGGATCGTCCCAGAGCGCCACCTGATACGGCGTGCCGGCGAATGCATTGCCAAGGATGACCCGAATCCGCCCGATCCACTCGCCCCCTTCTTCCACGGTGAAACGGTTCAGCCATACGAAGTCGACCGCACCACCGGCACCGTAGTTTCCTTCGCGGGTGCCGTCATCGACCTTGTACTCCACGTCCGCCGGCGGATCCCCGAACTGGCACTCGTCGGGAATCCCGTCTGCGTTGCAGTCGGGGCTCGTCCCAAACAGAATGTCGACATCGTCGAAGATCTCATTGCGGTTGCAGTCCTCACACTCGTCGGGGACGCCACTGGAGTTTTCATCAAGGCTGGTCCCTGAGTCAATATCGCAGGAGTCGGGCGTTCCATTGCCGTTGCAGTCCTGATCATCGAGTTGGCACTCGTCCGGGATTCCATCTGCATTGCAGTCGGTACCACTGGTCTGGCACTCGTCGGGGATGCCGTCCTTCTGACAATCGATGCTGGTTCCCGCCGCGATGTCTGTTGAATCGAGTACACCGTTGGTGTTGCAATCCTCGCACTCGTCGGGCACGCCTGATGCGTCGGTGTCGGCACTGGTGCCATTCTCGATGTCGCAGCTGTCGAGGACAGAGTTCCCGTTGCAGTCCAAGAGAGTGGCATCCGCGATGGCACGGACCAACCACTTGCCTGGGAAGAGTGCCACCTCGATCAGATCGAACTCCACTGCATTTGCCGCGAGATCATTGGGGTTGACGGGCTCCGAGTAGCCAAGCACCCAGCAGCGGCCGAGGAGTGGATTCCCACTTGTATCCAGAGGCGCCGGGAAGTCGCTCGATGCGACGGGCGTGTAGGCGCCCACAAAGAAGGATGTGCCGTTCGGGCCAACATCGACATCAGGAATGTTGACACGGCGAAAAACGCCGAGCGGCGCGGTCGGTGTCACGACCGAGCTGAGCAACTGCGCATCGGTCGGATCTCCATCTCCATTCGGATCACTCCAAACGCCGACCGTCACCGTGGCGCCCGTCGGCATGAACACGAAGTTCATCTCAAGTTCCTCGATCAGACGCGCACCCTGCTCAACGCGGAAATTGGTGAGCCATGCCATGTGCGAACCAAACGCGCGGACACCGAACTCACCGCCGCCGTCATCGATTCGGTAGGTCAACGGTTGGCCAAACTCACAGGTATCGATCGTGCCGTTCTCATCGCAGTCGGGAGCGGTGCCGGCAGCGATCTCGCAGCGGTCGAGGAACTCGTTCGCATTGCAATCGTCCGTCGACAACTGACAGTCATCGGGAGTGCCATCGCCATCGCAGTCATTGTCGACGAGCTGGCATTCATCGGGAATTCCATCGCTGTTGCAGTCGGAGGAGAGCCCCCCTGCCACATCGCAGCCATCCGGCACGCCATTTCCATTGCAGTCAGGCTCGCACTCGTTAGGGATCCCATCGGAGTCGCAGTCGCCGGAGATGCCCGTGGCAATGTCACAGGAATCGGGCTGTCCATTTCCGTTGCAGTCGGAGCCTCCCGCACGCGAGAGCAGGAGACCGGCATCGAGGAATCCCGAGGAGATGCGCAGTTCGTCGATCTTGCCGACGAGCGGCTGGTTGTATGCCCCACTCGCGTTGGTGTGGGAGCCGATGAGCAGCGGACCAGAGACCGAAACATGGCCGAGGTCAACGACGGTAAAGGACTCGGCCGTTGCGTCACGAGTGAAGCGGACGGTCTGCGTGGCGGCATCGAAGGCAACGGAGACGTGGTGCCAGTCGTTGTCCTCGATACGGAAGTTGGATGTGACAGTCCAGAAACTAGCGCTTGCCGCGCCGCCGTTTCCGATGAGGAGCACGAGTTCGCGCCCATCGAAGCCGCCAAGACGCCCGTAGTTCGCGAGACCGACGGTCGAGATATCGCCGCCCTGCGCAAAGAAGATGTAGTCGGCAAACTTGTCGCCGCTCGCAAGTGCCTTTCGCTGCACAAGCACATGGCGGTCGGTCGCCGTCGCGCCCGCCGCGAGTTGATCGATGCGCACCCACGCCTCAATCGTGAAGCTCTCCCCACCAAACGCGAGCCGATTGCCGGGGTCGGAGACGGTCACGCGGCCCGCGCTACCAAAATCAGCGGCTCGCGCATTGTCCTCCGAGGTTGCCGGGATCACGGTGGTCGGGACCGACTGGGTATACGAGATCTGCGTGGGCGTTCCAACGAGATTGTTCGGACCACTGTCGAGCACGGTGGGACCGGGGGTCTCAAAACGCCAGTAACCGACCGTCGCCGCCTGCGTGATTTCGCACGCATCCGGGATGCAGTTGCCGTTGCAGTCGCTCGCAGTGCCATTGGCAAACATCTCGCCGTCCGTGATGCCGTCACCATCACAGTCCGCACAAGTGTCTGGCCAACCGTCCCCGCTCAGATCGGAGATCGGGCTGAACGCGCTCGTCGGCACAACCTCCCGCGCGATGTTCGGCGCCTGCCACTCCAGCTTCGCGACGGCATCGCCACCGCCTTCGTAGTAATCCATGCGCACCAACACCCGCTGCCCAGCGACGAGAGAGATGTTCGCGCTCCACACCGCTGACGACTGCGGCTGCCACTTGTTGATGAGCAATTGACCGTTCACCCAAAGGCGCACCCCATCATCGGTCGTCGTGTAGAAGGTGTAGGTCCCGGTCACAGGTGGCGTCAAGACGCCGGTCCAGCGAACGGCAAAGTCATTGGACGGCACGACCGAGTCGGGCGACCCGGTTCCCCAGTTGAAGTCCACATTCGAATCGATGCGTGCGAGAAGCCTCTCGGTGAAGTTCCCAGAGCCCTGACTCCGCCAGTACTGCGCGACCAGACCGTTCGGCGATGCCTGCTCGACCGCCTCAGGTACGCCGTTGTCATCGCAATCACCACAGTCCTGTGCGAAGGCGGTGCCGGTTGCAAGGAAAGGAAGCAACGCGGAAAGAACAACGGAAGTTCGGAGTTTGTGACGAATCATCTTTGGAGGGCATTCGTTGGGTTGACGACAGAGACTCCATATGCGACATCACCAAAAGGTCGGAGGCGTTGCTACCGCCACCGGTCGGTTCACACGAGACGCGAGTCCTCGTGATCCCCAGCCGCCCGCCAGAATACGGCAGGCGTGAACTCTCACCAATTCCCGCAGGGCAGGTGCGAGCAGACCATGGACAGTCAGCCCACGAGGGAGAGGGCGCGGATCTTCGCCTTGCGCTTGGCTGCCTCAGGCGAGACGCGAGCCGCTGCGCGTCCCGCACGAACTCACGCCGCCATCGCAGCGCAAAGCGCGCCAAGTTCCTCGGTACTGAAGTGACCACCGCGGCGACACGACGAGTGCAAATGCGGCGACAGCGAAAGCCACCGCTGCGCATTCACCGAGCGAACGCCGCCACCCGGAATCACTTCGATGGGCTCACGCCCGACACGCGCCGACTCGCTCCGTGCGCACGCGACGTCCCGCGCGACTACCGCGATGCGCTCATCCAGCGTCGACACCGACGCATCCCAGCCGAGTACCCCAGCGGTAATGAAGCGCGTGAACCCAAGCGTGGTCAGATCGCGCATGCCGCGTTCACGGTCGACCAGCAGGTCGAAGGTGCGCAAGAATGCAGCAACCAGGCCGAGCGAACGCGCGTGATCGATCAGCCGTGCGTTCGCTTCGATGTCGACAAACCCATCAGCCGTCAACAGCGACACGCCCACGGAGTGCGCACCTGCGGCGGCAGCAGCATCGATTTCACGCAGGCAAAGGTCCATCAATTTTCGCGTCGTCGTAAATGCCGCCACATCGAGTGATCGGCGGCAGCCGGCATACTCGGGGCGAATCATCGCCACGATGGTGCATGGTGTTCCATTGACCAGATCACGGCATGCGCGCACGAGATCCATTTTCGGTGTCCAACCCTCGGTCGCGAGATCATGGCAGACTTCAAGCCGCGTGGCCATCGGTGCGGCCAGACGCGCGGCTTCAATCGAGTCGATGGGGACTTCAAGCGTCTGTTTCGTGTGCATGCGTTACTCTTTGGGCTTCGATGTGCTGCGGATGGGACACGAGTGCGGCAGCTCACGCCTTATACCTGAGGGAGAAGTGGACCGGCAAAGCGATTTCGTGCGCACTTGACTGGATGCACATCTCAAAGATCTGGTGCACCGTCGTCCGTCTGTTTCTGGCCATCGGCATCGGCTGCGTGTGCACACTTGGTTGCGCGCCTGGCTTGGCGATCGCGCGGTCCGCACAACGACCACCGCCTCCACCCGCGTTGCATCCTTCCGTCCCGCTCGCGGAACTTCGGTGCGGGCAGTACAACGTCGGTGTCGATGTCGTCGAGGCAACCATAGAACAACCACTCCGTGATGCATGGAATGGCGCCGGCGGCGGAGAGGCAGGGCGCAATGCCGTGGATGCACTGCTCAGACGAAAGGCAGTACCGGTGGTCATCGGCCCGAATGGGCAACTGCACCTTGTCGACGGTCATCATCATGCCACAGCGATTCACAGAGTTGCCACAGATCCTGCGTACGGGCCCCGGTTCCCCGACTATGTCTATGTCTACGTGATTGACGATCTCAGCGCGTACTCCGGTCAAGAGTTCTGGACAAAGATGCTCGAGGGTGGCCCCGTACGCAACGAGGACTGCGAGAAGATCGGCACGCTGCACCACCAATACCTGTGGCCGTATGACCGCGGCGTGCTTCAGGACCCGAGTGTCAATCCACCCCCAACGGTCCCACACTTGACCGATGACATTCTGAGATCGATTTCGGAATGGGCCCGAATCGCGAAGGGATACAGAGATGTTGAGGACTGGGAAAAGCACCACCGTAGATATCTCTTTTTCCTGGAGTTCTTTTTTGCGAACTACCTCCGCGACCTCGTGTACTTGCAGGGCGGGGACTGGGAGCACCGCGGCGGCAACGCCAAAGCGAAGCACATCTTCAAGATCGAGAGTGGCGAGACCGCGCAAGATGCAACGGAGCGCCTCGTGGCCACCGCCGCACTGAGTTGCCGTGACCCCGGGGCGCTCAAACTTCCTGGCTGGACTTGGGCCGCAGACGTCAATGCCGACGGCAGAGTCGACGGCGATGACTTTGCGCTGTTGCTGTCAGCATGGGACACAGGGGTATCGAGTCGGTATCGCATGCCCACGAGCGACATCAATCAGAACGGCCACATCGGTGTCAACGACATCGCGCAGGTCATCGAGAAGTGGGGACTCAGTACCGACAAGTAAATCGGCTTGGGCGCGATCCGTGCACCCTGCTGGACCTGTCGGGCCTATCGGGGAGAGGGGAACCCATGGAGCAGTACCCCCAAAGCTGTGAGAAACAAGCACAAGACTCAGAAACATCAAAAAAAATGCTCCGCCAGTGGCGCCCACTTGCAGGACGGGGGCTCACACCGAAAACCTAAAGTGAACAAGTGCGTTTGAGTTCGTGCATTTGGGTTGTAGAGTCCTCTCGACACTTGATGCCAATTTCCAAGATCCCATTCGCGTTCGCCATGGCAGGCATCGCCTGCGCGCTGTCGTTCGAGCGCGATTGCCAGGCCCAGATTGTGCGCACGGAGACCGTCGCGCCCGTCGCAGCGAATCCCGCTGTGAGCGGCTGGCTCGCATCGCACCTAGTCGCCTACGCCCCGGACATCACGCAGCGCAATCAGTTGTTCCTGTTCCTGCACGGCATGGGCGGCAGCGGAGGCGCCGCGAGCGAGTTGGTCAAGACTGCTGCGGGACTCGGCTTCCACGCCGTTGGGTTGACCTACCCCAACGATTGGAGTCCGTTCAATCTTTGCTCGGGCAATCCGAACTGTCCCGAGGCGATTCGACGCGAGATCCTGGACGGCGTCGACCGTTCGTCTCTCGTCACTGTTCCGGCAGCTGATTGCATCACGGCTCGGCTTCAATCCCTGCTTGCGTATCTGAACACGCGTCATCCGGACGAGGGCTGGCTGCAGTACGTGAACGGCAATGCGATCGCGTGGGACCGGATCGTTGTGTGGGGACACTCGCAAGGCGGTGGGAACGCCGGAGTGATCGCGCGTCATCTTCCAATCGCAAGGCTGTGCACATCAGCGCCGGCAGCCGACGGCGGTACGGGCAACCCAGCCGCATGGTGGAGCGGCGGTGTCACGCCCGGCGAGCGCTGCTTCGGCTTCTGCCACACGCTCGATGCGCTCACCACCAAGGTCGCGTTCTGGAACGCAATCGGGATGGGTGCTTACGGAGCGGTCGTCGACGTCGCCGGCACAGTTCCGCCCTTTGGCGACACGCACATGCTTTCGACCTCGGTCGAACCTGCGGTCGCCGGTCAGTATCACAACAGCGTGGCAATGGATGCGACCACACCGAGGGACGCCAACAATCAGCCGGTGTACAAGCCCGTCTGGCAGTACATGATGGTGGGCAGTGGAGGAGGAGGACAAGGGGGATCGTTCTGGGACGATGTGCCGTTTGCCACGGTTGCGACGACCACAGGCACCGCCACGCTGCGCATGGATATCTACCAAGCAAACTCGGGCGAAGGCCCGCGTCCCGTGCTGGTGTGGATCCACGGCGGCGGCTGGCAGAGCGGAAGCCACAACCAGACGCCGCTCATGGCGCTCGCGCTTCGTGACTCGGGCGTCACTGTCGCAAGCATCGACTACCGACTGAGCGATCAGGCAGTCTTCCCCGCACAACTCCACGACTGCAAGGGGGCCATCCGCTTCCTGCGGGCGAACGCTTCGACGTACGGCATCGATCCAAGTCGCATCGCCGTCTGGGGAAGCTCGGCCGGCGGTCATCTGGCGGCGCTCGTCGCGACGACCGGCGGCATCGCGCGACTCGAGGGCGACAGCGGCGGAAACCTCGATGTGAGCAGCCGCGTGCAGGTCGGTGCGACGTTCTTCGGCCCCACGGACCTCCTCTTCATGGAGCCCGATTGCGATGCGCAGTCGATCGGCTGCGGGGTGAACCACGATGTGCCGACTTCTCCCGAGTCGAAACTGATCGGCGTCACAGGATCCGGTCAGGGAATCGGCTGGCTCCGGGCGAACATCGCCAACCCGGCTTCGCCGTTCCCGCAGCTGATCGCGCTCGTTCACGATGCGAATCCCGTCACGCATGCGGACTCGAGCGATCCACCGCTCTACATCGCACACGGTGCGCTCGACACCGTGGTTCCCTTGCGCCAGAGTGAACGACTGCGCGATGCCGCGGTGGATGCCGCGGTGGAGCAAGTCTTCGTCGTCGTGCCCGATGCTGGTCATGGGGCCCTCGGTACGAGCGCGAACGAAGCAGCGTCGGCGTGGATTCTCAATCAGCTCATCTCGGCGCCAGGATGTACCTCCGATCTGGACCTCGACGGCGTGGTCTCCGCGAGCGACCTTGCTCGGATCCTTGCCGCATGGGGGCCGTGCAGTCCGACCTGCACTGCTGATCTCAACGGGGACTCCATCGTGAACGGCTCGGACATCGCCGTGCTGCTGAGTTCTTGGGGGCAGTGCCCCTAAGTCCGCTGGCAACGAAGAAACATCGGCCGAGCCATCCATCCATCGGCCCCGCCTCAGCGGATTCCTTCACGAAGCGGAACGCGCCGAGCGCGCCAAAGGGGTCGAGGGCCGATTTCTTCGAACCCACGAGATCGGGGTCCCGATCGAAACGGGTGCGCAACAGGAGTTCGGTTGAGTACGGACGCCCCGACTCGCCGAGGGGGTCGCCGTTCCCCGCAGGGAATAGGTTTCTTTGATTTTTTTGCCAAAGCCCTTGCTATTGTCGCAGAGTATGATACAATACACATCATGCTCACGATCTCGCTCGCCAGTCCCGTCCCGATCCACGACCAGCTCGTGGTCGGTCTGCGTGGGCTCATCGCCTCGGGAAAGCTCGCCGAGGGCGATGAAC
>Ga0194122_10003326_pt1 | contig 16557 bp, 12 predicted proteins | sample TA2MahCa10mmetaG_FD_155487 | JGI IMG/M metagenome (GOLD analysis project Ga0194122, IMG submission 155487) | Freshwater microbial communities from Lake Tanganyika, Tanzania - TA2015021 Mahale Deep Cast 10m | ecosystem: Environmental > Aquatic > Freshwater > Lake | place: Tanzania: Lake... | reverse complement strand
GTGGCGTGTCTTACAACATGGACTGGGACGGTATCTGGCAGGCGGCCTCCACAGTCAATGATTCCGGTTGGCAGGCCGAGATCGCGATCCCCTTCAAGACGCTGTCCTTCGATCGTAATGCAGACACTTGGGGAATCAATCTGATCCGCTCCATCCGCCGCAAGCGTGAGGACGTCGCTTGGTCACAGCGCGATCGGCGCGTTACATTGGATGTGAGCGGTGAGATCCGCGGTATGCGGGGTCGTGATCAGGGCCGTGGTCTCGACCTTGTGGCCTCGGCGTCGGTCAGCGAGCGCGAGAACTTCATCTCCAAGAGCTCGAGTGGTATCGCCAAACCGTCGCTTGACGCGTTTTGGCGTATCACGCCCTCGCTTGTTGGTGCGCTCACACTTAATACTGACTTTTCAGCTACCGACGTCGACGATCGGCAGGTCAATCTCACAAGATTTTCACTGTTTTTTCCTGAGAAGCGCGATTTCTTTCTCGAGGACAGCGAAATCTTCGAGTTCGGCGGTTTGACGCAAAATGGCCGACCTTTTTTTTCGCGCACCATTGGCCTCTCGGCTAGCGGACAACCGATTGATCTTGAGGCAGGGGCCCGGCTCACCGGTAAGATCGGGCGAAATTCTTTGGGCCTAATCGCTGTACGCCAACAATCAGTTGGTAGTTTTGCTGCTGAGAATTTTTTCGTGGCTCGCGGGTATCGCAGTTTCGGCGAACAGTCAACGATTGGCGGCATCATTACCTCCGGCGATCCATCTGGTAGCGGTAACAACACGCTGTACGGCGTCGATCTCGCACTGCGCGATCAGCGCCGTTTTGGCGGACTCGTCGAGGCGCGTGCCTGGATGCAGCAGTCCTCCACGCCTGGACGCCGGAGTGACGAGGGCGCCTGGGGCGCATCGCTCGTCTGGCCGAACGATCGTATCGAGGCATTGCTGTCTTATAGCGACATTGGCCGGGATTTCCGCCCGGCGCTCGGCTTTACCAATCGAACCGGTATCGCCGAATTTCTGGGTGGCTATCGCTATCGACACCGATTCGCGAAAGGCGGATTGCTGCGCAGCTGGCGTCACGGTATCGAGGCCACTGAGGTCAGGGACGACGCGGGTCGACTCGAGTCACGCCGCTTTGAGATCATGCCGTTTTCTTTGGATAATCAGCCCGGTGACATTCTCTCGATGGGTCTGGAACGTCAGACCGAAGTCATTGGTCGCCCCTTCGTCCTTCCCGGCGGCGCGCTCGTTCCGGTTGGTCGCTACGACTTCGATCGTATAAGTCTCTATGGACAAACGGCAGGCTTTCGGCCACTGGCTCTCAACTGGGACTTGGGCACTGGCGATTTTTATGACGGGACGCGGGATGACGCGCGAGTTGGCATCAATTGGCGACCCAACCGACACTGGGCGCTGGGGACGACTTTTCAGGCGAATCGTCTCGCGTTGCAGCGCCGCGATTTCACGACCCGCGTCTGGTCCTTGAACGCCAATTATGCGTTCAACGTTCGCTGGGCCTGGCTCAGCGTCGCGCAGTACGACAACGTTTCGAAACGTATAGGACTCAACAGTCGCTTACGTTGGTGGCCTACCCAAGGGCAGGTGGCGTATCTCGTCGTCAATTACGACTGGCGCGAGGATACACGCGGCGACTTCCAGCCGTTTCTCGCCGAAACCACAGTGAAGTTCACTTACACATTTCGCTACTGACCTCGGGCTTCAGTTCTTCTCGACCGTGTAGACAATTTCTGCACTCGATTCTTTCCCGGTCTCGGTACGTAAGGTCCAGCGATCATTGATACTATAGCGCAACTTCAAAGTATTGATCGCCTCTGCGAGCGAGACACCATAGCTCGCATAGAGTCGGCTCGACAGATATTTACCAAACACCAGTGAGGTTTCGTTGGCAAGATTCTGCTCAATGCCGACGTCCTCGATACCGATACGCTGACCGAGCTGCTGCGCGAGAATCGCGCCACCTTGCGCGAGAATTGCATCGCGGCCGCTGCTCGCAATGTTACTGCTCTGTGCGGTTTCCAGGGTTCCACCCGCCAAAATGAGCGATACCACCTGCGATTGTGGCAGTGAAGGCTCCGAGAAAAAGGTCATCCGTGGTTCGCGCAAGGTACCGCGGACATTGACACCGGCCTTCACATCCGGAAATTCCTTGGTCGCACGCAGATCCACGCCTGGATCGCCGAGTAGACCGCCCGAAAAGATCAATCGACCACGCTCGATATCCAGGCGTCTGCCGAGTGCTGCATACTTACCCTCAGCAATTCCGAGCTCGCCTGAGCCGCGGCTGACGCCGTCGGCGGAGGTGATGACATTGAGCGCTCCGGCGAGCCGTCCCGAAAGTCCGAAGGAGTCGAGATTCACGCGATCCCCGAGCGTCAAGCGCAGATTGCTCGATACGCGAAAAGACGACTGTGGATCGCGAGGCTTGGCGCTTACGAGTGTTTCGTCCGCTGACGTCAGTGTCGCGCTAGTCAGGTCGGCAGGCGCGATTCTGGCCTCGGGAATATTCACCGTACCGGTTGCCGCCAGATCGCGACCAGCCACTTTAAAGCGCAGGTCGGGCGAAGCGGTGATACGAGCCTCGGGCACATCGATCATCAATAAATTCTCGCCGCGGAGTTGCAGTTGGCCGTAAGGCTGGCCACCGCGCCAGGCGAGCTCGGCGTTCGCGTCGATGCGTCCTTTACCGGCGCGCGCCGAGGACTCGAGCACGAAACCGTTTTCGAGCAAACGCGCCTCGGCGCGAATATCGCGCAATGCGAGATTGAGCTGATAAAAATCGAGCTCACCGCTCTCGAGGCGCAGCACCCCATTGACGAGCGGCGTACCCAAGGTACCGCCCACGATCAAATCAAGTGACAGCTCGCCTGCCGAGCGATCGATTTCCGGCACATAGAGGTAAAGCAGAGCGAGCGCGGTGGAGTCGACGCGCAGGGTCGCCGTCAACGGCATGTCTTGCCAGCGCTCGCCGTACGCCGCGCCGCCCGCTGCGGCGCGAGTCGCGCGCAGTTCACCGCGCGCTCGGCCACGCTCATCGGCTGCGACTTCAAGCTTACCGTCTATTCCGGCATCGTTCGATTCGAGTAGCAAAGATCCAGAACCTAGCGGTATCAGATCGCGTTTGTTGCCCGCGCGCTGCCGGAGCAGGACCGCGTCAGCGAAATCGGCACGCACGCTACCGCGTGCGATGCCATTGTTCATTGCACGCAGATTGATCCTGGCATTCAGCGAGCCTTGATACTCAGCTCGCGCAGCAGGTCGCGGCAGCAAGCTTGCGATGGGCAGTTTGGAGACGGCCGCCTCGAGCTTCCAGTCGTCGTCTTCCCAAGTACCCGATCCGCAGATAGTCGTAAGTGCCGTCAACAGGGAATCTTTGGTGCCGCGCAGGCAGAACGAGTCCAGGCGCATCGATTGAGTCGTCAGGCGCATGCCGAGGGGTTGTTCCAGCGACATTCCGAAGTTATCGTCGAAGCGCAGCGCTAATTCCGACCAACGCTGCTGCCAGCCCTCGGAAGTAAAACTTGCTGTACCGCGCATCACAGCGGACAAATCTTTGCCCGAGATATTGACCGCGAGCGTATGTGATCCGCTGTGGCCGGCGATATCGAGTACCACGCGGTCTGCCTGACGGCCGACGGCATGGACGTCCTCGGCCTCGACATGGGCTCGTGCCGTAGCATTGGCGCCGCCGCTCGGGTCAAGATCGATGTCTGCGACGAGGCGGCCGATGTCGACACCGCCGAGCGCGAGTTCGCTGCCCCGCGCTTCGAGGCGAACTAGCATCGCCGTCGGGGTGCCGCGCAGCTTTCCGGTCGCGCTCAGGCGACCCTTGCCGCCTTCGGCAAGTACGCCGAGATCCTGCGCATCGATTTTGAAATCGAAGTCGTTACGTTGAGGCGAGAGGCTACCGTCGAGAGCAAGACGCAGGCCGCCTGCCGAGACATCGACTTTGCGCAGTTGTAACTTGTCGCCGGCAATGGTCAGTCGACCCGAGCCGCGGGCGGCTGTACCACGCAGGCGTCCGTTCACGCGCTGCACTTCGACATCGATAACCCCGCGCGCATCGAAGCCCTTTCCTCGGGCATCGAGTTGGAAATCTATTTTTCCGGGCAAGCCCGCGCGCCATTGCGCAGGATCGATGCCACGGACGGCGCCATTGAGTTGCCAGCGTTCCGCTGGACGCCAAGCGAACTCACCTTTGAGGTCGGCGACTCCGCCGAGAGTGCGAGCGAGAACACGCGAGATCGCGAATTTGCCGGGGATCAGTGTACCCGTGATCTCGGCATCGAGCAGCGGCAGGGCGGCGATCTTCGCCGGGCCGCGTGCCGTGACCGCGTACGAGCCAAGACCCTCGAAGCTAAAGTCGCCGTGATCACTGGCGATCGATGGCGTGATGTCATTTAACGGCCAACGGAATTTTTGCCAGCGACCTTGCAGCTCGAGATCGGGACCTGCATCGGTAAAAGTAATAGTGCCTGCGGCATCGACTTCGGTTCCGGAACCTGGATGACTGAGCCCAATTTTTTTCGCCTTGATCACGCCCAGCGAGTAGCGACCATCGAGGTCGACATCCAGCGGACCCGCTGCAAGGCCCGGTGGGAGCAGACGACCTTTGGCGCGATAGCCATTGCGATCGATCGTCAGGGCGAGCTCACCAAAGATCAGCCCGAGCGCCGCTGCGCCACCGAATTCCTGCAGATCGACATTACTGACTTTGGCTTTGGCCCGCACGCCCCACGGCGACAGCAATCGCATCTTCCCTTCGTCGATATTTACGTCGAAGGGTTCGCGCAGTGTCGCATCGAAGCGCGCCTCTTCGAGATCGCCGTCGAACTCCGCTTTCGCGAGCCAGGTTGGGCCGCGCTTTGGCTGAAAGCGCGCAGTTGCTCGACCCTCGAGCCCGAGTGGCAGCGCTGCACTCAGCACGCCATCGGCCTGTAGCTGCAGGTTTCCAAGGTGAGTGGACAGCGTACGAATCGAGATGGTCGAACTGCGCAGCAGACCGTCGAGGTTAGTGTCGCGAAGCTCCACGGCGTTACCGGTGAGTGGGTGAATCATAATCAATGGTAACGACACCGCTCGCGCCTCTACGGTGAGTAGTTGTGGCAGAAAGCGCGGCGGCTTGGTCGGCGGCGGACGATCGCGGGGCTGCTGGTCGATCTCGATGCGACCAACGCGAAATTCGCGCATCTCGACTGCTTGCCAAAGCAGGGGCAACAGGTCGATCCGCATGCGGATGTCGCGCAGACGGATGTGAGCGATATCATGCTCGATATCGATCGCACCGATCTGCATGCCGTCTGCGAGGCTGCCATGCACGTCGCGGATCGCGAAGCGCTCGATGGTGCCGAACCGAGGCGGAATCTTCGCTACAGTAAAACGCAGTACGGATTCGGAGTGCCCGAGCAGCCAGAGTGCGACCAGGGGCAGCACGAGCAGTAATAGCACAGCGCCAACAATGAGGGTTGTACGACGCCGCATAAGATCAGAGCTTCGGTGAGAAGTTCAGGTGGAGCCGTGGGCCCGGCAGGCGATCAAAGTTTTTGTCGAGTGCGCACCGCGGATCGGGAGTGACGCTGCGACAGACTGGATTGGTCAGTGGCTGTGCGAGATCGATGCCGAGAGTCACGATTGGCAGCCGCAGTCGCAGACCGATGCCTGCCGAGTATTGTACGGGATCACCAAAATCGTCGAAGGCGTTACCGGTATCGACAAATGCCGCGATTCCGAGATTACGCGGCAGGTCGCGGATGACCTCGGCGGTTGCCGTAAATAAGTGTCGCCCGCCCACCTTCGCGCTACCGGCCTCGATCGGTGACAAATCATTGAAGCCGAAGCCGCGCACACTGCGATCACCGCCGGCAAAGAAACGCTCGGTACCCGGCAGGGCGGCAGTATTTGAGACCAGTGTGGCGCCTAACTGGCCACGTATGAACAAATGCCAGCGCGGACCGAGATCGAATACCCGCTCGGCTTCCAGCCGGAGCTGAAAATAACTTTCTTCGGCACCGAGCGCCGTGGCCGAGCCGCGTAACTCGGCGTAAAGCGCACGCGAAAACAACGCTTCACCGAGATAGCCACGCGGTACCGACGAATAACTGATACCCGGAATCACCAGCGTCGTGGCGTCTTCGAAACTCGGTTGGTTGAGCGCCTCGCGCGTGATGGTGCGCACACGACTCAAGGACGCGAACATTACGCGCTGCCACTTGCCGTCGACCTGAGTAATCGACGGCTGAAAGCGCGTGGTGCGCGTATCGAGGTCGCCAAGTTCGTCGCGTGCATAACGAAACTCGAAGCCCAACCTTTCCAGGGCCGGATCACCGATCGGTAGGATGTATCGGGCCTCGACCGATTGTTCGATCTGCGCTGCCTTAACTTCGGCGCGTAGCCGATGACCGCGGTCATTGAGGCGGCGATTTTCCCAAGTCAGCGTACCGCGTACCTTACTGTCGGTGGCATAGCCAACACCCGTCGAGTACCGGTTACGCCGATTGGGTTCGGTACGGATGCTGATGGGAATGCTACGTAAGGCGTGATCTGGGTCACCCGCAAGTACTTCGACCGTCGAAAAATATTGACTGTCATCGAGTGCGAATTGCGTGCGCAGCAGTTGTTGCGCATCGAAGGGCGCAGACTCTTGGTAACGCAGGAAGCGACGCAGCAAGTCCTCGTCCAGCGAGCGCTGCTCGATAGTCGTCTTACCGAAGGTGTATCGGTCGCCGGTTTGCATGGCGAGTCTAACGGATGCCGAGCGCTTCGTCGGATCGATTAATAATTCGCTGACCTTGAGCTGCGCATCGACATAACCGAGCGTTGAAGCGGCACGTTGCAGATTATCTTTGACGGTATCGTAGGCGACATGCTGTAACCGATCGCCTCGGCGCAGCGTCGAGCTCGCGAGGATCTCTCTGAATACGGGATCTTCCTTGCCAGCACCGCTCACTTCGAGCTCGACGCCATCGAGTATCACCGGCTGGCCTGGTTCGATGCGGATGCGCGCTCTCCACCGATTCTCACTGACTTTCTCGATCGATGAGGTGACGGTCGCCTCGTAGTAACCAAAGGGTCGCAGCGCATTCGCAGCCTCACGTTCGGCCCGCTCCTGCAGACGCTCCACGAGAGCCTGATCGAGATCATCGCGGTTGCGGTATCGTTCGAGACTCAAAAAATTGAGTACGTTTCGCCGCAGTGCACCGTCGACGCCGCTAATCTCTATGTCGATATTGGCGCGCGCCCGCGCACCGATGACGAGGACGCCGACCAGACAGAGCAGCCACCAAGACTTCTTGCGGTTCATGCGGAGCGGATTTTCCTGGACGCTGGATAACCGCTCGATTCTACCCGCTCACACCCATTCGTCGGCGCGAAGGAGCCAGTTCGCCGCCGCCGTCGGTTGACCCGCCATATCGAAACTGCGCTCCTCGATATCCACGGCACCGTCGTGGCCTAGTAGCAGCATGGTGGAACAGCGCGTCCCCTAATCACCGTGCTGTACGACGCCGGCCGACGGCTGCAGTCCCCCCTTCGCACTGAGATCCGTTTACGGCAGATCGATCGGTCGCGAGCACTCACGGTCGGCAAGCGCCGCCCGCAGCGGCGTCGGATCGGGCGTTTGGGTCGGGCTCGGCGCTGCCGCCAGCCAGCTCTCGAGCGCGGCGTGAAGTTGGCGAACTTTTGGCCAAGGTGTGCCGAGCACATGGTTCTCAGCGTATGCACGCCGGGTTCCAGTCGCCGTTCAAAAGGCTCGACGCGGTTGGTCGCGTACCAGAGATGTGGCGCGTCGACGAGCCGCAGGTTGAAACCTACGTAGCCCAACGAATCACCGGCCAGTTACTCGAGGTGTCCAGCGGGCTCCTGTTACATCCCCGGAAAATCGCTGACCAGTCCCGAGGGTCGGTGCGTTGCGACGTGGTCGAGCGAGTTCACGGTAGTTGGTGACCAGCCCCATGCGGCGGTTGCGGTCGATGCTGCACCAGGTGCCACCGGCCTGCAAATCACCGCTGGCGAGGATTACGCTGCGTTCCGCCCAAGGTCCGAGCGACGCATTCCCGCGGGCACGAAATTCATCGCGATTGGCGATCACGATCGCGCGGTACCGCAGGTACACGTTCAAGGCAATGGCGGCGAGGCACGTTATTATTGACGTCCCTGTAGCGTTGCATCGCGTACGGCAGCCTGTGGGAACGCCGTGAGCCGCGGTTACTCAGCGGTTTACGGCGCCGCTCCCACTGTGCGTCACGACGCTACACAACGGCGTGGGCCAATCCGCATCGAACCAGTTTTCGATCAGCCGATACGAGATTGATGTGGAGGGCGGCAGAATAACAGCACCTGCTGCAATCTCGTCTCGCGTGAACCAACGCGCATCTTCGAGTTCGCTGCTGCCGCTTACGACCGAGTCCGGCGTGGCACTCGCCATGAAGCCGAGCATCAAAGAAGAAGGGAAGGGCCATGGCTGCGAGGAGTGATAGTCGCTGACAGTAATGCTCACGCCGGTTTCTTCGAGTACCTCGCGGGCGACGGCATCTTCGAGACTTTCGCCAGGTTCGACGAAGCCGGCGATTGTGGAATAACGATTCTTTGGCCAACTCGCCTGACGTCCGAGCAGTGCGCGTTCGCCATCACTGACCAGCACGATGATCGCCGGATCGATGCGTGGGAAAAACTCAGCGGCACATACAGAGCTACGACATTGCATCACGTGGCCGGCACGAAGCGGCCGTGTCGGTGTGCCGCAGACACCGCAGTGCCGATGTCGCTGCTGCCAGTAACTTAGCGCACGCGCATAGGCGAGCAGACCGGCTTCTTCGCCGTCTAGGGAAGGAGCCAGCGGCCGTAATTCTTCGAAGCGAATACGAGCGGCGTCGGTGTCGGCATCGTCGCCTAGCTGCACCATGACGCAGCGCCGTTCGCGAAACCAACCAAGCAGTACCAGTGATTCGTCGGGGGTAGTTCGTGCAAGGCTGTGTTGATGATCGACGAAGGCCGCCATCGGGGGATCGCCCGAAACGCCGAGTGCAGTGCCACGAATCGGCAGGAACAAAGTCCCAGCATCAGCGCGGGCGGCTTGCAACCAGTCGGGATCCTCGCGCAACTCGACGCGACGATCCAAATAGGGACCGGCGAGGAAATTGGTGGCAGATCGTTCGGAGGATGACGGCATTGGCGCTGGCCCGTGACCGCGCGGCAACGGTTGCGACCACCCGGACAGGGGGAGTCGCCGTTGTCAGACTTTTGCGGCCGTCGGCAGTTTAGCAGCGTCGGCCGCTGACTCGGTCGTTGCTCGCGGGCTGCGACCGGGTACCGGATTTTTGGGTTTGTCGGGAATAGCCGCCTCGCACACCCGGCTGAGCGGCTCACGCAGCTTAATCGCCTAGACGATGCTCAAGGCCTCGCAGGCAGGGCAGAACTTAGGCGGATCTCCTTGCCGGCAATCAGCGCCTTAGCGAGAAATGCCGCGTGCTCGAAGTCGATGCGGGTTTGTGGCACGACGCGTCGATAAGCCTCGTGGCTGTTGCAGAGCACGGGCCCGCGCGAAATGGTAGAAATTTTGCGGGTGGCAGCTGGATTCGGTTGGTCGGCCACGACGCCAAACAGCAACAAGATGGAGGTGAGCGTGTGGGACTCGGCACCGACGACGCCTGGCCGCAGAAAGTAATTGATCTGCGCGGCGGGGTACCACGATGCCGTCGCAGGCCGGCACCCGGCTTGATGTACGAGCGAAACGGCTTGCGGACGCGGTCGTCGCTGAGCCCTATCCAATAGCGGATGGATTGGGTGCGTGCTTCATGCTGCGATAGGCGCAGGGAAATTTCGAGGCGCAAGCGGTCACGCTGGTAGCGGTCGTCGTTCAGGTGCATGGCCTCGTCTCCTGCGAGGTATCAAAAAAACTGCTATTTCGAGGGGGAAAATATCCCAAAAAAAAGCTGCGTTCCAAGCCGTCATAGGGGACTATTTCCGTGGACCAAAACGGAGGAATTCATAGTTAACAAAAAAACCCTCGAATCCCGAGACCGCTGCCCTTGTCACCACCGAAACCGACTTCTCGCGTAGCGTCGACCGCGAGATCATTCGACAAGTCGGTGGCATGAACCTGCGTGGTCTGCGCATCCTTTACGACACCCTCGCGGCATCGCGGGTCGTTTTGCTGCAAGCCGCCGCAGCGCTCAAGTCGGAATGGCTCGCCATCGAGGAGGCCGCGCTCGCTTCGGTCGTCGACGGTCCCTACCCGCTCTTCAACCTGTCGACTGATACCGCCTTCGCGTTGTGGCGGCGCGCTCAGGCGGACGTTACCCTGGCGCGCCTGCCTCCCGGTCTTTGCGAGGGACACGCTGGTCAGGGGTTCGCGCGGATCGTTTGCTATTTCGCTTGGCAGACGGCGCATTCGCGTCCCGCGGCGGTCTCGCTGCCGCTCGGATTGTCACTCGCCGGTTGCGAAGCCTTGCGCGCCCTCGAGCTGCCGCAGATCGACGAACTCGCCGAAACCGCCGAATCGCGCAGCCGTTGACCGCCGCTTCGCAGTTATCCGCCGTGCTATCTTCTTCGACCTGATGGAAGCACTCGCGGTCCGCGGTCTCGTCAAGCGATACCGCAATGGTGTCGAAGCCCTCAGGGGCATCGATCTGAGCGTCGCCGAAGGCGACTTTTTCGCTCTGCTCGGTCCGAACGGAGCAGGCAAGAGCACGATGATCGGTATCTGTACTTCGCTGGTAACCAAAACAGCAGGCAGCGTGCGGGTGTTTGGTCACGATCTCGACACCGATCTCGAAGCCGCCAAGGCCTGCATTGGTGTGGTGCCGCAAGAACTCAACCTCAATCAGTTCGAAACGCCTGAGACCATCGTCATTAATCAGGCGGGTTTTTACGGGATCCCGCGGCGTCTCGCACGCGAGCGCGCAGAAAAATACCTAACCAAACTCTCGCTCTGGGACAAGCGCAACAACATGGCGCGTACCTTGTCCGGAGGTATGAAGCGGCGACTCATGATTGCTCGGGCACTGGTGCACGAACCGCGATTGCTCATCCTCGATGAGCCCAGCGCGGGTGTGGACATCGAAATCCGTCGCTCGATGTGGGATTTCTTGCGCGAGCTCAACGCGGCAGGCACCACAATCATCTTGACGACGCACTATCTCGAAGAAGCCGAGACGCTCTGTCGTGACATCGCCATCATCGACCGCGGGCGTATTGCCGAGGCCGATCGCATGGATCGCTTGCTGCTGACACTGCAGGCTGAGTCCTTCGTGCTGAGCCTGCGCGATCCGGTGGCCAGCGTGCCCAAAGTCGCGGGCTACGACATCCGGCTCGTTGATCCGCAGAGGCTCGAAATCGAGGTCAGAAAAGACCGTGATCTCAACGATCTTTTCACCCGGCTTTCAGCCGATGGTGTGCACGTGGTCACCATGCGTAACAAAGTCAATCGGCTCGAAGAAATCTTCATGCGTCTGGTAGACAAATCGGGGGCTGCGGCATGAGCGCCGGTTTTGCCAGTGTTCGCTGGATCGGCTTTCAGACTATCGTGCTACGCGAGATCGGGCGCATTCTGCGCATTTGGGGTCAGACCATCGTGCCCTCGGCAGTCACAGCGGCGCTGTACTTCGTGATCTTCGGCAGTCTGATCGGTCGGCGTATCGGGCAGATGGACGGCGTCGATTACACTCAGTACATCGCCCCCGGCCTCATAATGATGGCGGTCATTACCAACGCCTATGCGAACGTCTCGTCGTCTTTCTTCGGCGCCAAGTTCCAGCGCTTTCTCGAAGAGATCTCCGTGTCGCCGCAACCCCACTGGATAATCATTGCGGGGTATACCGGCGGTGGCGTGTTGCGCGGCCTGCTGGTGGGTCTTGCGGTAACGGTGATTTCTTTGGTTTTTACGCGTCTGCCGATACATCATCTATTAGTGACGGTAGTGGCGGTGTTACTGACCGCTGTAGTATTTTCTTTGGCGGGCTTCATCAACGGTTTATTCGCCAAGAATTTCGACCAGGTGAACTGGATTCCTACCTTCATCCTCACGCCGCTCACTTATTTTGGGGGCGTTTTTTACTCCATCAATTTGCTACCGGAGTGGGCACGTACCTTGTCTTACGCCAACCCCGTTCTGCATATGGTTAACGCCTTTCGTTACGGCTTCCTTGGCCGCTCCGACGTCCAACTAGGTCTGGCGTTCGGCATCATGACCTTGGCGGCGCTAGCCTTGTTTGGCGTTGCGCTCTGGCTCATGGAGCGTGGCACCGGCCTGCGCGACTGAGGTCGCCGGGTCTGGCGCTCGTCCGCCACTCAACATGCACGAGCAATTCTACCCGCCGCGCTGGCTGAGCGGTGCGCACCTACAGTCGATCTTGCCGAGTTTGCCTGTGCGTCGAGTGTTGGTTGAGCGTCGCGCGCGTCCCTTGCTTACCGCAAGTCGCGAGTTGTTGCTCGATTGCGGGGACGGGGTCTGCTTGCAGGGGTTTTTCTCGGTGGCGCCGCCCACGATGAACGCAGTCACCAGGTCTCTTGTGGTGTTGCTGCACGGTTGGGAAGGCAGCGCTCGCTCGCTATACGTGCTGTCGTTGGCGCAGACATTGCACGAGCATGGCCATGATGTCGTCAGGCTCAACCTGCGCGATCATGGCGATACGCACCACCTTAATCGCGAGTTGTTCCACTCGTGTCGATTATCTGAGGTAGTGGGCGCAGTGAAACGGCTGCAGTTTCTGTTTCCATTGCATCGGCTTGTACTCGCCGGGTTTTCTTTGGGCGGTAATTTTATGCTGCGGGTAGCTGCAGACGCCGAGCGCGCCGATTTACGCATTGAGCACGCCTTTGGTGTGTCGCCGGTACTCGATCCGGCCGCCTGTCTGGATGCACTCGAAACTGGCTGGTCGCTCTATCACGACTATTTTGTGCGCAAGTGGCTGCGGTCGCTGCGTCTGAAGCAGCAGGCTTGGCCCGGGACCTTAGACTTCGGCGAATTATTTAAGTCGGGAGACCTGCGGGCGATGACGCGCGAGCTCGTTTTGCAGCACTCGGACTACGCCACAGTCGAAGAATACTTTCGCGGCTATGCTATCACCGAGGATCGACTCGCCGGTCTTCGCGTACCTGCTACGCTGATCACTGCTTTGGACGACCCCATCATCCCGGCCAAGGACCTCGCTCGATTGGCGCGACCACCGACCTTGCGGGTGATTACCACTACGACCGGCGGACATTGCGGATTTTTTGATTCTTTAAACGGCCCGGGCTGGGCGGATCGATTCATCCTGCGCTCGCTGGGAGCCACATCGGGGTCTGCTTGACCTAGAATCGGGTGATGCATCGACCCTTTCGCATGCGTGTCGTTTTGTTGCTGGCGCTGCTGCTCGCCGGCTGCGGTGAGCTGCAGGACTGGCGCAGTACGCAGCGGGCCGACACGCTCGAGGCTTACGAGGCCTTCGTCGAGCAGTATCCGCAGAGTCAGTACGTACCGGTTGCACAGCGGCGCCTCGCTGATCTCGTCGAGCAGCGCGATTGGTTGATCGCCACCGAGTCCGATACGGCCGAGAGCTACCGAGCCTTCATCAACAATTATCCGAAGGGACGTTGGATGCGCGAGGCGCGTGTGCGCCTGCAGAATTTTCTATCGACGCCCGGCGTGCTGGGCCCGGCGGCGATCGAACCGGTCGAGTCTCCAGAGCCGCCCGGCATGCTGCCGAACGCCCCGGCACCGATCGAGGACACGATGCCGGGCGGCGAGAAAGATGCGCATGCCAAAACGAGCGCCGACACGAGTGCCAATACGAGAGCCGAGACGAGTCCGAGCTCGCCGCCAGCCGCGCCGCTTGTTGCCGCACCTGCGGTCAACGTCGAGCCAGCGCCCGTCACCCATCGTATCCAGCTCGGAGCTTATTCGAGTCGCGAAAAGGCCCTCGAGGCTTGGCGAGAGGTGCGGGCCCGCCACGTCGAACTGCAGGGTCTGGTCTCGCAGGCCGTGCTCGGCTCGAACGGCAAGGTCGAGATCTATCGGCTACAGGCCAGTATCGCCAGCGAGGAGCGCGCACGCGAGATCTGCCGAGTGCTGCTCGCAGCGCGTCAGGGCTGCGTATACGTAACGCCAGGACGCTGATTTTCAGCTGCGCTGCGAATCATCGATCACCCGAGTATGTACGAAAATTTCTTTGGTCTGACCGAACCGCCATTTTCGATCACGCCCGACCCGCGCTATCTCTATCCCAGTGCGCGGCACACTGAGGCACTCGGCCATCTGTTCTATGGCGTGAGTGCGGCAGGGGGTTTCATCCAACTCACTGGTGAAGTGGGTACCGGTAAGACCACGGTAGTTCGCTCGCTACTCGCCCGCGCACCCGCCGATGTCGACATCGCGCTCATTCTCAATCCGCGGGTGACGGTTACCGAGTTCCTGCAGACGATTTGCGAGGAATTGGGCGTGGCCGTAACTGTCGATGATCGCAATAGCGTGAAATCTTTGGTCGATGCCTTGACAGCGCGGCTGCTCGAGGCTCATGCGGCGGGGCGGCGTGTCGCCGTACTGATTGACGAGGCGCATCTTCTGGAGCGCGATGTGCTCGAGCAGGTACGACTGCTGACGAACATCGAGACTGCGACTCGCAAGTTGCTGCAGGTGATCCTCATCGGCCAGCCAGAACTGAGCGATTTGCTCACCCGAGAAGACATGCGCCAAGTCGCACAGCGGATCACGGGTAGACTGCATCTCGATCCGCTGTATGCAGAGGAGACTGCCGCCTATGTTCGTCACCGTTTGCGAGTCGCCGGTGCCACCCAAGAAATCTTCACGCCGGCCGCACTGCGTGAATTGCATCGTCAGGGTCGGGGGTTGCCGCGTCTCGTCAACGTTATTGCCGACCGGGCAATGCTTGCGGCATTCGCGAGTGATCGCCACGAGATCAAACCCGCGATCGTGCGAGTGGCCGCAGCCGAGGTAGCCGGAACAACCCGACGCACGCGGCCATGGATTTGGCTGGCGATCGTGGCGACTGCGCTGGCGATTGCTAGCACCGCGTTGGTGTGGCTACGCTGACGAATTTCGCCGTACTGCCGTGCAAAGAAAACACGAGACCAATTTATGAAGATACCCTCGAATAGGCGCTACTCAGCAAGACTGTTTCTCTCGGTGATCGTAACGTGGTTAGTGATCGATACCGCGGTCGCCGCGCCTGCCACCGCCACGCCTACGACGAAAGAGGACGATTGGGTAGCGTTTGGGCGCGATCCCGGAGGCAGTCAGTACTCGCCGCTCGCGCAAATCGACGCCAACAATGTACGTAATTTGCGTCGGGCATGGACGCATCGCAGCGGCGATTTCATTGACGCACCCTCGCCTAAGGGATCTATATTGCAGGCAACCCCCGTGCATGTGAATGGAACGCTCTATTTCTGCACGCCGTTTAATCGGGTGTTTGCGCTCGATGCAGAAACCGGACGCGAGCGCTGGGTATTCGACCCGCATAGCCCTGATCCGCAGACGGGTCGTGAGGCCCTCAGCCCTCCGCGGACCACGGCCAGTCGCTGTCGCGGTGTTGCCTATTGGGACAGTGCCTTGACAGCTGACTCTCTGACAGCAGACCTGAAGAAATCAGCAGCCGAGACGCCGTGTCGGCGCCGCATCTTCAAGAATGGCGAAAACGCGCGTGTCTACGCGCTGGACGCTGATACTGGCGCTCTATGCGCCGATTTCGGCTCTGCAAAGGGACATCCCGGCTGGGCGTCGCATGCCGACTACGAAAATCACGGCGAAGGCGTCATGGCTTCATCTACCTCGCCGCCAGCCGTGTTGGGGGACATCGTGATCGCCGCGATGGCGGTCAATGATGGTATCGCCAACGCTAAGGACGGCATCGTGCGCGCTTTCGATGTCCGCAGTGGCGAGTTACGCTGGGAGTTCAACCCGATTCCGCCCGAGTTTCGCAGCCGAAGCGGGGCGGCGAACGTGTGGTCGACGATCAGCGTCGATGTGGCGAACAACCTCGTGTTTCTGCCCACCACGAGTCCATCGACCGACTACTACGGTGGCGGACGTCGTTTCGAGATGCCGTTAGCGAATGCCATTGTCGCGCTCGATGGCGCGACGGGCAAAGTCGTCTGGTCGCGACAAGTGGTCCGCCACGACTTGTTCGACTATGACCTCGTGAGTCATCCGCTGCTGGTCGACATCCGTCGCGATGGCCTTATCGTGCAGGCCGCCCTGCTACAGACAAAGATGGGTTGGCTGTACGGATTCGATCGTCTAACGGGCGAGCCGCTTTGGCCCATTGTTGATCGCGAGGTGCCAGCGAGTGATGTGCCGGGCGAGGCGGCTGCAGCGACGCAGCCAGTGCCGCAGGGTATGGCGCCCTTCGCCAGACAGACTCTGCAGCGCAAAGATTTGTTCGGCATCACGCCCCTCGATACGTATGCTTGCAGACGCCGTTTCGACGAGTTGCGCTACGAGGGCATGTACACGCCGCCCTCCGTTCGTGGCTCGATACTCTTTCCGTCGGCCTTGGGCGGGGGTAATTGGGGTGGCGCCGCGTACGATCCAGCGACCAACTCGCTG
>Ga0194122_10003322_pt1 | contig 16567 bp, 8 predicted proteins | sample TA2MahCa10mmetaG_FD_155487 | JGI IMG/M metagenome (GOLD analysis project Ga0194122, IMG submission 155487) | Freshwater microbial communities from Lake Tanganyika, Tanzania - TA2015021 Mahale Deep Cast 10m | ecosystem: Environmental > Aquatic > Freshwater > Lake | place: Tanzania: Lake... | reverse complement strand
CGTTGGGCCCGGGGTCCTGCGCGATGGGGAGCCGGCCAAACTCGCCGCCCCAGATGACGAGAGTGTCGTCAAGCAGGCCACGCTGCTTGAGATCCGCGACCAGCGCGGCGGCGGGCTTGTCGGTCTTGCCGCAAGCGTACTCCAGGCCCGTCCGCAGCTTGTTGTGGTTGTCCCAGATCTGACCCTCGATATAAATCTGCACCAGGCGCACTCCGCGTTCCACGAGGCGGCGGGCCATCAGGCAACGCTTTCCGTACGAGGCCGTTTTCTCGTCGTTCAGTCCGTAGGCCTCTTTTGTGGTGTCCGATTCCTTGGAGAGATCGAGCGCGTCACTGGCCTCGATCTGCATGCGTGCTGCTAACTCGTAGTTGGCGATACGGGCTTCGAGCTCGGCGTTGCCGGGATGGCGGTCCCGATGTGCGGCATCCATACGATGCAGCAGACTGCGCGAGAGATCGACGATTGTACCCGGCTCCGGATCCTTGCCGCGCAGGTTGAGAATCGGCGAACCCTCCGAACGAACGCGCGTACCCTGATAGACGGCGGGCAACCAGCCGGCCTGCCAATTTTGGATGAAATTGACGGGCGGACCCTTGGGATCGTCCAGCACGACATATGCCGGCAGATTCTGATTTTCCGAGCCGAGGCCGTAGACGATCCACGCGCCGAGAGACGGGCGCGTGGGCAGGATTCGGCCGCCGTGCATGAGGAAGAGTGCCGCCTCATGCGCCAGGTGCGTCGTGAACATGGATCGCACCACGGTGATGTCATCGGCCACTTTGCCAAGGTTGGGCAGCAGTTCCGAGATCGGAATGCCGGACTGCCCGTGCCGGGTGAATTTATAGGGCGACGGCATCAGGCCGCCGGTCTCGCGTACGGCGCGGACCTCGGCGGCAAGGTCGCGGCTGGGCGGCTGACCGGCGTACTTTTCCAGGATCGGCTTGGGGTCGAGAAGATCCAACTGGCTGGGCCCGCCGTTCATGAAGAGTTGAATTACCGCCTTGGCGCGCGGCGCCCGCTGCGGCGCTTTCGGTTTTAGGTCGTGCGCTTGCAAAAGCGAAGCCATCGCCGTACCCATCAGGCCATCGGAGAACCGGTTAAAGAAGTCGCGTCGTGTTGGCATGGCTAGTCGAGATACAGAAATTCGGCGGAGTTGATGAGCGCATGGCAAAGCGTCTCCATGGCGCCACGGCGGCGGCCTTCGGGTTGCTGTGCCCAGGCTTCTGTCAAGCGTGCGAGCGTCGCCCGCGCGTCCTCCCGCTCCTGCCCGGTAGGACGGCGGCCCAGCGCGAGCAGGTAGGCGGTATCGACATCGCCCTCTAGAATTCGCGCGGCCATATGGCGGGCGTTTTCATGGACGAGATCGCTATTGAGCAAGTGCAGCGACTGGGACGAGACAACGGACTGTCCGCGCTGCACGCAGTTCGGATTCATGAACGGCAGGTCGAAGGTCTCCAACAGTGACAATGGCTGGGTCCGCTTCTGTGTCACGTATACGCTGCGGCGCCGGCTCTCGGTGATCACTTCGCCGTCGGGCTGCTGCTTCAGCGGGTCGGGCACGCCGAACTGTTTGTCATCCAGGCGGCCGGCGATGGCGAGAATGGCGTCGCGCACGGACTCGGCGTCGATGCGGCGCAGACGTGGCTGCCGGTACGCGCCGGACATCATGATGAGCTTGTTCATGGCTTTGACATCCCAGCCGGATTGCACGAATCGAACGGCAAGCCAGTCGAGCAGTTCCCGATTCGCGGGCGCCGCACCCATTTTCCCGAAGTTGCCGGGTGTGGATACCAGACCTGTTCCAAAGTGATGCTGCCAAATGCGGTTGACCATCACCCGGGCAGTGAGCGGATGTTTAGGGTCCGTCAACCATTTCGCCAATCCGAGCCGCCGCCCGGAGGAGTGCGAAACCGTGGCCGGTATGTACGGGTTCGTGTGCTGGGCGAGAACGGCCGGGATCCCGGCTTCCACTAAGGCGCCCGGCGTCGCCGAATCGCCCCGAAGCAGGACGCGCGCGGGAGGCGGCTCAGGACCCAGTTCGTAGAGAGCGCGGTAGAGCGGTGGAGGCTTTAGACTCTCTTGCTCTTTCCGGATCCGCTTCTCGATCGCTTCCTTCTCCTTCTTGAATTCCTCGAAGCGGCCGGCGAGTTCTTCGAGACGGACGCCATTCCGGCCTGTTTCGGCGGCGAATTTTTCGCGCCAAGGCTTTGCCTTTTCCTCGAGATCCGTTTCCATCGCCTTGATCCCGGCCTGAATCGGCGCGTTGTGGGCGACGATCGCGCCGTACTCCGGAATATTCTTGATCACCACGAAGCGCGTGTTGTTCTCGTCGCATTTGGCACCGACTCCTCCACACGGGTACTCACCGGGCAACCAGTGGAATGGATCGTAGGCGGGCGTGAGCATGGCGGCGAGGCGGTAGTAGTCCCGCGTGGGAAACGGATCGTACTTGTGATCGTGACAGCGGGCGCAACCGATGGAGAGTCCGAGCACCGCGGAGCCGAAGACCTCCAACTGGCCGGCGATCACGTCCATCCGTTCCGGGATGAAGTTCTGTTCGGTGCTGTTGGTGCCGTCGGGCGCCATGCGCCAAAAGCCGGTGGCGGCCAGGAGCTCCAGATCCGCTGGGTTGATCTTTTCGGCCCGGTAGTCGAAGAGTTCGTCGCCGGCGATCTGTTCGGTGAGGAAGCGGTCGAAAGGTTTGTTCGCGTTGAACGAGCGGATCACATAGTCCCGGAATCGCCAGGCGTTCTGCCGGCCCTTGTCGGAGTTGTTACCGCCTTCGCTATCGGCATAGCCCGTGGCATCGAGCCAATGGCGGCCCCAGCGCTCGCCATAACGGGGCGAGGCGAGAAGAGTGTCGATTAGCTTTTCGTAGTTGGGGTCTTTTTCGTAGGCGATCACCTGCTCGGGCGTTGGCGGCAGGCCGGTGAGATCGAAATAGGCCCGGCGCATGAGTTGCAGCGGTGAGGCCTGGGAGGAGGGCGGAATGAATTCGTCGATCGATTTTTGAGGTCCGGCGGCCGGAGTCTGGAATGACCAGAAGGTCGACGAGATGACGGGGACATGCGCCGGCTGTTCCAGGTCCGGCTTGGCTCCTTCGGCGATCCAACGTTTCACTTTCTCGAACTCGGAATCGGTGAGGCCCCGGACAGAAAACTGCTCCTGGAGTTTTGGCGGCGGCATCTCCTGGGCCGCAATGCGCTTGACCAGCAGGCTCGCGTCCGGATTTCCGGGGACGATGGCCGGCCCGTTCTTGCCGCCTTTCGTCAGCGACGCGAGCGTACGCAGGTCCAGGCCGGCCGACTTCTCGCGGCGGCCGTGGCACACCCAGCACTTGGCGCCAAGAATGGCCTGCACATCCCGCTCGGCTACCGGCGGTTGCGCGGTTTCACGCTCGATCCACACTCGTATCGCGGCGATCTCGGCGGGCCGCAGCTTGTTGGGCGTGGGAGGCATCTTGCCGGTCGACGCCAGACTCAACAGCAGGCTTTCGGTGGGTCGTCCGGCTACGGCGGCAGGTCCGGATTTGCCCCCTTTCAAAATGTCGGATTTCGACTCCAAAGAAAGGCCGGCCGTGCGCGCGGATGCGTTATGGCAGGACGTACAATTCGCGCGAAGAATGGCCTGTACTTCGTCGAAGCTGGCAGCGGCCAGCGGCAGGAACAGTGCGGTGATTCTGAGAATCGAAGCGATACCCATGAATATATATCAATTCCGGGGCGAGGCCGCGAAAATCGACTCGCCGTTATACCGCTGGCAGTTGCGCCTTCAACTCCTTCGCGAAATCGCGAAGCTTGGTCAGCAGGCGGTCGCCAAGGTCCTTGTTCCGATCGTAGCGGTCGTATTGTTCCGCCGGGTCGTCGTCCAGGTTGAACAACTCCGGCTTCGATTTGTCGAGACGCACCTTCCACGCGCCTTCCCGGTACGCTTCCAGAAACGGGCCGCGGAAGTAGAAATAGTTCTTGCGGGGCGACGCGGCACGGCCTTTCAGAAACTCCGACAGGTCGATGCCGTCATAGTGACGGTCCGTTGGAAGTGAAACTCCGGCGAGCGTGCAGACCGTGGGAAAGACATCGATCGTCGCGGCGATATCGGCGCTCACCTGCGCCGCCGGAATGGTGCCGGGAAAGCGAAAGATTCCGGGGACGCGCGGTCCGCCTTCGTAGGTGTTTCCCTTGTGGCCGCGCAGCAGGCTCTTAAAGCCCGTATGCCAGGGTTGATTCTCGTTCGCCAGCATGCGGGACGGCAAGTCGAGCCAGGGTCCGTTGTCGCTCATGAAGACGACCAGCGTGTTGTTGTCGATTTTTTGTTCCTTGAGCGTTTTTAGGATTTCGCCGGCCGACCAGTCGATGGTTTCGATGACGTCCCCATATAGCCCGGCCCTTGATGTGCCGAGCCGGCTGGAGGCCGAGATGGGCAGATGCGGCATGGCATACGGCAGATAGAGAAAAAACGGGTTTGCGCCACTGGCCTTGATGAACTTCACAGCCTCGTCCGTATAGCGCTCGGTGAGGGTGGCCTGACGGACGGGGTGCTCCACAGGTTCGGTGTTGCGGTAGAGTTTGAGCGGAACTTCGGTCTTAACGAAGGGCGGTTCCATGTCGTTGGAATAAAGCAACCCGAAGTAGGAGTCGAACCCGCGCGAAGTGGGCAGGTAGGCTTCCGGATTGTGGCCAAGGTGCCACTTGCCAATGGCCATGGTCCTGTACCCGTTCGCCTTCAAATGCTGCGAGAGCAGAATCTCCGAGAGCGGCAAGCCGTTCTTCGAGTCCGGCCCAAGATTGTTCGGCAAGCCGGCCCGTAAAGGGTACCGGCCGGTGAGCAGACCGACGCGCGACGGTGTACAGAACGGCGCGGCCGCGTAGAAGGATGTACACCGAAGCCCCTCCGCCGCCATGCGATCCAGGTTTGGCGTCCGGATGGTCGGGTGGCCGTAGCAAGCCAGATCGCCGTACCCCATATCGTCGGCGAACAGCAGGATTACGTTGGGTTTGCGCCGCCGCGGCTGCGCGGCCGCGGCGCCGCAGGCGGACAGGAACGCTCGGCGGGAGATCACCAGTACAGTTTAAGCCCGCCCTGCATCTGACGCGCGGTGTTGGCCTGGTTCTGCACGATACCGAAGGTACCAGCGTTCAGGTTCGTCGAGCCGGTTCCGAAGATAACGCGGTTAAATAGGTTGAACGCTTCGGCGCGGAAATCCAGGCGAATTCGCTCCGTGATGTTGAAGGTCTTCGCAAGGCTGACGTTCTCCGCCGGTATCCAGAACGTGCGCAGTTTCGGATTGTGGCGGGTGGCGTTGCCGAAGTCCTGAGGCTGTGGGCCGAAGAAGGAAGCCGGCTGAAGGAATCGATCGACGTTTGGATCGAACTTGCCGCCGGCGATCGGGCCGCGCCATCCGTCGTAGGTCGAGATCGTGGGACGGGTGATGGCGTTAAAGATCGGGAGAGGGTTATTCCGGGTAAGCTCGATGGGCGTTCCCGAATTGTAGACTTGAATCGCCGAGAGCCTCCATCCGCCGGCGACATGGCTGACGATGCCGTTTGTGAGCCACTTCCGGCCCTTCCCAAAGGGAAGATTGTAGAGCGTGGAGAACTTAATGACATGCGTCTGGTCGTACTGGCCGATGGATTTCTCCAGACGGCGGTTGTAGTGATCCTGCGCGCCGACTTCGGTGTTGGCGAAGTAGGAGTCGGAATCGGTGACAAGTTTTGAGAAGACGTAGCTCCATTGGAGGGTTAGGTCACTGGAAAAACGGCGGTCGAACTTGAGAACCATGGCATGGTAGGACGAGTGGCCGCTTTTGTCCCCGTTTTGCGGACCGGTGGACACGGCCTGGTATTGAGGGAACGGACGAAGCGCCTGGTTGGCTGTACGCTGCGCTTGCGTCGAAAAACTGGCGTATGGGGCGCGTACACCCGCGGCTACGGCGGCGGCGGAATTGAACGCGCCCGTCAGCATGGCAACGGCCTGCGGGCGGCCAAGTTGGCCAACGAGGCGATTGAACAGCGCGGAGTCCATTTGATTGATGTTGAGAATTCCGGATTGCAGGTGCGTGCCCACGTTCGCGTTGTAGCCAAGTTCCAACACCGTGTTAGTCGTGATTTGGCGCTGGGTGGTGAAGGTCCAAAAGAGAGCCTCCGGTGCGCGGGTCGCGTCCTGGCCGTTCCAAAAGTCGACAGTCTGCCCGTTCTGGAAGCTCGGGTCGATCCTGGGCGGGAGTGTGTAGGCCGGGAGCCCATCGTCGAGCCGGAACGTGGGTTGCACGCCTTGCGAGGTATTCTGGAAAGCCCACTGACCGATGAAGCCGGCGAAGTGTCCACTGCCCTGGACCGCGGTGACGCGCGAGAACGACCGGCCGAAGGCGGTGCGGATGGTGGTCTTCGAATCGGGTGAGTAGGCGATGCCGATCCGCGGCCCGATGCCGCCGAACCAGCCGGGAACCAGGCTGCGGCGATTCTCCCGCCCTTCTCCGAATCCGGCGAACCAGAGCGCGCCCAGGAATCCGTTGGCGGCGGGGTTGGGACGCGTGGGGTTGAAATCCGAGTACTCGTCCCGCTTGTTCGTTGGCGGCATGGTGAAGTCGTAACGAACGCCGAGGTTCAGGACCAGCTTCCGCGTCAGCCGCCAGTCGTCTTGCGCATAGAAGCCGAAGTAGGGATAGTTCTGCGCCACTTCGCGAGGAGTTTCAGTGCGGCCCAGGTGGGCTTGGCCAAGCAGGAAACTTGCGAAGGAACTGCCGCTCGTGAAGGTTGTCACGCCCGGCACGGATGTGCCAAGGAAGTTGAAATCGGCGCGGCCGGCGATATCCTGCTGGCCTACGCCGTTGGCGGTCTGGTTCTGGTGCTGAAAGCCGAATTTCCAGGTGTGGGAGCCGCGCACGTAGCTCAGGTCGTCCTTGATGCCCCAGCCAGGCTGCAGCGTGCCGTTATTGGAAGGAGAGCCCCAGGTGGTGAACTCCGTGAAATTGATGGTCGGGAAGTTGTTGTTGCAATCGATGACATTCTTGATGCAGATCTTGTCCTTCCAGTTCTTGCCGACGTTCGCCGAAAAACTATCCTTGATGAAGCGGTTCGCGGCGAACGAGAAATGGTTGATCATCGACGGCGAAACCGTCCAATCGTGACTCCAGCGAAAGGCCTCCGTGTCCCATGCCTGAATGGCGCCGTTCCAGAGAGGCTCCGGAAGGCCCGGAGGACCCGCGGGACCCGGCTTGTTGCGGAACGTCGTCAGATTCCACAGAAAGCCCACGCGGTGATTGGACCCGAAGTTTTGATCGGCCTTTACGCTCCACTTGTCGGTCGGCGTGACGAGCGTTCCGTTATTGACGATATAGTTTTGGCGCACATAGCCGCTGGTACCGGGGGCAAAGCCGCGATTGGGCGTGACGCTCTTGGCAAACCCGGCAATCGTATTCGCGGTGGGGGAGAACATCGACTGCGGAATCTGATTGTTCGGGAACGGGTCCCGAATGAAACCGGCTCCGTTCGGATTGGCGCGAGTCGTCAATGGGTTGAAAACGGGCAACAATCGATTCGCCTGGTCGACCCAGTTGCGGAAGTCGCCGTTGTACATCTCCGGAGTCGGGACGCTGAGGATCGACGCGTTCGCCCCAACGCGATTCCGGAATCCCTCAAAGGAGGCGAAGAAGAAGGTCTTATTGCGCCCGTTGTAAAGTTTGGGAACTACGACGGGGCCGGCAAAAGTGGCACCGAAATCGTTTTGGCGGTAGATGGACCGGGTTTGCGCAAAGAAGCCGCGAGCGTCCAGTTTGTCGTTCCGGATAAAGTCGTAAGCGGAGCCGTGGAATTCGTTGGTACCGGACTTGGAGGCAAACGTCATGACGCCGCCGCCCGCTTGACCGTACTCGGCTTTGAAGCCGTTCGTGTCGACCGTGAACTCGGTGAGGGCTTCGACGGAGGGGGTATTGAGCGCCGCTTCGTCGGTATCGCCGGAGCGGTTTGTCCCGACCGAGTAGCCGTCCAGCGTTGCGTCCCACTGCGCCACTTGGCCGCCGCCGAGTGCCAGCCGCTGGCCGCTTCCGCGCGCTTCGGCCGCTACGGCGACGAGATTGAACGGACTGCGCATGGATCCCGCCACAACGAGCGGCAGTTCGTCGACCAGCTTGTTTTCGACCAGCGTGGAAACCTTCGCGTTCTCGGTCTGAATGGTCGCGGCGGCGGCAGTGACCTCTACCGCGTCCGAAATCTGGCCGATCTGCAACGAGACGTCGACGCGGACGGTGCCGCCGGCGGTGACATTCAGGTTCTGTTGTAGCGACTTTTTGAAGCCGGAAGCGCTCACTTCCAACCGGTAGACGCCGGGAAAGAGGTTGGCGACGTTATACTCCCCGGCCGCCGATGATGCCGTCCTGGTGATCGTATTGGTTGCCGTATGCACCACGGCGATTTCCGCCGCCGGCACGGCCGCGCCCGACGGATCGGCCACGATTCCAGTGATATTCCCGCGTTCACTCTGTGCAAAGACGGAGAAGGCGCAGGCAAACAGCGCGAACAATTTCTTCATAAAGAATTCCCTTCCGCACCATATCATACAGCGATAGGGGTAGCGTTCCGCAGCAGGGTGGGATCGAGTTCCACGCCCAGACCTGGGCCGGCGGGAACGGTCAGCATTCCTTTCTCCGATTTCAGGCTCGAGGTCGCGCAGGAGACTGGCAGGTTGTCGTCGTCGCCTTTGTACTCCTGGTGCGCACCCACGTTCGGGACAACGGAAGCGAAGTGGGCGATGTAGAGGAAGCCGAGGCCGCCCCCGGACATGTGCGGCGTACAATCCAGTCCCGCGGCTTCGGACATGCGCGCCACCTTTATGGAGCGGATCAGCCCCCCAAAATAAAGAAGATCCGGCTGAATGACCTGTGCGGTACCCGATTCGATAATCCGGCGGAACCCGCGAAGGCTCATCTCTTCCTCGCCCAGTGCGATAGGGTCGAAAGGCACCGGTTCCTCGAAGAACGCGAATTTCTGTTCCTCCATCAAGCGGCCGATGCGAATGGCCATGGGTACGTCGTAGGACCCGTTGGCGTCGGCGTAGATCGACATCCCGGCGCCGAACGTCTTGCGGGTGAGCGGCAGCAGCGCCAGGTCTCGTTTCGTCGAGGCGTCGTTGTACTCCATCCGCGCGCCCAGGCGATACTTGATGGCCGTCGCGCCGGTCTCGCCGACAAGCTTCTGCAGGTATTCGATCTCCGCCTCCGGCGAGTTGCCGCGATTTCCGCTGGCGCGGTAGACCGGAATGGTCTTGCGGATCACCTTGCCGAACAGCGCTCCGAGCGGTTGATTCGCCGCCTTGCCCAGCATGTCGAGAATCGCGATTTCGACGACCGCGACGCTGACCCAGTAGGGCAGCCCCTGCCACTTGTAGTTCGATTGCGCGAGGTACACGTGTCGCAACAGAACCTCCACGTCCCGCGCGTCTTTCTTTAAAAACGACGGCGCAACGCGCTTCAGCAGAATCGGATACGCCGAGGCCATGACCGAACTGTGCGCGTCGGCGAACCCTTCGATTCCATTCGTCGAGCGGACCCGCACAAAGAAGTGTTTGCCGCTCTTCAACAGTTCGATGGACTGGATGAGCACGGGCTCTTTCAGAAGTTCCCGCCGAACGACGGGCCGCGTCAATGCGGCGTCGATTTTCGGATTGGCGGCGTAGGCGGCGCCTGCCGCGCCGAGCAGGCTGCGTCGGGAAAGCATGGCGTTATTGTACGCTGGTTGCTCTATGGCTGATCGACTTCGCTGGGGAATTTTGAGTACTTCCAAATTCGCGCGGACCAAGGTGATTCCGGCGCTTTTGCGGGCAACCAATCTGGATGTCGCCGCCATCTGCTCGCGCGACGCGGCGAAGGCACGCGCGCACGCGTCGGAGTTTGGTATTCCCGCGGCCTACGGCTCCTACGAAGAGCTCTTGGCCGATCCGTCGCTCGACATCATCTACAATCCGCTGCCGAACCACATGCACATCGAGTGGTCCGTACGCGCGGCGAACGCCGGCAAGCACGTGTTGTGCGAGAAGCCGCTGTCGATGCACGCCGGCGAGGTCGACCGGCTAATCGCCGCCCGCGACGCCAATAAGGTCGTGATCGGCGAGGCGTTCATGGTGGCGACCCATCCGCAGTGGGTCCACGTCCGCGACGCCATTCGCGCCGGGCGCATCGGGGAACTCAAAGCGATTCAGGCGTTTTTCAGCTACAACAATCAGGATCCGGCGAATATTCGCAACATCGCCGAGTACGGCGGCGGCGCGGTGATGGACATCGGCTGCTATCCGATCTTTACCTCCCGGTTCGTACTGGGCCGCGAACCCTTGCGCGTCGCCGCCATGGCGGAAAAGGATCCGGTGTTCGGCACGGACCGGCTCTCAATGGCCATGCTCGACTACGGTGCCGTCCAGTGCCAATTCCTCACCGGCACGCAGATCACACCCTACCAGCGCATGCATTTTTCCGGTACGAAGGGCCGCATTGAAATCGAAATCCCCTTTAACGCACCGCCGGACCGCCCGACGCGGGTGTTTATCGACGACGGGCGCGATGTCTTCGGCTCGGGCGTTGAAACCACGACGTTTGAAACCTGCGATCAGTACACCATCGAAGGGGAGGCGTTCACGCGCGCAGCGCGCGGGGAACAGCCCGTGCCCGTATCGTTGGAGACGGCCAAGGGCAACATGCGGGTGATCGACGCCGTCTTTCAAGCCGCCCGCGACAACCGCTGGGTATCGCTTTGAGATAGGATATAGCCCATGAAATTCTTGCTAGCCGCTTTCGCCGTTTTCTCCGTCGCCGCTCAGCCGCCGCGGATCTTTAACACCGTAAAAACCAAGCTTGCCCAAGGCAAACAGGTCGTTGGCGGTACGGTCTCGTCGTCCGACCCCGATGTGTACTGTGCAATGGCCAATTCCGGCTTCGATTTCACTTGGATCGAAATGCAGCACAGCCCGCTGTCCTACTCGGAAGTGGCGCGGATGGTCTACGCCTGCCGGGGCGCTTCCGCCATGCCGTTCATTCGCGTTCCGGACGCCACCGAGGGCGACGTGCAAAAGGCCACAGACCTCGGAGCGGTGGGCATCATTCTGCCGATGGTCGAGTCGATCGAGAAAGTTCGAAATGCCATTAAGTTCGCCAACTACCCGCCGCGCGGCAAGCGCAGCCAGGGCGGTGGCAACTACGGCGCTCTTTGGGGCAGCGACTATCGCGGCATCGCCAACCACAACATGATGATCGTGGCGATGATCGAATCGCCGGCAGGCGTCGATATCGCCGAGGACTTGGCGAAGGAGCCCGGCGTCGACGTGATCTTCGTCGCCTCCACGGACCTGGGCAGCTTCACCGGCTTGCGGCAGGGCGATCCGAAGTACGAAGCTTTCGTTACCCGTGTGCACGACGCCGTTTTGAAGCACGGCAAGATTCTGGCCGGCCCGCTTGCCTGGCGCGAACGCCACGGCTACAAATTCTTCCAGGGCCCCGGCGAGGGTTCGCTGATCCGCACGGCCGCCAAGACCGTGTTGAGCGGCGGAGTGGAAGAGGGCGCCAAGAAGGGCGTCGCCGTGATCGAGGGAACGGAAAAGAAGTAGTCTCTATTCGTGACGTAGCGCGGTGAGAGGATCCAATCTCGCCGCGCGCATCGCGGGCAGCAGGCAGGCGGCGAGTCCGACGCCCAATAGGCAGGCGGAGACCGTGCCGAATGTCAGCGGGTCGTTGGGCGCCACGTTAAAGAGTAGCGTCGACATGAGCCGGCAGGCGGCCAGTGCGGCCCCAAGTCCCAATGCCCAGCCGAGGCCGAGTTGGACCAGGCCCCGGCGAAGGACCAGCCGCAATATCGTGGCGCGATCCGCGCCCAGCGCCACGCGAACGCCGATCTCCCTCGTCCGCCGGCCCACAGAGTGCGCGATGACCGCGTAGATTCCGACAGCCGCCATGCCCATGGCGATCGCCGCGAACAGCGAGAACAGCGTGCCGAAGACGCGGAGGTGCCACCGGTTCCGGTCGAAAAACTCGTACAGCGTCATCATGTCGGCGAGCGGCAATTCGGCGTCGATTCCCTGCACCTCCCGCCGTACCGCCGCGCCGAGCGCGCTGGGGTTCCCGCTCGCCCGCAACAGCACGAACATCCCCCGGTACGATTCGCTCCGGTAGGGAACGAACGCCACCGGATTGGGCGCGGACTGATTAAAGCCGCCCTGCTGGCGAATATTCGGCACCACACCGATCACGGTCATCCACGGTTTCGGTTCGCCGCCCTCCGGGTAAAACCGGACCCGCTTGCCGACGGCGTCCTGGCCGGAAAAGAACCGGTCCGCAAAGTGCTGCGTGACCACAACGCCCTCCTGCCCCGGCAAGCCGTCGGAATCGGCGAACTCGCGGCCCCGGGTGAGCGTCACACCGAGAGTCGAGAAGTAGTTTGGCGCGGCGACGACGATATACGACATCGGGCGGTCCTCCCGCCGGAGACTCTCCTGACCCTGCGTCTCGACGCGCCAATCGCTGCCGCCCGAACCCGGCGGCGACGAGATGTACGATACGATCTGTACACCCGGCAACGAGGCTAGGCGCGGAGTCAGGCCTTCGAAGAACTGTTGCCGCAACTCCGGCGTGGCGTAGCGCGAGTTCGGCAGGTTGACGCGTGAACCGAGGATGCGTTCCGAGGGGATGCTCTTCCACTCGGCGTAGGCGTTCACGAAGCTCCGGATCATCAATCCCGCACCGCTCAGCAGAACGACGGCCAAGGCGAACTGAAAGACCACAAGGGCCGCCGCCAGGTGCCCGCCCCGGCGGCCGTCCGATCCGCGTGCGCCCTCTTTCAGCGTCTCGTTCAAATCGACGCGCGACGCACGCAGCGCCGGCGCCAGCCCGAAAATCAGGCCGGACAGCACACAAATCGCCGCGAAGTACGCTACAACGGTCCAGTTCATCGTGAACTGAATCCAATAGGGTTTGCCGACGTTCGCTACGGCCTTGTCGAAAGCCGAAATGCCAAATTGCGAGAGCGCCAGTCCGGCCAGCCCGCCGGTGACAGAAAGCACCAGACTCTCAACGAGAAGCTGTCGCACAATCCGGCCGCGCGTCGCGCCCAGCGCCGAGCGGATACCAATCTCCCGAGTGCGCCCCACGGCGCGGCTCAGCAGCATGTTGGCGACATTGGCGCACGCAATCAACAGCACAAAGCCGACCGCGCCGAGCATGAGCAGGAACACCAGCCGGATTGGTCCGCCGTTCATCGTTTCATGAAACGTTTGAGACTTGAGCTGATGGTCCTTGTGCGAGTCGGGAAATTGACCGGCCAACCGCGTCGCGACTACGTCGAGTTCGGCCTGCGCTCCTTCGCGCCCAATCTCCGGCCGCTGCATCGCGACGATCATGAAGTCCCGTTGCCCGCGCCGAAGCCGCTCGGCTGTTGGAATTGTGACCGCCCAGACATCCTGCCCTTGCGGAAATTTGAATCCGTCGGGCATGACGCCGATAATTTCCGCCGGCCTATCGTTCAAGCGAACCACACGGCCGATCACGGCCGGGTCCGACCCGTAGCGGTCCTTCCACACGCCATAACCGATCAGCGCCGTCTGCTGCGCGTTCGGAGCTTCGTCGGAACTCGTAAAGCCACGGCCAAGCGCGGGGCGCGTCTGGATCAGATCGAACAGGCCGGCCGTAACCCACGCACCTCGAAACTGCTCGGGCGGATTGGCCTTCTCGGTCACCGAGAAGCGAGTTTCCGAAACCGCCTCGATTCGTTCGAATCCACGGCTGGCGCCGGCTCGAACGTCCGCGATGTCGGCGTAACTCACGGGGAAGAAGTTTCGTCCCTGCGCGGTTTGACTGGCGCCGATCATCCGGATGCGCTCGCCGCCCGGGAAGGGGAGCGGTTTGAAGAGAACGGCGTTGACCAGTGTGAAAATCGTCGTGTTCACCCCGATTCCGAGCGCGATCGTCACGATGATCGCCGCCGAAAACCAGGGGTGCTCACGAATTAGCCGGAACGAATAGCGTAGATCCTGCGTCGTGACCATATCCGGGCCAGACGAATTCACGGCCGGCTTAGTTCTCACTATAATATGAAAAGTACTTGACAAAGAAAAGTATTAATGACAACATAGACTCGTGATCGCACGACTCTTCGCTATCTGCGCCATTTTTATCGCCACTTCCATCGCCTGGATGATTCTGGGCGGCACCATCTCGACCCGCACACATAGCAGCGACACGCGCCTGGCGGCCCGTGTCCAGAGCGTGTGGGGCTCGGCTCAGAACCAATCTGGTCCCTCGGGGACTTTCGACGTCGAAACCAACGAAACGCAGACTGTTCTAGAAAACGGTAAGAGCAAGACCGTCACACACAAGGGCGTTCGAAGCGAGGCCTTGGAACTTGCCTCCAGCCGCGTGCGGGTCGGCCTGGACTTGGAACATCGCCGCAAGGGTCTCATGTGGTACAGCACGTACAAGGTCGACTTCCAAGGCGACTACGGCCTGCGCAATCCCGATGAGGTGGCGCGGGGTTCGACTCTCCGGCTGACGCTGCCGGGTGAGCAGGCGATCTATGACGACTTGACAGTGCGCGTAAACGGACAGCCGGTGCAGACCCGGGTTAAGAACGGCGCGGTCTCCGTGGACACATTGATCGGGCCGGGCGCGGTCGCTCGATTCGAGGTCGGCTACAAGTCGCAGGGCATCGGCGCCTGGCACTATCTGTTCGGTGAAAAAGTTAGCCAGGTGCGGGACTTCCAAATGACGATGAAGACGAACTTTCACGACATCGATTTTCCGGACAACACGCTGGCGCCCGCGACGAAACGGAGAGCGGAGAACGGCTGGGAACTGGAGTGGAAGTACGCGAACCTGTTCTCCGGCTACCAAATTGCGATGACGATGCCCGAGAAACTCCAGCCCGGACCGCTGGCGGCAGAGATCAGCTTCTTCGCGCCGGTCTCGCTATTCTTCTTTTTCTTTCTGATGTTCATCATCACGACCCTGCGGCAAATCGAGCTGCATCCGATGAACTACTTCTTTCTGGCGGCGGCGTTCTTCGCTTTCCATCTGTTGCTGGCTTACATGGTGGACCATGTCGATATTCACGCCTCCTTCATCGTGGCGTCGTTGGTCTCCGCCGGCCTCGTCGCCAGCTACATGCGCCTGGTGGTCGGAGCTTCCTTCGCCTTCCGCGAGGCAGCCGTGGCCCAGGGCATCTACCTCGTGCTCTTCTCCTACGCTTTTTTCTTCAAGGGATTCACCGGCCTGGCGATCACGATTGGCGCGATTCTCACGCTCTTCGTGGTGATGCAAGCAACCGGGCGAATCCGGTGGAGTGAGCGGCTTACCTCCCCCGCCGCTCCACCGCGTGTTACTCCGAATGCTTTAGCGTTTCCGCCGGGCTGACGCGGATCGCGCGGGAGAGGGCGGGGAAGGCCGCCGCCAAAGCCATCAGACTGGCCAGCAGGCAGGTGACCGCCAACGGACCGGCGCCCGCCGGCCGCACTCCGTACAGAATCGCCGCCATCGGCTGGGAGGAGACCCAACCTAACGCCGCGCCGCCTGCCAGACCTGCGCCGATTGCCAGCACAACATCTCTTCCCAGCAGTTGGAGAATCGATCCGGCCCGGGCGCCCAGCGCCACTCGAACTGCGATCTCCCGCTTGCGGTGCCGGAACATCTGCGCGGTCAGGCTGAAGACGCCGAGGCCCGCCAACAGCAGTCCACCGCCGGCAAAGAGCAGGATTGCCGCGGCCCGAAATTCCGGCTGGCGAGTGGCGTTCCGAATGGCGCCGCGGGCTGAGGTGAACTCCCGGACCGGGAAGTGCCGCGCAATCTCCACTTCCGATAGCGGACCAGGTGATCGGACAAAGAAGTAGTCCTTCGCGTCCGGCGTACTGCGGCGAATGTAGACAACCGGTTCGACGCGCCAAGCCACCGTGTTGTAGAAGGCGGCTCCGGTATTCGATGCAACCCCGGTGACCAGTTGCCACGCTCCGCCGTTGACTCTTACGCGCTGACCGATGGCGGCTTCGATGCCGCCAAATAGCTTTTCCGCGGCGGCCTGGTTGAGAACCGCGCCGTCTCCCTCGCCGCCCGTCAGGAGTGGGATACGCAGCGTCGCGAAGAAACCCCCAGCAACAAACTTGTGGCTGAAGCGGAATGTACGATCCGGCGTCGAGACCTCGGCCAGTGGCCCGCCGCTCAGCAGCGGCATTGAACTGGCCGCTGCCGCGTCGATGCCTGGCGTTGCCTGGATTCGTCCCAACGGCGCATCGGTACGAAAGCTGTAGAGCCGTGCCGGATCAAAGCCGATCGGTCCCGAATGAAGCTGGACGAGCGTCCCGACCAGACTGGCGCCGGATTGCAAAATGGCGGCGGTCAACGCGATTTGAACGGTGAGTAGAAGGAACTGTGCGCGTGGCCGGCGGGGCACCCGCAGCCGGGACGCCCGCAGAGCGGGGAGGATTCCGGAGGCCAGCGTGGCGAGCAATCCGGCCACCGCTGTCACGGCCAGCGCTCTCCCATCCAGTTGAATGGGGTTCGGTGGCAGCGTGTCGAGCGGAGAGAAGCTCCGAAAGGCGGCGATCAGCA
>Ga0194122_10003301_pt1 | contig 16634 bp, 11 predicted proteins | sample TA2MahCa10mmetaG_FD_155487 | JGI IMG/M metagenome (GOLD analysis project Ga0194122, IMG submission 155487) | Freshwater microbial communities from Lake Tanganyika, Tanzania - TA2015021 Mahale Deep Cast 10m | ecosystem: Environmental > Aquatic > Freshwater > Lake | place: Tanzania: Lake... | reverse complement strand
TTGATTCGCGTGCTCCTGGCGGACGACCACGCTCTGTTCCGGGCTGGCACGCGGCGCATTCTTGAAGAGCAGCGCGACATGGCCGTGGTGGCGGAGGCCAATTCGGGAGCGGAGGCCATTGACCTGGCCCGGGAGCACCGCCCGGACGTGGCGATTCTGGACATCGGGATGAAGGGAATCAACGGCATTGCAGCGACCGCGGAGATCGTCGCACAAAGCCCGCCAACGGCGATCCTGATTCTGAGCATGTACAGCGACGAACGCTACGTCGTCGGTGCAGTCCGGGCTGGCGCGCGCGGGTTTCTGTTGAAAGACTCGGTGGAGCAGGGGCTACTGGAAGCGATCCGGAAAGTGCAGGCTGGCCAGGCCTTCTTCAGTCCATCCGTCGCGAAGACGCTCAAGAAGAGGATGAACCCCGACGGACTGCCGCCGGAGATCGGCGACCCGTACCTGCGGCTCACGGAGCGCGAGCGGCACATCTACCAACTGCTGGCCGAAGGCAACGCAAGCAAGCAAGTCGCGGCAGACCTGGGAATCAGCGTGCACACGGTGGAGACGCATCGGACGCGCATCATGGAAAAAATGGATCTGCACGGAATCGCCGAACTGGTCTTGAGCGCTGTTCGCCGCGGGTTGGTTTCTTGAACCGTTGCCGTCCGGCTTGGTCATCGGCACAGCAGCGACCGATGGAATACAGAAATCCCCGTATGGACATCGTTGTTCACAGAGAGTAAAGTTTCACAGCTATGGGGTCGGCGGCGATGGGCGCGAAGCGCGTTACGATTGCTGGGCCCTTGAGGGTGAAGAAAATGAAGTCAATCGTCCTGTTGAGCGCAATCCTCTCCGCAGGCTCTCTGCTCGCCCAAACCTACGGTGAAATCACCGGGTCGGTCACGGATCCATCTGGCGCCGCCGTCGCTGGCGCCGAAGTAACCATCACAAACCTGGCAACGAATCAACTACGCCAGGCGACCACCAACGACTCCGGCGCCTTCTCCGTTCCGTTCATGGTGCCGGGCCGCTACAAGCTGGAGGCCAAGGCACGGGGGTTCAAAGCCTCCGTGGCCGCCGAACGAATTCTGCAGGTGGGCGACGTGATGCGGGTAGACTTTGCGCTGGAAGTCGGAGCGGTCAGTGAGTCGGTGGAGGTCGCGGCATCGGCCGAGATGCTGCAGACCGCCAGCACCGCCACCGGTACGGTTATCGAGCAGAAGCGCATTGTCGAACTGCCGCTGAACGGACGGAACTATCTGCAACTGGTGCGGCTGAGCCCCAACGTCACGGCCGAAATGCCCGCTGGCGGCCAGGCCAACGGGCGGCAGGGCGGTGAACGCGCCAATCAGGCACTGTCGATTTCCGGAATGCGGCAGCAGTTCAATCGCTTCACCTTGGACGGCGTGGAAAACACCGACATCAACTTCAATACCTTCGTGGTTCGCCCTTCGGTCGACGCCTTGCAGGAGTTCAAAGTCCAGACTGGCGTCTATTCGGCGGAATTTGGCCGCTCGCCCTCGCAGATCAACGTCAGCACAAAGCCGGGCACCAATGACTACCACGGCGTGCTGTTCGAGTTCCTGCGGCACGACAAGATCCAGGCTCAGCAGTGGCTCGCGCCGGTCAAGAATCCGTTTCGCCGGAATCAATTCGGCTTCACGGTCGACGGTCCGCTTTCCATCCCGAAGCTCTTCAACGGCCGTGACAAGTTGTTCTTCATGGCCAACTACGAAGGGCTGCGCCAGCGGGTTGCCTCCATCAGCCGGGCTACGGTGGCCGACGAGGCGATGCGCGCCGGTGACTTCTCCGGCTCCAACCACCTGCCCATCTTCGACCCAAATACTGTGACTCGAGGCGCCGACGGGAGGTTCACCGCCGTGCCGTTCGCCAACCAGCGCATCCCCTCCTCGCGTTTCGTGCGGCCTTTCCAGCAGGTTCTGGAGTTCTATGCCTTGCCCAATGTCCCGGGCGCCGTAGCCGGATCCGCCCCGTTCAACTACGTGCGCAACGCCCCCAGTCCGACCAACTGGGATCAGTTCACCTCGCGCATCGATTTCAACGAGAGCGTAAAGTCGCAGTGGTTCGGGCGGCTGAGTTGGGGCGATGAGTCCGTACTCGAAGGTCAGACCTTCCCGAGCCAGGACCAGACCGCCAAGACCAAGGTCTGGCAGTTCATGTTCTCCAACGTGCGCACGTTTTCCCCCACGGTGGTGAACGAACTCCGCATTGGCGCGAACATTTTCGACAACGATCGCGCCACCGTGCTGGCCAACACGCGCAACGTCACGCGGGAACTCAACATTCCCGGACTGCAGGAACCCATCGCGGCCGCCTGGGGCGCGCCGGCCATTGGCTTTGCCGGCAACAACTTCGTGTCGGGCTGGGGCGAGACCACCGAGGCGCCGTTCGTGCTCCGCAACCGCACCTATCAATTGCTCGACAATCTCAACTGGGTGCGCGGCAAGCACACCATCAAGATCGGCGGCGAGTTGGCCACGCGGCGCTTCAATCAGATCGGCAATCAGTTCCCTCGCGGCTTCTTCCAGTTCGCGGCGACGCACACGGGCGACCCGAACAACATCTCGCGCACGGGCTCGGCGTTTGCGACCGGCCTGCTGGGTTGGGCCCAGGAATCCACGCGCGCTCTGGGTATTGCCAACACGCAATTTCGCCAATGGTCCGAGGCGTTCTACCTTGAAGACACCTACAAACTGCGTCCGAACCTGACGTTGAACGTCGGCGTGCGCTACGAGTTCACGCCGCCCTTCCGCGACCGGCATCGCGGCATCTTCAACGCGCAGTTCTTCTGTACCGGCGTGCTGGACGGCGGCCGCGCGTTGGATCCGCAATGCCCGGTCCCGGTGCTGGTCCGCCCCGGCCCTGGCGACTTTCACCAGGATCTGAACGTGCGGCTGGCGGATAACATTCCCAAAGCGACGGGCGACGACATCCTGTTTGGCCGCGCCACGGTGAAGAAGGATCGCAACGACTGGGCGCCCCGCATCGGCCTCGCCTGGCAACCCGGCGCCAAGTGGACGGTACGGGCGGGCTACGGCTTGTTCTACGCGCAGGACACGGGCAACCCGATTTGGGATATGGCCCGCAACCTCGGCTTTCGCGAGTCAGCCCGTTCGCTGGATGCCATTCCGATTTCCAACATCGTCAACCCCTGGGCCGTGAAGGGCGTCGACAGCGGCACCTGCGCGGGTTGGACCGGTCTGTGCCTGGGCGGCCTTTATACGTTTACGAACGAAGTGAACCGGCGCACCGCCTACGTGCATCAATACCTGCTCAATGTGCAGCACCAGTTGACAGGTTCCACCTTGCTCGAAGTCGGCTTCCAAGGCAACAACGGTCACAAATTGCAGCGCATGTTCGGCTACAACGACCCGATCTATCGGACCGGCGTCGCCGACAATCGCACTGCCAACCAGCGCCGCCCCTGGGGTGGCAACATCTATGGCCGGCTGCAGACCATCGGCAACGTGGTAAGTTCCAACTACAACTCCGGCATCATCAAGGTGCAGCAGCGCTTTAGTCGCGGCTTCACCTATCTGGCGGGCTATACCTGGTCACGCGCCATCGATGGCGGCTCGGCAATTCGCACTAACGACGGGGACAACCTCTTCCCGGCGAACAATTACGACTTCCGGAGCGAAAAAGGCCTTTCGCAATTCCATCAGTTGCACCGAGTCACGGCTTCCATGCTTTACGAGATTCCCCTGGGCAAGGGCAAGAAAGATCTCGGACCCGCCGGCAACGCCGTGCTGGGCGGCTGGTCGCTCGGCACCATCCTGACCCTGGCAACCGGCACGCCATTCAACGGTGGAGACTGCGGCGATCTGGCCGGGATCACTCAGGGTAGCCGCGGTGACGCTACCGGACTCAGACTGTTCGCGGATAACCCTACGTCCGGCGAGTTCTACCGCCGTGCCTCGAGCGGACGCGGCTCGGCCGCCATTACGTGCACGGCGTTGGACAGCGCCGGCGCCAATCAACTCATTTTCCGCGAAGGCAACCGGGCCCGCAACGTGTACATTTCGCCAGGGCTGGTCGGTTGGGACTTTTCGATGCTCAAGCGGTTCAACTTCGGCGAGCGCGCGAACCTGGAGTTCCGCTTTGAGTCGTTCAACTTCCCGAACAAGGTGAATTGGGGCTTTCCCAACACCAACCTGACCGCTGCCCAATTCGGGCAGATCTCATCGGCACGGGAGATGCGCACGAATCAGTTTGGTTTGAAGCTTGCGTTCTGACTCGGTTGCCAAACTGGCCAGGACCGCCGCCGCGGCCCTGGCGTTATTCATCCTCGGCATCCTTCCCGTCGCGCCGCTACTCTCGCCAGGAGACACCGTCTATCGCGACTCAATCGGGCCGGGCTACGCGTCGATGGCATCGTTCTTTCGCGACGAGCCGAATCCATGGGCCTGGAATCGATATCAATACTGCGGACAACCGGCGCAGTCCGTGTATCTGCCCGTGGTGCCCTACACCGTCGCGGCACTCTCTCACTTACTGCCGTTTAACGACATCGTTCATGCCAACCGTTTCGTTTTCCTGGTGGCCGCCAGCTTGGTGCCCTTCACCTGGTTTCTCTTCGCCGTTCGCTTCTCCGGCGCACCGGGTTGGAGTTTCGCGGCCATGCTCTGCTTTGCGCTGCTCTCTCCGCAGTATGGGCTGTTCCAGGCCATTGATCAAGATCGCGGGCTCGCCTACTTGCCCTGGCGCCTGCAGGTGGTGGTCAAGTACGGGGAGGGACCTCACTCACTCGGACTTGCTCTGGCTCCGTTGGCGCTATGGGCTCTCGACCGGGCGCGGCTGGCTCCGTCTTCCGGCCGCGCGTTGGTGGCCGCGCTGCTGTATGCCACCGTGTGCCTGACCAATTGGGTCGCCGCGCTGACGCTCGCGATTCTTACCGTGCTCTTCATCTCCTCGGCGTGGAGCCGGCGGCCTGAAGAGCGGCTGAACTTGATCTGGGCGGTGGCGTGCCTCTTGCTGGCGTACGTATTGTCGGCGTTTTGGCTCACCTTCGACTTGATCGGCACTACGCTCTGGAACTGGCCGGCGGATGCGTTCGGCTATCGGTTCGGGTGGCTACAGAAGCTCTTGACGGGCGTGGGATTCCTCGGCCTCGCCGGATTGGTGGCAGTAGGCCGGCGCCTGGGCGCCAGCGGCTACGCCTTGTTCCTCTCGCTCTCGGCGCTGCTCTTCGGTGTGTTGGTGAGCGGGTTCTATACTGCGGGCATCAACGTCATTCCGGAAGCCCGCCGGTACGCCATCGAGTTCGCCCTGTTCTTCTGGTTGTGGCTGATGGAAGTGCTTCGCCTGGTCACGGACCGGTGGCCCCGGTGGCGTCTACCGGCTGTCACGCTGGCCGCGGCCGTCATCGTTGTGCTGGGCCACGGACAGTTGCGCAGCCTCGTCCGCCTGGACCAAGACAAACTCCGGCCCGTTCCGCGCGATTCCACGGTGGAGTATCGGGTCGGCGAGTGGCTGGCCAGGCAAGGAGTGACCGGGCGCGTGTTCGTATCGGGCGGAACACGGTTTCGACTGAATAGCTGGTTCCGGATTCCGCAGGTCGGAGGAGTTTTCGAGTCGGGGTTGGACAACCGGGTTCCGTTGCACATGACCTACCAGATCCGCACGGCGATCGGAAGCGAGCCGGGCGAGTCAGGCCTCGACGCGCTAACGCAGTTGCAGGTCATGGGTGTGGAGTATCTGGTGATTCACGGCCCCAAATCGCGAGAGCATTATCGGGATTTTCGTGAGCCGCAACGTATGGAAAGCCTGCTCGATGCAGCCCACAGGGACGGCGACGACGTCATCTACCGCGTGCCGTTTCGTTCACTTGCGCATCAGATCCGCGAGGACGAAATCGTAACGGGGTACGCAGGCGGCGCGCCGCATACGATCCGCCCCTTGGCGGAGGCGGTCATTGACCAGAGGCGTCCGCTGCTTCGTGTCGAATTCAGCGGCAGCAGCCGGGCTACGATCAGTGGACCGGTCCGGCGTGATTCACCGGTGGCCTTCCTGATGAGCCACCATCCGGGTTGGCGAGCGCCCCAAGGCGGGCAGGCCATTGCGATTGGCAAGGATGCATTGGGCTTCATGATACTGCGCCCGGTTCTCGAGTCGGTGCCGGTCGAGTTGGAGTTCGGGCCCACGCCAGAGCAACAAGCCTCCGCCGGCCTGTCGCTGGTCTCTGCACTATTTTGCGCCGCCGCGGTGGCGGTAAAGGTGCGTCGCGGGCCCGCAGCCTGGCAAACGCGCATTAGAAGGTGACACGCAGGCCCAAGCGGAGAACCCGGTCGCCGTTGGGTTCTCGCCCCGCGGAGTTGGTGCCCGTGATCTCAAACACGCCGCCGCGGAAGATGCCGTCCGGGTTGGTGAGCAGATTGTTGATCGCGGCGGAAGGGTTAGAGAACTTTGGTGTGTTCGTCCAGTTGAACCATTCCGCGCGCAGTTGGACCGCAAAACGTTCTTTCACGCTTACCGTCCGGAATAGGCCTAGGTCGCTGTTGAAGAAGCCGGGACCTCGCAGGCTGTTGAAGCCTGCCGTGCCGAATCGGGGCTCCACCACGCGGGCAAACGCAAACGGGTCGAAGTAGGCGCTTCCGCGCCCGATTCCTCCGGGCTTAGCCACCTCAGCCTTCACTTGGTCGGCGCGCTGGGTGCTACCAGGAAGCCGCAAGCTGCCGCCGTCACTGGTGACGCGGACCGGCGTGCCGGTCATGATACTGGTGAGCGTGTTCAACTGCCATCCCCCGGCGATGAGGTTCAGCCCGCGGTTACCTGAAAAGCGCCGTCCATTGCCAAAGGGCAGCTCGTAGTTCGCCGTGAACTGGAGGTTGTGCGTGCGGTCAAAGTTCAGCACCGTATAGTTCAGATTCGTGTAGGCCAACGCTGGCACCAGCGGGCCCCCATTGTTATCGTCGTTGCAGCACCATCCCATGGCTTTCGACCACGTATAGGAAGCATTGGCCTGCAGGCCGCCGGAGAACCGCTTTGTGAGCGTGGCCTGCATCGAGTGGTAGTTGGTATTGCCCATGCTGTCCACGATGCTGGTCTCCACCGCGCGTCCGAACCGCGGGAACAAGGGCTGACCTGCACGATCGAGCCCGATCACCTGGCCCGCGTTCAGATTCAACCGGCCGCTGACCCGCACCGCCCGGCTTGCCACGTAGCCCATTTGTCCGGCCCAATTCTTTCCAAGGTCCCGCTGGACGATGAAATTGTAGTTGAGGATGTAGCTACGCCGGAATTTGTCGCCAGTGGTGTTCACCGCATAGTTCGTGGGCAGAGCGATTCGCCCGCTGCTGCTCACCGCCGGCGGGGCCAGGGTGGGTAAGCCTTCCGATAGCGTGGTCGCATAGCCCAGTATCGGGGGAGCCAGGTTGAAAGCCGCCAGGATGGGGAAATTCGTGCGCAACGGACGCGCCAGATTCCAGGGATCCCAATTCCAGCCAAACCCGGTTCGAATCACCGTCTTCTCGCTGGCGCGGTAGGCCACGCCGAGGCGCGGGCTGAACAGGAGCGGTGCGACTTTGGTACCGCAATCGGTGGGAATCTGGCCCACCCCGCACACCAGGATCTCGTTCGTGGCGAAGTCATAGCGTTCCATGCCGCGGTTCTCTCGCTGGGGCATCGGGAAACTCTCGATACGCGTACCGTAGGACAGCGTGAGCTTCCGGCTTACCTGCCACTGATCGCGCACATAGAAGCTCAGCATCGACGTACGAGTCCGGTAGATGTCCGGGACCTGCAGGATTCGCCCGCCGCCGTCCACCAGCCCAAGCAAGTAGGTACCCATGGCGTTGAATTGGTTGCCCTGCGCGACATTTCCGTTCTCCAGACGCAGTTGCGTCGGCCCCTGACCGAAGTTCAGGCGCCCGGCCGCGCCGCCCGCCGCGCCGGCGAATTCCGGCTGGGTGTGGTTCAACTGGAGGAAATAGAGGTCCATGCCGAAACGGACGTTGTGCGAGCCTTTCAGCCAGTTGCCGTTGGCGACATACTGCGACTGCGGATCCGTGCGATAGTACGGCATGTAGTTCTCGGTGGACCCGAATGCGGTGAATCCGCCGATGCTGAAGCCCGGATAACCAGACTCGAAGAAGCGCGTCCCGTTGGTGCCCGGAATCCGCAGTTCCTCGCGGCCGAGGTTGCGACCGAGGCCGGGCTGCTCGATGTTGGTGTCCATCAGGGTGTAGCCATAGTACGCATCGACGATGAAGTTCGGCGTGAAGGTGTAGGTGGACGCCAGGGTGCCGCTCCAAGTGGTTCCGAAGCCTTGGCCTGGGTTGCCGAAGGCGATCGGAGGCCCGCCAATGGCCCCGAACGCGGTGGGGGCGGTCAGGTCGAACTTGAGCCAGCTCAAGCGGGCGTAGGCGGTCCACTTGTCGTTGATGTTGTAGTTGAATTTCGAATCGAGCGTCTGGCGGTCAAAGGCGGCTTGGCCGAGTGCGAAGTAGTTCGCCGAAGGAATGCCGTTGGGCGCCGGATTGTTCTCTTGCGGCAGCCGCTGCATCAGCAAGGCGGCGGTGGGATGAATGCGCGAGGCGGGGATGATGTTGCCGGCGAAGGGTTGGCGGCCGGCGCCGTTCGCCGCGCCCGTGAGCGGATCATGTACCGCAAGAGTGGACACAGATAGATCGCCGCGCCGCATGGGCGCAGTCGGAACGGTCTGCAGCGAGCCGGCGAAACGGCGGTCGGTAGAGTTTTCATAGCTGGCGAAATAGAACAGCTTGTTCTTCACGATTGGTCCGCCCAGCCGGCCTCCCCACTGATTGCTCACATATTTCGGGATGTCCTGGTTGGCGGGCAGGAAGAAGTTGCGCGCCTGCGACCAGTTGCCTTGGTGGAAGTGAAACACGGCGCCCTTGATGTCGTTGGAACCCGACCGGATGCTCACGTTTACCGCTGCCCCGCCGGCCAAGCCCTGCTCGGCATCGAAGGTATTGGTGACGACGTTGACGTTGTCGATAGACTCGAGCGCGGGCACGTAGCTGGCGATGTGCGGCAGCCAGACATTGGTGGCGCTGGCACCGTCGATCCGGGTGTTGTTGGACGCCGTGTTGTTACCATTGGTGCTCCACGACATGGCCCGAGACGGGTTCGACGGCACCGAATGCGGCGTTGACGGAGGAGAGATGCCGGGGATCGTCAGGAAGAGGGCTTGATAGTTCCGGCCGTTGGTCACGGGTACTTCCGTGAGGGTCTTGGCGGTGAGTTCGGCCTTGACCTCGGCCCGGTCTGTTTGCAGCAGCGCGGTGTTGGCTTCTACATTGATGGTCTCGGCTACTTCGCCCACCTGCAGCCGGAAGTCAACGCGCGCGGTGGAGTTGGGGGCGATTTCGACCGACCCTTCCACGGACGCCCGGAACCCCTGCTTGACGATGCGCACCGAGTAGAGCCCCGCCTGCAAGGTAGGCACACTATAGCTGCCGGACTCATTGGTGAGCGCGGCGCGTGTCGCCCCCGTTTGCTTGTTCGTTATCGTCACTTCCGCTCTCGGCACGGCCGCATCCGAAGAATCGGTGGCATTGCCGGTGAGAGAGCCGTACAGAACCTGCGCGTATGCCGGCGCGCAAAGCATGAAGGCGAACGCGATCAAGGTTCGCCAGGACCAAAGCAACATTTCGATCTTTCCCTTCCGGTAGAGACGGCAAGGGGTTATTAGGGAATCGGTTCCGAGCCGAGCAGCGGCGGACTGCCGCTCCACACCCCGTCGCAATCTCACACGTGGGAATAGTGTAGACGGGGCGCCGAGGATTGCCAATACATGAATTTCTGTACGCAGGGCAGGTTTACACAGATCCCATCAGACGCCAACCCAGGAAGGCGAGATAGGAGGCAAGCAGGAACGCACCTTCCGCTCGGGTGATCCGCTGACCGCTGCGAATCGCCAAGGGCAGCAGCACGGCCGACAGCGCGGCCATGAACAGCAGGTCCCACTGGCCGGGGAACGAGCACCGGCCGCAGGGATGCCACGGTGCCGCCGATGGCGAGGATATTGAACAGGTTGGACCCGACTACGTTGCCGAGTGCGATGCCGGCATCGCCACGCCGGGCGGCCATCACGCAGGTCACCAGTTCGGGCAGCGTGGTCCCCAGCGAGACAATCGTCAATCCGATGAGGTTCTCACTCATGCCCCAGAGGCGCGCCAACGCCGTGGCGCCGTCAACCGCCCAGGCGGCGCCCGCTGAGACTCCGGCGAGCCCGAGCAGCGCGCCGCCGTAAGTCTTAAGCCCCGAGGGCGGTTTCGCCGCTGCCGCCTCGGCGCCCACCTCCTCCATGAAGGCGTCCTCCTGGGAAGGGCCCAATCCGGCGAGCCTCCGTTGGGCGATCGAGTAGATCGCAGTGTAGTAAATGAAGATGCCAAACAGCAGCAGCAGAACCAACCCGTCGGTGCGCTGAAACGCATCCGTCGCGGCGCCGCTCAGCCACGCGTCGTTGCCAAGAATGAGGAACCCGGCCATCGCCACCCACAGCATGGGAATTTCGCGGGTAATCAACGATGACTCGACTTTGAGCGGCTGAATGAGGGCCGTAAGACCCAGCACGAAGCCGATGTTGACCGTACACGAGCCAACGATATTGCCGAACGCCAGCGCGGTTTCACCCCGGTGCGCGGACAAGGCATTGATGACGAGCTCCGGCGTGGAGGTCCCGAACGCCACCACGGTCATCCCGATAATCAGCGGCGATACGCCAAACGCCCGGGCGATCTCAGCGATACCCTCGACGAAGTACTTGGCCCCCGCCAGAAGCGCGGCGAGTCCGCCTACTAACCAAAGCAATGCCGCGAGCGTGGAGTCCATGTGTCCTTTTATCTTGGCAAGTTCGATGGCGCGAGACATCACCTGTTCAGGTGATGTTGCGCTCCCGCGTGGCCAAACGACACCTCATGCACGTCCCCGCCGCGCCGCCGCCATCATCATACGAGGCTCTCCAAAAACGCTGTCAGATAACGCGCCACGAGCGGCGCATCCTGCCAGTGCGCGTTGTGCCCGATGCCCGGCAGCCGCACCAGCGACACCTGCGGAGACAGGCGGCACGCCGCCGCCGCGTCCTCATCGGTGAGCATGCCGCCCTGCGCAGCGTCGGACTGGAACAATAACGCCGGGCACGCGAGCTTTTGCCACAGCGCCGCCTCGTCGTAGCCCTGCACCCACGTCCCGTCCACCACCGCCGCCATAACGCGCGGATCGGCCATGGCAAACGCGCGCGCCATGAAACGCAACTCCGCCTCGTCACGCTGCAATCGCAACGCCGCGCCGCCGGGCAACACGATGTCACCGAGTTCGCGCGCCGGCAAGCCGCGCCCCACCTGCGGCGCGATCGCCTGGAAATACGCGTCAAGCGCGGAGCCCGGCAAACGCGTTCCCATCGTCTGAAACGGCGGATCTTCGAGCACAATCGCACGCACGCGCGCAGGCCGCGCCACGGCGAGCGCCAGCGCCAGCATCGCGCCCATCGAGTGTCCGTACACCACCGCAGGCCGGTCCGGCGGCATCGCCTCGTCCACGAAGCGTTCAAGCGACGGCAGGTGATCCAGCACGCGATACGGCGAGTCATCCATCCGCGGAGAATCGCCGCGCCCGGCATGGTCAATACTGTAGACCTCCCAGCGATGCGCCAGCGCAGGATACAGCGGCGCAAAGCAGCCCGCCCGGCGCAGCAATCCATGCAAAAACAGAAAAGGCTCGCCCGTCTGCGGCGATTTCCAATAGGCGAGTTGAGGGGCCCCCATGCCGTTTCAGTGTACCCTGCTACTTGATGTCTACTGATCGCTGGAAAGAGGTCCGCCGCCGTCACGAAGCGGCCGAAGCAGGCGGCGGCGCCGAGCGCACGGCGCGGCAGCATGCCGAGGGAAAACTGTCGGCGCGCGAGCGGATTGACCTGCTGCTCGACGAAGGCACGTTCGAAGAGATGGACAAGCTGGTGCGCCACCGCGCGCGCGACTTCGGCATGGACCAGCAGGTGATCGACGGCGACGGCTTCATCACCGGCTGGGGCGCCATTCACGGGCGCCTCGCCTACGTCTTCGCGCAGGATTTCACCGTCTTCGGCGGGTCGCTGTCAGAGATGAACGCGCGCAAGATTTGCAAGATCATGGACCTCGCGCTGCAAACCGGCGCGCCCGTCATCGGCCTCAACGATTCCGGCGGTGCGCGCATTCAAGAAGGCGTGTTGTCGCTCGGCGGCTATGCCGACATCTTCCTGCGCAACACGATTTCAAGCGGCGTTGTGCCGCAGATCTCGGCGATTCTCGGACCCTGCGCGGGCGGCGCGGTCTACTCGCCCGCCATCACGGACTTCACGTTCATGGTGGACAAGACCTCCTACATGTTCGTCACCGGGCCTGACGTGATCAAGACCGTCACGCATGAAGACGTCACCAAGGAAGATCTCGGCGGCGCGATGACGCACAACGCGCGCAGCGGCGTGGCGCACTTCGTGGCCGCGGACGACGCCGATTGCCTGCGCCGCATCCGCAAGCTGATGTCGTTCCTGCCGCAGAACAATCGCGAAGATCCGCCGCGCACCGCGTCGACGGACCCGGCGGACCGCGAAGATCCCGCGCTCGATTCGGCCGTACCCGCCCAATCGAATCAGCCCTACGACATCGTCAAGAGCGTGATTCTCAAGGTGGTGGACGATGCCGACTTCTTCGAAGTGCAGGAGTATTTTGCGCGGAACCTGGTGATCGGCTTCGCCCGGCTCGATGGGCGCCCGGTGGGCATCGTGGCGAATCAGCCCGCGCACCTCGCTGGGTGTCTCGATATCGATGCGTCGGTGAAGGGCGCGCGCTTCGTGCGCTTCTGCGACGCGTTCAACATTCCGATCGTCACGTTTGAAGATGTGCCGGGATTTCTGCCCGGCACGGAGCAAGAGTTCGGCGGCATCATTCGCCATGGGGCCAAGCTCCTCTACGCGTTCGCCGAAGCGACCGTGCCGAAGATCACCGTGATCACGCGCAAGGCGTACGGCGGGGCGTATTGCGTGATGGGCTCCAAGCACATCCGCACCGACATCAACCTTGCCTACCCCACCGCCGAGATTGCCGTGATGGGAGCCGAGGGGGCGGTGAATATCGTGTGCCGCCGCGAGATCGCCACGGCAGCAGATCCCGCGGCCGCGCGCCGCGAGAGGATCGAAGAGTTCCGCGACCGCTTTGCCTCGCCCTTCGTCGCCGCCGAGCATGGTTTTGTGGACGACGTGATCGAGCCGCGCACCACGCGCCCGAAGCTGATCCGCGCGCTGCAGATGCTGGAGACGAAGGTAGCGACAACACCGAAGAAGAAGCACGGAAACATTCCATTGTGACGCCGTCGAAGCCCGCGTTCCTGCGATTCAACGGCGCAGTGGAGCACGATCCGGCGATTGCGGCGTGGCTGCGCGAGCACCCCGGCGAACTCGGCGAGATCGCCCGGCACTCGTTCGAAGCGATGCGCGCGTGCGGCGACGAAGTGCGTGAGCTACTGCATGACGGGTGCCCGGTGGTCTGCTTCGGCGACGCGCCATTTGCCTACGTGAACGCGTTCACCGCGCGTGTGAACGTGGGCTTCTTCCGCGGCGCGGCGTTGCGGGACCCTGCGCGAATGCTCGAAGGCGCGGGCAAATTCATGCGCCACGTGAAGCTCCGTCCGGGCAAGGCGGCGAACGAAGCCGCACTGCACGCGCTGATCGACGCGGCGTACCTGCACATCAGAGACCGCGTCGAGAACGGGTGAGGGCCACGGGAACATTTCGCCGCCGGCACGTGTCTCAACAAGTGTGAGGTGGATCCACCGGCTCCGTCATTGGTTGCCCTCGGTGATGGGGCTCCTCTTTGCCTTCGCGCTGCTCCGGGCGGAAGCGGAAAGGTCGAGGTGCTCCGCGGACCCAAACCGGGTTTGCTTCGACTATCCCATTTACCTCAGGTACGGCACGTGGCAGGGGATCGATCTCAATTGGCCAGGGCTCATCCCGCAGGCCATCTTCGATCTTCTGCCCAGTTACATGAGCCGGCAGCGAGTTTCCCTGAACGGGCTCCGCATCGCTGGGGTCGTGTTGTGCGCCGCGGTTTTCTGGTAGCTTGTGGCGCTCTGGATCGAACGCCTGCAAGCTGGACGCCGCCTCTCGCCAGAACGATGTCGCGCGCGGATCGCGCTCGGACTCACCAGCGGTTTGCTGACGCCCCTCGTACTGGCCAGCATCAGCCGCGGCCTCATCAGCGGCTGGCACGGACCGACCAATACCATCGCCGCCTTCGTCGCACCGCTGGCTTTGTGCATCCTGTCGCTCATCGAACTAGGCATCTTGCCTACACGGCTAATGCACAACCGGGCGGCACCGGCGGTGACCGGAGTCATCCTGCTGTTACCCTACGCGTGAGCCTCCGCCATCTATCAAGAGTCCTGCGCGAGCACGGTGCCACCGCTGTTCTTGACATTCTCACGCTTTCCCACCCAGTTGGACTGCTGGCGTCGGAACTGCTCCCAAATCGCGCGCTGCGCGCCTTGATGGTCTGGCTGTATTGGACTTGGCTGGTTGCCTTGGCGACTCAACAGTGGCCGCATGGCGCGAGAGGATTCGAAGTGCTGCGCCCCTGGCTCAAGGGAGCCCTTCTGGTGCTCCTTACTTTGGCTGGCCTGATGTGGCTCCTCTCGTGGCAGCATCACGGTCCGATCGGAGCCTTCGGAGGCTTCACCGGAGCCGCGATCGCCCTCTACGCCCTCGCCCCTACTAGTCAAACCACAACGAGTGCGGCGCCAACCCCGACTGTCCATGGTCCGACATCTGGCACGGGCCGCACGTCAGCTTGTAGTTCGGATGCGCCTCGCGCAGAATTGCCGGCAGCACGTCCGGATCGTCCGGCAGATGATACGCATCCAGCAGGATGCGCGGACGCATCATGCCGATCGTCTTCAGCCCTCCGCGGAGCGCTTCGCGTTCGGCGCCCTCGATGTCCATCTTGATCACGTCCACATGCGTCAGCCCCTGGTCGGCCACGACCTTGTCGAGCGTGGTCACGTCGATCGTGAACTTCTTACCCTTCTTCCACACCACGCTGTTGACGCCCGAGTTGTCTTCCAGTTCATACAGCTCCAGCGTGGTCTCTTCCTTCCACACGCCCTTCATCACCCGCACCACGCGCCCGTCGCCAATCTCCTTTTCGAAATTCCGTTTGAACGCCACGATGTTGCCCGGATCGGGCTCCACGGCACTCACCTTCGCGGCGCCTTGCGCGAGCGCAGTGTGCGTGAACACGCCGACGTGCCCGCCGCAGTCGATCACCACATCACCCTTGTGAATCATCGGCTTCGTGTTGGTCTTGCGGATCCAGGCGTGCTCGGCCAGCAGATACGAAACCAGCCCAATGCCGTCGAACTTCTTGCCCGCGCTCTTGATCCAGAACTTGCGCTCGGGCGTCTCAATGAGGTCAAGCCCGTTGGCCGCGTCCGTATCGATCTTCCTCGCGGTCTTGCGGAAATGGTCCAACTCGGTGAGCAGCACGTCGGCGTCCTGCTCCAGAGTCTGAATGCGTTCCCACGGGCAGTGCGGAACCTTGCCCGCCAGCTTCAGCGCAGCGAAATAGCCGAGTGGAATACCCACCGCAGCCGCTTTGGCCAAGCCAATCCCTACGCCAAGAACGATGAGGTAACGCAGGGGCGCCGGGAGGCGCTTATCGAGCCGAGAAATTTGAGACATCCCTGAAAAAATCGGCCCGTTCGGCCCGTGGCTGAATAAGGTAGCCCGCGCTAGTGGACGAATTCCACCTTAATCCGGCTTGGAATAATACCTGCCTCAAAACCCAGGTCCATCAGCAACTGCGCGGCCTTGGGCACGTCTTCGCCGCAATCCACGGTGTGATGATTGACGTACATGCCCACGAACTTGTCGGCCGTGCCGGTCTCCATGTCGCGCGCAAACTGCATGGCGTATTCCAGCGCCTCAGGGCGATAATCGAGCGCATGCTGAATGCTCTCACGCATCATGCGATTGCACTCCACCTGCACCTTGGGCGACAAGTCGCGCCGCAACGCATTCGCGCCCAGCGGCAGCGGCAGATTGTGCTTGGACTTCCACCATTTGCCGAGATCGAGAATCAAATGAAGCCCGGCTTTCAGATACGTGAGCTGCGCTTCGTGAATCACCAGGCCCGCGTCCACGGAGCCTTCCTTCACGGCTGCCGGGATCTTGTCAAACGGCGTGATCACCGCCTCAAACTCGGGCTCAAACAGCTTGAACGTCAGGTACGCCGTCGTGAGCTTGCCGGGGATCGCGATGCGCTTGCCCTTTAGGCTGGCCGGATCCATCGGTTTGGTGGCGATGATCATCGGTCCGTAGTTGTCGCCCACACTGGAGCCGGCGGCCATCAGCATGTATTTGTCGGCTACGTACGGATAGGCGTGATAGGAGATCGCCGTGAGTTCATACATGCCCTGGCGCGCCTTTTCGTTCAGCGACTGGATGTCCTCCAGCACATGGCGCACGTTCACGAGGTTCGACCGCACTTTGCGGGTGGCCATCGCATAGAACATGAAGGCGTCGTCGGAGTCGGGACTATGGGCGCAGACAATATCCAAGGGTTGATCTGACATACGGGGGGGGTGCAGCGGAGAATTTTGAATATAGCACGGAACTCTGTGTAACCGGC
>Ga0194122_10003298_pt1 | contig 16643 bp, 10 predicted proteins | sample TA2MahCa10mmetaG_FD_155487 | JGI IMG/M metagenome (GOLD analysis project Ga0194122, IMG submission 155487) | Freshwater microbial communities from Lake Tanganyika, Tanzania - TA2015021 Mahale Deep Cast 10m | ecosystem: Environmental > Aquatic > Freshwater > Lake | place: Tanzania: Lake... | reverse complement strand
CTTGAACCTCCGCAGCGGGTTCAGCAAACTCGGGAATTTCGAAAACGGCCGGTTCTTCCGCTAACTCGGCGGGCGGCGGCTCGAAAGCATACACTGGCTCCGGCTCCACCTGGGGAGGGGCGACGGCTAGAGCAGCGAGCTCAAATACTTGAACCTCCGCGGCGGGTTCAGCAAACTCGGGAATTTCGAAAACGGCCGGTTCTTCCGCTAACTCGGCGGGCGGCGGCTCGAAAGCGTAAACCGGCTCCGGCTCCACCTTAGGAGGGGCGACGGCTTGAGCAGCGGGCTCAAATACTTGAACCTCCGCAGCGGGTTCAGCAAACTCGGGAATTTCGAAAACGGCCGGTTCTTCCGCTAACTCGGCGGGCGGCGGCTCGAAAGCATACACTGGCTCCGGCTCCACCTGGGGAGGGGCGACGGCCAACGCAACGGGCTCAAATACTTGAACCTCCGCAGCGGGTTCAGCGAACTCGGGAATTTCAAAAACGGCCGGCCCGTCTTCCGATTGGGAAGCAGGCAGTTCCATCAAATCGGCCGGCTCCGGCTCAATCTGCGTTTGCACTGAGACCGGAACGGCGGGCTCCGGTAGCTCCAGTTCCGCGACCGGTTCGGCGAAATCATGGACCTCGATGACGGCCGGCTCATCCACCACTTGGGGTGGAGGCAGTTCCATGACGGAAGGCGGTGCAACATCGAGGAAAATGGGCTGGTCTTTTGCCTCGACCGGTTCCGGCTCCGCGGCGGATGCGAGCTGGATGAGCGTTGGCGAGGGATTCAGGGCGATGTCTTCGCCCGGTTTGGTGACACTCGCCGCAATTACCTCTTCAAGCAGCGCGCTGTGAATAGGTCCGGCCACGGCCAACGGCTTCTCGTCGGGATCGGTCAACCGCGCCAGCTCTTCTTCGAGCTTTAGAGCGGGAAGAGTGAGGGGACGGAGGATGACACCGTTCGAAGGTGGTTGGACCGGCCGCTCCATTTGAGCGACACGCTCAATCTCCTTTTGGAGAGCGACTGCTTCGGACGGAGGCAGAGTCTCGAGCGCCGGCGCCGGAGGCTCTACGATGACGGGTTCGGGCTCCTGCGCGATGGGCGCGGCTGGCGGCGGGGTTATCTTGTCGCGAATATCCCACTTTTCAGCGGCGTTGAGCGGTTTCGGCGCCGAATCTGCCACAGGAATGGCGACGTCTTCATGAATGACAGATTGAGTCGCCTCGGTGGTTTCTGCGCGTCTGGCGATCCTGGCAATGACTTCCGGACGGACCCAGTCCGCGTACTTGTTCTCAGCGGGGGGCGCGTCAGGCCGTAGCCGGGTGCGCCGGTTTCTGCGCGGCGCGGCCACATCCGGAATACTCGGGTCCTCAGGAGAAGGAGTCTGCGAGGTACGAGAACTCAGAGCCTCGGCGCGGGCCGCCACTTGTTCCAAATCCGCCGGGTCCGCGTGGGAGCGCATGGCGGCATCCACAGGAACGGGCGTCTTCGCGGCGGGTGCGGCCGGGGCAACCACGGCACGCTGGCCGGAATACTGGGCGGCAAAACCGCTCGGATCGAGCAGCATTTGCCGCTCCTGCTCCTCGCGGCGGACGCGCAGTTCAATATTATGTTCTCTCAGTTGTTCGTTGTTGCCTTTTAGGTAATCGCAAACCAGCGCCACAAACGCAGCACCTAGGACGACCGTAAGGCTTACGAAAATCTGGAGTTCTAGTGATCCGAGGTCCATAGCTCCACATGGAGTTTATCGGCGGGACCTTGGGAGTAGAATAGGCTAAAGCTCCCAAAAAAAATAGGTGTCGATCAAACTTAGGGCATCGGGCCCAGTAGTACTATCGGCGTACTGGTGTGCTCGAGTAGCGTAAGTAGGGAAATTACCCTACGGGATACCCAGAATTGGCCGTTGTCCGGTTCCCAAGGTGCCGGAACGCTTACGCTGGGGGCCATCCTCGGTTACATTCGGACGCTTCGCATTGCCGTTTGAGAAGTCGACCTCGGCGGTAGTAAATTCGAGCGGGCGATCTAGTACCATCTCAACGACGGTACCGCGACCGAGGACAACATCTTGGCCCCGAGTCAGCAAAACGGTCGCCAATCCGACGGCGGCGCCGGCGGCGGCGCCGATCCCAAGCCCCTTGGCGCCGTTGCCAGCGACCGAGCCAGCGATGGCACCAACCGACGCACCGGTACCAGCAACGGTGCCAACCTTACCGGCGTCTTCCGCCTTGGTGGACTCGCCTTTGATCCTGCCTTCAGACCGGTCTAAGTCCTCGCTGGCGCGGCCGTCCAGCGCGCCGACGCGTGCGCGGAAGTCGCGCGTTACGCCGTTCGGCAAAGTGAGCGAATCGAAGCGCAGGTACAGTTCAGCCCGGCCTTTCACGCGGCCCGCGCGCTTGGCCGAGGTGATGGTTCCGGCCACATAGGAACCGGGCGGGATTACGATCTTGCCTTCGGAGAGCACGGGAAAGGAGGTTTCGAGGTAGACACGGTCGCCCTCCGCAGCGTGCTTGGTCGAGACGCTGTTAATCATGACAAGCGGCACGCGCGTACCGGCCAGCACGCGGAACTGCGGGTCTTCCTGCTTGGGACCCTCCTGCGCAAAAGCGGCTGCGGCTGCGGCGAACGCGAGTAGGCGTGTCATGGAGATACCTTGCTTCATTGTACGGCCAATCGAACGGGCCTACTAAGAGAAACGCGGCCCGCCGTGGCTGGGTTTCCGGGAGTATCCTGGTTGCTATGATCCGATTCGCCGCACTTCTCGCCGCCGTCTGCTTCGCCGCCGACTTTGAGATTAAGGACGAAGCCGAATTCAAGAAACTGTTCCCGGCAGGCGCCAAGGTCACGCGCCTGGAGACCAATCTGCAATTCGTGGAGGGTCCGGCCTGGACGCCCGGCGGGTTCCTGGTGTTTAGCGACATCCCGGCGAACGAACTCAAGCGCTGGGACCCCAAGGGCGGCCTGACGACGTTCCGCAAACCGTCGAACAATGCGAACGGCAACACGGTCGATCAGCAAGGGCGCCTTGTCACGGCGGAGCACACGGCTCACCGAATCTCGCGAACGGCAAAGGACGGCACGGTGGCGACGCTGGTGGAGTCGTTCGAAGGGAAGATGCTCAATTCACCGAACGATGTGGTGGTGAAGTCCGACGGCACCTTTTGGTTCACCGATCCGGATTACGGTCTGGGCGGCCGCAAGAAGGAACAGGCTGGGAACTACGTCTACCGCTTTGACGAGCGGACGGGCGCCCTGCTGCCGGTGGTGAAGGACTTCGACAAACCGAACGGGCTGTGTTTCTCGCCGGATGAGAAGAAACTCTACGTCGCCGACTCAGGCAAGCCCCGGCATATCCGCGTTTTCGATGTGAACTCCGATGGGACCGTGGGCGGCGGCCGGGTCTTCGCATCGATCGACAAGGGAGGCCCGGACGGCATTCGCTGCGACGAGGGCGGACGTGTCTGGTCGAGCTCCGGCGACGGAGCGCAGATCTTCGCCGCCGACGGACACTTAATCGCGCGGATCCTTCTGCCAGAGGCCGCGGCCAACTTGACCTTTGGCCCCAAGACGCTGTATTTGACGGCGCGGAAGTCGCTCTACTCCGTGCCGGTCAAGGCAAAGATGGCGAAGCGGCCGAAGCGTTAACTTAGGCCTTCGGCTAGAATTTGTTTTCGGCGGATGCCACGCCATCGTCAGCGAGACCTGGATGTTGACTTCAAGGCTTCCTGGCGGCCGATCTACAATGGGCTGATGAATCATCGAGGACTACAAGTTCGCAGTTCATTCGGCGCTTGCTAGCTGGTATGACCTCTCGCCGTGCCTGCCTGGGCATGCCTTTCGCAGCATGGGCTGCGGAAGTTCCACGCCCGAATGTGGTCTTTGTCCTAGTCGATGATTTGCGCTGGGATGAACTAGGTTGCACCGGCCATCCGTTCGCTGAGACACCCCATGCCGACCGGCTCGCGAAGGAAGGAGCCAATTTTCGAAATGCTTTTGCCAGTACACCATTGTGCTCGCCGTCCCGCGCGGCTTTCTTGACTGGCGCTTACTCGCATGCCAACGGTGTAATCGACAACGTCGCACGCGATGCGCTCAGCCACCGTCTGGTGACTTGGCCGCGGCTTCTGCACGAATCCGGTTATCGCACGGCTTTTCTCGGCAAGTGGCACATGGGAAACGATGACTCGCCGCGCCCGGGCTTCGATCGATGGGTGAGCTTTCGCGGCCAGGGCGTCTACAACGATGGGGAGTTGAACATCGACGGCCGCCGTGAGCAATCTTGTGGCTACATTACGGACGTGCTGACCGATCACGCCGTGGACTTCGTCACGCGATCGGCCGGCAAACCATTCTGTCTCTATTTGGCTCACAAGGCGATCCACCCCAACACGCAGCAGCGAGACGACGGCACACGCATTACCCCGGACCAAAGCAACGCTCCCGAAGCGTTTATTCCCGCTGAGCGCCACAAGAGTCTCTATGCCGGGAAAACGCCCCCGCGCCGAGGAAACTACCTGAAGCTACCGCAAGGCAAGCCTGCATTAGAGCGGAATCCTCCAGGCATCACGCCGCTCGGCCCCGAATCGGCTACCTCGGACGCGGCCATTCTGGCTCGAATGCGAACGATGAAAGCGATCGACGACTCGCTTGGCCGGATACTTGAGGCGCTAGAAACACGAAGGGTCCTTGACAATACGGTCGTGATCCTCACCTCCGACCACGGCTTCTTTTACGGCGAACATTGCCTCGGCCCCGAACGCCGTCTGGCGTACGAGGAGGCGATTCGGATCCCGCTCCTAGTGCGCTATCCGCGCCGCTTCCGTGCCGGGAGCGCGCCCAAGCAGTTCGTGCTGAATATTGATGTGGCGCCATCCATACTGGCACTCGCCAGCGTCACAGCACCGGCTTCGATCCAAGGCCGCCCCTTCTGGTCCCAGCCTCATCGGAAGTCGGTTTTGATTGAGTACTTTTCAGATTCGACATACCCGCGAATTCACAAGATGGGATACGACGCCGTTCGCACCGAGCGATGGAAGTACATACGTTATCGTGACATTCAAGGCGCGAATGAACTTTACGACCTTCGGAACGACCCCTACGAGCTGCGTAATCGCCTCGGTGAAAAGGGAACTCCACTGCCAGAATTGGAACGCGAACTCGATCTGCTGCTGAACCAGACATCGGGGCTGCCGGCATAGAATAGAGGCCCCAGCGCGTCCGCTGGCAACTCCAAACGCTATCCGTTCAAGGCTACTGTTGACCAAAGAGCGCGCTTTGTAGCAAAGCGCACATCGATTTCTTCATGCCTGGTTCATGCGCACTCCGGAAGAAGGCGCCTGGCTGTGACAAACGGGCACGTTTCTCCCATCGACGCTGGCACCGGCTGCCGTCAAGAAGGCCGCCCGCATGGATGGGAACGAAGCGGGATTCGCTCTCGCTCCAGATACTGCGAGGCGCCGTACTCGCCGAACGGCCAGCCTTGGGGTCAAGCGAACGCCAGAAGCGCTCGCTGAGCCACTTCGGCTTGCGGCCGAAGGCCCTGGAGGCGGCGGCGCCGCATAGAACTCTTCCGGGGGCGGCTACAGTGCTGCAGTGAGTGAGACCTGGATGAGGGGCTTGCCGCCGGTGGGCTGATCAAGAGCTATTTGCCGAGCCGCCGCCCGTAGATCTCGCGATGCAATCCCTGTGCGGCGGTGACCATCTCCGGGTACGGGGCGTCCACAACGTTGAGGAAACCAATGTTGTAGTTCTCACCATCGCGCGGCCGGCCAGTGATGGCCTGGTCCGTTAGCTGGAACCAGTGAGCGCCGACGAAGTTCGGATGATCGGCCACGCTCCGCAGGTAGCGCCGGAGTGCTTCACCGCGCGCCTCCTGAGAGGACACGGACTGCAAGCCGGTCGAGAACATCCCGCGATCGAGAGCGCCGAAATGGAACTCGCCGATGATCGCCGGACGGTCAACACGCTCGAGCAGAGTCCAGCTCGCGGGCGCGATCGCCGCCTGATACACATTGACGCTGATCACGTCGGCCTCGGCGGCGGCGGTGACCACATCCGGATTTACCTGATGAATGCGGCTGCCCAGGTAAAGATGGTTCGGGTCGATACGGCGGATCTCTTCGCGCACGACGCGGTAGTATTCGCGGGCGAAGGCCGTGGTCAGCTCCGCCAGATCCGGGCGCATCCCTGGCGTGATGATCGCCGGAGCCGCAAGCGCGGACCAGCTCGCAAACTGCGTGCCCCACGCCGTGTTCAGATTTTCGATCGTCGAGTAGCGCTTCTCGAGCAGAACTCCGAGCGCGCGCCGTGCCGCCGAAACCGCCGGGTTCTGGCCCAGAGCCCCCAGCACAACCCCGTATCTCGCCCGCTCGTTGCCCGGGGCTCCCCAGTTCATTTCGTTATCAACGAAGTGGCCCAGGCAGTAGGGATCGCCGATCACGGGAGCGAGCACCGGGAGCAATCGCTCGCGGACACTAGCGGCGAAGCGCGGGTCGAACGGATCGGGCAAGCGATCCGTTCCCTGGCCCGCGTTTGGAACGGTATTGTAATTTCCAAAGAGCGTTGTGGTCGTGACATATGGCAGCCCGCGCCGATGAAGGCCGTTGTCAGACCAGTTGCCAATCGTGTTGAAGCCCCAGGCCTTCATCCGGGCCAACGTGAGAGATCGCCAGGCTGCCGCGTACTCCGCGCCGTGTTTGCGTTCCAGGTTTGCAGCATGGAAGTTAAATGTAACGCCGCTGCGGATGGGGCCGGAGACCGCGGTGGCTGTGGAGAAGTGCCGCGTGAGCGGATCTTCCCCGGAAGGTATCCAGGTGAACATCTCCTCGCGGCCGGTCGTGAAGGTTGTTTGCGCGAGGCCCATCGAATTGAAGCCGGTCGAGAAGAACAAGTACCCGTGAGGATCCACCAGCCACCAGCGGCCTTCGTGCTTTGCTGTCCGCAAGTAGCCTGTTGCCTCCAACCGGGGTCCGGCAGTGAATCCACCGAATTCCGATCGATCGTCGAAGCGATCCACACCCATAAGCGATTCCGCCTCGGCATGCCTTTGTCGTTCGAGATCTTCTTCGGTCTCGATCTTGCCGGGCCAGGTGTCACCTGTGAATTGACCAAAACGATCCACGATTCCTGTAAGCGGGAATGGAGCGCGCAGCCGGACGTTGTCCACGATCAACGTGAAGCTTTCGGCTGGGGAGGCAAGAAAAACCTGCATCTGCGCGATGTTACCGGTATTCAGCACATGTGTACCAGTGCTGCCCAGATTGCGCGAACCGGGCCACACGGGAAGGCCGCGCATTCCCCAAGTCATGGGGTCGCGATTCGCAAGGGGGAAGGCGAAGGTCGCGGTCGCGCCCGGTTCAATCGTTCCGGAGCCGGTGCGCCACGCGACAACGGAATCACTGCGAATCTCGTCATCGACACGGACACTGAAGCGCACGGCGGTGGTGCCCGGGTTGGTAATGTCATACGCGATCTCACCCCACTCGCGAAGATCCCACGGTGCCGGAGGCCGCAGGAACAGGGCCGGCCACTGCACCTGCCGGAATTCGATCGCCAAGGCGCGCTGGCCATGTGTCACACCATCAGAAGTCAATCGAATCGCAGTGTCGCGAGGCGCCACGACGGACATATCCGTGTCCGATTCAAAGGAGTTCAGCAACCGTTCCTCTTGGGCAGCAGCGACAGCCGCCATCGCCAAGATGCCTACTCGTGACACCCACGTCCAAGCCATGACTCGCTGGCCAGTGTAGCATGCAGTTGTTTTGAGGCGGACGATTGCTGGGGCAATACGCAATCGTGACTTGAGCCTGGACTGCTGTTTTGGGTTTACCGGAGCCCATCCGCCGGCCCCGGACAACTCACTTCCGCTATGGCGTGACGCTCTACTCCGCAGGCGGCCAGCCTTACAGTCGAGCCAAGGCCCGCAGCGCTCGCTTAGCCCTTCGGCTTGAAGTAGAAGACCATGGCAGCACCGGCCGCGACGACGACATAGCCAAGATAGAGCATGGGATTTGGCTTGTCCTTCGGGGGATGCATGGCCATGGTCATCAACACGTTAATCAGGGGCGCTCCGCCGAAGACGATGGGCATTACATAGTTCGGCACGCCGCCGTTTCGAAACGCCCAGATGATGCAGATGGCGCCGGCCGCGCCCAGCGCGCCGCCGGCCGTCGCGAACCAGACGCCTCGCGAGTCGAACGAGCCCAAGCCGCCGGAAGCCTGCAACGTGATTACCGGAACCAGAACGCCGAGCATAAAATACGCGCCGCCCACGCACAGCAGCGCGCGAAGCGGATTGCCGAGTTTGATCTGCCCTTCATGCAGGATAGGTCCGTAGATCCCCCAAAAAAGCATTGCGCCAATGGCAAAGACGAGCCAGAGCATCGTTTTCTTTTTCTCCTTGGTGGCCATGGATGGAATCCCTTATTGTACGCGGGTCCGGACGGTCAAAATTGCAGACGAAGTCCCAACTGAATCTGGCGGGAGGAGGTGATGGTGTTGCGGATCAGTCCAAAACTGCCGATGGGACCCGTAGTGATCGACTGCGCCTGCAGGGTCGGAATTCCAAAATTGGATCGATTGGCGAGATTGAACGACTCGGCGCGGAATTGCAACCGGGCCTGATCGTTCCAGCGCGGCAGCGCGAACGCTTTGTAGAGAGCGAGGTCGAACATTCGAAGATTAGGTCCGATGAACGTGCCGCGGCCCAGGTTGCCGAGTTGTCCAGCGGGCGCCATGGTAAACGCCGCCGGGCTGAACCATTGTTCCGGCCGCCCGATGACAGCCGACTGATGGGTGAAACCGTTTACGATGCTGGCCCGGTCCTGCCCAATGCCGGGGCCCAGCGACGGCGCCCACTGCGAACGCGAACGGTTGCCTGCCAAAAACACCGTTAGAGGCGTTCCGCTGCGTACGTTCGAGATGGCCGCCAACTGCCAACCGCCCAACAGCGGTCTGCGGCGGAACAAGGGCAGTTCCCAGGTGAAGTTCACGAGCCAGTTGTGCTTGGCGTGATAGTCGGCCAGGCCCTTGTTGTAGTTGAAGCCTTCGAACTCCGGCATGGCGGAGGTGGTGCCGTTGGTGGCATCGGAGAAAAACGTGGACGCCTGCGTGGTGTCGAGATTTCTAGAAAGCGTGTAGGAGCTCTGGAACTGGATGTCGCGAGAGAGGCGCTTGCGAATCTCCAGAATGCCGGCGTGATACCAGGAGTTGCCGTCGCTCGATTTCAACTCGATGGTCGCGAAGTTCGGATTCCGGCGGGGCGCGCCGGCCGGAAAGACCAGCGTGCCGTCGGCCTGGCGGACGGGCTCGACGATGTTGACGTCGTTGGAGCGCCAGAGATGAATGCCGCGGGAACCGGCGTATCCGGCGGTGAGAACGATATCCCAGGGAAGCTGGTGCTGGAGACTGAGGTTCCAGGTCTGCGTGTAGGGGTTCTTGATATTCCATTCCACGGGCCGGATGGTATTTCCCACACCGCGTTCAAACGGAGGGACCGGGAAGGTGGGGTTGGCGATCAGCACCCGCGGTGTAGCGGGCGGATTGGTAACGGTGACGATCAGATGCTGCTGGATGTTCGTGTTGAACAGCAGCGCATACCCGCCGCGCAGCGAAGTCCAGCCGGTGCCAAAAACGTCCCACGCGAATCCCAGCCGCGGCGAGAAGTTTTTCTTCGCCGGGTTGCGGTACAACTGGCCGGTAGCGGGCGCCCGGTCCGTAAAGAGATTCAGGAGGGCGGAGTCCCGGCCGTAGATATCGACCGGCATGGTCATGAACTCGTAGCGTAGGCCGGGGTTCAATGTAAGGCGAGGGGTGATGCGCCAGGAGTCCTGCAAATAAAAGCCCATGAGCGTGAAGCGCCAGTACCGGTCGAACTGCGCGGCGGGCGTCAACCCCAGGAATCGCGCCGGAGTGTTCGTGAGGAACGAGCGAACGTCGTTGAAGGTGTGGGTACCCAAGGAGAACGTGGGATTCACCATGTTGTCGCGGTAGCGCTCTGCAAGCATGCCAGCCTTCACCAGGTGGCGGCCGCGCGTCATGGTGGCGCCGGTCTCGAACCCGAACACATTCTGCGTCAGGCGCAGATTCGCCGACGCCTGCGTGCCGAAGCGGGGCATGCCTCCGATGTCGATGTTACCGACCAGCCCGCGGCCCGGCACGAACGGTTGCAGCGGCGAGGCGGTATTGGCGAAGACGTTCTGGAACGTCGTGGTGCGGCTGAAGGACCCGCGGAAGTGGAACAGGGTTGTGGGGGACGCGACGTGACGGTACTCAGTGGTAACGAATTGATTCTTGGAAAAGAACTGACGCGGGAATTGAGGAAAATCCGTGGGCAGGTTCTGCGTGGCGTCGTCGAAGGTGTAGCGGGTGAAGAACTGGCCGGTGGTGCCGATGTTCCGGTCGTAACGGCCCTGGAAGAACTGCTGGTTCACAGTCTGGGAGAACCCGAAGATATAGTCGGCCAGGCCGCCGGGACGCCCGGCCCCATTCGCGCGGGGGATCTCGTTGAGGTATGGCAGAATGGCCGGGCTCACGGGAACGGTGACGGTTTGGCCGGGCCTGGCGGGATCGGGCAGGACGCCGCGGCGGGCGTTGTCGTCGGGAACCTGGGAGACGATGGTGCGGCCCAGCCGGTCGCGCAGGCCTTCCATGGTCACGAAGAAGAAATCCTTGTCCTGGCGCAGAGGGCCGCCCAGCGAACCGCCAAATTGATTGCGCTTGAACTCCGGGCGTTTCGCGGGGTCGAAAAAGTTTCGCGCGTCCATATTGTCGTTGCGGTGGAAGTGGTAGAGGCTCCCATGCAGGTCGTTCGTGCCGGACTTGGTTATCGCGTTGATCTGGCCTCCGGAGTTCCGGCCGAACTCGGCGGAGTAGTTGTTCACTTCGACGCGGAACTCGCGAATAGCCTCCACTCCGAGAACGGTCCCGGCGGCGGAACCCGCGGGGGCGTTGGTAAAGTCGTTCTGCGGCGTACCGTCGATGAGGTAGACGTTCGAACGCGGGTCCTGGCCGTTGACGCTGATGCCGAGGCCATGGGCCACGACAGAGCCGCCGTCGCGGTGCGGAAAGGCGACAACACCCGGCTGCAACAGTGCAAGGTCGGTGTAATTCCTGCCGTTCAGCGGCAACTCGCGAATGGCGGACTCCGGCACCAGATAACCCAATTCCGCCGTGGAGGTATTGATATGAACGACACCGGCTGAGACGGTAATTTCCTGCTCCACCGTGCCTAACTCCAAGGCAATGTCCACGCCGAGCGTTTCGTTGACCGTCAGCTCAATGCCCTTGCGAACCAGCGGCCGGAAGCCGTTGGCGGTAACGCGCAGATCGACCCGCCCGGCCGGCAGTGCGGCGGCCACATAGATTCCGGCGCGGTTGGAGACACTCTTGCGAACCAGTGCGGTGCTGGGCTGCGTGACGGCGATCTCCGCGCCGCTGACGACACCACCGCTCGAATCCTTGATCGTTCCCGTGATCGTGGCGGTGGTCTGCGCTAGAAGCGGTACAGACAAAAAGAGAGAAAAAATGCGTTTTGACACCAAGAAAACCCGTGAACCTTTAGCGTAACAGACGACTCTCTCTGGACAGGACGGACGCACGCGGCGAAACGTAACAGCCCCGGGTCCATCCCGGTTTTTACACGAAAACTGGAACGGCGGCCCCAGCGCTTTCCAACGGGTCGATCTGTATTCGTGATAAAGATCATTTGTTCGCCCTTGCACAATGATTGTCCTGCTCGTCGTACTCTTCTACCTTCTTCATCAAGACTTTTGGAACTGGACTGAGGCCCGGCCGCTGTTCTTCGGGTTTCTGCCCAGGGGCCTGTTTTATCACGCCGGCTACACGCTTTCGTCCGCCGGGCTGATGGCGTGGCTGGTGCGGCGGGCCTGGCCCGCGCGGCTGGAGGCGTGGGCGGAAGAGGAGAGCGAGTGACGGCCACGCTCTTCGTCCTGGCTTATCTTTGCATCGCCCTATACATTGGAATTTTCGCGTTCCGGCGCGAGCGGGGACAGGCCGAGGACTACTTCCTGGCGGGGCGCGCCATTGGACCGTGGGTCTTCGTGTTCAGCCTGTTCGGCACCCATATGACGGCGTTCGCGATTCTAGGCTCCTCCGGACACGCCTTCAACTTTGGCATTGTGACCTTCGGCCTGATGGCGTCCAGCTCTGCACTCATTGTCCCGCTGTGCCTTTTGTTTCTGGGAACGCGGCTCTGGGCCATCGGCAAGAAGTTCGGCCACATCACGCCGGTGCAGATCTTTCGCGATCGCTGGGAGTGCGGCCACATCGGGACCGTCATATTCTTCCTGCAAGCGGCGTTGTTGGTGCCCTACATCATCATCGGCGTAATGGGCGGCGGAACGGCATTAAACGTGATCAGCGGCGGAGCGATTCCATTCTGGGCGGGCGGCCTGCTGGTGGCGCTGGTCGTGATGAGCTATGTCTTTTTCGGCGGCATGCGCGGCACGGCTTGGGTAAATTCGTTCCAGACGATTCTGTTCCTGACGTTCGGCCTGGCCGCCGTGCTCATCATCTCAAACGGCATGGGCGGCTTTTCGGCCGTCGCGGAGAAGCTGCTGGCCGATCCAAAGACCTCGCCGCTGCTGTCCAGGGAAAAGTATTCGCCGCTGGCATTCTTCAGCTACACGTTCAACCCGCTTTCGGCCATTGCGTTCCCGCATATCGCCATCTTCTGCCTGACCGCGAAGAAGATGGATCAGTTTAAGAAGACGGTGATTTTCTATCCTCTCTGCATCCTGTTAATCTGGCTGCCATGCGTTTGCCTGGGCCTCTTCGCCAATTCGGCAACGGAAATTCCCGCTATTGCCGCGAAGCTCGCCGAGAAGGCCGCCACCGCCCGGCCCGTGGTGGCCGACGACGTGATGCTGCGCCTGCTGGCGCATTATGCGCCGGAGTGGCTGGCCGGCATGCTCGGCGCCGGCATCATGGCCGCGGTCATGGCGTCGGACTCGCAGATTTTAGCGCTCTCCACTATGTTCTCCGAGGACATTTTCACCTTCTACGGCGCACATGAAAAATTCGGACAGAAGGCGCAGATCGCCACCGGGCGGCTGTTCGTCGTTCTGGTCACCGCGTTCGCCTATTTCACGGCGTTGAACGCAAAGGCCAGCATTTTCGACCTGGCGGTGCAGTTCTCCTTCGCCGGCTTCTCGGCGATGATGCCGCTCTACGTGGCAGCGCTCTACTGGAAGGGCAGCACGAAATGGGGCGCACTGGCGGCGACGCTGTGGGCGGCGGCCTGCACGGTTGGCCTTTTCTTTGCACCGCGTGGCTTCACGGTGTACGGGCTGCTGCCGGTTGTCCCTATGACGCTAGGTTCGGCGCTGCTGATCTGGGTGGTGTCGCTGCTGACGCCGAAACCGGCCCACCGAACGGTATCCCGGTACTTCTCTGTATAATGCACAGATTCCATAATGCCGGCCGAACCCAAACCCTCTAACCTGGTCAAGGCTCTGATCTGCTTCGTCGCGGCGATCGGGTTTGCCTTTGACATCTATGAAATTCTGGTTCTCCCGCTGATTCTTGGGCCCGCGCTGGCGGAACTCGGAGGCTTGAAGCCGGGTACGCCCGCGTATCTCGATTGGGCGGGCTGGATGTTCTTCGTCCCGGCGTTCGCCGGAGGCGTGTTCGGGCTCCTCGGCGGGTACCTGACGGACTTGTGGGGCCGGCGGCGGGTGCTGGTGTGGTCGATTCTGCTGTACGCGTTCTCGGCGCTGGCCGCCGGATACTCGACCTCACTGGAACAGTTGCTGTTCTTCCGCTGCACCACGTTTATCGGCGTCTGCGTGGAGTTCGTCGCGGCCGTGGCATGGTTGGCCGAACTTTTCCCGGAGGAGAAGCAGAGAGAGAGCGTCCTTGGCTTCACGCAGGCGTTTTCGTCGGTGGGCGGGTTAATGGTGACCGGAGCCTACCTGCTAGCGGTTACCTTCGCCGCCTCGCTTCCGGAAATTCACGGCGGCCACTCCCCCTGGCGCTACACACTGATTTCCGGCCTGCTGCCTGCGATTCCTCTGATTATCATCCGCCCGTTCCTGCCGGAGTCTCCGGCCTGGGCGCGCAAGAAGGCCGAAGGCAAACTCAAGCGGCCCAATCTGGCCGATCTGTTCCAACCGCAATTCGCGCGAACGACGTGGGTCACGATGATTATGTTCGCCGCCAGCTACGCCGCGGCGTTTGGCGCGATTCAACAGCTTCCCCGGATCGTACCCGGCCTGGCCGAGTTGCAGGGGCTGGCACCGCCAATGGTGCAGAAGGCCGTGGGCGGGGTGCAGTTGTGGCAGGAAATCGGCGGCTTGATCGGACGCGTGGTGCTGGCGATTCTGGCGCTCTATATCGTCAGCCGCCGGACGCTGATTCGTATTTTCCAGGTTCCGGGGCTGCTCGTGCTGCCGTGGGTCTTTTTCGTCGGCACGGGTACCGATATCGCCACTGTGCAATGGGGCATTGGATTGGTTGGCCTGCTCACGGTCGCGCAGTTGAGCTTCTGGGGCAACTACCTGCCGCGCGTCTATCCGACGCACCTGCGGGGCACGGGCGAAAGCTTCGCAGCCAACATTGGCGGGCGCATGCTGGGCACGTCGGCGGCACTGGTGACGGCGCAACTGGCCAAGATTACGCCCGGTGCGACCCCATTTGCCAAGCTCGCATTCGCGTCGGCGTGCGTCGGCACGGCGGCCTATGCGATCGGTCTGATCGCCAGCTTCTTCCTGCCCGAACCGCCGAAGGATTTGCCGGAGTAGCTACACTGGGGATGTGCGGCAGTTTTTCGTGCACAATTTCGGATGCCGGGCCACTCAGGCCGACGGCGCGGCGCTGGAGTCCTTGCTGGCGCAGCGCGGGCTGACGGCTTCGAGCGGCTATCAAAGCGCTGATCTCGTCGTACTGAATAGTTGCACTGTGACCTCGGCGGCCGACGAAGACCTGCGCCACACGGTGCGCCGCGTGCACAGAGAGAACCCGGCGGCCCGCATCCTGGTGACGGGCTGCTACGCACAGCGCGCTCCGGAGGAGATCGCGGCGCTGCCGGGCGTGGAATGGGTGGTTGGAAACTCCGACAAGACTTCGATCGCCGACATCGTCACGACGGATCATTTCCACGGGCAGATCCATGTACGCGACATCTTCGAGCAGCACGACTTCCTGTCGGCGCCAGTGGACGACGCCGCGGGCGACCGCGCCCGGCCGAACCTGAAGATCCAGGATGGCTGTAACAACCGCTGCTCGTTCTGCGTGATTCCGTACGTGCGTGGGCGCAGCCGCTCGATGCCGGCCGATCAGGTGGTGGAGCAGGTCCGCGGCTTGGCCGAGAACTACCGGGAAGTCGTTCTTAGCGGCATCAACCTGGGCCGCTGGGGCCGCGAACCGGGCGGATCAATGCGGCTGGCAGGGCTGGTGCGGCGGCTTTTGGAGGAGACCGGAGTGGAACGGCTGCGGCTCTCGTCGGTGGAACCGATGGACCTGTCCGATGAGCTTCTGGCGTTAATGGCCGCGTCCCCGCGCATCGCCAAGCATGTGCACGCGCCGCTGCAATCGGGATCCGGCGCCGTGCTGCGGAGGATGTACCGCAAGTACCGTCCCAGGCACTACGCCGACCGCGTGATGAAAGCCCGCGAGCTAATGCCCGAAGCGGCGATCGGCGCCGATGTGATGGTGGGTTTTCCCGGCGAGAGCGATGCGGAATTCCAGGAGAGCTTTCGATTCATCGACGCTCTGCCGTTTTCTTATCTGCACGTCTTCACCTATTCCGCGCGCCCGGGGACGCCAGCCGCGGTGGCTCCGGGACAGGTTCCCATGTCCGTGCGGAAGGACCGGAACCGCCAACTTCGCGAGCTGGCCGAGCGAAAGAACCTGGAGTTCCGGCGAGGGTTCGCCGGAGCGATGCTATCGGTCGTGACGCTGGGCGAAGGGACCCGCGCGCTGTCGTCGAACTTCTTGCGCGTGGAACTTTCGCAGCCTGCGCCGGCAAATCAGTTGCGCGACGTGCGCATCGGCGCCGTGAGCGAGAGCTGTTTGCGGGAACTGGATCCGCTGCGGGTGTTGTAAACCCGGCGAGTTTCGAATGCTTCGTTCGTGGATGAGAGTAAGTGATTTATGCCTTCTGCCCTTTCGCGCTCATATAGTGCAGCAGCGCTCCACCTGGCCTGTAGCTAAAGGATGCGGTTTAGCTGGCAGGATGCGCAAAAGTCAGCAAGCTCCATACGAACAGACCAATGCCGCCGTCTCATACTGCGGTTGGATCGCTTCCTCCATGCCGCTCACCAGCATCGCAGTCAGTTTGTCCAGAGTTGGTGATCGCAGCGCACATGTGACTCCTAAGAACTTGTCCCAAGAGCACATCATTTTCGATACTAAGCAAATCGCGGTCTCAACTTGTGGAGCATCAATGGCGGTCTAACAAACAGGGCATAGTCTCTTGAAATCAAGAAATTGACCAATCTATGAGACCGCTTCTAGGCATTGATCTGATTGCACGGCCGAGGCCTGCGTAAGCGGCCATACAATCAGGCAGGATCACTGCTGTCCGGTTAAAAGTCGAACAGAATCAATTGGTTGGCGGTGTTAGGTAAATCGTCTTGGGAGTCGATGTCGTGGAAGGCCTGTAAAATGGGCATTTTTTCGAAAAGCGAGAGGCTGAGGAC
>Ga0194122_10003296_pt1 | contig 16648 bp, 7 predicted proteins | sample TA2MahCa10mmetaG_FD_155487 | JGI IMG/M metagenome (GOLD analysis project Ga0194122, IMG submission 155487) | Freshwater microbial communities from Lake Tanganyika, Tanzania - TA2015021 Mahale Deep Cast 10m | ecosystem: Environmental > Aquatic > Freshwater > Lake | place: Tanzania: Lake... | reverse complement strand
ATACGAATACACACCGAGTTAAACAACGAAGCCCCTTGAGGGAGTGTAGCTTAATCGGTCAGAGCGCCCTGCTTATAACGGGGTAGTCTGGGTTCAATTCCCAGCACTCCTATCGCTCCTTTAGCTATCTGGTGAAAGCAATCGACTCATAATCGATGTGAGGTGGGTTCGATCCCCTCAAGGAGCACCTATGCCCGTGTATCCCAGCGGAAGAGGAAATCGACTTAAAATCGATCAAGCGTGAGTTCGAATCTCACCACGGGTATAAAATAAATATAAGATATGGGAATCAAACCCTATGTCTTATCGCATTGACCACGCATATTGCTGGTATAATAACGGCAGTATGATTGTGAAAATGTATTTCATCAATCACGTTCCTTTTACTTTTGATGAAATGCCAGACGGTCACTTATATGATCAGGACTTATGCAGAGCAGCAGACAAGAATCGTTCATTTGAACCAGAAGATTTATATCAAAGTTCTTTCTACTTAATTGATGAAGAAGCACATCCTTGTTTCTTTCCAGTTGAGTTAGAGAATCCTGAAGACTTACCTGATGATCTAGAATATGAATATAATGAGGAAGATCTCACCAACTAAATAAAACATAGAAATATACTGGTTGATATAATCCGATGCCTCTTAATAGACTAGAGAATTTTATTAAGAATACTGAAGGTCGTATTCTTTATGTAAACCCAAGCGATTTGGATGCTACAGATAGCATTGACAATCAGGGTAATTCACTCACAAAACCCTTTAAGACAATTCAGAGAGCTCTCATTGAGTCTGCGAGATTCTCATATTTGAGAGGTAGTAATAATGATGTTATTGAAAGAACTACGATTTTAGTTTTTCCAGGTGAGCACGTAATTGATAATAGACCTGGATTTGCAATTAAAAATGTAGCTGGATCTCCGATTGCTGTTTCTCCTTCTGCGGGAGCTGGATCAGAGACTCCTGCTGGATTGACTTTTGGTCTAACTCTTGAGTCTTCATTTGACCTAACAGACCCTAGTAATCAACTCTACAAATTTAATAGCGTTAAAGGTGGGGTTATTATTCCTAGAGGGACTTCTATTGTTGGTTTAGATTTAAGAAAAACTAAAATTCGTCCTAAGTATGTTCCAAATCCAACAGACCTTGATGCACCATATAGCGCAATTTTTAGAATTACTGGTACTTGTTATTTCTGGCAATTCACGTTCTTTGATGGGTTAGAGAGTGGATTAGTCTATACTGACCCTTATGATTCATCAGAAAATAATCAATCAACACCCAACTTCTCTCACCACAAACTCACTTGTTTTGAGTATGCTGATGGTGTAAACAAGGTCACTGGATATGATCTTACCGACCTCGATATGTATTATGCGAAACTGTCTAATGCATATAATGTTGGATCTGGTAGAGATGTTGACCAGAAGTATCCTGCTCTTCCATTAGGATTTGCCAAGCAACGTGCTGAGTGGGAAATTGTTGGAGCATTTGCAGCAGATCCGATCAATATTTCTGATATTATTTCTGGGGATGGATTTACTCCAACTACTGTAATTACGGTCACTACTGCAGCAGAACATGGATTAACTGCGGGAACTCCCATTAAAATCAGAGGAGTTGGTGTAGAAGATTACAATATTTCAACAAAAGTTACACAAGTTCTTGCAGATAATCAATTTTCATATATTTTACCAGCGCCAAGAATTAATTTAGATCCAGCTCCACCAGTTTCTGGTGCGACGGTAACTATTGAGACTGATACTGTATCAGGTGCTTCTCCATACATCTTTAACGTGTCTTTACGTTCCGTATGGGGTATGCAGGGAATGCACGCTGACGGTAAAAACGCAGATGGATTCCGCTCAATGGTTGTTGCACAGTTTACTGCTGTGTCTCTACAAAAAGATGACCGTGCATTTGTTAAGTATAACAAAACGAGTCGAAAATATGAAGGTATTAATGTTACAAAAGTAACAGCAGCCGATCTTTCTGCTGGATCATCGTCAACAGATATTGATACTGTTTATCACTTTGATTCTGAAGCTGTCTATCGTCCAGAATGGCAATCAGCACACATTAAAATGTCAAACGATTCTGTTATTCAGATCGTTTCTGTTTTTGCTATTGGATTCCATAAACACTTTTATGGGTCTTCTGGTGGAGATGCTTCTATCACAAACTCAAACTCAAACTTTGGACAATTCTCACTTTATGCAGAGGGATTTAAAAAGGAAGCATTTGGTAAGGATGATAAAGGATACATTACTTCCATAGTTCCACCTCGTGCAATCGTCAGTCAAGAAGCAAATATTGACTGGATTTCTTTGGATGTTGGATTAACGACAGCAGTTGGAATTTCGAGTCATCTTTATCTTTATGGATTTACTGCTCAAGATGACATTCCACCAACGATTGTACAAGGATATCGAGTTGGTGCAAAAAATGATGATAAGATTTATGTAAATATTGGCGCTGCAACAAGCGAAGCGACCGTTTATATGGTCAATCAAATTATTGGAGCTGGATCAACTCAGGCGACAGGAACTAACATTTCAGAGAAGAAATATAGTGTTACATCTGGTCCAGATATCAATGGTGTATTTACTATTGGGTTCCATGATATTAAAACTGGAGAAACAGTAAGAGTTATAAGTGATAGGGGAGATTTACCAGAAAATATTGTAGAAAATTCTGTTTACTATGCGATTTATGATAGTAACACTACAATTAAATTAGCATCATCAAAAACAAATGCTGACAATGGAACATCAATAGTTGTTTATGGTGGAACTGAATTATTCATTATAAGTTTTGTATCCGATAAAAATGCTGGAGATATTGGACATCCTGTTCAGTATGACCCAGTATATAAAAATTGGTTTATTCACGTTGAGCAAAACAATCAAATTTATAATGCTCTTAGGACTGAAGGTGTTGCAGCATTAGATGTTAGAACAAATCCAGCTTTTGTAAAACGATTTGATGATTCTAGAAGTTTAGACGATAAGATTTATAAAATACAAGTTGTTGTACCAAAAGAAGCATTTAATGCTAAAGATCCAAGTGAAGGATTCATCATTCAAGAATCTAGCACAACGGGACCTAGAGCGAATTCTGATTTAACTGCAAGTATTATTACCTCGTTAGATTTTGATTTCCAGAGAAATTCTAGATTAATTGCAACTTGCACTTATAATCCAACAACAAATGTTATTACCGTTTTAACAGAAACCCCACATAGTTTAAATGTTGGCGATGATGTTATTGTTAAAAAGGTAAAGAGTACTACAAATTTAGGTGCAGATGATAATCTTGGATTTAACGGAACATTTAGAGTTACATCTGTTTCTGATAAGCAATTTACATATCAAAGCACAGACATAGATGGAGTTACACATAACATTGGCATTTTCTTAAATGATACTAATAACAGAGATATTAACTTACCAAGATATCAAAGAAATGATCTAAAAACAAACTTCTACATTTATCGTAAACAAATAATTTCTGAATACATTTATCAAGTTCAGGATGGAATTTATCAATTATATGTTCTAAACTTTGATAATGGAATTGAAGAAGAATTTGTTAATGATAAGTACAGTCAAAGAATTAGTGATCTTTATCCACAATATGATAAAGATAACATTAATGATAATCCACCTCCATCAAAATCTTATGCTAAACGTTCTCCAATTGGGGCGGTAGTAACGAACGATTTAAAAAATAGTGTCACTAGAGAAACCATTGATAAATTTACAACTGATCTTGGATTAGGATTTACTATTACAGGAGTTACAACTTCTGTTGGGATTTCCACTCTAACTCTAAGCAGAGAGCATAATCTCTCAGGTATTGCAACTATCTCAAGTTTTGCTGGTGGTAATGGATATAATAGTGGTGTATTCTATAATGTTAAACTGTTTAATAATGGAACAGCAACCTGGGATGGTGCAACTGCAAAAGTGGTTGTTTCTTCTGGTGGATCTATAACATCTGTTGAGATGATATCTGGTGGATCTGGATATGTTGGTGGTGAAGAATTAGATTTTGATACTTCAATTATTGGTTCTGGTGTTGGTGCTGGTATTACAGTTTCTGCAGTTGGTCTTTCTTCTGCAATCGGGGATACTGCTCAGGTTACTGGTATTGGTACAACTTCTGGTGGACATTTTAGAATTTCTTCTTTCCCTGCAAAAAATCAAATCGCAATTCACCACAGAGCAGGTGTAGATCCTAGAATTATTCCAGGTCAATATGTTTCTCACGTTGGACCAACAGCAAATGTTGCATCATCAACTTTTGATGTTACAACAGGAATAACAACCTTTACATGCACATCTGCTCATGGATTACTTGCTGGAAACTCATTTGTTGTTAGAAACTCAACTGATGGAAATCTTGGGCAATATTTTGTAAAAGAAAAAGTTGGCATCAATACATTCTCTGCAATTACTAAATCGAGTGTAAGTTCTCCTGCCTTTATTCTTAAGTCTTTCTATTCCGCAAATAATGCAGATCCAAATAATTTTGGAGGAAGAACAGTTACTTTCTATGGTAATGAAACTCTAGTCTTGTCTGAAGAGGTAACAACACAATCATCTTTTGCAGTTACCTCTCCAATAGTAGTTTCGATATCTGCAAGATTCCCTGTTGGAACTTATATTCAGATTGATAATGAAATTATGAGAGTTACTAGCTCAACATTGACTGGTACTTTCAATAATAAATTAAATGTTGCCCGAGGTCAATTAGGAACATTAAGAGAAGATCACTCAATTGGATCTCTCATTAAGAAGATTAAACCAATTGCTGTTGAGTTCCGTAGACCTACAGTTCTTCGTGCATCTGGTCACACTTTTGAATATCTTGGATATGGACCTGGTAACTATTCAACGGGTCTTCCTCAAGTTCAGGTAAGAACTTTAACCGAACAAGAATCTTATCTTGCACAATCTCAAGAAACTTCAGGTGGAAATGTTGCATACACTGGAATGGATAATAATGGTGACTTCTTTATTGGAAACACCAAATATTCATCATCTTCTGGAACGCAAACAACATTTGATATTCCAACACCAACAGTGACTGGACAAGACACAACTCGATTGAGTGTTGTTTTCGATGAAGTTCTTGTTAAAGAGAGAATTCGTGTAGAGGGTGGATCATCTAGCACTGCACTATCCCAATTTGACGGACCAGTAACATTTAATAATGAAGTAAAAGTTAATGGACCAACTATTATTGATAATAGACTTAAAGTTACAACAGAACTAAGTGTAACTAATACAACTCAGTCGGTAAGTAAAGATACTGGTGCTGTTTTAGTTGATGGTGGAGCTGCAGTAAAGAGAAATGTATTCGTTGGTGAAAATGTATCAATTGCTGGATCCTGCATTGTTACTGGTATTAGTACTTTCGTTGGTATCGTTAATTGCAGCATTGGTGCAACATTTAGAAATGTAAGAATCGGTCTTGCTGATGCAAATACTATTAATTCTTCAACTGGAAATCTAAGTATTGGTGCAACTACAGGAAAACTTGTTGCAATTACAACTCATACCACTATTACTGGTATCTTGAGTGTAACTGATGATATTACTGCATTCTATAGTTCTGATGCAAGACTTAAGGATAATATTACTCCAATTGATGATCCTCTTGCTAAGGTTCTCTCAATTAGTGGTAATACATTTATTTGGAATGATAAATCACATCACACTGGTGAAGATGTTGGTGTTGTTGCACAAGAAATCCAAGAAGTTCTTCCACAAATTGTAACTCTGAGAGATAGTGGATATCTCGCGGTTGATTATCAAAAAATCGTTCCTCTTCTTATCGAAGCAATTAAAGAATTAAATGCTAAGGTTCAGAAACTTGAGGACAAACTCTCAGATAAATAACTAAAAAAACAAGATGGCGAATATCAGGAAGTCATTTAACTTTAGAAATGGTGTCGCAGTCGATGAGGATGATCTTATTGTAAGAGGTAGTCTAGTTGGTATTGGAACTTCGGTTCCATCTGAAGTTTTAGATGTACGTGGCACTCTTAAAGTTGTTGGCACAACTACAACCAGAGACCTTTTCTCTGTGGGTGTTGCAACATTTAAAGAACTGACAATTGCTGGAACTGCAATCACTATGAATAGCAGTGGAATTATCACTGCGAAAGAATTTTATGGAAATGGTGCGACTCTCCTCAACCTTCCAACATCACAATGGCAAGATGTTGACGTTGGACTTGGATTTACAAGCATTTACGCTGTAGGAAATATTGGTATTGCGACAAGAGATCCTAGATTTGTTTTGCAAATTGGGCAAACAAATCTTTGGCAAGCGGGACTTCCTGGAAAGTCTGGAGTTGGAATTAATTCGCAGGGAGATATTGTAAGTAGTGGTATTTTTACTGCATTCAGTTTTGTAGGTTTTGGATCATATTTACAATTAATAGACGCGGATAATATTGATTTAGGAACCTTAAGTAACGATAGATTACCAATCATTAATAATAACAGGTTTCCAACCAATCTTAATATTACTGGAACGATCAGTGCTGGAAATAGATTTAGTGGAACTTTATTTGGTGATGTAGTAGGTATTGCATCAACTGCACGGGGATTGACTGGAGAACCAGATATTAGGGTTGGATTTATTAGTGCAACAAGTATTAGAGCAACAAGCATCGAAATTACTGGTGATGTTGCCAACCCGATTCCTGGTATTTCGACGGTTGGTGGTGAATTTAATATTGGTGCTGGAGGTACAGGATTTGTAGCAACTGTCAATCGCCTTGTTGGTATTGGTGTTTCTGAACCAACTAAGAATCTACAAATTGATAATGGAACTGCTGGAAGCACCTTTGTTGAGGTTGCATCTACATCTGGACCAGCAATTATTTCAATCGCTCAATCAATTACAGGAGGATCTGGGAATTTAGGTGGATTTTTAAGATATGGCGATACACAAGGTGAATTTGACATTTATAATAAATCTTCACGTAATCTTAATTTCCTTCTACACGCTGGATCTCCAGGAATTAATACTGGTAGATTTAATTGGTTAAATGGGCAGTCATTTGCCAATTTGATGTCATTAACTTATGACGGAAAATTAGGAATAGGTCTCACAAACCCTGAAAGAAATCTACACGTTGTAGGTACATCTACTGTTACATCAACTGCATTCTTTGGTGGAAATATTATTGCGAATGGAACTGTATCTGTTTTAGGAACTATTATTGGTGATCCAACATCAACACTAGGACAAAATCTTTATGTTGTTAGTGGACTTTCGACAGTTCGTAGTCTCCACGTTACAGATAGAATTGGTATCACTAGTTCTATACCATCTTGCGGATTAGATGCACCTGGACAAACTGCAGTATTTGGTGCTATTGGCGTTGGAATTACTCCTGGGGAAATAGGAGATTTTAATAAGGCACGTTTTGAGGGTAATGTAACTCTAACTCAAGATAGTTCTCTTGGTATTGGTACAACTGCGATATATTCTGGAACTGCAAGTGATGGATCTCCAGGAAGTAATGTAGATTTGGGTGGATTGCAAGTTTGGGGAAGAGCTGTTCGTCTCGAAGGCGGAAGTGATTTACTCGTTGGTAGAGATGGGTTAATTGGTATTGGAAGTTATAATCCAATTGGTGCTATTGATGCTCGTTACGCAACATTTAATCCATCAACAAGAGCTCCGATTTACTTACCAAATTTAACAACCGCTGAGAGAGGAGGTCTTAACTCAATTGTTCAGCCATCTGCATTAATTTACAATACTTCTGATAATGCATTTCAGTTCTGGAATGGTAGTTCGTGGATAAGTCTGCAAGGATCTGGGGCGGGTTCATTCTCAACATTAAGTGTTACAACTACATCAACTTTTGGTGGTTTGCTTGATGCTAATGGTGGTGCAACTATTGATAATGTTCGTATTGGCGTTGCTGGTGATAATGAAATTGATACATCAACTGGTAACTTAACTATTGATTCCAATGGTGGAACAACCACAATTGATGACATACTATCTGTATCTGGTGCAACGACTTTAAATTCCACACTAACTGTGACTGGAACAACGACTCTTAATGGTACTGGAGTTTTTAACGGTGATGTTGATCTAGGAAATGCAACTAGTGATACCGTATCATTTACTGGAAGAGTTGATACTAACATTTTACCAAGCACCGATAACCAAAGAGATCTTGGGTCTTCTTCTAGGCGTTGGAATCAAGTTTATGCTACTCAGTTTATTGGAGATGGTTCTGGACTTACAGGTGTTGTTGCAACGGGTTCTGGTGTTGTTATTGAAGATGATGGATCTCCAGTTGGTACTGCAGCAACTATAAACTTTGGTACTAATCTAACCGCATCAATTGCTGGTGGTGTTGCAACAATTAATGCTACTGGTGGTAGTGGAAGTGGAGTTAGCATAGGAGGAACTTGGGCAATTACTTCCAGTGGTGATGTCGGTATTACCACAGTTAAAGCAGTTGGAGTTAAGACAGATGTTCTTTCATCATCATTCATGGTTCAGCAGTTTGGTATTGAATCTAAGGAAGGAACCTTTTCTGCTACCGCTGGAGTTCCAAGCACCATTGACTCAATTGGTATTTCCACCTTTAACTTCAGAACCGCAGAGTATACATTGTATTTTGAGTGGAATGGAAACATTCAGGCACAAAAAGTTCTCTGTATGCAAAATGAAACTACAGCATACTCGCAAGAATATGCTGTTATGTCTGATCCTAATACAATCGTTTCTGTGGGAACAACTATTTCTGGGGGTGATTTCGAGTTACAAGTTACCCCAGAATCGGGAGTGTCTGGAATTACAACCTATACTTGGACTCGTCACACTGTAATTAGAACGTAATCTCATGTCTGAAAAGAAGTTATACGAAGTTGGATGTTTCAGTCCAGAAGACTGGAATTATATTCACGAAGTTTTAACACAAGATGGAACGTTAGAAGATAACATTCCATCACGATCAGTTACCGTTGGAAATTTTAAAGATCATAGCGATGTTAGAGCTGTTTATCTATTAGATGAAGATGAGGTTCAGTCTTTAAAAAATCATCCTAAAGTAAGATACGTTAGTTTGGACTTTGACTCATATTTTGAGGAGATTATGCCTCCTGCAGAGGAACTTCATGCAACTTCACTTACTGAAAGAGAAAGACTTCCATCTGCTGTAAAAAATTATAGAAACTTTTTCGATAGTGGTGATCTTCCAAATTCACCTACAGCAGCAGATGCAGGAAGAACAGGGTATCAAATTTTAAGATGTACTCAAAAAGATAATCCATGGGCAGGAGGTCCATCGAATACTGTAATTACAGACTCAATTACAGTAAATAGTGGTGGCGCTCCTGATGTAGATGTTATCGTAGGTGATGATGGATGTTGGTTTGGGCACGTTGAGTTTCAGAGTAATGCTACAAATACCGTTAATCCAACTGATTATGTTGGAGGTAATCTATTTGGTGGTACATGCGATCTTATGGATCTTGTATTTGATGCTCCCTATTACATTGATCCATCTTGGTTTAATGCAAATCCAGGCACTCGTTTAACTACTAGATGGGACGGGGCAACAGTTCCAACAGAATCAGAGGCAAAATCTTGGTGGTCAAATTCTACAAATAGATCTTCAGAATTTTTAGGAATCGGAACGGTCCCAATTACATCAGGTTATACAAGATCTTATTGTACTGGATCAAATACTACCGTATCAGTTGTTGGTGATCATGGAACTCCTTGTTCTGCTGCAACTTATGGTAGAACTCAGGGATGGGCATATAATTCCAATAAATGGGCTGTAAATGTTTATAATACAAATGGTGTTGGGTTTGGTGTATATTTTGATATGATGAAGATATTTCATTTAAACAAACCAGTTAATCCAATATATGCGACTAAAGACCCTACAATAAGCAGCAACAGTTGGGGATATAGATCTGCTCCACCAAATAGTGGTTATTATTACTATCGAGTTGGTTTAAATCTTAATCGCGCTCAACCTGGTGTTGCATACGCAAATAAAAATCTAGGACCTTTTAATGCAACAAATACTACACCTGGATTTATGAGGTGGGTTGGATATTATGGTGATAGTGGAAATAGAATGAAGAGTGAGTTTATTGATAATTCTTTGACTGCTGCAGGGGAAGAATTAACAAATTCTGGTGTGATATTTGTTGTTGCAGCAGGTAACGCAAACCAAAAACAAGTTGAACCAAATCATCCAGATTTTAATAACTTTTTTAATAGTACAGCAAATGCAGCAGTTACTGATGGTGCATTCTATAATATTGGTATTTCTGTTTATCCAACAACAAATCGTAGAGGATTTCCTCAGCATTTAGGCAAAACTGCAAATTATGTTTATCCTGCGATTAATATTGGCGCTCTCGATGATTCATTTACATCGGATGGTTTTGAGAGAAAGGTAAATTACAGTGATATGGGCAATTCGATTGACTGTTATGCTCCTGCTGACGGAATATTAACCGCACAATTGTATTCATATACCAGTTCTGGTAACAATAAAATCAGATATGATAGTTATCCTGGTGGAACTCCAGCAATGTATGATGGTAAGTTCAGTGGAACTAGTGCTGCTTGTCCAGTTGCTGCTGGTTTAATTGCGTGTTTAGTATCTCAAAATCGAAGTTTTTCTTGGAGAGAAGTTAGAAACTATCTTAAAAAAGGACTCGAAAGACAAAGGAGAGATCATTTCTACTATGGAAGAGAGTCTAGAAGTGCAAATGACTCTAGCTGGTCAGATGTAAACAGCCTTGAGGGTGGAGAAGGAATTGTAATTTATGAAAGACCTGCTGGTGGTAAAGTCGATGCTTTTAATTTTATGGGGGGTGATAGGTTAAAAGTATCTGGTCCATTAACAATCAAAGCCTAAATATTTTTAAAAACTACGATGGCAAATAAACAGTTTGGTGTTAAAGAGTTTACTTTAATTGGGTCATCTGGATCTCCCTCTTTAACGAGCCCTAATAATTTAAATCTAAACGCTAACACTGTTGGAATTAGTACAAACATTACAATTGGTGGACAAGTTTCTTCTGACTTAATTGTTGGAAGTGGATTTCATGTTGGTATTGGAACGACAGGTCCAACTGAAGCCTTGGATGTTAGAGGAGCAGCAAAAGTTGTTGGCGTAGTCACTGCAACAGAAATTTATACAAGTAACGCAATAATAACTGGTGTTTCTACTTTTGCTGGTATTACAACAGTCACTGGAAGAACATTATTCGCTAAGCAAGTTAATGTCTCTGGTGTTTCTACTTTTGCTGGGATTACCACAGTTACTGGGCCGACACTATTTGCAAAACAACTGAATGTTACTGGTGTTGCAACAGTTTCAAGATTAGTATCATCTGGAGCATCACTCACAAGTCCTCTTATAGTTGGAATTACTACAGCAACTTATGGAATTCGATTTGCTTCCGATCCTGGTGCATCACAATATGTGCATAATATTGGACCATGGTATATTATTGGATATGATACGGCTGCTGGATATCAAAATGATGCTTACTTACAATTCTCCCCAATAAATTCAAATTATATTATAAGAAATGTTGGCATCGGAACCACAAATCCAACATCAAAACTTACAGTAAAAGGAACATCTGCACTTGAGAATGTAACTGTTTCTGGTGTTTCTACTTTTGCTGGGATTACCACAGTCACTGGACCAACATTATTCTCCAAACAACTTAATGTTTCTGGTATTGCCACTGCCAGACAACTTTCTGACTATAAGGCACTTGTAGGTGCTGTAAGTTCTGCAACAGAAACATTTACAGTTACGGTCGCAAGCAAAACATCAAATCACCGTTACTTTGGAACTGGATCTGGTAGTGGATATCTTATTGATGGCAGAGAGTCTCCATTTATTACACTGTTACCTGGAAAAACATATCGTTTTGACCAGGCAGATGGATCTAATAACGCTCATCAACTTAGATTTTATTTAGAGGCAGATAGAACAACAGAATATACGACAAATGTAACTTTTAATGGAACCGCTGGAAGTGCTGGTGCTTATACAGAAATTACTGTCACTGACACAACACCGATTGTCTTACATTATCAGTGTGTCAATCACGGTTATATGGGTAATTCGGTTCAAACGAATTCAAACTTTATCAATACTCCATATAGCATCAACACTCTTGGTGGACTTTCAGTTTCTGGTGTTTCTACTTTTGCTGGCATCACAACAGTCACTGGAACAACATTATTCTCCAAGCAACTTAATGTTTCTGGTGTTTCTACATTCCAAGGTTATCTTGGAGTTGGAGCGACAACAGATCCAGCAGGGGTCGAGTTAGATGTTTTTGGATATGCAAGAATTAGAGATGGTTTAATTGTTAATGGCGGAAGCGTGTTTCCTGCTGAATTTTCTTCGGATATATTCATTTATGGACATAATTTAGATATCCAAGGTGGTGGAAATTTAACAGTTGATGGTTCTTCAACCTTTGCTGGTATCACAACAGTCACTGGCGATACATTATTCTCCAAACAATTAAATGTTTCTGGTGTAGTTACAGCATCATCATTTGTTGGTGATGGATCAGGATTAACTAATCTTCCTGGCGGCGGTGGTGGTATTGCTGGTATTAATACATCAGGAACTTCTACATTCAATAATCTAAATGTTTCTGGTGTTTCTACATTCTCTAGTGTCATTGTTGGCGGATCTACCACCTCATTAGTTGTAAATGGAAACGCAAGAATCACTGGTATTCTTACAATTGGCACAAGTTCTTTAACATTAGATGGTAATAATAATCAGATTACAATTGGAACTGGTGTAACAATAAAAGAAACTGGTAGTGCATCATTTGGTGGAGGACTTAATATCACTGGTGTTGTTACTGCCACATCTTTTGTTGGTGACGGTTCTGGACTTACTGGTGTTGTCGGTTCTGGTTCTGGTGTCATAATTAGAGATAGTGGAACCCTAGTTGGAACTGCAGGAACCATAGACTTTGGAGATAACTTAACAGTATCTGCTGTATCCGCTGGTATTGTAACCGTAACAGCGACTGGCGGTGGTGGTGGTGGTATTGTTGGTATTGACACATCAGGAACTTCTACATTTAATAATCTAAATGTAACTGGTGTTTCGACTGTTGGTGTCGTAACTGGTGCTACTTATTTTGGCGATGGATCTAGAGTAGTTGATGGAAGATGGACTATTGGAGCTCCTTCATCAAGTGCTTATACTTTTTCAGGAGTTGGATTTTTAGCAACGACCAGTAATCCTATTCTCTATCTAACAAGAGGTAGAGTATACGAGTTTGTAATTACTTCTGGTGGATCTCATCCATTTCAAATTCGTACAGGTCCTGGAGGATCTGCATATAATGATGGTGTAACAAATAACGGTGCGACAAGTGGAACTGTGGTATTTGAAGTCCCATTCAATGCTCCGAGCACTTTGTATTACCAATGCACCAATCACGGAGGTATGGGTAATGTAATTAATATTTTAGACGGCGCTAATCTGTCTCAATTGATTGTGGCTGGTGTTTCCACCTTTGCTGGCATCACTACAGTCACTGGGACGACACTATTTGCTAATCAATTAAATGTTTCTGGAGTATCTACATTTAATGGGAATATTAGTTTTAATGGGAATATTAGTGCTAATAATAATGTTAGTTTAGGTGATACTCAAATATTATTCATTGGTGCCGATAATGATTTACAATTATATCATAGTGGCGGTGATAGCGTTATTAGGGAAGATGGACCTGGAGATTTATCGATTCTTTCTAATAATTTAGTAAAAATTACTAATGTTGGATATGCTCAAACTGCTGCAGTATTTGTTCCTACAGGAAGAACAGAATTATTTTTTAATGGATCTAAAAAAGTTGAAACTCTTGGCGCTGGTGTAACAGTCACTGGAACCACATTTACAAATCAGTTAAGTGTTTCTGGTGTTTCTACCCTATCATCAAATGTATCAGTCGGTGGAACTATCAGTATTGATGGTGGAGTAAAGCTAGTAACAAACAATCCAACAATCGTAGGAACCTCAGGAACAGTAGGAGAAATTAAGAGAATTGGTGGTGCTCCATTCTTCTATGATGGAAGTGCATGGAGAGAATTTGTTCTTTCCACTGGAACACCAGTTACTGTTCCTGCAGATCCTGAATGGAATAATGTTATCTTAAGATCCACTTATGATACTAATGCTCCTGGTTTCTTTGATTTTAAGTTTTCACAACATCCAAGCTTTGTGGGTAGTGGAGCTACAACTGTTGCTTCTCCAGTTAAAATTGGAACAAAATCTTTTAGAAACAATGGAGCTGGTGGTGCAGGTATAGCATATTCATATAGAGCAGAACATGATTTTACTAATCCATGGACGATAGAGTTTTGGATTAATCATGATGGTCTTCCCTTCGCCAACCAGAACTACCCAGAGTCTATAGTCGCACAAATTTCATTCGTGGATACGACTAACAATTGGTCGTTTGGGGTACAGTCCGAAGGCTCTACTGTTGATTGGATCTGGAATAATGAAGCTGTAGTTGCAGTCAAAATCCTTCATAGTACTAGTGTTGCTGCATTCAATACTAATTTTGTAAATAAATGGAACCATTATGCCCTTGTTAGAGAAGCTAGCAATGGATCGCTACATTTTTATATAAATGGATATGAGGTTGGTATTACTACTAATAATTCAATAGTTGATAATGATATTACCAGTACAAGTGGGGCTAACTTGCATATTGGAGGAGCATTTACTGATACCATCAATAGCAGGATTTATGGTACGTCTGGCAGCAACACTTCCATAGATGCATTCTTTGATGACTTTAGAATAACGCTCGACGATAGATATGTATCTGTTGGTAATACTACTACCCAAGTTTATGTTCCGTCAACCACTGCTCTTCCAACTACAGGAACACTTTCATCTTTTGTTCAACCACCTGGAGACAAGTATGGTGAAATCACTTTGGGCGGATCACCAACTTGGAGAGGAACATCTGGCGTCACTGTATCTCAGCAATCCAGTGGCAATTATCGTGTAAGTTTTGCAAGTACTTATACAAATGCAAATGATTACTTTGTATTATCACATGCAATGGATCAAGGTTTTGCTTCTTATATTGGTATCGCAAGATCTACCACTCATGTTGATTTTGCGATAAACAAACAAAGTGACGGTGCTGCAGTGAATACTGGCGCTCTTGCTGTTCAAATTAAAAATCATGTTTAATATCAACTAATAAAATCATTACGTAAACCAATGTCAAAAAAATTGAGGGTTGACAAGACCCTCTTTTTATTGCTAAAATACTTTTGTGGTCGTTAGATCTGAATGAAGTTTACAGTAGCTATAGGAAACCCACCATATGGTGTTGGAGGTAATCTTGCGATCAAGTTTCTGAATAGGACCGCAGAGATTACGGATGACATAAGATTTGTATTGCCAACTTCGGTTAGAAAATCGTCTTCCCTAAACAAAATCAAAGGACATCTTCATTGTGTTGTTGATGAAGATCTCGATCCCTCTACATTTCCAAATGGTATCAGTGCCGTAAAACAACATTGGGAAGTAAGAAATACATCTAGATTTCAAGTTGGAGTCGGAGAAATTCCGATGATACGAGAGCATTCTGACTTTACATTTCTTCCATACGAACAGAGATTTGATGCAGATGTATTCGTGGGTGAATATGGATCAGGACCTAGTGGTAGAGTCAAAACAGAAAACTTTACGCATTATGCAAAGGGACATCATTTTCTGAAAGTTCGTTCACCCGAGGTGATACAAAATCTCGTCGAGTTTGCGCCCGTGTTTAGAGAGGTTGCTTCAAGTTGCAATGGTCGAAGACATTTTGGAAAGAATGATTTAATCTCGACGTATATTCGATGTCTGAACGAGAAGAATGAAAAAGAATAAACATAATCTAGAAGTTGGATCCGAGATCGAAAGATCTGACGAGAGGATCAAAGAGACACAAGAAGTCTTTACACCACAAGATCTTGTTGAGTGTATGATTGATGAGATTTCTGTGGAAACTCTTCAAGACCCTAATAGCACGTTTATTGATAACTCGGCAGGATCTGGAAACTTTTTAGTGGGACTGAAAAATCGTTTACTACAATATCACACCGAAGATCACGTTCTTAATCATATGTTATATGCAGTTGAGATGATGGAGGATAATCATAAAGAGTTATGCACTAGACTTGGTGTTTCTACTAATCATCCACACTATGTCTGTGCTGATGCTTTGGAATATGACTATTCATTTAATTCAGAAGTTGGATTAGAAGATTATGGTTTGGGTAAAATTCCAAAACCAGAGGATTATACCCCACCAGCACCAAACAAAGATCCTAGTGAGGCGAGATTACCATTGTGACAATCTTTTAAGTGGCACAGGGGGGTTGACACCACAGAGAATCTGTCCTATATTATCGATGTGGTTGAGGCACACTGCCAAAACCCAAATGGACACATTGCCAAATTTTATTATGACTAACAAATTTTCTCAAATTCCATTCATCAATATTCCTGATGAATATGTTGCTCTACCGAAGGATGCATCTCTGTTTGATCTGAAATCACAGATTGAAACT
>Ga0194122_10003294_pt1 | contig 16659 bp, 14 predicted proteins | sample TA2MahCa10mmetaG_FD_155487 | JGI IMG/M metagenome (GOLD analysis project Ga0194122, IMG submission 155487) | Freshwater microbial communities from Lake Tanganyika, Tanzania - TA2015021 Mahale Deep Cast 10m | ecosystem: Environmental > Aquatic > Freshwater > Lake | place: Tanzania: Lake... | reverse complement strand
CAGCTCCATGAGCGCCGACATCCGCCGGTTGCAGTAATCCGAAAATTCAGCGCTGCGTGCGAGCAGTGCTTCGAAATGTTCGCGGGGCAGCAACCAGCAGAACAGATCCGAGCTTGCGACATAGCGGGTGCTCGGCGGGCGTGACCCCATCAGGGCTGCAATCGGGAAAAAATCGCCTGGGCCGAGCGCCAAAGGCGGCGCCACCGCACCGCCTGCCCGATCAGGCATCGTTCCTTCAACGGCCCCCTGTCGAACAACAAAACAGCCAGGCGCGAGTTCTGCGCCTGGCTCAAGAACAATCTCACCCGCGGCGAAGTACTGAAGTCGGGCCCGGCTGGCGACGAACTCGACATCCGCGCCCGACATTTCTGAAAACGGCGCATGCAGTTTAAGTGCAGCGACGTTTTCGCGGATCAGTGCACCGGATGGCAACCAGCCCCCCTGCCTTCGTCGTTAAGCCTTCGCCCCGCCGACAGCCAGGCGCTGCCAGGTGGCCACCACGGTGTCCGGGTTCAGCGAAATCGATGCAATACCCTGCTCCATCAGCCACTCAGCGAGATCCGGGTGATCAGAGGGGCCCTGGCCGCAGATTCCGACATATTTTCCAGCGCGTCGGCAGGCACCGATGGCGGACTCAAGCAGCGCTTTAACAGCCGGGTCGCGTTCATCGAAGGCTTCCGCAACCAGCCCTGAGTCTCGATCCAGGCCCAGCGTGAGTTGGGTCAGATCGTTTGAGCCGATTGAAAATCCGTCGAAGTGCGCCAAAAATGCATCCGCCAGGATCGCGTTCGATGGCAGCTCGCACATCATGATCAGTTTGAGCGCCGCTGAAGCATCTCCGTTAGGTGACTCGCCGCGCCTGAGCCCGTGGCGCGCCAGCAGATCGACGACGCGCGCCGCCTCAGAAACCGTGCGCACAAACGGCACCATCAGTTCGACATTGGTCAGACCCATTTCATTGCGGACGCGCTTCAGCGCTTCGCATTCAAGTTCAAAGCAGTCGCGAAAGCCCTCCGAGATATACCGCGACGCGCCACGAAATCCGAGCATCGGATTCTCTTCCTCGGGTTCATAGCGCGAACCGCCAATAAGCTTGCGGTACTCGTTCGACTTGAAATCTGACAGCCTGACGATGACCGGCTTCGGCCAGAACGCCGCGGCGATGGTGGCAACTCCCTCAGCAAGGCGCTGAACAAAAAATTCGCGCGGCGTACTGTGCCCGCGCGCAACGCTTTCCACCGCAAGTCTCAACTCGGAGTCGACATTTGGATAATCGAGGATTGCCTTCGGGTGTATGCCGATGTTGTTGTTGATGATGAACTCGAGCCGGGCAAGACCCACTCCCGAGTTTGGGAGCGACGCGAACTCAAACGCCAGGCGCGGGTTGCCGACATTCATCATGATCTTGACCGGGATGTCGGGCATGTCGCCGGCGCTGACCTCGCTCACCTCGGTCTCGAGCAGGCCGTCGTAAATGAACCCGGTATCGCCCTCGGCACACGACACGGTGACAAGCGAATCCGATTTGAGCCTGATGGTGGCGTCGTTACACCCAACCACTGCCGGTATGCCAAGTTCGCGCGCGATGATGGCCGCGTGGCAGGTGCGCCCCCCGCGGTTCGTCACGATAGCCGAGGCGCGCTTCATGACCGGCTCCCAGTTCGGGTCAGTCATGTCAGTGACCAGCACGTCGCCTGGGCGAACCTGATCCATTTCGGAGGAGTCCATGATGACCCGAACCGGACCGGCCCCCACCTTCTGGCCAATTGCACGACCGGACGCCAATACCTCGGAGGAACCCTTCAGACGGTATCGCTGCTGGCGGCCGGTTTGTTCGCGCGACTTCACGGTTTCAGGCCTGGCCTGAAGAATGTAGAGCTGACCATCAACGCCGTCTCGCCCCCACTCAATGTCCATCGGGCGGCCGTAGTGGCGCTCAATGGTGATGCCGTATCGGGCAAGCGCCAGCACTTCAGCGTCGGTGAGTGAATAGCGGTTTCGAAGCTCGGCGGGCGTATCGACGGTGCAAACGGCTTTGCCCGGCTGATCTGAAAATTCCATGCGGATCAGTTTGGAGCCAAGCTCGCGCCGAATGATAGGCTGACGCGCGCACTCGATCAGCGGCTTATGCACATAGAACTCATCGGGGTTGACCGCGCCTTGAACCACGGTTTCACCCAACCCCCAGGCGCTCGTGATGAACACGACATCGCGAAAGCCGGACTCGGTATCCATCGTGAACATGACACCCGAACTGCCCAGGTCGCTGCGAACCATTCGCTGGATTCCGGCAGACAGCGCAACCTCGGCGTGGGTAAAGCCCTTGTGAACGCGATAAGCAATGGCCCGATCGTTATAGAGCGAGGCGAACACGTGGCGAACACGATCGAACACCGCATCGATACCGCATACGTTCAGATAGGTTTCCTGCTGGCCTGCGAACGAGGCATCGGGCAGATCTTCGGCCGTGGCGGATGACCTCACTGCGACCGGCAGCATCGGCCCGGATTCAGCCGTGAGGCGAGCGTGATGCTCTCGGATCTCGGCTTCAAGCGCTGCAGGCAGGGGCGCCGCCACAATCCACGAACGAATTTGAGCACCACATTCGGCCAGCGCCTTCACATCATCGATGTTCAGCGCCAACAACCGATTCGCAATGCGATCAGCCAGTCCTTCGTGGGCCAGAAACTCGCGAAACGCCGAGGCCGTGGTTGCGTAGCCACCCGGAACGCGCACGCCCGCCGCGGCAAGCTGACTGATCATCTCGCCAAGGGAGGCGTTCTTGCCGCCCACCGCATCGACATCGCTCATGCGGAGCGATTCGAACGCGATGACACGGCGCTCTGGAGAAAGGTTCATGGAGGAGTCCTGGCATGGTTGAAAACCGGTGGCGCAAGCGCAATCCTGATATTTTACCCGCCTCAACACAGTCGACCGGCCCGCTAGGGGGGTTCGGCTGGCCTGCCAAACCGAGGTGACCGTGCCAGATTCCGCAGACCCGTCTCAATACGACCGCACCGTGTTTTACGTATCCGATGGCACCGCCATCACCGCTGAGACCTTTGGCCACTCGCTTCTGTCGCAGTTTGGTTCGGTTCGGCTGCGCCAGCAGCGTTTGCCATTTGTGGACTCGGTCGAGAAAGCCGAAGCAGCCCTGCAGCGAATCAACCGGCAGGCCCAGATCGATCAACGGCCGCCAATCGTGTTCAGCACCTTGGTCAACGCGCCGATCAACGACATCGTCCGAAAGGCCACGTGTCGATTTTTCGATCTGTTCGCCAGCTTTCTTGAGCCTCTGGAGCAGGAACTGAAGGTGCGGTCCAGCCATGCGATCGGGCAGTCGCACACTGCGTCAAACCTGGAGGCTTACAGCCGCCGAATCGCTGCGATCAACTACTCCTTGTCTCATGACGACGGACAAACCGACAAGGACCTCGCCGAGGCCGACGTCATCCTGGTGGGCGTCTCTCGCAGCGGAAAAACGCCCACCAGCCTCTATCTCGCCATGCAACACGGCATCAAGGCCGCCAACTATCCGCTGATTCCCGAAGATTTCGATCGGCAGACGCTGCCCGAGGTGCTTTATCGCCACAAGAAAAAGCTGTTCGGACTGACGATTACCCCTGAGCGACTCACCGAGGTACGTCAGGAACGTCGGCCCAACAGTCGCTACGCCTCAATCGAAAACTGCCGACAGGAGGTTGCTGCCGCCGAAGCGATGATGCGACGCGAGGGTATCGAGTGGCTATCGAGTACCACCAAATCGATTGAAGAAATTGCCACCACCGTACTTCAACGGATTGAATCGCGCCTGGCGGGTTGACTGACACGGCACTGACGCTGCCGATGCTGCTCGTAAAGGCAAATCGACGCAGCCACCCCCACATTGAGCGACTCGACCGCGCTGCTGTGCGCAATGGCGAGATGCTGAACGGTGGGCGCCCGAAGGAATTCCGGAGATAGCCCGGGACCCTCCGCGCCAAACACCCAGATTCGTGGCGCTGTTAAATCGGCCTCCTCGACTGACTGCGCTGCGCGGGGCGAGGCCGCAGTGACACGGGCGCAGCCTTGCGCAGCCAGAAGCGCATCAGGCGTCACGCCCTCACACAGCGTCAGTCCAAGATGAGCGCCCATTGCAGCCCGAACGACCTTCGGCGACCACAGACCCACACTGCCCGGAGCGCTAAGCACCCATTGCACACCGAACGCCAGCGCGCTTCTAAGCATGGTTCCGGCATTGCCCGGATCCTGGATACCGTCGAGATACAGCGCATCGGTGGTGAACTGGCTCGGCAGTGTCGCCTCAGGAATCGGAATGATTCCGAGCGGCCCCATGCCGTGTTCAACCTGGGACAGTCGATCAAAGAGGCTGTCTTCCAGCACCAGCGTCAGGTAAGCAGCGCGATCGCACAAGGCTTCCACTGAGGCTTTGCCGACCGCGCGGCTGGGAATGACGATTTCCTCGAGCCGCGCGCCCGAGGCATCAAGCCAGACCTGTACCAGATGTTCGCCCTCGAGCGCAGCCAGCCGACGCGCCTGCCGCTCCCGGGGCGAGCGCATGAGCGCCAGCAGTCGACGAAACCGCTCGCTGGTGGCGGAACGAATCTCGATTCGACGCGGCTCTTTGGAACGGGTCATGGCTGAATCGCCTGGCCTATTGCACGGCGCACGGGCGCAAAACTTCGACGATGCGCAGGGCAAGGCCCGTAGCGCGCCAGCAGTTGCAGGTGCAGCGGACTGGGATACCCCTTGTGCTGATCGAAGCGGTACTGCGGGAATGTAGCGTGAATGCGCAGCATGTCTGCGTCGCGCTCGGTCTTCGCAAGAATAGAGGCCGCCGAAATCGCAGGTTCGGTCGCATCACCCCGCACGATGGTTTGAACCGCGCAACGGAGCACGGGCGCGCGATTCCCGTCGACCAGAGCAAGGTCAGGGGCGACCCCCAGGGCGTCGACAGCCCGTCGCATCGCCAGGAGCGTTGCTTGAAGAATGTTGAACTGGTCGATTTCGCCGACGCTTGCACTGGCGACCGCCCAGGCCACTGCCTGCTCCCGGATCAGTCCGGCCAGCCGCTCACGTTGCGCTGCCGTGAGCGCCTTGGAGTCGCGCAGGCCGTTCAAGGGCCTTTGGGGGTCGAGGATGACAGCGGCTGCAAACACCGCGCCCGCGAGCGGGCCGCGCCCCGCTTCGTCAACACCTGCCACACGAGACCCGACGGGCTCGAGACCCATGAGCGTGGGCTGATCCACAGGATGAGGTCGGGTGCTCATTGAGGACGAGCCGATGTTGCACAGTCGGACAGGATCGCTTCAGCGCTTCGCTCTGAACAGTTTCGCCGAAGCGTTGCGTGCAGCTCGGCAAAGCGCTGGCGTAGCGACTGTTGAAGGCGGGTGTCATCAAGCTGGGCGAGGAGTGCCCGGCCCAGCGCCTCAGGCGTTGCCTGATGCTGGATAAACTCGGGTACCAGGGATGCTTCGCAAAGAATATTGGGCAGCCCGATCCAGGGCAGCAGGCCGCGGTTCTTCATCAGCCGGTAGCTAAGCTCAGCCATTCTGTAGGCAATTACCATCGGGCGTCCGATCAGTGCCGCCTCAAGTGTCGCCGTACCGCTTGCGACCAGAACGGTGTCGGCCGCGACCATGGCACGGTGCGATTGCCCGGATACGATCGTGATCGGCGCTTGCCCCGATCTGCCCACCGATTCCGCCATTCTGCGCAGGCGCTCAAACAGCGCAGGCGAGGCGGCGGGCAGCACGAAGTGGCAATCACGGCGCTGTTCAAACATCCACTGCGCCGTCTCGATAAAGCTTCGCCCCATGTATCGGATCTCGTCGGGCCGGCTTCCTGGCAGAAGTGCGATCACCGGCTTGTCGAGTGGCAGTTGAAGCGCCTGCCTGGCCGCAACCAAGTCCGCACCCGGCGCCAGAACATCGGCCAAAGGATGCCCCACATAGGTGGCTCGAATTCCTGCCTGATCGTAGATCTGCTGCTCGAACGGAAACACCAGCAGCATGTGGTCGACCGATTCACGAATCGAAGCGATGCGCTCGGACCGCCATGCCCAGATTGAGGGACTGACAAAATGAATCGTCCGCACGCCTTGGGCGCGCAGTCGTTTCTCCAGGCCAAGGTTGAAATCGGGGGCGTCGATTCCAATGAACGCATCGGGACGCGAGGCGGCTACGCGCTTTCCCAGCGAACGTCTGAGCGCCAGCAGTCGTGGCAGCGCGCCGAGCACCTCGACGTAACCCCGCACCGAGAGCTGATCGATGTCGGCCCAACAATTAAACTGCTGCGCGCGCATCGCAGGGCCTCCAACGCCGAAGGCCTCCAGCGTGCGCGTCGCGCCACGTAAGCCCCGGAGTATTGAGGAGGCGAGCAGGTCACCGGATGCCTCAGCAGCGACCATTGCCAGGCGCAGCGAACCCGCTGCCGCGCTCGACTCGCGCTGCCCCTGCGCCATTAACGCACGATTCCCCGAGATACGCGGTTCAAAAATTCATTGAACAGCAAAAGATCGGGTTGGGATTCAGCGCCTGCGCTTCGCTCAAGTTCACGCAGCGAATGACGCGCCTCATCGAGCGTGAACCCGCTTTTGTAGAGCAGCTTATAGGCCGTTCGCAGCACGGCGATACGGCCTGCGGTGAAGCCACGTCGTTTCAGACCTTCGCTGTTGAGCCCGTGAGCGCTGGCCGAATTGCCCGAGGTCATGACGAAGGGAGGGATATCGTGCAACACCACGGTGCCGGCACCCGTCATGGCGTGCGCGCCGATTTTGCAAAACTGATGCACCTGGGTGCAGCCACCCAAAATCGCCCAGTCGCCGATCTCGACATGACCCGCGAGATTGGTGGTGTTCGCGATGATTGTGTGATCACCAACCAGGCAGTCGTGCGCGATGTGCACGTACGCCATGACCCAGTTGTCATTGCCGATTGTCGTAACGGCCCGATCCTGTGCCGTACCGCGGTTAACGGTGACTGATTCACGGAACGTGTTGCCGTCCCCGATAACGAGCAACGTGGGCTCACCACGGTATTTCTTGTCTTGCGGCGGACCGCCGATGGACGCAAACGGGTGCACATGATTGGCTCGCCCGATCTGCGTGTCGCCGGCGATGACGGCATGCGGTCCGACAACGGTTCCTGCGCCGATTCGGACGCCGGCCCCAACGACGCTGTACGGTCCTACCTCGACATCGCCATCGAGATCGGCATTGCGATCGACGATCGCAGTGGGATGGATGATCGCCATCGCCCGCCGATCAGGCCTGAGGCGCAGAGTCTGGCGAAGCGCTCGCCGAGCGGCCCGCCGGGGGGTCTATCTCTCGCAGGGTGCACATCAGTTCGGCTTCACACGCGGTCTGTCCCTCCACCGAGGCCCGCCCCTGATATTTCCAGATTGAGCGCGCAACACGCGTGATCTCGACGTCGAGGATCAACTGGTCGCCAGGTACCACCGGGCGTTTGAAGCGGGCACCGTCAATGCCGACAAAGTAGTAGACCGATTTATCGTCGGAGACCTTGCCCATCGTCTGAAACGACAGAATGCCCGCGGCCTGCGCAAGTGCTTCGATTTGCAGCACCCCCGGCATCACCGGCAAATGCGGGAAGTGACCGACAAAAAATGGTTCATTGATCGTGACATTCTTGAGCGCGCGAATCCGCTTGCCGGGTTCGATTTCCAAAACACGATCAACCAGCAGAAACGGATAGCGATGCGGCAGGTGCTCGAGGATTGCGCGGATATCAAGGGAAGTCATCAAGATTCCTTCAGGCGCGACTCGAGGCGACGAAGCCTAGCGCGCAGTTCTGGCAGGTGGCGCACCAGCACCGCAGCGCGCTCCCATTCGGAATTGTCCATCAACGGGAAGATTCCCGAGTAAAAACCAGGTTGCGTGATTGAACGTGTCACCAGACTCATCGCCGAAATCGTGACGTCATCACAGATTTCCAGATGACCCAAAATACCCGCAGCCCCGCCAATCATGCAGCGTCGGCCGATTCGCGCGCTTCCGGCAATGCCCACGCAGGCTGCTATGGCCGTGTGCTCGCCAATGCGTACGTTGTGCGCCACCTGAATGAGGTTGTCGAGCTTGCACCCGTCGCCGATGACGGTGTCGTCGAGCGCGCCGCGATCGATGGCGCAATTGGCACCGATCTCAACATCGTCACCAATTCGAACGCTGCCCAATTGGGGGATCTTTTCCCAACGTTGCTCATGCCGCGCGAAGCCAAATCCGTCAGAGCCCACGACTGTGCCCGAGTGAATCAGGCTGCGCGCGCCAATGTCGCATTGGGCCCCCACTGTCACACGGGGATACAGCCTCGCCTGCGCCCCAATGCGCACAGCGTGATCAAGGGTGCAGCCCGCACCAATCATGGCGCCAGCACCGATTTGAACGTCGGCGGCAACGGACACATGCGGTCCGATAGCGACATCCGCGCCGAGCGTGGCGCTGGGGTCGATGATCGCCGTGGGGTGAATCGAAGGAACCGCGGCAAGATTTGCAAGCAATGAAAAATGCCGCGCGAGCGCGCCATAGGCACGGTAGGCGTCGCGCACAGTGACCAGGGCCACGTGCTCGGGCACTGCCTCTGACAGCTCAACCGAGGAAACGACCGCCGCTGCCCTCGTGATACCAGCCTGCCTGCGGTACCCCCCGCTGGTGAGGAAGGCCAAACTCGCTCCGTCAGCCGACTCCAGGGTGGCCAGGCGAAGAATGGCGGTGTCAGGGTTGCCGCGTTCAAGCTGCCCCTGCACCAGCGCGACCAGATCCCCAAGGCGCGTTGACTTGGCTAAGGGATTCACAGCGCCTTCCGGCAGGCAACGCGGAAAGGCTACTTCGCTGCTGGATCTGACAGCGCCTGCAGCACCAGATCGGTGATGTCGATCCGCCCGCTTGCGTAGACCGCTTCCTGAAGAATCAGGTCGAATTTCTCTTTCTCAGCAATCTGCCGGATGACGCGATTGGCCCGTTCGACCACCTGGGAAAGTTCTTCGTTGCGACGCTGGTTGAGGTCTTCACGGAATTCGCGCTGGCGCCGCTGAAAGTCTTTATCGAGGTCGGCAACCTCGCGCTGCCGCCGCCCGCGCTCAGTTTCAGACATCACCATGGCGTCGCGTTCAAGCCTTTCGCCAAGCTGCCTGAGCCGGTTGCCAAGCTCCTGAAGCTCGCGCTCGCGCTTGGAGAATTCTGCTTCAAGTTTGGTCTGCGCCGCCTTCGCAGGAACCGCATCACGCAGGATCCGTTCGGTATTGACGAAGCCGACCTTGGGCGTGATCTGCGCAAGCGCCGCCGGGCTCGCTGAGACAAGACAGACGGCCATGGATAAAGCGCTGACGTAACGGCTCAATGACATTCGGATCTCCTGCTGAACTGAGGTGGGCCAGGGCCTTAGAAGCCGGCACCCACTTGAAACTGAAATCGCTGCATGCGATCGGTTGGGCCATACCGAAGCGGCCACCCCAGGCTCAGCTTCATTGGGCCGACAGGCGATAGCCAGTTCAGGCCCAGTCCCCCGGAGACCCGCAGCTCGTTGAAATCAATATTGGAATCGGGGTAGACGTTACCGACATCGGAGAAGAAAAAGGTTCGGATCGTTCTATCAGCGCCTGAACCGGGCAGCGGAAAGATGAACTCGGCGCTCCCAACCACCCGCAACTGTCCACCAATCGGGACCTCACGAGTTCCGCCCAGTTGGAGCGGTTCGATGTCTTTGGGTCCGAGCGAGCTGGGATAAAAACCCCTGACCGAGCCGATTCCGCCAGCAAAATAGTTCTTGAATAACGGAAACGATCGCCCACCAAAGCCGGCGCCGTATGCCACATCACCATTAAGTGCGATGGTGTAGTCACGGGTGATGGGCCAGAACAACTGCTGCACCGCGTTGCTTCGCCAGAAGCGCAGTTCGCCTGAAGGAAGCGCTGTCTCGAAGTTGACGCGCTGCAACCGTCCCCGGGTGGGCGCCAATGCGCTGTCGCGACTGTCGCGCAACCATCCCAAAGTACCGACCACCGCCGACGCAGAGGTACCGTATTCGTTGACCCATTTGGTATAGCGCTGCGGAGCGAGCGGGCCCAGACCGAGCTCGGTGTTCTCTGCGCCGATACCGAAGAAAACCCGATCGACCTCGGTGTAGGGAATACCGAATCGGGTTGCGACCGACAGCGTTTCAAACTTGTAGTCGCCAAGCAGCAACGCTGACGCGTTAAACGAGCGCGATGCCAGCTCAACCGTTTGACTGATGCCGTCATCGGTCAGGTAGGGGTTGGTGTGCGACAGCACAATTTGCCGGGCGAGACGGCTCGTGTTGACCTCAAAGCCGACGATCTTGCCGGTGCCCAGAAAGTTGTTCTGCGAGAGCGATGCAGCCAGAATTGCTTTTTCGGTCGTGGAGAAGCCGATTCCCAGCGAGATCGCGCCCGTTGGGCGCTCCACCACCGTGACCCGTAGATCAACCTGATCGTTGGTTCCAGGGACCGCCTGGGTATCGATCTTTACGTCGGTGAAGTAACCAAGGCGATTGATCCGGTCCCGCGACAGCTTGATCTTTTCTGCGTCGTACCAGGCATCTTCGAACTGCCGCAGCTCGCGTCGAATGACCTCATCACGGGTTCGCGCATTACCACCGATGTCGATGCGCCGAACATAGGCGCGCCGGCCAGGCTCAACCAGAACGGTAAAGCTGACCTGCTGGGTGTCCTTGTCGGCCTGCGGTACGGCCTCAACCCGGGCGAACGCATACCCGAGCGAACCCAGGCGATCGTTGATCTGCTTGGTTGAGTCATTAAGCCTGGACCCGGAGAAGACCTCTCCCGGCGCAAGCTTCATCATGGCGCGGAATTCATCGCCCCGGCCCAACAATTCGCCCGCAAAGGTGATCTCTTTGACCCGGTACTGTTCGCCTTCTTCAACGACGACCACCAGTTCGATCGACTCCCGGTCGGGACTGATGGATACCTGGGTGGAGCGAACGTTGAATTCAAGGTATCCGCGATCGAGATAAAACGAGCGGACACTTTCCAGGTCGCCTGAGAGCTTCTCGCGCGAATAGCGATCATTCTTGGTGTACCAGCTGAGCCAGGTGGGCGTGCCAAGCTTCATCTCATCCAGCAGAACGCTCTCGGAGAAAGCCTTGTTGCCAACGAAGCGAATGGCCGAGATTGACGCCGACGCGCCCTCCTCAACCACCATCGACACACCGACGCGGTTGCGCTCGAGCGGCGTTACCGTGGAAGTGACGCGCACCGCATATTTGCCGCGAGACAGATACTGACGCTTGAGTTCCTGCTCCGCGCGTTCAAGCAGGCTTCGGTCGAAAATTCGCGACTCAGCAAGCCCAATATCGCGGAGCGAGCGCTTGAGCGTGTCCGCATCAAACTCTTTGACACCTGTGATGTCGACCGATCCGATGGCGGGTCGTTCTTCGACGATGACTACAAGAACATCACCTTCAGCCTGCAACCGGACGTCGCGGAAAAAGCCGCTGGCATAGAGCGCCTGAATGGCCGCCGTAGCCGAGTCGGGCGTAATGCGATCGCCCACTTTAACCTGCAGATACCCGAACACGGTTCCCGGCTCGATTCGCTGCACACCTTCGATCCGGATGTCACGAACCACAAACGCATCGAAGGCGCGGACCGCGTTGTTCAACCCGGCAGCCAGGAATAGGGAGCAGAAAGAAACCGAAGCGAAACGGCGAAGGCGTACGAAGGGCAGGATGCGAGCCATGCGTTAAGGCCCGAGCAGCCGAACAAAATCGTTGAAGAGTGCAATCGCCATCATGAGTACGACCAGCAGCAAACCGGCCTTTTGGGTGAGAGCCATAACGTGATCGGACAACGGTCGGCGTCTGATCGCCTCAACCGCGTAATATACCAAATGCCCTCCATCCAGGATCGGAATCGGCAGCAGATTCAACACGCCAAGGCTCACGCTGATGAGCGCGAGAAACCCGATGTAGGACTCCAGCCCGCTGCGGGCGGTTTGTCCGGCCATGTCGGCGATCGTCACAGGCCCGCTAAGATTTCTCACCGACAGATCGCCTGTCAGCATACGACCCAACATTCGAACCGAGAACGCGCTCATTTCCCAGGTTCGCTCAACACCCTGGACCACTGAATCGACAGGCCCTGCCTGAACAGTTTCGGTGCGGACGCGGTCCTGCAGCATCGCACCGATTCGACCCCGTGCGCGTCCGTCCGGGGCAGGCGCGCCGTGGGCTACCGGCGTGACGCGCAGGGTAATCTCGTCAACACCCCGCGCCACTGCAATGCTAATCGGCGTGCCCGCGCTGTCTCGGACACGCTCGATCAGGTCACGAGCGCGTCGAATGGGCTCTCCATTGACACTGAGCACGCGATCGCCCGCCAGCAACCCTGCTTCGATCGCAGCCTCGCCGGCCACCAGGCTGCCGATGATGACTTGCCCGGGCGCCAGCGACAGCCCCAGAAAATGCAGCGGATCGCGCTCGGGCAGCTCAGCCGCGATCGCCCCACGGGTCGGCAGGACCAGATCAAGCCTCTGGCCGCCACGTTCGACCGTTAGGCGCACGGGGGACCCTGCCAGCGAGGCGTCGATCAGCTTGAGCCGCAATTGGTTCCAGGATTGAAGCGGCGCGCCGTCGACCGCACGGATCGTATCGCCCTCGGCAATGCCAGCGGCAGCCGCAGCGCTACCCGCTGGCGGTGTGTCGACCACGGGAACCGGCTGCTCGGTGCCCCCCCACGCCAGGGCCGCATACAAGGCAATCGCCAACAGAAAGTTTGCGATGGGACCAGCCGCAACAATCATCGATCGCTGGGCCAGGGGCTGACGCGAGAAAGCGCGCGGCAGGTCCGCATCGGCAATCGGCTCAGCAGCATCACGGTCACGCTCATCGAGCATCTGGACGTAGCCGCCAAGCGGAATCGCGGCAACGACCCACTCGGTGCGGTCAGCGCCAAACCGGCGCGTCCACAGCGCCGGCCCAAAACCGATGGAAAACCGCAACACCTTGACACCGCACCAGCGAGCGACCGCGAAGTGCCCCAGTTCATGAACGAAGATGAGCAGCGTCAGCGCCACCAGAAACGCGAGGACTGTTTGCAGCAGACTCATCAAGCCCACCTGGCGAGCGCCTGGGTCGCGCACTCGCGCGCCCGACGGTCAAGATCGAGCACGCCCTCGACATCGGACCCGGCATGTTCAGAACCGAGTTGATTGAGCACCTGCTCATTGATGCGGGCGATGTCGCCAAACCGAACCTGTCGCTCAAGAAAGGCTGCCACCGACACTTCGTTTGCTGCGTTCAACACGCAAGCGGCTCCGCCGCCGCTTTCGAGCACCGTGCGCGCCAATCGCAGACTGGGAAAGCGCACCAGGTCTGGGGGTTCGAAATCGAGCCTTCCGACCGCAGCGAGATCCAGTGGCGTTACCCCGCTCTCGATTCTCTCCGGGAAGCCCAGAGCATGTGCGATGGGCGTTCGCATGTCGGGGTTGCCAAGCTGTGCCAGGACAGAACCGTCGACATACTCGACCATGGAGTGCACGATGCTCTGCGGATGTACCACCACTTCAAGCGCTGAATGCGGAACACCAAACAGGTAGTGCGCCTCAATCAGTTCGAGGCCCTTGTTCATCATGGTTGCCGAGTCGACTGAGATTTTCCGGCCCATGCTCCAGCGGGGATGGGCAACCGCCTGCTCGGGCGTCGCGGTGTCGATCGTATCGGGGCTGGCCAGACGAAACGGGCCACCTGACGCAGTAAGCAGAATGCGGCGGATGCCGGGCGGCGCACCCGCTGCGTGTTTGCGCTCGGGCAGGCACTGGAACACCGCGTTGTGCTCGCTATCGATGGGCAACACCGTAGCCGCCCCCTGCCGACACGCCGCCAGGAACACGTCGCCGGCCATCACCAGCGACTCCTTGTTTGCCAGCAGAATGCATTTACCAGCGCGCGCAGCGGCCAATGCCGACGGCAACCCGGCCGCACCGACGATCGCAGCCATCACCAGATCGACCTCTGGCGCCTCGGCGATGGTATCGAGTGCCCGAGGACCACTGAGGACCTCGGTCGCAATCCGCTCGCTGGCAAGCCGCTGCCTGAGCGTATTGGCATCGCTTTCGGTGCTGACCGCAATGACCGCAGGCCGGTGCCGCACTGCCAGCTCAAACACCTGGTTGATCCGGCTATGCGCAGAAAGGCCGTGCACCCTGAATCGATCCGGGTGACGGCCAATGACATCGAGCGTACTCAAGCCGATCGAGCCGGTTGCCCCAAGCACCGTGACTGTCTTCATCACGCGGATTATCCCAGCAGTTCTGCGATCAACGCCACGGCAGGCATCGTGGGAATCAGCGCATCAATTCGATCAAGTACGCCCCCGTGGCCGGGCAACACGTTGCCGCTGTCCTTGACCCCCGCCTGGCGCTTGAGAAGCGATTCAAACAGGTCGCCGACGATCGAAAGCGCCGCAAGCAGGGCCAGCACCAAGGCGGCCCCCATCCACCCAACCGTACCCACCAAGCGCGAGGGGAGTGCCGAAGACATCGCCTCAAAAGGGACCGTTGCCAATCCTGCCAATGCAACCGCTGCCATGCCTGCAAACGCACCTTCCCAGGATTTTCCCGGGCTGATGCTGGGAGCAAGCTTGTGTCGTCCGATGCCTCGTCCTACGAAGTACGCCGCAATGTCAGCGATCCAGACAATCGCCATTGCACTGACCAGGACGACAGCCCCCAGCCCCCTGAGATCGTAAAGGGCAAACCAGCAGGCAGTGAGCAGCGCTGCGGCAAGCGCACGGCCGCCTGATGCTGCGCGGTGGCGTCGCAGGCGCTTTGGCCCCTCGATCAGCCAAAACAGTAACGACAGAAAACAGACCGCGATCACCAGCGGCTGAGCGAGGTCTCCCGTGGGCGCCAGAGCAATGAGGGCGGAACCACCCAGCAGCAAAGCGAACCATTCAACCGGCCCCGGATGACTGCGGGAGACGAGCCTTGCCCACTCTGAATAGGCGATGCCCAAGATCAGCAATGACGCGAGCCCCCACAGCCACGGCGGCCCGATCGCCACAATGGGAATCAGAACCGCAAGCAGCGCAAGCGCAGTGAGTATTCTGGGGATCAACACAGCGGGCTACCCGTCATGACCCACCCGCCGCTGGAAGCCAGCGCCAGGCTGATCGCCGAAGAAGGTCTGAACGCGTGCGAAACGAGAGATCACCCGCGGGTCAGCCTGCAGCCTGTGCGGCAACCTGACCACTGGTTTGCCCGAAGCGCCGCTCTCGTTGCCGATACCAGTCGAACGCCGCCTCGAGCGCCTTGTCGTCAAAGTCGGGCCAGAAGCGGTCAGTGAAGTGGAGCTCGGTATAAGCAAGCTGCCAAAGCAGAAAGTTGCTGACCCGCTGCTCCCCCCCTGTGCGAATGAAGAGGTCGGGTTCGGGCGCATAAGCCATCGCCAGATGGGGCGTCAGCATGCTTTCGTCGAGTTGCTCAGGCCGGGATACCAGCTCAGGATGGGCCCTCAGGGCCGACCGCGTGGCCTGAAGAATGTCCCAGCGCCCGCCATAGTTGGCCGCCACGGTGAGGGTCATCCGCTGGTTTGTAACCGTTCGCGACTCGGACTGCCGGATCAGCGCCTGCAGACGCGGCTCGAACGCCCCGAGATCGCCCACCACACGAAGGCGGATCCCGTTCGCGTGAAGCTGCTCGACCTCGCGCTCGAGTGCGGAAATGAAGAGTCGCATGAGCACCGACACTTCTTCGACCGGCCGGCGCCAGTTCTCGGAGCTGAATGCGAACAGGGTGAGAAACTCGACCCCTGATTTGGCACAGGCTTCGACGATGGTACGAACTGCCTCAACCCCGCGTGCGTGGCCGGCAACGCGTGGCAGGCGCCTGGACGTGGCCCAACGACCGTTGCCATCCATGATGATTGCAACATGCCGGGGGACCGAGGCGCTGACCGGAACAGCGACCGTCGAGCTGGGGAACATCGGCTTCACAACGAGTACGCCAGGTTAGACCGTCAAGATTTCCTGCTCTTTGGCAGCAATCAGTTTGTCGATTTCAGCAATGTGCCGGTCCGTGAGCTTTTGAACATCGTCCTGCCCTCGACGGTCTTCATCTTCGGAGATCGCCTTATCCTTGAGCAGCTTCTTGAGCTGCTCATTACCCTCACGGCGAAGATTGCGTACCGCTACCTTGGCCTGCTCTCCCTCGGTTCGTGCAACTTTCGCAAGCTCCTTGCGACGCTCTTCGGACAACGGCGGCATGGGTACCCGGATCAGTTCGCCAACGGTGACCGGGTTGAGGCCCAGATCGGCTTCGCGAATCGCCTTGTCGATTACCTGCACCATCTTCTTTTCCCACGCCTGTACGCTGATGGTGCGGGCGTCCATGACGGTGACGTTGGCGACCTGGTTGATGGGCATTGGGCTGCCGTAATAATCGACCATGACATGGTCGAGCAGGCCCGCGTGCGCGCGACCGGTACGAATCTTTGACAGCGCAACCTTCAATGACTCGAGCGACTTTTGCATTTTTTGCTCGGTCGAACTTTTAACGGCGGACAGGCTCATCGGATTCCCTTGACTCGGTTCAGGCGTAAACCAGCGTTCCTTCGTCTTCGCCACAGACGATTCGACGCAATGCGCCTTCCTTGAAAATAGAAAAAA
>Ga0194122_10003290_pt1 | contig 16669 bp, 15 predicted proteins | sample TA2MahCa10mmetaG_FD_155487 | JGI IMG/M metagenome (GOLD analysis project Ga0194122, IMG submission 155487) | Freshwater microbial communities from Lake Tanganyika, Tanzania - TA2015021 Mahale Deep Cast 10m | ecosystem: Environmental > Aquatic > Freshwater > Lake | place: Tanzania: Lake... | reverse complement strand
GCATTGGGGCAGGCATCGCGGAAGGTGTACCGATAGCCCTTGCTCACACAGTCACCGATCGGATCGAAGCCCGCGTGCACGGGTTCCGCAGCGATCACCGCAACATCATCGGGCAGTCGTGCGCTGATGGCGCGGGCAAGGCGTTCGCCATCGATCTCGATGTTGCAATTGAACGCCGCAACCTGCGCGCGCGCGTGCACGCCCGCATCGGTGCGACTCGCACCGACAACACGGGCGTCGATCGAGAAGGTCGAGTTGATCGTCGACTCGAGCACCCCCTGGACGGTGCGCAACGGCTCGCCGCCCGGGACCTCCTGGCGCTGCCAGCCGTGGAAGTGCGTGCCGTCGTAGGCGACCGTGAGCTTCCAGCGGCGCATGCGCCCTCAGGCTCAGTGACCAAACAGCGTCGAAGGGGCCATCATCCCCTTCGACTCGAAGTAGGAGAGCGCCTCGTCGACGCTCCGGAAGATCTTCGTGGCGGTCTCGGTGATGAAGGGCGAGGGTGCCTTGCGGGGCTTCCACACCACGTAGACCTCCTTCGTGTGCTCCCACGCATGGTGCAGCTCGCGCTCCACGCCGCTCGACAGGCCCGGCACGCCGCCCGGCAGTTCCGGCACGAGCGAGACGATCATGTCGCTCTGGTCGATCAGCTTGAAGTCGCGCATGTAGATCTGGCCGTCCACGTCACCTGCGATGTCCAGGATCTCCCGGACGCTGACCTTCATGGGCGGAGCGCCCTCGCGTCCACCAAAGGCATGGGCTGCGACCTCGATGAAGTCCTTGCCTTCACGCGCGGCCGCGAGGCCGCGATCGAGCAGCAACTTCTCGTCCACGTCAGCAGGGTCGAAGGTGATGAAAAACCTGGCAAGCGCGGCTCGGAACCGCTCGATCTCCTCGAGCACGTCAGGCATGTCGACCACGTGGCTCATGGGGAAGCTCGGGTAGACCTTGCGCATGTCGGGACGGGTCACCAGGCGCAAGCAGGTCTCGACCGTGTCCTTGTGGCGTCCGCGGCTCAGGATGTAGAACTGGTCCCGGCAGTCGAGTGCCTGCGCCATCAGTTCGGTGGCAAGGATTTCCTCCTCGCGCCAGACCATGCAGTCCTTCAGCGTGGCATCGATGTCATGCTCGGCGTGCAACCGGTGGTGCACGGTCTCGACGTTGTCCACCAGGCAGATGAACATGTTCGGTTCGAGCCGTCGGAGCTGGTCGAAGTCGAACGCGCTGAAGAGCCCGTGACGCCAGCGGAAGGTGGCGTGGGTGTTCACCACGATGTTCGGGTGCTCCTCGCGCGGCATGGTGTGCGCGATCACATCCTTGAAGGCGGCGCGTCGCAGGCTGTTGAGCCTGCTGATGGGCAAGTCGAGGATCCTGCCGGGTCGCACGTCAGGGGCCTCGGCATACATCATGTCGCCAATATGGAAGACCTGCATGCGGTCTCCGCGCTCGCCGGCATGACGCTCGACATCGCGCAGGTAGGGCTTCTTGTCCACGCCGATCTGACCAGTGACGATGGCTCGCATGCGTTCAAGGCTACACGATCGCGCCGACCGTCCGACATGGCCGCTGCAGCTTCGGTGGCATTGGCGTCGTTCAATCGCTGGGTGCGCCGTGCCCGTTCGGCACGATCGGCGCACTCACGGCACGAGCAGGGCGACCACGTGCACTTCGATGGCTCGTCCCTCGCCGACGGCATCGACCTTCTCGTGCGTCTTGCCCTTGATGTTGACGGCGCTCACGTCCGTGTCGAGCAACTCAGCTAGCCGAGCGCGCATCGCTTCCTTCACGGGTCCGATCTTGGGCCGTTCGCAGATCACCGTGGCATCCACATTGCCGATGCGAAGCTCCCGCGACTGCATGCGTCGCACGGCTTCAGCCAGAAAGATCGTGCTGTCGGCGCCGTCCCATCGCGGATCACGGTCGGAAAACAACTGGCCGATGTCGGGTTCGGCAAGAGCTCCGAGGATGGCATCGGTGACGGCATGCAGCAGGGCATCGCCATCGGAGTGGCCCACGGGGCCACGGTCATGATCGATCCTCAGCCCGCCGAGCATGAACGGTCGGCCTGCACCCTCGGGTGCCACCGGCTCAAGTCGATGCAGGTCGTAGCCGTGGCCGATCCGCGCGCCGATCACGGGTCGTAGATCTCGCGCGGGTCCTTGTCGGGCTGGCGGGACTCGCCGCTGGCCTTGGTGTCCACTTCCTTCGAAGCATCCTCGACTGGAAGCGGTTCGGGCGGCCGGATGTCGACATCGATTCGTCGGCAGACCGAGGGCGGGCACGGCATCTGGTTGCGGAGCGAGCCAGTGGTCGTCCCAGCGTCCCACTCTTCCCACAGCAGCTGGTCAGGGCGCTCGCTGGCGTTATCGCCTTGGCCGTGCAGGAACTTGAAGGTCAGCTGGCGGCCTGGGGCCAGGCGCCATTCGCGGAAGACCTCGGGCACATCGGCGGCATCGAGCTTGCAGATGTTCACAATCTTGATCGTGAGCGGCTGCGTCGGGGTGCTGATGTAGGTGAAGCCGCGGCCACTGGTCGGCATCAGGCCGCCATCGGGCGTGTAGCACGATGCAAGGGCCAGGACCGGGGTCAGCAGCGTGGCGCGAACAAGGGCTCGAAGGGTCGCCATGGCAGGACTCTATCGGCTTCCGGTGGCTGCCGCCGTGCGAACAAGCTCGACGAAGTGGTCGCCCCGGTGCTCGAAGTTGGGGTACTGGTCTAGGCTGGCGCACGCTGGGGAGAGCAGGATCGAGTCGCCCGGTCGGGCACGGTCAAGGGCGGCGTGCACCGCCACGTCCAGCGTGCCGCAGCGCATTCCCCCCGATGTGGCGAGCTGATCCTGTACCTGCCCGACGGCGTACAGACCGGCGAGTCGCGGAACCAGCCCGGCGATGCCGGAGAGGTCGATGTGCTTGTCGTATCCACCCGCGATCAGGTGAACCCGCGACAGGTCAGCGAAGGCCTCGAGCGCGCGCATCGTCGCTGCCGGGGTCGTGCTCTTGGAATCGTTGAAGCATGCAATGCCCTTCCAGGACCCAACCCGCTGCATCCGGTGGGGCAGGCCTGGGAAGGCATTGACGGCTTGGATCGCAGCGGTCCGATCGGTGTCCAGCCTGTCGATGGCGCTTGCACGGTCGAGCAGCGCAAGCGCGGTTCGTGCGTTCTGCACCATGTGCGTACCAGGCACGGAGAGAGCCAGCCCATCCATCGCGACGATCGGCGGTGTCGCTCGCCACCATACGCGATCCGTACCGACCGCTGCCGCGGCTGCACGATCCGCATCGGGGTCGTCGCTTGCGAACCAGCTCACTAAGCTTCCCGAAGCGGGCGCAACGCCTCCCTTCGCCATGAGGTAGTGCTGCACCGAGCCGTGCCAATCAACATGGTTCGGAGCCAGATTCGTAAGCGCGCCGATCGTTGGCTTCCATCCCAGACGAGACTGCCCCGACCAGTCGGCGGCTTCATCGGAGAGCCACCACAGCTGCGCGCTGCTCAATTCGAGCACAAGCCAATCCGCGGTACCTGCGTCGGCGCTGCCGAGCAGGGATCCGCCGTAATTGCCGCCGATCACGGCGCGGCGACCGCTGGCACGCAGCGCCTCAAGCGTCATCGCGCTGGTGGTGCTCTTGCCAGCGCTCCCCGTGATACCGATCGTGCGTCGATCGTGCAGTGCCTCGATGGAGAGGCGGATCTCGGTGGTCACCGGAACCCCAGCCGCGCGCGCGGAACCTAGCAGCGGGTTGCTCCAAGGTGTCGGCACCGCGGCGTTGGCGACGAGCAGATCGGTCTGCGTGAACCAATCCGGTGTGTGCTGCCCACATTCCACCTCGAGCCGGCCGCACGATCGCAGTGGCTCGAGTGCGGCAAGTGCATCGGCAAGGACGGTGGCATCGCGCTGATCGGTGATCCTGACGTGGGCACCTTGTGCATGCAGCCAACGCGCCACGCCAAGTCCGCCTCCGAACAGGCCAAGTCCCATCACCGTGACACGCCGACCGGCCAGGATCGGCGTCATGGAGCCTTGGGCTCCGCGGGCGGGAATCGCAGATCACCCTGCGCCGGATCGATGAGCTCGATCCAGCGCAACTTCATCGAGAGCGCGCTCATTGGCGTCGTGATCTCGACGCACGATCTTGCCTTGATCGTGGCACGCTCGAAACGGAGTTCAAAGTCCGCCTCGAATTCCCGGCGCTTGGAGTCCGGCGTCGGCGCTTGCGTGCTGCGGTCGAGTTCGCATGTCACGAGGTTGCCGTATCGGCTCTTGATCGCTTCGAGGAACGCGGAGGCTTCGGCGTCGACCTTGGTGCCCTCAGGAATCGTGAAGCGCGACACCATGGCGGGTGCGCCTCCATCAAGGCCCGCGCGCAATGCCGGAGCCGGACCCTCCATCAGCGGCGCGTAGATCGTGGTGTACGACCACGCACCGAAAGCCACTTGCAGCGCGGTCCCAATGAGTCCCAAGACGAGACCCGTGACCGCCAAGCCGCGCCCCGATGCCATGCGAGCCTTGGTGGCATTGAGGCCGACTGCACCCAGCACGATCGCGGCGACCGACGTGAGCGGGCAGCAAAGCACCAAGCCGAGCACGAGGGAAGCGACGGCACACACGGACAGACGGGGTGGGGAGAGCCGCTCGGCATCGCTTGCGCTTGGCATCGAGTCCATGTGTCTGATCCTATCGGGCATCGCCTGCGTGACCGGCGGGTTGTTGCCGTAGCGCCCAGACAGGCGCCTCGCTTCCGTCGTTCGGGGTGGTTCAAACGACAAGGACCCGGCGCTAGGCCGGGTCCTTGATGCAATCAGAGTTGACCGTCAGAGCACGATCGAATCAGCTGCCCCAGGCTGCGAGCAGCAGGCCGAGGTCGGAACCATCGGTGGTCCCATCCCCGTTGATGTCGCCTCCGGCGCTGCCCCATGCGCCGAGCAGGATGCCTAGGTCAGCGCCATCGACTGAACCGTCATCGTTGAGATCGGATGGGTTGGTCGACGGCGGGGGTGTGATGGGCCCCATGCCCGAGATGCTGACGGAAGTCACGGTGCTGCTGGCAGTGACTGGCTTGAACAGTCCCAGCGTGGCGGCGACAGCCTGCGGTGGTTGATCGGCATCGAAGCGGAAGTTGTACATCGTCGACCAACGCAGGGCGTTGGCCGTCGAGTCCTGAGCAAAGGGCGTGGTGTTCCAGGTCACGGCGTCAGCCGTGCGGGTTCCGGTCCACGGTGTGTTCTGGTTGTAACCAGCCGCGCCCGCGTTCTGGTCGCCCGAGTGGTACGCCGGCGCAGAGAACCCGATGTTGGTGACATTCACGCCAGCGGGAACCGGCACGCTGAACGAACCGCCGCTGCGGTCGCTGTTCATGTTGAAGATGGCATACTCGTAGTGCCAGGTGCCGTTGCCGTTGTCGCTGGCGCGGTAAGCCACCACGAACAGGCCATCGCCAGGAACCTGGTAGTCGCGCAGTTCAACGTCGGCCTGAATGGTCTTCCAGGCGTTGATCGCCGGAACCTGCTGCACGGTGGTGCCCGACAGGGTCAGCGGGTAGCCCTGCGTGGTGCTCCACGTGGCGCCGATGGTGACCTTGCGGTACGAGCAGTTGTTGTTGTCGTTGCCGCTGGCAGCGTCATCGGGGTGGATGTAGTGGCCTTCCACGAAGTACTGCGCACCAGTGTTTTGTGCCGGGTCGAGATCGGCTCGGGCAACACGGAGACGCTCACGGAGCGAGCTGGGTTCGTTCGACGACGGGTCGATGTAGTTGCTGCCGAAAGCACCTGTAGCCGCGTTCACGCCGCGACGGCTCTTCAGGTCACCCTGAGCGCCGTTCAGCGAAGCGGTGTAGGGATCGGAGCAACCGATCCCGAGAACGGTCGGGCAGCCGGAGCCAGCCGGGGTGCACGCGCCGCACAGCGTTTGCTGCAAGGCACAGAAGCCGTGCTTGATCCAGCTCATACCGATCTGCTCGAAGCGGCCATTCTTGAAGCGGTAGAAGTTTTGGGGAATAGTCGGGTGCAGGACGCTGGGCATGGGCTGCCACTGAAGCTGGGTGGTGCCGATGTTGCAGCTGGTCGTGCCGATCGCGTACGACGCGTACTCCACGCCGCTCACGATCGCCGGTGCGTAGCGGGCCACGTCAGGGATCGAACCCACGATCACATCGGGACCAGCCGCGAGGCCACCGTCACTGTCGGTGCCGGGAATCGCAGTGGTCGCATTCAACTGGCCGAGGAATAGGGCCACTCCACCAAGGGTGAGGCCGCCAAGGGTGAGTCCAATCTTCACGGTGCTTCTCCTCTGCTTTCAAACAAGGCTGAATCAAGCGGGCAGACACCTGCGCCGCTTGTAACACCTTGAAAAGTTTAGCCCATCTCCTGTGCGCGGGAAGAAAGACGCCCGAATTCGTGACAGGAATCACCATTTTTTGGGGCATTGCCGGGCTCCACCCTGAACATCACTCCGGGGTTTGGCGAGCCGATTGGCCGGCGCGCCTGCCGGTAGGCAGGGGGCACACTCTTTAGGGATCTCCGACCCGCCCTCACGGGTCAGCAACACAACCGCGCCCGCCTGGTAGGCCAGACGGGCGCAGGGTGACACCCATGAGCTTGGTCGACGTTGTCGCCGGCCCAAGGGCCCCAGTTTGGCGGGAGGGCTTGCAACCTCACCGCTCAGCGGCGCCGGCGACCGGTCAGGCCTGCGAGTCCAGCCAGGGCCACGGCACCCGGAGCCGGAATGCCGGGGATCACGAACGTGCCATTCCCAAAGATGCCGACCGCGGTGCCGCTTGCCTTGTAGGTCAGTTCGAGCCTACCGATGTAGAGCGATGCGGTCGGCGCGCGCACGATCTGCGCCACCATGAAGGACATCGAGCTGGAGTCGACCAAGTTGTTCACGGCGGGCGTGCCGTCGTACCAACCGGCGAGCGCCGGGATCGAACTTCCGGTCGATGGGTTGAAGTTCGGGTCGAGCGCGGTGTCGGAGCCGTAGGTCCCGGTGGCGGCGACCCAGCTGTCAAAGTCGCGGTCAGCAGCAGAAACTGACGCACCGGCCTGCCACGTGCCAACTTCGCCGTCAGCGGTCAAGAAGTCCTGGTGAACGGCATTCATGGTGCCGCTGACGGTGGTGTGGCTGTAGGCGTTCAGGAACACCCACGACTGGCCGGTGGGCAGGCCGACGTTGTTGGAGTTCGCGAAGATCTTGTACTGGATATTGCCGTTGCTCAACACCGTACGAGCGGTGGTGAAGCCGGTGAAACCAGCGGCGGCCAATGAGGAGGTCGCGGCAAGAACCACAGCCGACGACACGAACACGGAGGGCGTGCGCATCTTTCTTTCCTTCCCAAAAACGAGTTGTGAGGGATGACCTGGATCAGCCACTGGCGAGGGGTGCCAACTCCGGCAATTCACCCGCACCGAGACGCCGAAAGGTTCCTGCCGAGGCCGAACACCGATAAAATTCTGTATGTAAGTTGAAATGAAACATGCCCGCCTGGCAGGCCAGGCGGGCATGGAAGAGTCAGGATGACGCTCGTGAGAGCGATCCGTAATCAGCGGCGACGGCGGCCGGTGAGGCCTGCGAGGCCAGCGAGCGCAACGGCGCCCGGGGCCGGAACGCCGATCGTGTACTGGAACGCGCCAGGCTGGATCGGGACGCTGGTGTTGCTCACCTTGTAGGTGATGGACAGGTTGGCCGTATAAATCGAGTCGTTCGCTGCAGTGCGGACGATCTGCGCCATCAGCATGCGTCCACCCGTGACGGTGTTCGCGGTGCCGGGGGTGGCGTCGTACCAGCCAGCGCCATTGTTGATATCAAGAACGGTGCCGCCGTTGGTGAAGCCGGGGTCCAGTGCGGTGCCCCAGCCCGAGCTGGTGGCCAGGCCGCTGGCGGTGACCCAGCTGTCAAAGTCGCGGTCAGCGGCCGAGACCGACGAACCGGCCTGCCACGTGCCGACTTCGCCGTCAGCCGTGAAGAAGTCCTGGTGCACGGCGTTCATGGTGCCGCTCACGGTGGCGTGGCTGTAGGCGTTCAGGAACACCCACGACTGGCCGGCCGGAAGACCGACGTCGTTGAAGTTGGCATACACCTTGTACTGGATGTTGCCGTTGCTCAGCACCACGCGGTCAGCGGAAAAGCCAGTAAAGCCAGCCGAAGCGGCCGAAGCTGCGACGAGAGCAGCAACCGACGAAACGAAGAAAGCGTTCATCCTTTTTCCCTTCCTATATGTGAATCACGAATGCAGACTGCCTGGCGGGCATACTCATCCCCACAGGCCTCCCTACTGTCGAATCCATACGGGCGCACACAAACGGTCGTTGCACACTTTTGTGCGAGCCGCACAAAAGAGCATCGAACGGGGCCTCATAACTCCGGCCGAGGGGTCGCCGCGCATAGGTGGTCGGCAGAGCACCCCCGTATCGCAAAAAACAAGGTGGCCGTCCTTTCGGACGGCCACCAGCTAGGCAGGAAGAAGTTCGTCGCGGTTCAGCGACGACGGCGGCCGGCCAGGCCAGCCAGTCCGAGGAGCGCCATAGCGCCCGGGGCGGGGACGCCGATGCTGAAGGTGCCTTCAGCGAAGAGGGCGGTGGTGGTGCCAGCAACCTTGAATGCGTGCTTCAAGTAGAAGGTCGCGAGGTCGTCAGCGCCGCTGCCGTCGCGAACGATCTGGGCGAGCAGGATGCGGTAGCCACCCTGGTTGCCGCCAGCTTGGATGGCGTTCGGGGTGCCGGGGGTCGCGTCGTACCAGCCAGCGCCGTTGTTGATGTCACGGACGATGCCGCCGTTGGCGAAGCCGGGGTCAAGAGCGGTGCCCCAGCTCGCGCTGGTCGCGAGGCCGCTGGCGGTGACCCACGAGTCGTCGTTGCGGTCAGCAGCCGAGACCGACGGACCGGCCTGCCAGGTGCCAACTTCGCCTTCAGCGGTGAGGGTGTCCTGGTGGCGGGCATTCATGGTGCCCGACTGGGTAGCGAAGTTGAAGGCGTTCAGGAACACGAGACCGCTCTGGTCCCAGTTCGCGAAGACCTGATACTGAATGTTTCCGGCAGCGGTGACGGTGCGCTGAACGGAGTAGCCCGTAAAACCTGCAGAAGCGACCGAGGCGACGGCCGCGGCGAGCATGGAGCCCGCGATGAGAGACTTCATCATCTTTCTTCCTTTCGATACCTAGGGAAAAGGGGAGGGAGCTGCTTAGCGGCGGGGGACGCCGTGAAGCGAATTCAGCCTAGATCAGCGATTGAGGAGGTCAAGACAAGGGGCAGTGGAAAAGCAAAAATGAAACAATCTGGTCCCTTTTCCACTTCACTCGGACCAGAGCCAAAGACCGTAAGTGTCTGACGATACGCGCGAGGCGCCTCGTCAGATCCTCTGAAGGTTAGGTTCCCACCAACACACCGTCAAGCAGGAGCGGCTTGGACCCAACGATTCTTGCATGGTGAAGAGTTCCAAGCATCGATTCGGCCCCAGCTGGAGCAGCGAGCGCGACGATGAGGTCACCTGGAGTGCGTCCTATAATCTGCTTGGTCGGACGAACCACGGTGGGATTGGCTGGCAGTTGGCCGGCCACACTGAGTGGAACATGACCGAGGGACGCGACCGCGGGAGCGGAGCGCTCTCGAATGTCTTCGAGGAAGACCGGGACCGTGCGCCCGACCCATCGTTCGTGAACCCGCGCACTCACTGAGTTCTGCAGCGCCAGCAGCGCGTTGTTGCGCGCTCGCTTCACGCTGTCAGGAACGTTGTCGGCCAGGCGATCGAACGCCACGGTCCCGGGGCGCGGGCTGTACTTGAAGATGAAGTTGTTCTTGTACGGCACCCGGCGAATGAGCTCGCAAGTGGCTTCGAAATCCTCGTCGGTCTCGCCACAGAATCCCACGATGATGTCCCCGCCGATCGTGCAGTCAGGAAGGGTTGTTGTGACGCGATCGATGAACTCGAGGTACTCCGCAACGGTGTAGCCTCGATTCATCGCCTTCAGCATCCGATCGCTGCCGCTCTGGGCGGGGACATGAAGGTATTGACAGATGCGTGGCGAATCGCGCATCACCTGCAGGATGTCGTCGCCGAAATCACGCGGGTAGCTGGTCACGAACCTCAAGCGCTGGACCCCGGGCACCTCCTCGTGGATGCGATGAAGGAGGTCAGCGAAGGTGGTGGTGCGCGCTCCGGGTTCAGGCGGCTTCCGGAAGGCGGCGAGCCCCGGGCCAACCTGCGGGGCTTCGTGACCATCGACGGTCAACGCAGTGCCGTGCGTGTACCGATAATGATTGATGGTCTGGCCGAGCAGCGTGATTTCGACCACGCCGGCATCGACCAGTCGCTTGCACTCGTCCACGATGTGCGCAGGTGGGCGGTGGACCTCCGCCCCACGAGTGTGCGGGACCACGCAGTAGGTGCAGAACTTGTTGCAGCCACGGGTGATGCGCACGTAGGCCGACTTGGACTTGGCATCGTTGGCGACCGGCTCGAACGCCCGGCTCAGGTCGAGCATCTCGAGGTTGTCCTCGGCCGCCTGCAGCGTGGCGGACCGACGGCTCTTGTTGCCGGCCAGGGCGACCCGCTCTGATCGATCGGCGGCATCCGCGCGGACGGCGTTGTCGATGAGCAAGGGCAGTCGATCGAGTTCGCCCGGGCCGCACATGAGGTCGACCTGCGGATAGCGCTTGAACAGGTCCACCCCGTCCCGTTCGGCCATGCAGCCGATCACACCCACGATCAACTGCTCGCCCTGCTTCTTTCGAACGCCAGCGAGCCCAAGTCGGCTGTAGACCTTCTGTTCAGCGTGCTCCCGGACACTGCAGGTGTTGAAGAGCACGACCTGCGCGTCATCGGGGTGCGGAACGAACTCGTGGCCAAGCGAGAGCAGCTGCCCCCTCACGAGCTCGCTGTCGAGTTCGTTCATCTGGCAGCCGAAGGTTTCGAGGTACACGCGCATCGATTGCGCGAGGATAGCGCCGCTGCTCGTGGGAACTGAAGGATTGCGCCCCGACGAGCCGATATCTGGACGTGCTTCGCGCTGGCCACGGCATTGCTTTGCTCGCCCTGACGCTGCTCCTCATCGGGGTGGTGTTCGTCAACAGCGCCGAAGTCACGGTGGCGCGAGACACTCGTACGACCCTTTCGGCGGTGCTCTTCGATCGGCACACGATCTTTGCGATTGCGTCGATGGGCTGCCTCCTTCTGGGCATGGTGTTGCCGGTCGAGCGGATCGCCAGGTGGTCGGGTTGGCGCTCGCCGCTGGTGTGGGCGACGGGCCTCAGCCTGATGGGGCTTCTGGCCGTCCATGTGCCCGGCCTGGGCAAGGAAGTCAACGGGGCAAGCCGATGGGTCAGCCTCGGGCCGCTGACATTCCAGCCGAGCGAGCTGGCGAAGTGGCTGATGCCCATCGGTCTGGCGTGGTACATCGCCCGCACCGGCGAGCGGATGCAACGGTTCGTCCCCGGCTTTCTGCTGCCCATGGCGATCGTGGGTGTGGTGGCGCTGGGCATTGCCGGCGAAGACCTCGGTACGGCCGTCCTCGTCACCGGCGTGGCCGTGATCATGCTGCTCGCAGGTGGAGCGAACCTCTGGAATGCCGTGGCCTTCCTGCCGGTCGGCGCGGCGGGCTTCATCGCGCTGGTCTTCATCAGCCCGTACCGACTCAAGCGCATCTTCTCGGTGCTCGACCCGTACAGCGATCCGCAGGGCTCCTGCTACCACATCATCCAGAGCATGGGTGCGATCTCGGGTGGGGGCGTGGCCGGTCGAGGGCTGGGCAACAGCGTGCAGAAGTTCGGCTACCTGCCTGAAGGCACTACAGACTTCATCTATTCGATCATCTGCGAGGAGATGGGGTTGCTTGGCGCCGTCGCCGTGCTCCTGCTCTACGTGGGGCTCGTGTGGTGCATCGTGCAGGTGGTGTCGAGCCGTGTGCCTGCGCCGATGACCGACACGTCCTCATGCGACCCCGGACGGGGTGTTCCAACGCCAAATTCAACGGGCTTTTTCCAGCCCGCCTTGGATCCGATGAGCCGGGTGCTTGCGCTGGGCATCGGTGCCACGGTCGGCTTGCAGGCGGTCATCAATGTGGTGGTGGTGACAGGCATGGCGCCGACCAAGGGCATTGCGCTGCCGCTGATCTCGCGCGGCGGAACCGGCTGGATGATGACGGCACTCTGCCTCGGCATGGTGATCGCGATGGATCGTCGCGTGGCGCGTGCTGAAGCGCAGATCGATGGCGGTGGCAGGGCGGGTGACGCTCCGAGCCCGCTCGAGGTTGCTGCCTCGGGCGGCATGCCGGAGCCAGCGGAACCATGACCTTCGCTGCAGTGAGCGCAGGCGTGTCGTCCAGCCCGTCGCTCGCCGTAGCGGCCCGATGCGTGCTGCTGGCCGGTGGTGGATCAGGTGGACACATCAGCCCGGGCTTGGCCATTGCAGAGCGCATGAAGGCGATCGACCCAGGATGCCGGCCTGTCTTTGCATGCAGCCAGCGGCCGATCGACGCACAGATGCTGACCGAGGCCGAAGCCGAATATCTGGCTATCCCGGCCGAGCCGATGTCGCTGCGGCCACGGAAGCTGCTGCGCTGCATGCGTGCGTTCATTCGCGGCCGCGCCGAGGTACTGCGAATGATCGATCGACTGCAGCCATCATGGGTGGTCTCGCTCGGTGGCTTCGTTACGGCGCCAGTGGTCCACGCGGCACGAGCCCGAGGCGTCCCTGTGCTCTTGGTGAATCTTGATGCCACGCCTGGCCGAGCGAATCGCTGGGTGGCCCGTCGTGCTCGCGAGGTCGTGAGCGCGATTCCCACGCCCACGATCCCCGGATTCGCCCGAGAGATCATCGGCATGCCGCTGCGTCGCCTGGCGTTGGCGCCGGCGGAGCAGGCATCGTGCCGCGAACAACTCGGACTCTTGCCGGGCGTGCACACGCTGCTCGTAACGGGTGCAAGCCAAGGCGCCAACAGCCTGAACGACTTCATGCTGCTCCAGGCCCAGCGTGCTCCGAAGGCGTTCAAGGACTGGCAGGTGCTGCACCTGTGCGGACCAGGCGTGAGCGGGGGCACTGCTCGGTTCGAGACTGGCTACAGGACTGCGGGCGTGCATGCGGTCGTCATGCCGTTCTTGCACCGCATGGGTCTGGCTTGGGGAGCAGCCGACCTTGCGCTCAGTCGGGCAGGGGCCAACAGCGTCGGCGAGGCTGCAGCCAATCACGTTCCCACGATCTTCGTGCCGTATCCCTATCACGCCGACCTGCACCAGATGCACAACGCGATGCCACTGGTCGACGAGGGCGCAGCCGTCCTGGCGAAGGATGCAATCGAGCCGGAGGCGAACCTGCGCGCGCTCGGCGAGCCCATGCTGAAACTGATGCATGACCACGCATCGCGACAGGCCATGCGTGCTCGACTTGAGGCGCGCACCGAACCTGACGCCGCCGAACGCATCGCGCGCTTCCTGCTCGGTGCAGGTTCGTTCGGCTGACCCCACGGGCCGCCATCGAACCACGCCCGCGAGCGGTGCTGCCCTGCAGTGCTGCCTGAGGTGCTGCCCTAGCGTGGGCTCAGAGCGTGACGAGGCACTCCGCCAAGAGGTCGATCGCCGCCTTCAGGTCCTTCTTGTTGATCGACTCGGTGACCGTGTGGATGTAGCGGGTCCCTGCACCGATGGCAATGCACCTCGAACCCTTGCCGCTGCGCTGGATGGCGGCGCCATCCTGCCCGCCGCGTGGAAGGATCGCGCGCTGGTGGGGGATCTTCTTGCGCTTGGCGATCGCGCAGACCTCGGTGAGCAGGCCGTAGTCGCTGATCATGCTGCCATCCTGCACCATGACCGCTGCACCCAGGCCGTGCTTGGTCACGCGCTGGGAATCAGGTACCCCAGGCGTATCGCACGCCAGATTCACGTCCAGCCCGATGCCGATCTCGGCACCGACGGCATTCGCCGCCGTCATTGCACCGCGGAGGCCGACTTCCTCTTGCGTGGTGAACGCGACGACCACGTCGCGTGAGAGCTGGCCGCGTCGCTTGGCGATCGCACGGATCGCTTCGATGGCCATGAAGCATGCGAAGCGATTGTCGAGCGCCTTGCTGATGACGGCGGTGGGCAGGTCGAGGAAGGGTTCGTCCATGACGACATAGTCGCCCACCTGCACGCGGCTCTTCACATCGCCCACCTCGCGGCCGAGATCGATGAAGAACTCCTCGGTCCCGGGCACCTTGCTGCGCTCGGCCTCGCTCGAGATGTGGATCGGCTTGCCGCCGGGGTTCAGCACGCCCTTGAGGTCGCCCTTCTCGGTGATCACCAGTACGCGGCGGCTGAAGAGGTTGCGTGCGTCGAAGCCACCCGCCGGGTTCAGCCAGAGGAAGCCCTGCTCGTCGACATGGCGGACATAGAAGCCGATCTCGTCCATGTGCGCAGCCACGAGGATCGGTCCGCCGGAACGCTTGCGCGCCTTGATCGTGCACAGGAGCGAACCCATCGGATCGACCGTGACTGAGTCGAACAGGCCCTTGGTCTCCTTCTGAACCAGCGCGCGCACGCGCTCCTCGCGACCAGGGATGCCGGGGGTTTCACACAGACGTTGCAGCAGGGAGATGTCCATGGGTCGGGAAACCTATCATGCCGCGCCCATGCACGATGCACTCCACGCCCTCCACGCCGAGTTCGCCCGCGGCGAGGCACAGCGTCGTGCCGGCGCAGTTGCGCAGGCACCGGGTGCAGGGGATCGGGGCGCGGGAATCCTTCCCGCCGACGGCCAGGTCCAGTACCTGCCATGGGCCGATGGCAACGAGCCCGTTGCCCTGGTTCCCGCCAGCTACGGCAGCGTTGAAGTGGAATACGCGGCGCTGCGGCGCGGCTGCGCGCTCCTGGATGGATGCGCGCGCGGCGTGATCCGTGTGCGCGGCAAGGATCGGCTTGATGTGCTGCAGCGCATGCTGACGCAGGAATTGCGCGGGCTTGAGTCCGGCGGCGTTCGGCGCAGCTTCTGGCTCAACCGCAAGGGAAGGATCGAAGCGGATCTCGCGGTCGTCGCCTTCGAGGACCACTGGTTGCTTGAGTGCGATGCACTCGATGCGGCCCAGGCAGCCGCCAGCCTTTCCTCGTTCATCTTCAACGAGGACACCGAGCTCGTCCACGAGCCGGCGCTTCGACGCCTGACGCTCGCAGGGCCCTCGACCATCGAGGCGCTCGCCGCCGTGGGCGCTGAGACCGCAGCGCTGGCGCAGTCGGATGCACGCTCGTGCGTGGTGCAGATCGCGGGGATGTCCTGCCATGCGTGGCGACTGGATTGGTTCGGCGTGCCGACGGTGCATCTGGCCTGCGGAGCCGATCGTGCGGCGGAGCTCTGGAAGGCGCTCGTCGCACAGGTCGATCTTGCCCAGGGCAGGCGACGCGTGCGACCCTGCGGTTGGTACGCGCAGAACATCGCGCGCATCGAGGCGGGCGAACCCTGGTTCCATGTGGACTTCGGTCGCGAGAGCCTGCCGCACGAGAGCGGGGTGCTTCGAGAGCGCGTGAGCTTCACCAAGGGCTGCTACCTCGGCCAGGAGATCGTGGCGCGCATGGAGAGCCTTGGCAAGCCGAAGCAGGTCGTGGCAGCACTGCGCATCGTCGGCGATGCGCTGCCGACGGCGGGGGAGCAGGTCTTCTCGCTCACCGAGGGTGGAGGTCTTGCCGAGCAGGTCGGTGCGGTCACCAGCAGCACGCTCAGCCCGATGCTCGGTGCAGTGAGCATCGCGCTCGCCACCGTGCGGACGGTGCACGCCGCACCCGGCACGCTGCTTGCCGTCAACGCTGAAGGCATGACGGCTCGCGCCGTCGTGCAGCCCTCCCTCAGGTTCGTGGAGGCCGCGCCATGAGCATCGTGATGCTTGCCGTGTGCGTGCCGCTGCCGCAGGACATGCCGGTCGGGACGGCTGCGGACGACTTGAGCGTCGTTCCCGAGTTCTGGCTCTTCGTCGCTGCGGGCGTGATGACCGTGGCGCTGATCATTGGCATCGGCATCTTCTGGTGGCGCATCAGCAAGGACCACGACCGGGAGACGCGATGAGGCGCATCCGCATCACGGAGGTCGGGCCTCGAGATGGATTGCAGAACGAGAAAGCCATCGTGCCCGTCGCTGCGAAGGTGGCGTTCGTCGATGCACTGGCCGACGCGGGGTGCAGCGAGATCGAAGTGACCAGCTTCGTCCCACCCAAGTGGGTGCCGCAGCTGGCCGATGGTGCAGAGGTGCTTCGATTGATCGCGCGAAAGCCGGGGGCGACCTACAGCGCACTCGTTCCCAACGAGCGTGGGCTCGAAGGTGCGCTTGCCTGCGGCGTCGATGCGGTTGCCGTCTTCGCCGCGGCGAGCGAAGGTTTCAGCCGCCGCAACACCAATGGGTCGATCGACGAGGTCTTCGCTCGGCTCGCACCGGTGATCCAGTCCGCCAAGGCTTCCGGCGTTCGCGTGCGCGGCTACCTGTCCTGCGTGATCGCGTGTCCCTTCGACGGGCCCATTGCGCCCGCGGCGGTGGCCACGTGCTCGGCGCGCCTGCTCGACCTTGGCATCGACGAACTGGATCTGGGTGACACGATCGGCGCGGGCACCCCCGAGTCGATCGAAGCGATGTACGCCGCGGTCGCGGCGGTCGTCGAGCCATCAGCCACAGTCCTGCACCTGCACGACACGCACGGGGCGGCGCTGAGCTGCGTCGAGCGAGCGTTGGGGC
>Ga0194122_10003289_pt1 | contig 16675 bp, 19 predicted proteins | sample TA2MahCa10mmetaG_FD_155487 | JGI IMG/M metagenome (GOLD analysis project Ga0194122, IMG submission 155487) | Freshwater microbial communities from Lake Tanganyika, Tanzania - TA2015021 Mahale Deep Cast 10m | ecosystem: Environmental > Aquatic > Freshwater > Lake | place: Tanzania: Lake... | reverse complement strand
CTCCTCGAAACGCTTGGACCAAAGCGATACCGTCGCCATGCTCACGCCGGTAGCGGCAGCTCCGTCGGTTTCCTTGCGCCCTTCGGCTCGCATCAGGACAATCCTTGCCCTCGGTGCGTCGCGCTGCGTGCTGGTGGGAGAGTGAGCACGGCGGCGCAGCGTGCATCGCTCTTCTGGAGTGAGCTCGATGGTCGAGACAGGGCGTGCCATGGCTAAGTATGGCACAGTTCCGCCATTATTTACAGGCAATTCAATTACCCGACACTAGTTCGCCAGCCGCAGCGAGTTCACCATCTGATTAACGTCTGCTGTGCCGCTTCCCGCTCGCTCGACGGCGCAATCAGCAGCATATAGAACAACGCCCGCGGATGCTCCACCGTCACCAGCACGATCTCCTCGGTGTTGTGGTTAAACGCCGCCGGCCCCTGCATCCGCGTCGCCAGCGCGCGCCGCCCGCCCACGTTGATCTGCTGCGCCTGTCCGGCCACCCGCAGATTCTGGTCGCGTTGCTGGAACTGCTGCACCAACTGCTGCGTCGCCTGCCCCAGATCCACCGGCCCCTGCGTCTGCACGAAATTCACAATCGCCCCGTAGGCAATACTGCCGCCCACGATCCCGCCCGGTGCGGCCAATGTGACTTCGCCCGACTGTTTATCCTGCGCGCCCTGCCAGTTGGCCGGATACTGGAACATGGCCGCCTAGCTCTTGAACTCCTGGAACTGGCCGCTCGGACGTCCCCCGGCCAGCTGGTTGGGATCGCCTTGCCCTTGCATGCCGCCGGCGGCCTGGTGGGCAGGGGCTTTCGGCGGCGGCGGCAGCGCCGTCACCAGTTGTTTCACGCTCGCCAGACGCCCGGAATCGGCGTCGTAGGTATCGCACCTCGGCAGAAGTGTAATCTCGGTTTGCACCCTCTTCACGCGATTGCCAGGGTTCGGGTGCGAGGCGAGGAACTCCGACATGCGCCCTTGCTTACCGGTCTCAGCTTCGAGCTTTTCAGAGAAGCGCGCCATCTCCACCGGGTTGTAGCCCACGCGATGCATCATGCGCGTGCCCAGCAGATCCGCGTCGGTTTCGGCGTTGCGCGAAAACTTCATCATCAGCGAATTGGCGCCGAGTCCCACGCCGAGTTGCGCGAGTTGGCCCAGCATTCCACCGCCGCCCAGCGCGCCACCGAGCATCGCCGGAATCTGCAGCAGGTTCGCCTTCGACACGTTGCTAGTGCCATGACGCAGCACTACGTGCGCAATCTCATGCGCCAGCACGCCGGCGATTTGCCCTTCCTTATCGGCCGCAGCAATCAGCCCGGGATGCGTGAAGTCGGTCCGCCGGGCAGAGCAAACGCGTTGATGGAGCCCTCATTCACCACCTTGAAACTGTACGCATAGCTGGCAGCCTCGGCTTCCGGAGCTTACAGCAGCTTGCGACCCATCGACTCGATGAAGCTCGCGATGCGCGGATCGGAAACCATCTGCATCTGCTTTCCACTTCCGCGGCCGACTCTTTGCCGAGTTGCACGTCCTGCTCTTTGCTGAACAGGTTCCAGCCCGGCTTGAGCGTCTTCAGCTTGGGCGCTTTAGCGGCAAAAGCCGCGCTCGCGGCAATCGTCAGCCGCAACAAAAACCAGCGGCACGCTTTCAGGGTCATCTTCCTTGCCAACCCTCTATCTTGATTAAACAACGCCATTCGCAAAGGGTCACTACTGTCCACACAGTATAATAGCGGAATGACGCCTACCGAAAAAATCTGGCATAACGGTAAGTTGATCCGTTGGGAAGATGCCAGAATCCATGTGCTTTCTCATGTCGTGAGCTACGGCAGTTCGGTTTTCGAGGGCATCCGGTGCTATGAAACGCCGGCTGGCCCAGCGATTTTCCGGCTCCGCGAACACGTACGGCGTCTCGTCGACTCGGCCAAGATCTATCGCATCGACACGGGCTTTTCGCTCGACCAGTTGAGCCAGGCCATGATCGACGTTGTCGCCGTCAACAAGATGAAATCCTGCTACATCCGGCCGATCGTGCTGCGTGGCTACGGCGACATCGGCGTCATGCCGCGCAACAATCCGATTGAGACCTACATTGCGTGCTGGGAATGGGGCAAGTATCTCGGCGCCGACGCGCTGGCGCAGGGCGTCGACGTGTGCGTGTCCAGTTGGAACCGCAACGCGCCCAACACCATGCCCACCCTGTCCAAGGCCGGCGGCAACTACCTCAGCTCGCAACTCATCCGCATGGAAGCCGACATCAACGGCTACGCCGAAGGCATCGCGCTCGATACCGCGGGCGTGGTGAGCGAAGGCTCCGGCGAGAACATCTTCGTCATTCGCGAAGGCAAGATCTACACCCCGCCACTGTCGGCCTCGGTGTTGGGCGGCATCACGCGCGACACGCTGGTGACGCTCGCGCGCGAAGCGGGCATTGAAGTCGTGGAAACCAATATCCTGCGCGAAATGCTCTATATCGCTGACGAAATCTTCTTTACAGGCACGGCCGCCGAAGTGACGCCGGTACGCTCGGTGGACAAGGTAAAGGTGGGTTCTGGATCACGCGGACCGGTCACCGAAAAGCTGCAAAGCGAGTTCTTCGGGATCGTAAACGGTACCGCCCGCGACCGCTTTGGCTGGCTGACACCAGTGCCCCAGACGGTAACCGCTTAGTGGTGTGATCGTTCGTGGGAGGAAGATACTGCCGGGCGCGAGCCTGGCGGTCACCTCCCCCGAGATTTCCCGTTGCGGCTCGCGCCCGAATCAGATCAGTTACTGTTGTACCAGGATGGTACGCGAGACTCCAGCAGAAAATCGCTTCGCGGCGGGGTTTTCGACAAGTTATTTCGTCCATGGAATGATCGGCTTAGACGGTATCGCTTGTGTGAAAGCTGTGAATAAAACATGAGCCAGCAAAATTGTTTTGGCCTCGATCCGATCTCCGGTGCGCCTACCGAGGTCCGGTTTGCCCAAGGCGTCCTCACTCACGTCGAACCCCTCATCGGCCAGCAGCAGCCGCACGATGTGTATGTCGCGCCCGGCTTCATCGATATCCAGGTGAACGGCTTCGCCGGCGTCGACTACTGTTCGCCCCGCTCCGCGCACGAGGAAATCGCCCGCAGCGTGCGCGCGCAGTTTGCCACCGGCGTCACGCGCCTGCTCCCCACCGTCATCACCGGGAGTGTGGATGAGATGGCCGGCGCGATCGAAAATCTCGCCCGCGCCAAGGACGCGCTGCCGCTGGAAGGGCGCGCGATGGAGGGCTTCCATATTGAAGGCCCGCACATCTCGCCCGAAGACGGTCCGCGCGGCGCGCATCCGCGCCATTGCGTCCGGCCGCCGGATGTCGACGAGTTCAAGCGCTGGATGGATCTGTCCCGAGGCTACATCAAGATGGTGACGGTGGCGCCCGAGTGGCCTGGCGTGACGGGCTATATTGAACACGCCGTGCGCGCGGGCGTGGTGGCGGCCATCGGCCACACTGCGGCCACCGGCGCACAGATTGCCGACGCAGTGAGCGCCGGGGCGACCACGTCCACGCACCTCGGCAACGGCGCGCACTCGGTGATGGCCCGGCACCCCAACTATATCTGGGAGCAGTTGGCTGAAGACCGGTTGACGGCCAGCTTCATTGTGGACGGGATTCACCTGCCGCAGTCGTTCCTGCGCGCGGCCTTGCGCGCCAAGGGCATCGAGCGCAGCGTGCTCACAACCGATGCGGTGATGCCCGCTGGTTGCACGCCGGGCCCCTACCGTTTGGGCGAAGTGGATGTGGAGTTGCACGCCGACGATCGCGTGACGCTGCGGGGCGGCGACCGCCTGGCTGGGTCGTCATTGAAGATGCATCGCGGCGTCGCCAAGCTCATGCAACTCGCCGGAATCTCGCTGGCCGAAGCGATCACCATGGCCACTCGCAACCCTGCGCGAGTAGGCCGTGTGCGCGCCCGCCAACGCGGCCTAGCCCCTGGCGAACGCGCCGACTTGGTGCAATTCAAACTGGACGCCGCCACCAAAGACGTCAACGTCACGGGCGTGTATCTGGACGGAGAAAAGGTGTACTCATGCTGAACCGCCGCACGTTCCTCACCACCGCCGCCGGTGCTGCCGCGGCCGTGCCGGGCTTCGCAAAATCCGCCACCAAGCGAGACCGCATGCTGGCGTGGGTGGCGGGCAAGCCTACGCCCGGCTACACGCCCGCGGCCTTCTTCCTCCACTTCGCGCCCGAATTCAAAGACGGCTCGGCCGCCGCGAAAAAGCACCTTGAGTTCTTCCGCCAAACGGACATGGATTTCGTCAAGATCCAGTGCGAGCAGAGCTACAAGCCGCAACCGCAACTGCAAACGCCCGCCGACTGGGCCAAGGTGCAGCCCTACAAACTGGCGGACTACGAACCGCTCCTGGTAACCGTGCGTGACCTCATGAAGGCCGTCAAGTGCCAGGCGCTCATCGTGATGACGCTCTACTCGCCCTACATGTCGGCGGGCCATTGCGCCACCAAGCCCGTGTTCCTGCGGCACCTCGAAGAGAATCCCGGCGCCGTGAAGCGCGGCCTCGAAATCCTCACCGAAAGCCATATGGTGTTCGTGCGCGCCTGCATCAAGGAAGGCGTCGACGGCTTCTACATGTCGACGCAAGGCTCCGAGACCGGCCAACTCAGCCGCCCTGAACTTTTAACGCGCTAAGTCAAGCCATTCGACCTCGTAGCGATGAAGGAAGCCGCGTCAAAGTGCTCGTTCAACATCCTGCATGTGTGCGACTATCACGCGCCATATGCCGGCTACGATGCCGTGCTCGACTACCCGGGCCAAGTGGTGAACGTCAACCCCGTGCTCAAAGGCCGCACGCTCACCGCGCAGGAAATCACGGCGATGTTCAAGCGCCCCCTCATGGGCGGGCTCGATCGCCACGGCTTGCTCGAAAAAGGCTCCGCCGCGGACCTGGAAGCCGAAATCCGCCGCGTCCTCTCTGCCGCCCCACGCAACTTCATGCTGGGCGCGGATTGCACGGTGGCAGGCAACACGGATTGGACCCGCCTCCGCCAAGCCATCGCCGTCGCCCATGGCGCAGGCACACGCTGGAATGTTTGAACAATGATCTGTACGCGCGACGAACTCACGTTGGTGGAAACCACCGGCGTATTTGAAGGAACGCACTTCGAGTTGATTGAGGGCGCGCTCATCGGCAAAAAGGGCAAGCAGTTTCCCCATGTGGCCGCCACCCGCGAGTTGGCTCTCGCTTTGAGCGTGATCTTTGCTCCAGACCACGTTCTACAGGAACCATCGATCGGCATCTCAGACGCCGACAACCCGAAGAATGAACCCGAACCCGATGTGGTGGTACTGAACCAGTCCTTCCGAGGCATGGGAAGCAACGCCAGACCAGGCGACATCGTTCTGGTGGCTGAAGTCGCAGACTCTACGCTTCATCAGGACCTCACCACCAAAGCCCGCCTCTCCGCGCGAGGTGGCATCGCAGAGTACTGGGTGCTCGACTTACCCAACCGCCGCATCCACGTTCACCGCGACCCGACGGGCGATGCCTACCAAGAACGCTTCATCGTCGAAGAGTCCGGCTCGGTGGCCCCGCTCACGCGGCCAGACCGCGCCATCGCCGTCGCTAGCGTGCTGCCCTAACCCACCGCCTCCGCCCACACGCTGATCTGCACACACGCATTCAGCGGCATGTCCGGAATCCCCACCGCCGTCCGTGTGTGCAACCCGCGCTCACCGAACACCTGCGCAAAGAACTCCGACGCACCATCCAGCACCCGCGGATGGTCGCGAAACCCCGGCGCGCAATGCACGTTGCCTTCCAGCCGCACCAACCGCGCGATGTGATCCAAACTCCCGCCCGCCGCCGCCCGCAACTGCGCCAGCGCGTTGATCGCCGCCAGCCGGCACGCCGTGTAGCCCTGCTCGGTCGTCACCTCCGCGCCCAGTCGCCCGGGGAACTGCATCACCTCGCCCTGCCATGGCAGTTGGCCTGAAGTAATCAGCAGGTTCCCCGTACGGATCCACGTCACATAAGCGCCGCGTGGCGCTGGTGGAGTGGGAAGCAGAATACCGAGTTCAGTGAGTCTTGCTTCAGCGCTAGTCATCAGCGCGATTTTACTCGATCCAGCCGCCGCCCAGCACAACGTCACCCGAGTACATCACCGCGCCCTGCCCCGGAGTGATGGCGCGCTGCGGCTCGTCGAACCGCCCCTGCACTCGCGCGTCGCCGTCCGGCGTCACCGTGGCCCACGCCGGCGTGTGCTTGTTACGGATGCGCACTTCGGCCCGCACCGGCTCACGCGGCGGTGCAATCGAAATCCAGTTCACCTCGCGCGCCGCAAACTCGGTGCGCAGCAGATCGTCGTTGCCGCCCACAATCACACGCTGCGTCATCGGCTCAGTGGCAATCACGTAGAGCGGCTCGCCCGTGGCGATGCCCAGCCCCTTGCGCTGCCCCACAGTATAGTGATGCACGCCTGCGTGCCGGCCCAGCACTTCGCCATCCTGCCGCACAATCTCGCCGTGCACGGCCGCGCCTGGCTCGCTGAGCCCCCGCTCTTTGAAGTACGCATCGATGAACGCCGCATAGTCGCCGTTCGGGACAAAACAGATTTCCTGCGAGTCGTGCTTGTCCGCCACTGGAATCGCAAGCTCGTGCGCTAGTTCGCGCACGCGAGACTTCGGCATCTCGCCCAGCGGAAACAGCGTATGCGCGAGTTGCTCCTGCGTCAGACCGAACAGAAAATACGTCTGATCCTTCCCCGCATCCACCGCGCGCAACAACTGATACCGCTGCGAGGCTTCATCGAAACGCACTCGCGCATAGTGCCCCGTGGCCACCTTCGCCGCGCCCACCCCACGGGCCATATCGATAAACGTGTCGAACTTCACGAAGTTGTTGCACAGCGTGCAGGGAACCGGCGTGCGTCCGGCGAGGTAGTCGTCCACAAACGGCTTCACCACGTTGTCTTCAAACTGCTTTTCGAAGTTGATCACGTAGTAAGGGATGCCCAGCGTCTGCGCCACCTGCCGCGCGTCATACACATCGTCCAGCGAGCAGCACCGGCCCGTGGCGCCCTCGCTCGAAAGCTCGGGAAACCGGCGCTGGTTCCACAACTGCATCGTCAGGCCCACAATCTGCTTGCCCTCGCGGCGTAGCAATCCCGCCACGGTGGAGCTATCCACGCCGCCCGACATCGCGACGGCAATCAACTCGCTCATACCCGCGCCACCTCTTCCGTGTACACGGGCGAGAGCCGCCGCAAATGCGCCGCGCTCGCGGCAATCGCCTCCACCAGCGCATCGGCCTGTTCCAGCGTGTTACCCAATCCCGTGGAAAATCGCAAGCTCGCCTTCGCTGACGGCGCATCGAGCCCCATCGCCAGCAACACGTGCGACGGCTCCACCGCGCCCGATGAACACGCCGAACCGGACGATACCGCAAAGCCGCGCAGGTCAAGCGCAATCACCATTGCCTCGCCTTCGACGCCTTCAAACGAAATGTTCACCGTGTTCGGCAGCCGCGGCGCGGTCCACCCGTTTACCATCACCCGCGGGATCTCGCCCGCTACGCGCCGTTCAATCCGGTACCGGACGTGCGAAGACAGCCGCGCCTGCTCCTCACGCCGCTCCAGCGCAATCCGCGCGGCCTCGCCCAGCGCAATCGCGCCCGGCACATTCTCGGTCCCCGCGCGGCGCCCCTGCTCATGCCGGCCGCCGAAAAACAGCGGCGCGAGCGCCGCGCCCTTGCGCACATAGAGCGCGCCCACACCCTTCGGCGCATTGATCTTGTGGCCGCTGATCGCATAGAGATCCACGCCCAGATCCGTCACGCTCGCCGGGATCTTGCCGGCCGCCTGCACGCCGTCGCTATGCAGCAGCACGCCGGCCTCGCGCGCGATGCGCCCGATCTCCGCCACAGGCTGAATCACACCCGTCTCGTTGTTGGCGTGCATCACCGTCACCAGAACCGTCTCCGGCCGCAGCGCCGCCCCGATCGCATCGGGGTTGATCCATCCATCGCGCTCCGGCCTCACATACGTCACGGCCACGCCTTCGGCTTCCAGTTGCCGGCACGCGTTCAACACCGCTGGATGCTCAATCGCCGTCGTCACCACGTGCTTGCGCTCTCCGTGCGCCGCACGCACCGCACCCAGCACCGCCAGATTGTCAGACTCTGTTCCGCCGCTGGTGAAGACCACATCCTTCGGCGGCGCGTCCAGCAATGCGGCCACCTGCACCCGGGCCTGCTCCAGGCGCTGCCGTGCCCGCTGGCCGTCCTGATGCACGCTCGACGCATTGCCAGGCGTTGAGCGTAGTGCATCGAGGTACACGTCTAGCACGTCCGGGGAAACCGGAGTGGTGGCGTTGTGATCGAAATAAGCGCGCACGGCTACTTTCAGTGTAGCGGTACCCGCCAGCATGGCTGGCCAATTTCGCCGCCCGGTTGCGCTACTCTATCAGCGATGCGGAAAACCTTCTTGCTCTTTTTCGCCACGGCTCTGAGTCTCCTCGCCGCCGACGTCGCTGGAAAATGGAAAGCCACGGCCGAAGGCCCCAACGGAAAGATGGAACGTACCTTCGACTTCACAGTCGAAGGAGAAAAACTCACGGGCGAGTCCGTCAGTTCCTTCGCCGGCAAGAGCGCCATCATCGACGGCAAGGTCAAAGGGGACGACCTGTCGTTCAAGCTCAACGTCAGCTTCGGCGGCAACGAGATGCAGATGAACTACAAGGGCAAAGTCGTCAGCAAGGACGAAATCAAGTTCACAGCCGAAGTGGGCGAAAACACCATCGAGTGGGCTGCCCAGCGCCAGCAATAGCTTGGCTATGGCCATCGTCACTCTCACCACCGATTTCGGCACGCAAGACCCGTTTGCCGGCATCATGAAGGGCGTCATCCTCGGCCTTGCGCCGCGCGCCCAAATCGTCGACCTCACGCACCAGTTGCCGGCCTTCCAGATCATGGCGGGCGCGCTAGCCATCGCCGGAGCGTGGCGGTGGTTCCCGAAGAAAACCGTGCATGTCGTCGTCGTCGATCCGGGCGTCGGCTCGGCGCGGCGGCCCGTCCTGGTGGAGGCCGGTGGGCATTACTTTGTCGGCCCGGACAACGGCGTACTGAGCCTCGCTGCGCAGCAGGCGGACAAACCGCGCTTCCGCCACCTCACCAATCGCAAGTACTTCCTCGGCGCGATAAGCCAGACATTTCATGGCCGCGACGTTTTTGCGCCCATCGCCGCGCGGCTCGCCGCCGGCCGGTTGCGCGCGTCCGCGTTGGGCCCGCTCATCACCGATGCCGCGACGCTCTCCCTCTCCAAGCCCGAGCGCATCAGCACGCGCACTTGGTCCGGCGAGGTGATCCATATTGACCGGTTCGGCAACCTCATCACCAATTTCCACATCGCCGAATTTCCCGAGCTTGAGCGCGGGCGCATCTCGCTGCTCGCGGGCATTCATCCAGTGGACTACATGGTGCGCAACTACGCCGAAGCGCTGCCAGGCGAACCCGTCGCCATCCTCGGCAGCAGCGGCTACCTGGAGATCGTGATCAATCAAGACTCCGCGGCCGCGCGCCTCGGCTGTGCCGCGGGAACCCCCATCGAATTGAGCTTCATATAATCACCGTGCAGCCGTAGCCGGCGGACGCTGCGAGATCAGGTTGGCAAACAGGCGCACCACGCCCGGCACGGCGAAAGGCAGTTGGCGGTACCACGCGAGCGCGCAGTAAACGTACAAGCCGCGGCCGTGCCGCGCCACCAGCCACGCGCCCTTTTGCGGCGCCTGTCCGGTGTCATGCGTTTCGATGAGCGGCTTCCAGCGCGGGTCCCAGGTGGTGAAGAACTTCGAACCTCGCTGCTCGATCCAGCCGTCGAAATCCGCAGCCGTGATGCGATTGGGCGCGCCGAAGACAGGGTAAGCGGGATCGAGCATCGTAACTGGTGCGTCTTCTTCGCTCACCTCCTCGGGGTTGCGGCCCATTGAGTGAGGGAACGGGCCGTAGTTGGCATCGTACTCGGGCGTGTTGTACTGCACGATGACCACGCCGCCGCGGGCAGCATAGTCGAGCAGGCGCTGGTTGTACGTCTTCACATCTTCGCGGGCGGCATAGGCGCGAATGCCGAGCAGGATGGCCGAGTACTGGCGCAGGTTGCCCGTGGCGAGCGCGGCGGTGTCAAGCAAGTCGTACGGAACGCCGAGTTGGGCGAGCGTCTGAGGCACATCGTCACCAGTGCCGGCGATGTAGCCGATGCGCAGGCCCGGCGCGGTCTTGACGTCCACACGGCGTATGGTGTGGCGCGCCGGGCGAAGCAGGTATAGCGTGTCGAGACCGGTGTAGGTGTGCGGCTGGAAGCGCTCGCGGTACGCCCTGCCCTCGGCGCGCGCGACCGCGGTGGCGGTAACAGCGTCCGCCGCGCTGGCGGTGAGCGGCGCGATGGCGGTGAAGGCCACGGCGGCCTCTTCGCCTTCCTTCTGGAATAACACGGGTGCTTCGGACGGCTCGCTGCGCCAGCCGGCGGGCAGTTCGAGTTTCACCGTTCCGCCAATGGCGCGGCTGGCCACATTGCGCACAATGGCGCGGAGTGCGTAACGTCGGCGGCCCAGCGGCAACACGCCCGCCTCGGTAGCGAAGTGGGTCGATAGCGCAGGGCCAACGACGAGCGGGCACAACTGCTGCACGCCGAGCGTGTCGATGCGCGACACGAGCGGGATGGCTTCCACAAAATTCTCGACTCCCTCGTGCCGGTAGTAGGCGCGGGCGCGCAGCGGCGTCGCAGGCAGGGGCTGGCCGAATCGCGTGGGGTCTTGCAGAGCGTAGGTGAGGTCGCGGACCGGGTCGCGCGTCCAGAACGCAGCCGTGGGCGCGGCGCTGTCTGAAACGGTCACAGCGAAGCGGCCCGGGGACTTCTCGGCGACGGTCCAGCCGGCTGCTGCGAGTAACTCGTAACGCGCGGGCCGAAGGTCGCGGAGGCGCGAGTGGAACGAGAGCGCCACGTCAAAGGCCTGGCCTGGCGTTGCGACGGTGAACGTTTCGTAAGGGCGGAACTGAGCCATCATGCCGGTAATGGGCTGCGCCGGCTGAACGAGCGCTTCGAGTTCGATGGCCCAACTCTTGTTGACGGCCTCTTGCAGACGGGCGATACGCCGAGAGTCCGCACCGGCTTCGTGGGCGGCGGCGAGTTGCTTCCAAAGATCTCCGCGGTTGACCGCGGGTTCGCCCAGGCCATCGAGAAAGCTGTCCTCACGCTTCGGGAGCGGAGTGGCCAGGCGCGAAGCGAGCAGTTTGTAGAAGGTGATCTGCGGACCGGGCCGCGACGCCACCGCGCCCGCGCCTTGCGAACGCTGCCAGCGCAAACCATCGCGCGCGATCTGCGCATAGCTGCGCCCCAGCATCGCGTCGTAGGCGCCCGAGTTCACGCGCACCGTTCAGTCTTCGTTCTCTCGCCAATTGCCGGCGTAAAGTTTCAGCACCCGCCAGGCAGGCCCGGCTTCGGGATAACGCGACGCATCAGCCGCGGCCTCATAGGCGAGTTGCGCCATCACCCCCGCCGCGGAGTGATGGCCGTGCCCGTCGCGCGCGGTGCCCTGCCACCGGCCGATGACGATGTGCGGACGCTCCTCGCGCACCACGCGCACCACTTCGCCGAGGAGTTTCTCGCGGTTCCAACTGCGCCAGGCTTCATCCACGTTCTTGGAGTAGCCATAGTCGATGTGATTGGTGAAACGCACCCGGCAGCCGTAGTATTGCGCGGCGCGCAGAAGTTCCAGCGTCCGGAGCGCGCCGAGAGAATCGAAGAAGTCGCCCGTGATGAGGTTCGCGCCGGACTCGCCGCGCGTGAGCGAAAGCAGCGTCACCTCGGCCCCGCGCCCGCGCGTGAGTTGCGTGATCGCGCCGCCGTCTTCGTCATCCGGGTGAGCAGTGATGTACAGCACGCGGGTAGTGGACCCAATGCGGCGGCCGGCCTGGTCGGCGCCCGCCAGCCCGCGGTCTTCAGGCAACACAAACTGCGCGGAAAGACTCCACGCCGCAAAGAACAAACCGGCAACAGCCTTCATGATCGCTTTTCAGCGTACTACTGCCGCTTGGTCAGAACCGGTAGCCTCGAAGAGCGCTCATCGATGTAGCGAGCCAGGATCGGGTATCCGATGCGTGCCACCACGCGGGTCGTAATGCTCACCAAACCGCCCGCGCCCAAGACCTATACTCCGCCGCTGCGCGCCGCGGATGTTACCTGACAGTTTCGGGCTGACGATGGCCTCGCCGTTCGAACCGAGGCCCATGATCGGCTGGAACCTCGCTTGCTGGCGAGCGGTGACGCGCCGGTCTCTGCCACCATCGGGGTTCCAGGAGTAACTGACGGCGCTGGTGGTCACGTCAAGCAGCACACCGTAGTTGCGGCGAACGGGAGCCAGCATGCCTCCGTCCGCCATCGGCTTCCACTCGCCGGCAGACTGGTTGCCGTGAAAAAAGAGCCCGCCCAGTCCGTAGACTTCAAGGGCGGGCTCTCGTTGCTGGGCTGCGGCAGATAGGGCCGCTGCGAGAAATACGATACAGCAGCAGGCGCTGGTGCGAGGCCGAAGGGCCGTTACTGGCTGCGCCCGCCACCCTCGCCGCCGCGGCCGCCAGAGTCGCCGCCGGCCGAACGCCCGCCGCCGGAATCGGCCACCGGAGCCGCTACCGCCGGGGCGCCGCCAGAAATCGACGCACCGCTCGAGATGCCGTTGTAAGAGCGGCCGCCGGAGGCCACCGTGTAGCCGCGATTCTGGTCGTAACTATAGCTGGTGTTGCCGCCGCCGTACCCCGCCGCCCCGCCGCCGCCGATGCTGGGCGAAGGATAGCTGGGCACGTAGAAGGCGCGGTACACCGTGGCTGGGCTGTAGTAGCACGAGCCGATAAAGCTATTGCAGAAGCGGCCTGAGTACGGCAGGTAGGTAAACATGCCGAAATAGGGGTTCCACATCCAGTTGCCCATGCCGTGGCGGTAGAACGCGTTGCTGCCCATCGAGGTGGTCGACATAGACGCCGCCGAGACATTGGCCATCGCCATAAAGCCGGAGCGTCGCACGCTCCAGCGCAGCAGGGCGTCGCCCTTTTCGGTGTCGAACTTGCGCGCCAGCGCGAGGTTCTCCAGCGAAACCGCGTTGCCTCTTTTCACCGTCCTGACTTGGCCGGCCACCGTCATTTCGGCTAGCCCGTCGTAGACGATCAACTCCGGCTGACCCGTGGCGTGGATCTTGTACGTGCCCGCCTTGCGAAACTCAATCGTCGCGTTGCCGGCGTACACCGTCACCAGGTTTTCCTTGATGACCTCCAGCACTTCCACGATGGCGATGCCTTTCTGCAACTCTACCTTCGTATCTTCCAGCTTTGACTCCACCATCTTGATCGTGGACTCTTCGCCGGCGCGCAGCGTGATGCCGGGCGACAGCAGGATTTCAGCGCGGCCCTCGGCGGTGGAGAGCAGACTGCCTTTCTTCACCTCCGGCAATTGCGAGAAGACCTTCTCGCGTGACGGCATCTTCACCGCGGCGCCGTCTACGTCCACATCGCCTTCAACGTGTTGAATGAGACCGGCGCGCGCGCTCACCACATCCTGGCCTAACGCCGAAGCAGCAAAAGCCAGAGCGGTAACAAATATCCGTTTCATAACCTTGCGCTTATTTTCGCGCCTTCTGTGACGCAAGTCAACGGAGGTGGGTTTCACCAAAATGCTAAGCTGAGCCCGATGCGGCTGTGGTCGGCGTGCGCGGTGACGGCGGTTGTGGTGCAACCGGTGTGGGGTCAGCAAGTTACAGTGAAGCAGCACACGCTGGCGAACGGACTGAAACTACTGGTTTACGAAGACCACGACGTGCCCAACGCGGCGCTCTATCTGTTTTTTCGCGTCGGCTCGCGCAACGAGCGGAGCGGCGTCACCGGCATGTCGCACTTCTTCGAACACATGATGTTCAATGGCGCGAAGAAGTACGGGCCAAAACAATTCGACGTGCAAATGGAGCGCAACGGCGGGAGCAACAACGCCTATACGTCGCAGGATCTGACGGTGTACACGGACTGGTTTCCGTCGCGGGCGCTCGCGCTGATGTTCGACATGGAGGCAGACCGGATCCGCGACCTCGCGTTCGACCCGAAAATTGTGGCAAGCGAACGCGGCGTAGTGTACTCCGAGCGCCGCAGCTCAGTGGATAACGACAACGCGGGGCTCCTGCATGAGCAACTCCAGGCCGCCGCATATGTGGCGCATCCTTATCACTGGCCGGTGATCGGGTGGGCGCCGGACATCGAAGCGTGGACGCTCGCCGGACTCCGCGCGCACTTCCGCATGGGCTACGCGCCCAACAACTGCGTCGCGGTGGTGACAGGCGCGGTGCGCGAGGCGGAGGTGCTGCGGCTCGCGCGGCTGTACCTGGAGCCGATCCCGCGTCAGGCCCCGCCGCCCGCCGTGCACACCAAAGGGCCTGAACGACTCGGCGAGCGCCGCGTCACCATCCGCAAGCCCGCGCAGTCTCCGCTGGTGATGAGGGCCTATCACATCCCCGAGGCGAAGCACCCGGACCTGCGGCCGTTGGAGATCCTGGCGCGCATTCTGACCCAGGGGCGCAGTTCGCGCTTGTACCGGCGGCTGGTGGATGAGGATCAGAATGCGCTTTCCATCGATGCGAGCGCGGAGTGGACTCTGGACCCGGGCCTCTTCTTGCTGAGCGCGCAGGTTCGGCCCGGCGCAGACGCGGCCTCGGCGGAAAAGTCGATCGACGGCGAACTGGCGCGGCTCCGCAGCAGTGGCGTAACAGCGGAGGAACTCGGCAAGGCCCGCCGGGCGATTCTAGTGGACTTCTACACAGGTATCCGCACGATCGCCAGCAAGGCCAACGCGATTGGCCGATTCGAGGTGTATCACGGCGACCATCGCAAGTTGAACACCTACGCGGCGGAGATGGAGAAGGTGACGGCCGAGGATGTTCAGCGCGTGGCGCGCCAGTATCTGGTGTCGCGCAACCGCACGGTAGCCGCGCTGATCCCGGAAGAAGCAGAGGCGGCGGTGGCAAAGTGATCTGGGGCTTTGGGCTGTTGTGTTGGGCGCTGTCTGCCGCCGCGCAGGTGAAATTGCCGCCGCATGAAACCGTGACGCTCCCGAACGGGCTGCGCGTGATCCTCGCGCCGAATCACGAAGTACCCCTGGTGGCGCTGCGCGTGCTGGCGCGTGGCGGCGCGGAGATGGATCCGCCGGAGCAGGCGGGGTTGTCAGATGTCACGGCGGAGCTCCCGCAGCATGGGGCAGGCGGACGTTCGGCACAGGAATTTGCGGCGCAACTCGATGCGCTGGGTGCGGACTGGCAAGCCGCCGCCACGCCGCAGGCAATTGAGATGGAACTCGAATTCCTCGCCCGCGATACGGCCGCGGCCTTGGGGCTGTTGGGCGATGCGTTGGGCAAGCCCACCTTCGCCGAGGCAGAGGTAAAGAAGGCGCTGGCCGAGTCAATCGACGCTGCCAAGTCGGTGAAAGACGACGCGGGCGAAGCATCGCACTACTACGCCAAGGCCATGATGTTCGGGCCAGCGCATCCGTATGGGCGCCTGCCGGACGAGCGGTCGCTGGCGCGCATTACGCGCGACGATATAGTACGGTTTCACCGGCAGGCGTTCGGCGCACGGAATCTGATTGCCGTGGCGGCGGGCGACTTTGTTCCAGCCGCGATGCGCGCAGAAATCGAAAAGACGCTCGGGGCGCTGCCGGCTGGCGAAGCCCACACCTGACTCGAGGCGCGCGCCGCGCCCAAGTTCGACTTACCGCGCCTTTTGCTGGTGGATAAGCCCGACGCGACGCAGACGTATTTCTCCATCATGATGCCCGGCGTCGAACGCGGCCATCCGGACCGCGCGGCGCTCTGGCTCGTTAACACGCTGTTCGGCGAGCGCTTCACATCGATGCTGAACGACGAGTTGCGCGTGAACTCTAGCCTGACGTACGGGGCGTCGTCGAGTGTAGAGACGAACCGGCTGCCCGGCGCGATCACGTTGTACTCGTACACGAAAACCGAGTCCACCGTCGCGGCGATCGACCTGTCGCTCACCGTGCTGCGCCGTTTGCGCGACAAAGGCATCGATGCAGCGCAACTCGCGTCCGCCAAGGCGTACATCAAAGGCAAGTACCCGACCGACAAACTCGAAACGAGCCGGCAGTTGGCAGCGGTGTTGGCCGGCCTCGCCTTGTTCAACCTGAACCGCGGCGAAGTGGACGATCTGTTCTCGCGCCTCGACGCGGTGACGCCCGCCCGCGCCACGGAGGTAGCGCGCCGCTTCTTCATAGACGCAAATCTCCAGTTCTGCCTCGTCGGCAATGCGGCCGCGATCCGCGAAGGCGTAGCGAAATACGCAGCGCGGCGCAAGGAAATCGCAATTGCATCGCCCGGTTTGGTAATCCCCGAATTCTGAGTGATCAGGAGCACGCCTCATCGGAACCCGTCCGTGTAGGGCGAGCTTTAGCGGAACGCGGGCCCGTCGGCCCGTGATGGAAACCTGGAAACCCGTGCACTCGGCGTCCGTGTAGGGTGGGCTTTAGCCCGCGCGGGACTCTCCACAACCCCCCCGGCAACCGATTGATTCGATTAAGCGGCAGGCTGGATGCGGAAACCAAGCTGGGCAGCTTTCCGTTGCAGCGAAGCCAGTTCGCGTTGCCGGCGCTTTTCCTCAAACTCGGCA
>Ga0194122_10003269_pt1 | contig 16738 bp, 13 predicted proteins | sample TA2MahCa10mmetaG_FD_155487 | JGI IMG/M metagenome (GOLD analysis project Ga0194122, IMG submission 155487) | Freshwater microbial communities from Lake Tanganyika, Tanzania - TA2015021 Mahale Deep Cast 10m | ecosystem: Environmental > Aquatic > Freshwater > Lake | place: Tanzania: Lake... | reverse complement strand
ATCGAGATCGCTCACCAGCAGAAAGGCGGGATGGCGGGTGGGTTGCGTGCCCAGTTCCTGCAGCAGCGCCGGGCGCAGGCTGCGGGCGCCCTGGAGGGTGGCGCGCAGCCTGCGGTAGCGATGGTCGGGCTCTCCAAGGCTTGGGTTCGTCTCCAGCTGCGCTGCCAGGGCGAGGAAGCTCTCCTGAAGCTGCTGCATCAGGTCGGCGTAGCGAGCGAGGCATTGGCTCAGGCCCCTGGCCGGCCAGAACAGGCGCAGGCTCAGCAGCGTGAGCAACACACCGAGAGCGGTCCAGAAGAAGCGCAGCGGGATCCAGCTGGCGAGGTTGCCCTCATGCACCAGCCAACCCATCACCACGATCATGCCGCCCACCTTGTAGCCCACCTTCAGGCCTAAAGCGCCCCCAATCAGCCGTAGGCAGCCCAGGGTGATCGCCAGGCCCACCGGTAGCGGCAGGTTGTGCAGGCACTCGTAGCCGATCAAGAGCAGGATCGAGCCGAGCACCGTGCCCAGGAGCCGTTGGCGGCCCAGTTCAATGGCGCCGCCGTAGGTGCCGCTCGACACCGAGAGCACCGCCAGCGCCACGTATTGACCGTCCACCAGGCCGGTGATGCTGGCGAAGCCATTGCCGAGCCCAGCCGTGAGCGCCGTGCGTAGGGCGTTGCGGTTGATCACTGCGGTGCCAGGCGATTGAGGCCCCCGAGGCAGGCATGCAGGGGCCGCAGTTCTTCCGCCAGAGCGAGCAGCGGTAACAGCGGCAGGCGCTGGTCTTCAGCCAGCTGTTGCCAGAGCCTGGCATTGCGTTTCGGGGTGGGGCAGGGGCTGGCCACCAGTTGCTGTTGCAGGGTCAGAACCGAGTGGCGGATCAGGTCGATCTGCTGCGTCTGGTGTTCCGGAAGGCTCTGCAGCAGCCGCTCCCAGGAGATCCAATGGAACTGGGTGAGCTGCCAGAGCCGTAACCGCTGCTCCCATTGCGTGCGGCGGAGTAGCCGATGGCGCGGACCGCTGCGCTCACGCCCCACCAGTTGTTCCATGCGCACCAGATCGGTGGTGAGGGGTGCGGGGTTGAGGGGGCCCGGGCGTTGCTGCTGATCCTGCAGCCAGGCGTTGTAGCGCTGCAGCTGGTTGAGGAGGGTGGTGCGGAGGCGTTGATCGGCGGCGTTGAGCTCCCGGTAGCTGTCGCGGGGCCAGAACAGCAGCCCCACCAGGATTGCCACGATGCAACCCACCACCGAGTCGAGGGCGCGGTTGAACACGTAGTTCCAGTTGAGAGCTACGTGGCTCGGGACCATCAAAAACATGATGCTGGTGAGCCCGGCTGTACCAATGGCGCTTTGCCAGCCGAGGGCCTGCAGGATCGGGATCATCAGCACCAACGACACGAGCACACCGATCCAGCCCGAGAGCATGGTGTGCACCAAAAAGACGATCAATCCGCCCATCACCGTGCCCAGGATGCGGGCGGTGGCGGCGCTGATGGTCTGATCATCGTTGTCGTCTACAACGATGATCGCCGCTAGGACCGGGTACCAGACAAACTCAATCCGCTGTGTCCACACCGCGATCGTGGCTGTCACGAAGACCGCGACCGCGAGCTTGAGGCTGTTGCGCAGCAACTCGTTGGACACTGGCTGCGGCAGAGGGCGCTCGCCTGGAGCTTATGGCTGGTGTTCGGCCATTGCCGGGTTGCGATGAGCTGGATTCCTGCGCTGTCTCCGGATCTGGAGGTGCTGCTGCGCCTGGGGTTGGCGGTGCTCTGTGGCATGGCGGTGGGCTTCAACCGCGCGCAGCATTTCCGCCATCCCCAGCCCAGCCGTCTGCGCATGCATGTGTTGGTGGGCTTGAGCGCTTGCCTGATGGTGCTTGCGGCCGGGCCGGATCCAGAGGCGCGTAGCCGGGTGATTCAGGGGGTGGCCACCGGCGTGGGTTTCCTTGGCGCCGGCGAAATCCTGGTGGATCGCCGCGGCAATGGCCATGACGACCCCACCCCCCAGGTGCATGGCCTCACCAGTGCGGCCTCGATCTGGTTCACCGCAGCCCTGGGGGTGACGGTGGCCGCCGCCAGCCCGCTGCTGGCCGTGGTGGCGCTGCTTCTGGCTCTGTTGGTGTTGTCTCGCCCTGGGCATCCCCATGGCTGAAACCCTGTGGAGCCACAAACCCTGGTGGTGCCAGCCCTGGTCAATCCTGCTCACGGGCGGCCTGGCCGTGGCCGGGAGCTGGTGGCTGCTGCAACGCTGGTGGATCACGGCGCCTGTGGCGCTGGCGGTGCTGCTGTGGTGGTGGCTGTTTCTGTTGGTGGTGCCGGCGGCCTACCAGGCCGAGCTGCAGGCCACCGCTGAGGACACGCCTCAGAACACCGAGCCGTAGCGATCGGAGCTGTTGCTGGCCGCGGCGTCACCGCTGGCCTTGGGCCACTCGGCTTCCCAGTAGCTGATGCCATCGCGCATGAACGGCCGGCCGCCCAGCCGCTCCGCATCGAGCTTGGTGCCGCCCATGGCGGTGATCAGGCCGCCGATCTCCATCGGGCCCAGGTCGGTTTTCATGTCTTTGCCGGCCGCGGCGAGCAGGGCGGGCATGCGCACCAGGTTTTCGGGCTTGGTGATCTGATCGAACAGGGCCTTGAGCAGCAGCCGCTGGCGATCCAGTCGGCCGATGTCGCCCAGCTCGTCGTGGCGGAAGCGCAGGAAGCCCTCGATGTCGCGGCCGCGCAGCACCTGGGGGCCTGGCTGCAGATCGATGTGCAGGCCCTGGGTGTTGTCGTTGTAGAGCATGCGTTTGGGGACGTTCACCTGGAGACCGCCGAGGGCATCGCCGAGGCGCCGGATCACCGAGAGGTTCACCAGGATGTGGTGTTGCACCGGCCGCCCCAGGTGCTTGGAGAGCTCCTGCTTCACCGCATCGGGGCCGCCGAAGGCGTAGAGGGCGTTGGCTTTGAGCGGGCCGAAACGGCTGGAGTCGATGTAGGTGTCGCGCGGCACCTGGGTGAGCTTGGTCACGCCGTTGTCCACCCGCAGCGTGTACATCACGTCGGTGTTGCCGCCGCCCACATCGGTGCCGAGGATCACCACCTCTTTCTCGCCCATGCCCGTCCAGCTGCTGAACGGATTCACCACCTGGTGATTGCTGCCCAGCGGTGGGCCATTGAGCAGTTGGTTGAGCGGCGCCGCCAGCAGCAGGCCTCCGCCCAGGCCCAGGGCGATGGCCATCAGGATCGGGCCGCGCTCATCGCGGGGGCGCATGCCGATGCTCTTCAGGCCTGGACTCTTCATTCTCACAACTTATTTCACGCCTCTTGACCATCCCTTTGGCTTTGACTAGCTGGCGGTCAGTTTTTGGGCTGGCCGGCTGCTGGGCCTGAGCGATCAGAGGCGCAGCGCTTCATCGGCCCGCAGGCCGGCCTGCACGCGCCAGAGGTTCACGTAGGCCCCGCCGGCGGCGATCAGGCTGTCGTGGCAGCCCTGTTCCACGATCCGTCCCTGATCCATCACCACGATCTGATCGGCGTGGCGCACCGTGGAGAGGCGGTGGGCGATCACCAGGGTGGTGCGCTCGGCGGTGATCAGATCGAGTGAGCGCTGGATCGCTGCTTCGGTTTCGTTATCCACCGCGGCGGTCGCCTCATCGAGGATCAGCACCGGTGGGTTCTTGAGGATGGCCCGGGCCAGGGCGATGCGCTGGCGCTGGCCGCCGGAGAGGCGCTGGCCCCGCTCCCCCACCACCGTGTCGTAGCCCTGGGGCAGCGCTTCGATGAAGCGGGAGGCTTCGGCGAGCTGGGCGGCCCGTTCGATTGCGGCCCGGGGTGCCTCGAAGCTGCCGTAGGCGATGTTTTCGGCCACCGTGCCGTGGAAGAGGAACACCTCCTGGCTCACCAGGCCGATGGCGCGGCGCAGATCCGCCAGCTCCAGCTGATCGATCGGCAGGCCATCGAGCAGGATTTCGCCGCCTTGGATTTCGTAGAGCCGCAGCAGCAGCTTCACGATCGTGCTCTTGCCCGAGCCGGTGGCGCCCACGATGCCGATGGTGCTGCCGGCGGGCACCTCCAGGTTGAAGTGGTGGAGCAGGGGTGATCGGCCGCTGTAGGCGAAATCCACGGATCGGAAGCTCAGCGATCCGCGCACCTGGCTCAGGGGCAGGGGGCGATGGCCGCTGGGGATGGCGATGGGGGTGTCGATCAGATCCAGCACCCGCTGGCTGGAGGCCATAGCGCGTTGGTAGTCGTCGAGGGTGCGGCCGAGGCTGGTGAGCGGCCAGAGCAGCCGCTGGGTGATGAACACCAGGAAGGAATAGGTGCCCACGGCGATGGTGCCGCTCCAGGCCTGCAAGCCACCGATCACCAGGATCGCCAGGAAGGCGAACAGGATCGCGAAGCGGATCAGTGGGATGAACGCCGCCGAAAAGCGGATCGCCCGGGCGTTGCTCTCCCGGTAGGCCTGGCTCTGCTCGGCGAGCCGTTGGTTCTCCCAGGGCTCAGCGGCATAGCTCTTGATCGTGAGCATGCCGCCGAGGTTGTTGGCGAGGCGGCTGGCCAGATCACCGGCCCGCTCGCGCACCTCGCGGTAGCGGGGCTGCAGCCGCTTCTGGAAGGTGAGCGATCCCCAAAGGATCACCGGGATCGGAATGAACGACACCCCCGCCACCGTGGGGGAGAGCCACACCATGGCGCCGCCCACCGCCAGCACGGTGGTGATCAGTTGCAGGAGCTCATTGGCGCCGTGGTCGAGGAAGCGCTCGAGTTGATTGATGTCGTCGTTAAGGATCGCCAGCAGGCGGCCACTGCTACTGGCTTCAAAGAAGCCCATCTCCAGCTGTTGCAGATGGCTGTAGGCCTCGAGGCGCAGCTCGTGTTGCACCGTCTGGGCGAGGTTGCGCCAGAGCAGGGCGTAGAGGTATTCGAACAGCGATTCGGCGCTCCAGATCACAAAGGAGAGCAGCGCCAGCACCCCCAGCTGGCCTGGCACCGAGGTGACCCCGAAGGCCGCCAGCCAGGAGGTGTTCTGTTGCACCACCACATCCACCGCCAGGCCGATCAGCACCGGCGGCGCCAGATCGAACAGCTTGTTGAGCACCGAGCAGCTGGCCGCCAGCCACACCAGGCGGCGATGGGGGCGCAGGCTGCGCAGCAGACGCTGCAGGGGCGGTTGAGGGGAAGCCATCGCTGCATTCAAGGGCAGGCCTCTGCGCGAGGGTCAGGAAGCTTGATCGCAGTTCGGCCATGACCACTCCTCCTGCTCAGCGCTTGCGCGCCTTGCTTAAGCGTGAGGGATGCCTGGTGATGCCCTGCTGTTTCGATGCGCTCTCGGCGCGGCTGGTGGAGCGCGCCGGGTTTCCGCTCACCTTCATGAGCGGCTTCTCCGTGGCCGCGGCCCGGGCGGCGTTGCCGGATACGGGCTTACTCACCGTGTCGGAGATGGTTGATCAGGGGCGCTCGATCTGCGAGGCGGTGCAGATCCCGGTGATCGGCGATGGCGACACCGGCCACGGCAATCCGCTCAACGTGCGCCGCACCGTGCAGCAGTTCGCCCGCGCTGGCTTCGCCGGGATCATGCTTGAAGATCAGCTGGCCCCAAAGCGCTGCGGCCACACCGGTGTGAAGGAGGTGGTGGGGCGTGAAGAGGCCCTCTCGCGGATCCGAGCGGCTGTGGCAGCCCGCGCCGAAGGGGCTGATCTGGTAATCGTGGCCCGCACCGATGCCCGCTCCGCCCTGGCGGCCAGCCATGGCGAGGCCGCGGCGCTGGAGGAGGCCCTCTGGCGCCTGAACGCCTTCGCTGAACTCGGGGCCGATGTGCTGTTTCTGGAGGCCCCGCGCTCGGAGGCGGAACTGCGCCGCTTCTGCCGCGAGGTGCCGGGCTGGCGGATGGCCAACATGCTCGAGGGGGGGATCACGCCCCTGCTAGCGCCGGATGTTCTGGGGGAGATGGGGGTGCGGCTGGCGGCCTATCCGCTCACCTTGTTGTCGTGCGCGGCCGCGGCGATGCAGGACGCGCTTGCGGCGCTGAAAGCCGGCCGTACGCCGGAGCGGATGTTGGGGTTCGCTGAGCTGCGTGAGCTGGTGGGCTTCGATCGCTACGACGCCCAGCTGAAGGAGAGCGGCGACGCTTAACGGGCCGAATCCCCGCGGCTGCGCAGCCACCGTGAAGCAGCACACTGAAGCAGCCTCTGTGAATCTGTTTCCCGCGGACATTGCGGTGGGCGATGGCCGCGTTAGACCGGTGGTGTCACCACCTGGAGGTGTTCATGACACGGACCCGAGACTTCCATCGTTTCCATCGCTGGACGGCGAAGTTGCGTCGCCGCAGCCTGCGCAATGCGCTGCCTGAACCCCGCGAGGGCGAACTCCAGCCCACCCATCCGGCCACCGAAGTGCGCTGCCGCGAATGGCAACGGGATCAGCTGCACGATCTGATCGAGCTGGAAGAGAGCGAAGCCATCGCCTGAGGCGCGTTGGTGAGCTCGGCCAGGCCCTGTGATCAGGGCCCTGGCCAGCAAAAAGCCCTGGGGCCGGCGAATCTGCCAGCACCCAGGGCTTTTCTGATGGAGGCTCAAGCCTCGATCAGCGCGTGATCACCAGCGGTTGCCGCCGCCGCCGTCATAGCCGCCGCCACCACCACCGCCGTAGCCGCCGTCGCCACCGCGACCACCGCCACCGCCATAGCCGCCGCGGCCACCACCGCCACCGCCGTAGCCGCCACGGCCGCCGCCGCCGCCACCACCGCCGTAGCCGCCGCCACCGCCACCACCGCCGCCTTGACGGGGGGTGGCCTTGTTCACGCGGATCATGCGACCCATCCACTCGACGTTCTGAAGATCGTCGACGGCTTTCTGTTCGTCGGCCTCATTGGCCATTTCGACGAACGCAAAACCGCGCTTACGGCCGGTCTCGCGGTCGAGGGGAAGGCTGCACTTGGCCACTTCGCCGTACTGGCTGAAGAGGTCAAGCAGATCCTCTTGTTCGGCCTGGAACGAGAGGTTGCCGATGTAAATGGTCATTCCTTGATGCGGAACCTGAAAACTGATCCGTGGGTGCTGCGGTTCCTGAAGGAGGCAGTAAGCCTTTGAATCTCTGTCAGCCTACAGGGGCGAGCTCTGGCCACCTGCCGCTTGCTGCAACGATGCCGCTACTCCAGCCGCCACCTTGGCCGCCAAGGTGAAGAGGCTTGAAGCAACAGCGAAGGGAAGCGGAAGAAACGGGGTGATCCCCAACTAGTGTCCGATTGTCAGTAAATCCACACTCGTAGCGAGCGCCTCCCATGACGGCACCCGTGCCCTGGAGTCTGGCCTGGAGTGATAACGGCGAACTGGCTCCCCAGGATCGCTTTGATCTGCTGCAGAGCCTCGTGGCCAGCGAGAGTGAAAGCGTGCAGCCCAGTTTGGTGGTGGCGGTGGAGCGCCTCGGTGTGGAGCAGCTGACGTTGCTGTCCACCGAGCTCTCCACCGAGGGGCTCACCGGCCTGTGTGCCTGAGCCCCGCTTGAGCCTGATCAGCCCGATCAGTCGCGGGAGCGGCTGATCTGCAGTTCGCGGTTCATCACCTTCAGGCGCCGCAGACCCTGGAACACGTCCTCGGGCATGCCTTGGGGCAGATCCACCAGGCTGTGGGCATCAAAGATCTGGATGCGACCAATGCTGCGGCCGTTGAGGCCGGCTTCATTGGCAATGGCGCCCACGATGTTTCCGGGCTTGACGCGATCGCGCCAGCCCACCTCGATGCGGAAGCGCTCCATGCCCGATTCCGGCGGGCCGGACTGCTCGCGGGGGCCGCGGCGCAGTTGACCGCCGGGGCCGGGCCGCTCCTGGCGGCGGCCATCGCGGCTGTCGCGGGCATCGCGGCCGCCGCTGTTCTGGCGAATCCAGCTCTCATCGCCCTGCACCAGCAGGGGCTGGCTGCCCACCGCCAGCTGCAGCGCGGCCAGGGCGAGTTGCTCGGGGCTGACACCACTTTCCTGGCCCACCCGCTGCAGGATCTCGGAGAGCAGGGCGCGCTCCTCCTCGCGGCCTTCGCTGCTCAGGCCGTCGCAGAGGCGTTGGCGCAGCCGATCGAGACGGCTCTGGTTGATGGTGGCGTTGCTGGGGATCTCCATCGCCTCGATCGGCCGGCCCACCGCCCGCTCCAGGCCACCGAGGAAGCGCCGCTCCCGCGGGGTGACAAACAGGATCGCGTCGCCGGTGCGGCCGGCCCGGCCGGTGCGACCGATGCGGTGCACGTAGGCCTCGGAATCGAAGGGAATGTCGTAGTTCACCACCAGGGTGATGCGGTCCACATCGAGGCCGCGGGCGGCCACATCGGTGGCCACCAGCACGTCCACGGTGCCGTTTTTGAGCCGTTCGATCGTGCGCTCCCGCTGGCTCTGGGCCACGTCGCCGTTGAGCACGGCCACGTCGTAACCCTTGGCTTCCAGGGCCTCAGCCACGGTGACGGTGATCGCCTTGGTGCGGGCGAAGATGATCACCCCTTCCTTGGTTTCCGCTTCCAGCACGCGGGTGAGGGCCTCGAGCTTCTGGGGCCCGTTCACCGTGATGAAGCGCTGACGAATCCGGCTCGAATCCGACCCTTTGGTCTTGATGGTGATCTCGGCGGGATCGTTCAGATACTTATGGGAGATGCGCCGGATCTCCGGAGGCATCGTGGCTGAGAACAGCACCACCTGACGCTGGCTGGGGAGCTGCTCGAGCACCCATTCCACGTCGTCGATGAAGCCCATGCGCAGCATTTCATCGGCCTCATCGAGCACCAGGCTGCGCAGGCCTGAGAGATCGAGGGTGCCCTGACGCATGTGGTCCATCACCCGACCGGGGGTGCCCACCACGATCTGCACGCCGCGCTTGAGGCGCACGATCTGATCGCGGAAGTCGGAGCCGCCGTAGAGCGGCAGCACGCGCAGGTGCGGCATGTTGGCCGCGTAGCTCTTGAACGCATCCGCCACCTGGATCGCCAGTTCCCGGGTGGGGGTGAGCACGAGCACCTGGGGGGTGCGCTGCTCCGCGTCGAGGGCCGCGAGCATCGGCAGGGCGAACGCCGCGGTTTTGCCGGTACCGGTCTGGGCTTGACCCACCAGGTCGCGGCCGAGCAGCAGCTCGGGGATGGCCGCTTTCTGGATCGGGGAGGGTTCCTGATAGCCGATCGCCGCGAGCGCATCGAGCAGTTCAGGAGCGAAGCCGAAGCTGGCGAAGCCCTGGGGCTTGGCCGGGATCACGGTGGTGCTCACCTCGACCGGTGCATCGCTGCTGGTGGTGGGGAGATCGATGGCGCTGAGATCCACAGCAGCGCTCAGATCCACCGCTGGAAGGGTCTGATCAGGAGAGGAATCGTTCTGCAGAGAAGATGTTGTGGCGCGTTCGTCCGATGAGCTGTTGAGGCTCTCGCAAATGCTTTGGGTCACGTTGTAAACCGCTGGGCCTGAAATGTCCTTCGTCGACAGGCCGGCAGACACCCTGGAGATGAAGCGATCACGCGAAAGAGAGCCGTTGTGCGGCGCTGAGCTGCGTTCGAGCTTCGAATAACTGCCTTGCCCTTACACAAAGGGTCTCGAACTCAACTTAACACTCGATGGAACTGCCCTCGGCGAGGCGCTGATAGTCGTCGGCGATGCGTTCGATGTCGTCTTCGCTGAGCTGCTCACCGCGCTGCACCTCCACGATCAGCAGGTCGTGATCGCCAGCGCTAGCGCGGTGCAGGGCACCGCAGGGAATGAACAGGCTTGTGCCCGGCTCGGCCGTGAGCGTGTCGTTGTTGCACTGAAGCGTGCCGGATCCGGCTACCACCACCCAGTGCTCGCTCCGGTGGCGGTGGCGCTGCAGGCTGATGCGCTGTTGGGCGCGGATGCAGAGGCGTTTCACCAGGTAGCCCTCGCCGCTGCCCAGCGGTTCAAACCAGCCCCAGGGGCGCTCCACAACGTTGGCCATGGTGCTGAGGCTAGGCAGCCTGGGCCGGGGTGACCAGCAGCACCGCCTGGCGGGCGCGGGTGAGCCCCGTGTAGAGCAGGCGTGGATCGCCGTGACGGCTCGGGGGCGCCAGCAACAGCACCTGGCCGTACTGGCTGCCCTGGGCTTTGTGCACCGTGAGCGCCAGGGCCGGTTCGGCCCCCGCCAGCCGGGCGGGATGGAGCAGCCGATCACCGGCCATCAACACCAGCCGCTGCCCGTTGCGCTCCACCAGCACGCCGATCTCGCCGTTGGCCAGGTTTTGCTCGGGATGGTTGCGGCGATTGAGCACCGGGGTGCCCAGGGGCCAGCGCTCCAGCGGACCCGTGGCCGCCGGTCCCAGCAAGGCGCGGTGCAGCGCCGCTACGCCCCAGGGCCCCTGCCGCAGGGGGCTCAGTGCCATCAGCTGCTCCAGTTCGCGGAGCAGAGCGGCGCTGCCGCTGGGCTCCACCTCACTGCCCTGCCAGCGCAGGGCCAGGCTCAGCTGCCGCAAGCGCTGTTGGTGCTCCCGCAGGGGCTGGAGCACCTCCGTGGGGAGCTGCTGCAGGGGGCACTCCAGCCAGCGCAGGTTGTCTGCGCTCGTGAGTTGGCCCAGCAACGGCCGCAGTGCGGGCAGGGGATCGGCGGTTCGCTCGGGGGCCTGGCGCAGGGCCGAGGCCAGGGCGGCGATGGCGCCGTTGTTGCGGTAGATGGTGGTGAGCTCCACCACCGCGGCTCCTAGCCGCTCTCGCAGCTCCGCTCGCGACAGCTCCTCCAACACCGCACCGGTGCCCACCGGTGGCAGCTGCCCCGCATCCCCCACCAGCAACAGCCGTGCCTGGGCGGGCATCGCCTCCAGCAGGGCGCGCATCAGGGGCAGATCCACCATCGAGAGTTCATCCACCACCAGCAGATCGAGCTCCAGCGGCTGCTTGGCGTTGCGGGCGAAGCGGCCGTTGCCCCGTGCTTCGAGCAGCCGGTGCAGGGTGGAGCAGGGCATGGGGTGCACGGCGTCCAGCGCTGCGCTGAGGCGGGCCGCCGCTTTGCCCGTGGGCGCTGCCAATTGCACCCGCAGCTGGGGATCAAGGGCCAGGGCGGCCTGGAGCATCTGGGCCACGGTGGAGGTTTTGCCGGTGCCCGGGCCTCCGAGCAGCAACACCAGCTGGTGTTTCAGGAGTGCTGCCACGGCGGCCTGTTGCTGAGGGTCGAGCCCTGCCGCGGCAGCGCTGGCGGTGGCGGCGGCGATCGCCTTGGCGGGGGGGGCTGGCTGCAGGGAGGCCCGCGCCCTCTGAATCAGGTCGTCCATGCACTGGCGCCGTTGCTCATGCCAGCGGCGCCAGCGCAGCCAGCGGCCATCGCGCACGATCACGGCGTGGCTGGCGGCGTTGGCCGCTTCGCTGGAGCCCCGCGCCAGGTCGTCGGCTTCGGCCAGCCAGCCGCTGGTGGCCAGAGCTTTCAAGCTGGCCTCTGGCCAGTTGGTTGCCTCCACTCCTTCGGGGGGCTCTCCTTCGAGATCGAGCCCCAGTTCGCCCTGCTCCAGGGCGGCGATCAGGGCGCGGCTGGCTTGCACCAACAGGGCCGGATCGCTGGTGGCTGCAGGGGGCAGCCGGCGCAACAGGGTGTCGCCCAGGGCGGAGGCCAGCTGGCTCATGGCTGGCCCTCCCGCAACAGGTCGTCGAGCGCGAGCAGGCGGGGCAGGGGCGGGGTGTCCACCAAGACGCCGGGCACGCCTGTCCCCCGTTGGGCTTCAGCGGTGGCCGCCGGACCGGCCACGCCACGCAAGAACACGTAGGCGTAGCCGCCCAGATGACGGGCGGGGTCATAGCCGGGCAGACGCCAGTGCAGGTAGCGATGTAGAGCCACCAAATACAGGTGCGCCTGCAGGGGGTAGTGGCTGCGGGCCATCAGCTCGGCCATGGCTGGCTGGTCGTAGTCGGCGGGGCCGCAGGCCACCACCTGGCCCTGGCTGTCGCGCCGGCCCAGCCAGTTGCTCTTCCAGTCGGCCACCCACCAGCGCTCCTGCCACTGGAACACCAGGTCGATCGAGCCGGTGAGGAAGCCGCGGCTCGCCACCTGCAGGCCGCGCAGCTGCTCGGCGTAGGCGGCCCCGAAGCGTCCGCCGGGGTGTTGCGCGAAGGCCGCGGCCAGGCCGCTGCTTCGCACCAGGCGATCGCGATCTCCATGGGCCAGGGGCAGATCGAAGTTGAGCTCGCTCAGCCAGCTGCCGCTCGCCAGATCCGCCAGCCGGCAACTCCCCAGCGCTCCCCCCAGCGGACTGCTCGCCACCAGCTGCAGCCCCTCGAGCAGCGGTTCGATCTGCTCGGGATCGAGAGCGGCCCGCTCCAGCTCCTGCAGCAACAGCGCGCGGCTGGCTTCGGGGTTGTCCGCCAGTTGGCGGAACTCCACCTGCTCGAGCATCCGGTGCAGGGCATCGCCTGGCCCGGCGCCGCGGGGGAAGTGGGCCAGGGGGCCAAGCACCGGCCAGCCCTTGCCCTCCGCCGTTGGGACAGGTTCGCTGCTGTCGTCGTCTGCGTTGAGCGCATCGGTGTCGCGGCCTTCATCGCGGGCCTGGGGCGGCAGGGCGGCGTCGCTGTGGGTCCAGGCGGAATAGCTGGCCCGGCCCCAGCGGCTATCGAGCGAGCGGCTGGGGGTGGGGCCCAGCTCCAGCTCACCGCTCTCGGGCTCCGGGCTCCAGCGCCGCTCCAGCGGCGGCAGCTGGGCCGGATCGATGGGCTGCAGCGCCGTGAGGGTGCGGTGCTCCAGCCAGGGGCTCAAGGGGTTGCCCGCTTCGGCCAGCTCCGCCCCCGGCCAGCCGAGCAGCAGCAGGTGTTGCGCCCGGGTGCAGGCCACGTAGGCCAGACGTTCCGCCTCCTGGAGCTGGGCGTTGTGGTCTTGGGAAGCGGCTTGGCGGCCGGGGCCCCAGTGGGGATTGAGGTGCAGATCGAGCTGCGGTTGGGAGGCGCCGGGCGGCAGCCAGCGCCGGCCCAGCCGTTGGCTGCCCGCCTTGGCCGGTGCCGGTGCCTTCCACAGATAGGGGCAGATCACCACTGGGTACTCCAGGCCCTTGCTGCGGTGCACCGTCACCACGGCGATCGCTGATTCGGCGGCATCGCTGCGGCAGAGGTGCTCCTCCGGTGGGTCGCGCTCCTCCTGGAGCCGCAGGTTGCGCAGCCAATCCGCCGCTGCCACGGCCCCCAGCCCCTGGCTGTGCATCTGCTCTTGCACCAGCTCGGCCGCCTGCTGCAGATCCGCCAGGGCCCGCCCCCGCAGCGACAACCGCGCCAGCCCATCGGCTGCGAGCAGCTCCGCGAGCACGCCGGTGAGACCCAACCGCGGTAGTTGCTGCGCCCACTGGCTCAGCTCGGCCGCCAGCTCATCCCAGCGCTCGGGAGGGCGGCTCTGCAGCTCGGCCGCCGACCAGCCCAACAGCGGCGAAGCCGCCAGGAGCCGCTGCCGGCCGGGATCGCCGGGGTTGGCGAGGGCATCGAGCAGCCGCTGCAGGGCCGTGGCGCCCAGGCTCTCGAACACATCCCCGCGGCTTACCAGCCGGCTGGGCAGTTGACGCCGCTCCAACGCCGCCCGCAGGCTCTCCGCCTGGTTGTGTCGCCCCACCAGCAAGCAGAGATCGCCGGGCCGCAGCCTGCGCTCCTGATCCCCCTGGCGCAACACCAGTCGCCGCTCGAGCAACTGCTGGCAGAGCGCGGCCATCTGGCTCTCCAGTTGAGCGGGTTCGAGGGGCAGGAGCTGGAGGGGCGCTTCGCCCTCCGGAAGTTGCAACGTGCCCTTCTGGGCCTTGGCCTGCACCGCGGGCACCTCCAGTTCGGAGCGCACGAGCCCGGGCTGCATCAGGGCATTGAGCCCCTCCACTAAGGCAGCGCTGGAGCGCCGGTTTTCGGTGAGCCCGTAGCGCTCGCTGGCCGACTGGGCCGCCATCCGGTAGGTGGCCAGCTCACCGCCGCGGAAGCGGTAGATCGCCTGCTTGGGGTCACCCACCATCACCAGCAGATGCCCAGGCTCCCGGCCCGTGAAGGCCCGCTCAAGGATCCGCCATTGCAGCGGATCGGTGTCCTGAAATTCATCGATCAGGGCGGCGCGGTAGCGCTGGGCCACCGCCTCCAGCAGCGGCGAGGGAACGGCGGGGTCGGGGCCTGGATCCAGTTGCTCGAGCAGTTGCGCAAAGCCCATCTGGCCGCTGCGCTCACGCCGGCGAGCCAGCTCAGCGCGCCCCCAATGGGCGAAATGGAGCAGCAGCAGCTCCGCCGGGCCATCCACCAGGGCCGCGATTGCCTCTAGCAAAGGGCGCTGCGGCAGCGATACCCCATCGCCATGGGCCTGGGCCGCCACCTTGCAGAAGCTGCCGGGGTGGAAGTAGCCGAGCAGATCGCCCTGGCTCAGCACTTCCTGGTAGCTGGGGGCCAGTTCGGGCTCGCTGAGGCCATCGAGCCAGGCCTGCACCCGTTGCAGCTTGTCGGGCTTGGGTTTGAGCCGGTAGGGCTTGTAGGGCAGCTCGAGGCTCTTGAGCTCCGCGGCTGCAGCCGCCAGATCGGCTTCCAGGGCTTCGCTGCGCTCCTGCCACTCCTGCCGGAACACCTGCCAGCGCTCCTGCCAGATCGCCTCCAGTTGTGGCGCCAGGGGTGCGCTGGCGCTCAGCGGCTCAGGCAGGGGCTCGAGGCTCAGGGCCGGGTCGCCGTCGAGGCTGCCGAGCAGGCCAGAGAGCTGGTCGGGGTTGATGTGCCGCTGGCGCAAGCCGGCCAGGTAGCCCGCGGGTAGGGGCAACACCTGCTGGCTCCAGTAGTCGTGCACCAGCTCGGCGCGGCGTTCGCGCCCCTCGCTCTCGAGGCTCACCGCCGGGCCCAGGCCTGCCTCCAGGGCCTGGCGCTGCAACGTGCGCCGGCAGAAGCCATGGATGGTGGTGATGTCGGCGCGATCGAGCTGCTCCAGCGCCAGGAGCAGGCGGCCCCGCAGCAAGCCCGGTGCCGCAGGGGCGAGGGATGCCTGCCAGGCCGCCAGTGGCTCATCGCCTGGCGGCGTGCTGCAGCCCGGCTCCAGTAATTGCAGGGCCTCCTGGAGCCGGCGGGCGATGCGATCGCGCAGTTCCGCCGCCGCCGCATCGGTGAAGGTGACCACCAGCAGTTGCTCCACGCTGAGCGGCTTCGCCCCCTCGCTGAGCAGGCGCAACACCACATGGGCCAGGGCGAAGGTTTTGCCGGTGCCGGCGCTGGCCTCCAGGAGGCGGATCCCCGGGCTCAGGGGCATGGCATTGGCATCGAAGCGCGTCAGGACGCTCATCCCTTCACCTCCTGGCGCCGCTCCAGGAGCGGCCCGTGCAGCGCCAGGGCCAGCTGTTGCAGTTCAGGGGTGAGTAGCTCCGCCGCCGGCAGATCCGCCCCGAAACACACCGCCTGAATGGGATCGCGCCGTTCGCCCCGCAGCATCGCGTTGCCCTCCCAGGCGCTCTGGGCGGCGCTCCAGCGGCGCGGCTCCGCCGCAGAAGCAAAGGCCCAGCCGGTGTCTGGCGGCAGGGGCCAACAGCGCTGGCTGTAGTGCCCGTGCCATTGGCGCAGCAGCTCCAGGTGGTCTGCGGCGGCGGCGGCGGGCAGGGCCTCCAGCCGCTCGAGCACCCGGAAGCGCTGGCCATCACGCCCCACCAGGGCGGCTCCAGTGGGGGCCTCACCGGCGGCGCAGGCCAACAGCAGCTCCAGCCACAGGGCCATGCGCTGCGCTGGGCGTGGTTTGGCGGTGTGCACCACCACCAGCTGGCGGCCTCGCCAGTGCAGCTCCCCCTCCAGGCCATGCCAGGTCGCGCTGCGAGTTGTGGCCTCCCCCAGCTGCTCGAGGCAATCGCGCAGGGCCAGCCAGCGCTGTTGCAGCTGCTGCACCTCCAGCTCGCCGGAGGCCTGGGGCGGAAGCAGGCCGGTGCCCTGCTCCAGCCATTGCCAGTCGGGCAGGGCGATGGGGAGGGGATCCAGTTGTCCGCGCAGCAGGGCCGCGCGCTCGCGCTCCTGCAGCTCCAGGGCATCGCGATCGAGCACCGGGTTGTCGAACTCCCGCGGGCGCAACCCCAGCCCCTCCAGCCACTGGCGCTGCGGTTGCTCAAGCCATTGGCGCAGCTGGCTCCAGGCCTGTTGGGGGGTGAGCGCCGGCGGCTGCAGCGGTTGGGGGGGGATGGCGCTGAAGGCCAGGCCCCGCTGCGCCGGCTCGGCGCTGCCCTGCTCCAGCTGCCTGCGCGCCTGCAGCAGCCGGCGATCGCAGCTGGCGGGCGGCCAGGGGGGAGCGCTGAGGAAGTTGCCCCGCTCCAGGGGGTTGGCGCAGTGCTCGCGCAGCGGAAGCTGCGGCAGCTCGCGGCTCAGCCACTCCAGCCATTGCCGCACCGGGGTGGAAGCCTCGAGCGGCTCGCCCGTGCGCTCATCGCGGTTGCTCCAGCTGACCAGTAGGTGCCTGCGCGCTGAGAGCAGGCTCTCGAGCAGCACGTAGCGGTCTTGGTCGCCGCTGTTGGGATCGCCCAGTTGGCGCTGTTGCTCCAGCAGGTGGAAGCCTGGGCGTTGCTTCTGGCGCGGGAAGGCGCCGGCGTCGAGCCCCATCAGCACCACCACCTTGTGGGGGATGGCGCGCATCGGCTCCAGGGCGCTGATCGTGAGGGCGCCGGAGCGATGCCCGAAGCGGCCGCTGCCCTCGCTGAGGCGCTCGCCGAGCAGCTCGGCCACCACCGGCGCCGCCAGCTCGAGCTCGCTCGACTCCGCCACCGCCTTCCAGTCCGCCAGGGCGGCGTGGATGCTCTGCAGCTCCCAGGCGCGCTCGCCGCCATCGCCGAAGAGCTCCGCCAGCAAGGTGCGCAGGCCCTG